>Ga0129308_1002075_pt1 | contig 18206 bp, 14 predicted proteins | sample L827metagenome_FD_94440 | JGI IMG/M metagenome (GOLD analysis project Ga0129308, IMG submission 94440) | Ring-tailed lemur group fecal microbial communities from Wisconsin, USA - L827 metagenome | ecosystem: Host-associated > Mammals > Digestive system > Large intestine > Fecal | place: USA... | reverse complement strand
TGGCGCCCCATTCTGGAATCGCGGGAAATGTCAAGCACCGGAGCCAGGACCTGGGTAAATCCGCACGCCAGCTCCTGACGCCCCACCGCGTTTCCAAGCTTCTCCTCAAGCTCAGGATCCCAACCGGAAGCACGGCTGATTCCCGCCGGAAGGCTTAAAGCGTCCTGAATAAAGGCTCCGCAAAGTCCTTCCATATGAAATGTGGCAGGAATGTGATGCGCACTGTGTTCCATGATCCTGGTCTGAAGCTCTCTCTGCCATCTGGCAGCCTCATCAAGACTGGTAATCTCACGCACATCCAGCGTGCTGACCTCGCCGATCCCATACCGCATGCCGTGTTCCACAGCTTTTTCTACTTCCTCGCCTTTTCCGAATGGGAACAGGCAGCGCACCTGTCCCATTTTCTCCTCAAGGCTCATTTTTGACAACAAATCTTCTGCCCGCTCTCTGGCAGACAATGATTGATCCAGGTATTTTTCCATTTCTGTCACATTGTTCCTTTCCTGTATTTATTCTTTTACCCCTCCTAATGTGATACCCTTTACAAAATATTTCTGGAAAAAGGGATACAAAATCAGGATTGGCAGTAAACCGATGACAGCGATTGCCATTCGCACGGTTGTAGACGGAAGATCCGCTACAGAAGTACCCATCTTTGACATTGTAGATGCATTCTGAAGAATGACCTGAATATTGTCGTTAATATTATTTAAAATATTCTGGATGGTAAAATACTGGCTTCCCTTTCTCTGGGACAGGTAATACAGGCCGTTCGTCCAGTCATTCCAGTAGGCCAGAGCCGTAAACAATCCGACCGTAGCCAGGATCGGCTTACTGAGCGGGATAATGATTTTTGCCAGAATCCGGTACTCACTGGCGCCGTCAATCTTTGCAGCTTCGCGAAGGCTGGGCGGAATACTGTTCGTAAAATAATTGCGGATCAGAATCACATTAAATGCATTCATCATCAGGTTCGGTATCACCTGTGCCCAGAAGGTATCCTTCACCGGGAAGATATTGATATAAGTATAATAGGTAGAAACCAGTCCGCCGTTAAACAGCATCGAGAAAACCAGCAGGAAGCTGACCAGCTTCATTCCGGGAATCTCAGAATGACTGATTCCATATGCAAACAAAGTCGAAAACGTCAGGCCGATCGCAGTACCTGCAAAGGTTACCAGAATCGTGTTCAGATAGCCCCGTCCGATCAGCGCCCACTGCGAACTGATGTAAGTATAGGCAGACAGACTCAGCTCCTTAGGAAAGAACGAAAAACCATTCGTAACTGCCCAGGAATTCTTCGTAAATGACGCGATTACCAGCAGCAAAAGCGGCAGAATCGCACTCAGGGAAAAAATTATGCATACCGCGTGGGAAAGCACCTGGGTTACTGTATTTTCTTTTGATTTCATTTTTCATCACCTCAAAACAATGCACTCTCTTTATGATATCGTCTTACGATTGCATTTGCGGCCAGAATAAGGACGAATCCGCAAATAGACTGGTATACACTTGCCGCGCTGGACATCGCATAATCGCTGCTCTTCATCAATGCCTGATATACATATACATCGATTGTTCTGGTCACCGGATAAAGCACGCCGCTGTTTCTCGGCACCTGGTAGAACAGACCGAAATCAGAACGGAATACCTGCCCGACGTTCATGATAAATAATGTGATGACGGTAGGCTTCAGGAGCGGGAGTGTAATATATTTGATCTGCTTCCATTTGCTTGCCCCGTCGATCCTGGCTGCCTCGTAATAATCCGTATTGATCCCGACAATCGAGGAAAAGTATATGATCATACTGTAACCGACGTTCTTCCACAAATTAAAAAACACAAGAATATACGGCCAGTATGTCTTATCCTGATAGAAATTCACCGGCTCCAGCCCCAGTGGCTTCAGGATCGAATTATTGATCAGCCCTGTCTCGGAGGAGAGAAAAGCATAGGATAAATATCCGACAATTACCCAGCTCAGCAGGTAGGGCAGAAGAATTACTGTCTGATACAGCTTGGATGCCTTCTTCGCCGTAATTTCATTGATAAAAATTGCAAGGCCAATGGCGCACACCGTTCCCACAATGAAAAATGCCACGTTATAAAGCAGCGTATTCCGTGTGATCTCCCAGGCATCCTTCGTGGCGAACAGGAATTTGAAATTATTTAATCCATACCAGTCGCTTCCGAATATTCCTTTTGCAAAATTCAGCTTCTTAAATGCAATGACGATGCCAAACATCGGAATATAATTATTGATCAGCAAATACAGGAGTCCCGGCAGTACAAAAAGATAAAAGGGAAGGGCCTGACGGAACCTGAATTTCTTTACTTGTCCGTTTTCTTTCTTTTTAATCATGTGAATCACCTTTCAAGAAAAGGAGATGCATAGCATCTCCTTTTTTTATTTTTTATTTGTTTGCAAGCCACTCATCGATCTGCCTCTGCTGCTCAGCGATCACGTCGTCCATTCCGGCTGCCTTCAGGGACTCAATGAATTCTGGCAATGCAACCGCCGGATCAACTGCGCCGCTGTTCAGGCTCGGCGTGTACTGCTCGATAACCGTCTCAATCGCCGCGATCTGCGTACTTACCGCATCCGGTACAAACGAATAGCCAAAGAGCGGTGATCTGCGGGACTCCGGACAATTCTCCATGATGTCACGTTTGTAGGAATTCAGCTTGATATTGGTAGGCTCTACTACCGGCCACTGTAATCTGTTGCCCCAGATTCCGTAAACATTGTAATAAGGAAGGCTGGTTACATCATCTGCAAGATAACGGATCTGCCAATCCTCTCCGTCTTCAGCAACCACTTCATATTCTTCTCCCTCAAACCCAAACTGCACCAGCCATGCAGCTTCCGGATGCTTGTAAAGGAAGTTGATTGCTTCTACCGCCTTCTCCGGATTTTCACTTGTGATCGGCACGCTCCACTGAATTACAGATCCTCCGCCGTATGCCCAGTAGTAAGGAATTGTCTTCAGGAGGATATACTCTTCCCCGATATTCACTTCTCCGAATCCCGGATCGGAATACCAGTAAAACATTCCAAGATAATTGCTCTCTCTGATCACCGTTTCCGGTACCTCTGTCGTCACAGCCGCGTCAGAAGAGATATAGCCTTTCTGCGCCCAATCATACAGCATATCGCAGTACTGGGCATACTCCTCTGTTTCGAACAGGTCATAAGCCGTCGTATCCGTGAAATCCCTGTTCAGCATCAGGACACCGCCGGAGAGAGATCCGCTCGGCTTGTCATATTCGATATAAGAGTTATTCAGCGGATCCTGTGTGGTGTTCCACGGAATGGTGCAGTAGAAATTTTCTCCCTCTCCTGCTTTCACGATCTCGAAGATATGCTCCATTTCTTCCATTGTATAAACCTTATCCTCGGTCCATCCGGTTTCCTCTGCAAGATTGTATTTATCCCAGAACGATTTTTTCATCATGTAGCCATAGGAGTTACCAATCGTATCTCCGGTGCAGATTCCGTAAGTTTCGCCGTTGTATCCGCACATCTCCAGGGTTTTGGAATTTGCAAGGATATCCTGGCCGTACTCTTCCAGATAATCATCCAGCGGAAGGATCAGGCCCTTATTCACAACATTGCCCATCCCGGTGAATGCCGTCAGCATCACGTCCAGCTGCTCACCGGAGGAAATCGCAAGAACTGCGGAATTCTGTGAATCCATCAATCCTACCGGCTCAAAGGTCACATGCACGCCGATTTCAGGCTCCATCATCTCGTTTAATGCGTCTTCCATCCTGTAGATTCCGTCTGCCGCCGTGTCCATCGTTGTCGGGTACTGCCAGATGATTTCTACGATCTCATCGTCACTTCCGTCTGCAAATGCAGTTCCGCCCAATACGGTTGATAAAGCGGTCGCTGCTGTTAAGCCCAATACCAGTTTCTTCTTCATATTGCCCTCCCAAAAAGTTTTTTCAATGATTCGTTTGTTTTCCCTCGCGAGGTATTTCGTGATTCTCATTATACCTTTTTTCTTCAACTTTTCGATTGGCAAATCAAACCTGGACTTTGAAAAATCAAACCTCTTTGCCGCTGGGCGTATATCCGTAATATTTTTTATAGGCTATATGAAAACTGGAATAATTTGTGTATCCTACCTTTTCCGCAACGGCCGTCGCACTTATTTTCTGACTGTCCAGCAATTCTTTTGCAAGGCGCATTCTTTCCCCGTTAATATACTGGCTGACCGTAATTCCTTTATTTTTCTTGAACATACGGTTCATATAGACAGGATGGAGATACAGCTTTGCCGACAGCATATTGACGGACAGCTCCGGGTTGCCGAGATTGTCCCGGATAAAAGAGATCATCTCCGAGATCACATCGTCCGAGGTTCTTTTGTCGGCACTGTCGTCAATCTCCTTCTTTACTTTTTCCTGATACAGGTTCTTTCCATATTCTTCGTAGCGCTTTGCCTCTTTTTTCTCCTGAATCCGCCGGACCACCTTTTCTACGGACGCACCGATTTCCTCATATTTGGCCGGCATTACCACATAATCCTGGCAATCCAGCCGGATCGCTTCCTTCGCATAGACAAAGCTGGCGTGGCATGTCAGAAAAACACATTCGATATCATACTGTTCCGTGCGGATCCACTCCAGAAGGCTCAGCCCGGATTCGCCCGGCATCTCGATGTCGCAGAGAATGATATCCACGTTCCCGCTTCTTATCACTTCTCTGGCACTCTCCGCACCATAAACAGCAGAAACCTGATCCACTCCGTATTGAGCCCAGGGGATCAGTCTGCACATTGCATCCGCCGTATAATCTTCATCATTTACAATCAGAAGTCTCATTCCTGTCATCCGCCTCTCTTCAAAATCCTCCGAAGGGTAGATTCTCCGGCTTCTATAATACATATCGGAACATAATCGTATACCGGGTGCCCTTTTGATGCTCCGAATGCAACGTCACGGTCACCGAATCTCCGTACGCATACCGGAGCCTGCGGTAGGAATTGTACAACCCCAGATGCGCCTCGGGCGTTTTCGACTCGTATTCTCCGCGCAGGATTTTCCGGTTTGCTTCCAGCGTTTCTTCATCCATTCCGTTTCCGTCATCCAGTATGGTAAACCGGACCATCTCATCCTCATATTCTCCCGCCAGAAATATGTGGAGAACCCCCTGTTCTTTAATCCCATGCTTGATCGCATTCTCCACAAAATTGTGGATCAGAAGAGGCGGCACCCGGACGGACATCACCTGCGGATCAATTTCATAGTCCGCCTCCACTCTCCCGCGATACCGGATCGCAGCTACCTCAACATACTGCCGGATCATATCAAATTCCTTGGAAAAAATCGCCCGTTCCTTTCCCTCCCTGAAAATATAACGGAAATAGTTGGAAAGGTAAAGAATAATATTCTGCAAATCCTCAAAATTTCCCTGCAGCAATAACGTATACAACAGGTTAAACATATTCAGCAGAAAATGCGGGCGGATCTGAAGCTGCAGATTCATAATTTCCATATCCCGGCGGGCGAGCTCCTGTTCGTAAGCAGCGAATTTATATTTCTGGAGGTCGTCCGCCATGCTGTTGAACGACTGATAAATATTTCTCATTTCAACGGAGTTTCCGCCTTCGCTGATGCGATAGTCCTGATTTCCCGACTGCATCTCGTGGTGGGCTTTCCGGACAATATCCATCGGAATCAGGATCAGACGGCGGATGAGCCAGTACAAAACCGGCGCATCAAACAGAAACAGGAGCACCGAAATGCGGAAAAGGGACGGATAGATCTTCAGCTCCTGCACGATCTCCTTATAGTCAAGCGTGACCTTCCAAAAAAGCTTTCCCGTACCGGCGGCAATCTGATAATTCTTGTAATCGCTCTCTACAGGATCCTTCTGAAACTGTAACGTGGTATGCTCATAAGCGATCGCGTTCTTTGCCTGCTTTAAAATGGTATCGGTCCGAAACCAGGCGCCATACAATACTTTTCCCTGCATAAACGAGTAGATTAAGTACTGTATCCCATCCGAAGTGTCATAGAGAGCCCAGCCCCGCAGTCCATTCTCCACAATTTCCGGCATCAGGCTCTGTATATCCGCCTTTTCCTGTTTGCTGCCGTATTGCAGCCAGTCCTGCGCTTCCTGCATATAAAAGAAATATCCGTCTGCGCCGTTGATCATCCTGACATTGCTGCGAAGCTTGGAAAAGAAACGCATTTTCGCCAGTTGATACTTCGCTCCCGTTTCGCTTTGCCGGAACATGGTAACTGCATCTGCATCATTTGCAATGATATAGGAAAGCAGGGAGGTGGACGAATCCATCTTCTTTTCCAGATCCGCCATCCTGATATTGACGATATCCTGTTTCGCCAGGCACACCTGCTCTATTGATTTCTGGACGGCCCTGTCTGTGGAAAAAAGCGCAATCAGATTGATCGGTAAAATCATGAGGAATATTGCAATAAAAACTTTTGTTGACAAGGAATTGAGCACTATTCTCAGTCGTTTCATCGTGTCTCTCCTTTCGTTTCCTGTCTTGTTTAGATTGCTCTCTTTTGGTATCAGAAACCGCCGTTATCCTATGCCCTGTATTTTTCAATTACACAGGTATGTTCTTTGGACCTCTCATCATAGTTCACTCCAACGAGCAAAATATCGTCTGCCAATCCATCCAAAGCCTGCGGATAATTCCTGTCCCTGATCTGCCTGATTGCCGTATCCGCTGTCCTGTTCCATTTCAGCTCGATCACCATAGCAGGCTTTACCGAACGCTTCTTCGGAATGAACACCATGTCTGCATACCCTGTCCCGCCCGGGAGCTCCTGTATCTCCCGGTAGTCGTCAATGCATGTCAGGTATGCCATGCGGATCACGCTTCGGAGCGCCTGTTCATTGTTATAAAAGGCCGGAGCCGTTTCAGAGCTGTGAACCTCGGCGATTCCTCTTGCTACAGTCTCTGAATCCATAGCTATAGTTGCATCCAAAAGCATTTCTGATTGCCTGACCAGGCGGATAAGGGCGCGATGGGCACTCTTTCTGACTGCCCGCATAAATTCCTTTTTCACTTCCTCATTTGGGATCGAAACCGCCTCTTCATCATAATGATAAACAAGATATCCCAAATGAACCAGAAGAGTCAGGACATCATCTCTTCCACCTATGGATACCATGTCATTTTGAAAGGTTTCCACATCAAGAGGAATATGTTCCCCGCAAAGCATCCGGGAAACAGCCTCCTGCAGCCCCTCCTCATTCATATCGATATACAATTTCAGTGATTCATAGGTCTCTGACTGTGTCCAGTAATTTCCTATTCTTCCTCTCACAAGCGCTTCCATCACAGAGTTTGGGCTGTAGATATGGACATGCTCCCCCAACTCATAGCCGTCATACCACCTCTGAATATCCTCGAATTTCAGCCTGACACCTTCGCACAGTCTTTTCACTTCATCTTCAGTAAAACCAACATACTCCTCCAACGGTTCCGGACGGAGCATGGTAAACTCTTTAAAGTCGGTCAAAGCAGATTGTGTACCATACTTCTTTATCGGGAGAATACCGGTCATATACGCTCCGGCAATTGTCTTATCGGTTGATCCGCTGCTTTTAAACAGTACGCGCAATAGCCGGATATACTCCTCCTGCAGCTTCTGGTTATCTTTTGCCTCCCTGAATAAAGCATCCCACTCATCAATAATAAAAATAAAGAGGCTCCCTGTTGCTTCGCTGATTTCCAGCAGCATTTCCGGCAATGAGGCATGGGCAGCCACTTCCGGGTACGCCTTCTGCAGATCAGACACAACCTCGTCATTCAGAATTTCAACAACGTTCCGCTCCTCATTCTTTTCTTTTGATTTGGCAATAAACCATGTTATATCCAGATAAACAACGTCAAATTTATTCAGATAACGCTGATAATCTCTCGTCTGTGCAATATAAAGATTCTCAAAAAGCCGGCCTGAATCACAGCTTTTATCGTAGTAAGCACAAAGCATCTGCGCCGCAAATGACTTTCCAAATCTGCGCGGTCGGCTTACACACGTCATTTTTTTCTTTGTCCCAAGTGTACCGTTCATATATTCGATCAATCCGGTCTTGTCTACATAAACGTCACTGACTACATTTTCAAATCCTGCGTTTCCAACATTCAAATACCTTCCCATATATCCGTCCCCTTCCCGGCCTTGGCTGTCGGTTTCCCCCGCAGCTTTATCAGTCTTATTTTACACTGCCTGTTTTCTCAATTCCAGCACCCCCGCACAATCAGAGCAGGCTGTAAAGGAAAGCTGCGGAAAATAAGCCTTCCACTCCTCTGCCACAAAATAGATTTCGTCCTCATCCCATTCGTCGCCGTTTTGCTGCCTGCACCGTTCCAGTTCCTCGCGGGTTGCAAACGCCCTGGGCCTGAGAGAACGCGATTGTAAATCTCATTCAGAACCCTTTTGTATCCAGCAAAAGGATAGCTTCCTGTTTCGTCAGACAGGCCCACACTTTTGTCGTAGCCGTCCGCCCATAAATCAAAGCCTTTTTCATCAAGCATTATATTGGTAAATACCTCTCCCTTTCCACATAACAGTATATACGATCTGGCATTTTATCTGACCTCACTCAATATCTGGCTTCTCAACTCATCTCCTGAAATTTCTCCGTTTTTATAGGCACGCAGCATCCGGACATCCTCTTCTGTCAAATCCATTCCTTCAAACGCCATAGTTGCTTCTACTTCCCTGACCGCTTCTGTCGCTGAATATACTGAATGATTTATTTTGACTTCAAAAGGGATACTTTCTGTAAGGATAATCTGTTTTATCATCATATTTACCACAGCAGATAAATTCGTTCCCAGTTTTTCAAGAATCTCCGAAGCCTTCTCCTTATCCTCAAATGAAGTCCTGACTTGTAACAATGATGTATTTGCCATATTCATTCCTCCTCGTTACTCTCAGTATACAGCATTGTCATTACGTTGTAAACTATAACCCGCAATTTTTCATTGCTTCCAGAGCTTTTCTGTAATTCTCTTCTCCCTGCACGGTGAGAAGAATCCCCGTTATGCCGCTTTTTGCATCGATACCACTTTCATTCAGAAGAGAGACCGCCTGATACGAGGGCAGGTAGATTCCCTCTGACGGCTCGGAGAGAAGTCCCGCGATCCGGCATGGCTTCCAGTTCGCGTCTTCCGGAGGTGCCTGCACGTTCTGACTGTTGTTTACGAGCTGATACCGCCATTCCAGCTCCATACAGTTTTCCAGAAGCTCCTTCCGGCGCTTTTCGGAAATGGGCTGTCCATTCACATCGGTCATACCGGACAGGCTTTTTTCGCCCAATAGAAGCACCGGCGTGCTGCCAAGCGGTGTCGGCGCGGCCTGCTTTGCTTTCATTTGCAGCTCGTCCATCTCCACTCCCGTAAATGTGGCCTCCATGATATAGCCATCCGCCCTGAGCCGCGCCGGGAACTCATATACCGGAGTGAGAGAACGGATTCCCGGCAGCTTCTTTGCCTGTTCGAGAATGTCGTCATAGCGGACAAACTTCTCCAGCGGTACAACGGACTGACGGATCACTTTTTCGGACTGCAGGTTTCTGTATGCGGATACCGCAAACCATATGAGTGAACTAAACAGCAGCAGAATGCCAAAAAGCAGCACCTTTTCCGTGCTGCTTTGCTTTCTTTGCTTCTTCATGCTTCCGCCTCCTTTTCCTTATCCTTTTGAGGCCGGATGCAGAAGATCCTCCGTGCTTTTTCTGGCCGCCTCCAGAAGTACATTCTTTCTCCGAAGCTTCCAAAGAAGCAGAAGCGATACTCCCGCCAGACCTGCGATGAGGGCTGCGACAATGGAGATCCACCAGGAATTGGCTTCCGGTTCCTCCTCCACCTTGAGGGATAGCACCTCCGGCTTTTTGATCTCACTTTTGTATTCCTTCGTCACCGTATGCGTCTCTCCCGCTCTGTCCTCATACTGCAAAGTAACGGTTCCGCTCACGGGCCCGTATTTTTCCGCTTCTCCCTCTCCCGGATCGTTTCCGATCTCCTGCATCGTTCTCGTGCCGACGTAGACCTGCATCGTTCCATTCCCCTGCGTTCCGGCCTCCATATTCCCGATGAAAACATCCTCCTTCGGAAAAAGGCCGCCGCCCGAAAGACTCATCCGGACGTTATATACGCCGGTCCGGCTCAGATTCATTGCCTGAAAAGATAGTTCCATCGTATCCGACGCATAAAGAACCGCCGGCACCGTTGTCATCTCAAACTCCACGCTGACCGGCTGCACAAGAGACAGCGCTACGCTCTCCTTTCCCGACGCGGACGCTCCCTTTTTGTCCTCATACTCAAAATCAAAGTTTAAATTAGCCATTCCGTCTTCCACCGTCTGATCTATCCTGATCTCATCGGAGATCTCAATGCGCTCACCCGGCGCTACCTTTGAAAAATACCAGGAATTTTTCGTAAGACGGATTGCATCCGTGTCAGTGGAGGCGGTCACCTTCAGATTATACATGGGCTGCGTGTCGCTCCTGTTTTGGAAGGCTGCCGTCAAAGTCTTCTCCTGCCCCGCTTCCAGATCCATTGCGGACAGGTTGCAGCTCTCCAGCAGCATCTTTGGCTGATGCATGATCTCCTCTGCGGCTTCACCGCCGCCCGAATAGCCGCCGCCTCCGTCGCTCATGGGGATGCTGGTTCCGTCTTCTGTCTCGGGTTCTGTTTCTGACTCTGACTCTGGCTCTGTGTCCGGCTCCGGCTCTGTGCCCGGCTCTGTTCCTGTGCCCGGTTCTGTTCCCGGCTCTGTTCCTGTTCCTGGCTCTGTCCCCGTACCTGGTTCTATCCCCGTACTCGGAGGCTCTGTTCCTGGTTCTGGCTCCGTCCCCGGTTCTGTTCCCGGCTCTATACCCGGTTCTGTCCCTGTGCCCGGTTCTGTTCCTGGTTCTGTTCCCGGCTCTGGCTCCGATTCTGTATCTGGCTCCGGTTCCGGGATGCTGACGAAGATCTGGTAATCCAGTCCGGCCCTTTCCGACAGCTCCGTATAGCCCCAGGCCCTTACGGTCAGCGAATACTGTCCGGGAACTGCGTCGGCCCGCAAAGGCACCTGGCAGGTGTAATAATATACTTCCTTCTTCTCCGAAGATGGATTTTCATCATTTTCATGCTCCGGGCACTCCTCCATTATCCCATTTTGAAGGCGGTACCAGCCCCGGATAACATCCTTCTGATAATTTTTAAACACAAAGGATTCGTTATCCTTATCTGAAAATACGAGATCCACCGTCAGACAGTCACCCTTCAGCTTCCCGCTCGCAATATACGGGATCGTCAGATACAAAATACCGTCCTTTATTACCGGCTGATACCCATCCGAGAAGGACTGCTCCATTCCGGGATATACATGGCGGTTGTCTATGCCGAGATTTACCTTTTTCCTTTCCCCTGACGAATCCTGCCTTTCGCTCTCCGTTTGCCAGTCAGACGGTGTGCCGCTCTGTGTCTCAGGACAGGGTTGTGTTTCGTTTCCCGCACTTTCTATCATCGGCCCATTCTTTTCGCCGCCCGCACCGATCGAGGCTGCCCCGGAGCCGTCTGGCACGCCTGCTTCTCCGTTTGAGGAAGCCTCAGATCCATTTGTCCCGCCCGCTTCCCCATTTAAAGACACTCCAAATCCGTCCGGCCCGCCTGCCTCGCCGTTTGGAGACACCTCGAATCCGTCTAACCCGCCTGCCCCTCCTGCTTCTCCGTTTTCGGACCATGCATCAGCGGCTCCGTTTGCCGCCATGCTGCCCTGCGGCATCGTTTCAATCTCTATCTCTTCTATTACCAGATCCGCATCTGTCTCTTCTGTAATCCTGGAACGTGATGACCGCGAGGTGGCTGGTTGCTGCCCCACCGAACCTATGCCGTCAAATGGCTGCTGCCCTGTCGCCCCTATGTCACCAGATAGTTGTTGCCCTGCCGCCCCCATGTCGGCGGACGTCTGTTCTTCTATCCTCTCAACCAGCAGCTCCGCCGCCGACACCGTTCCTGAAAACTGCAGGGAACCCGCAAGCCCTGCCTCTGCCACGGATGCCAGAAGGATTCCGGATACCAGCACCGCCGCCATTTTGAACATTTTCTGTAACTGTTCCGCACAGGCTACTATCTTCTTTTTATACATACCATCATCTCCCGCATATCAGCTCAGCTTTTTCAACACGCCGCCGTCCATCTCATACACCTCGTCACAGAGGATACGGATATCCTCTTCGTTGTGGCTCGCGAGAAGAATCGTTCTGCCTGCCGCCTTTAATTCCAACAGGATCTTCCGTATCTCCGCGACGCCGTTTTTATCCAGACCGTTAAACGGCTCATCCAGAATCAGAAGCTCGGGATCCTCCATGATGGCCTGCGCAATGCCAAGTCTCTGGCGCATGCCGAGAGAATATTTCGCCACCGGCTTTTTCATATCCGGATCGAGGCCGACCTTTTCCAGTACGAGACGAATGTCCGCCCTGTTAATCTTTTTTTGCATATCCGCCAGTATTTCCAGATTTTTGCGGCCCGTCAGGTTGGTCAGAAAGCCCGGCGTTTCGATGATCACGCCGAGGCTTTCCGGAAAATCGACGTCCTTTCCGATTTGTTTTCCAAACACCCGGATCGTTCCGGTGGTAGTGGTGAGAAAACCACAGATACACTTCATGAGAACCGTTTTCCCGGAACCGTTGTTCCCGACAATTCCGTACACGCGGCCCCGCTCCAGGAACAGATTGATCTCCTTCAAAACCTGATCAGGCCCAAAATATTTTGTCACACGGGAGATTTCGATTCCCTGCTTCCGGTCTGACATTTCCTCCTGCAACCGTTCCACCTCCATGTTTTACTGCGCCTCCACCTTCCCATAAAGCACCGCCGCATGGAAGCCCATAGACACGGCCAGCGCCAGAAACAAAAACATCCAGAGTCCCTCCTGATTCCGCCCCCAGTTCGCCGTCCCCGAGATCCACTGCGGCGGGTACAGCCACAGTGCGTCGGGAAAATACCGCTCCTGCAGGATCATACAGAAATAATACCCGACAAAAGGAATGCCAAAGGCAAGGTACGCCGAGCCGCCCAGTGCTCCGCAGATACCTCCAAAGGAAGCAAAGATCGATGCAATCAGGCCGCAGCGAAGAAGCGGAAGCAGCACGCCGAGCACATCATCCGCTCCGGGAAGCCCCCTCTTTTCCAACGGGAAAAACACGAGAAAATAACAAAACATCACCGCCGCACCTGCCCCCAGCCACGATAGGAAGCCTCCCAGAGCAACGGCCAAAATCTTGTTTTCCACGTAGTTCCTTCTTCCGATGCGCGGAAGCGCCGCCTTCAAAAATCCGCTCTTCCATTCTGACAGAAACGAATCGCTCCACGGCAGTACCGCGGTCACCGGGAGAAGATAACAGACCACCTTCGAACCCAGGGCCGCCTGCTCCAGAGAAAGGAACTGGCCGGTATCCAGCACATTTTTCGTATCAGGCCACGATGTCCCCATCACAATTCCCACAACGCACAAAAGAAATGATGCAAGAAACCCTTTCCCGGACAACATCCGCCTAAGCTCATACCACATATCAGCTCCTCTCCCCCAGAAACCGGAAGCTGTAGCTGCGCAGCGCACGCACGCAGACCGCCGCCAGAAGCGCCAGAATTCCCAGAAATACGAGACAGGACTGCCCGGTCGTCGGCAGCCGGTCATATCCGAAATTGTGCTTCGCATACGTCACATGGCTTAAGGGACTGATCCAGCTAATGAGCACATTGATCCTGTACATTTCATATTTTTCCATGCGCAGGAGCGCTCCCAGCACCTTAGGCTCCAGCAAAAACCCGTACATGCTGTAAAGCAGGCCCAGGAGCATCCCGCGGTTACCGCCAAGCAGAAGATTGCCCGCAAGAATCAGAAAGCTCAGGCAGAGAATGTACAGGAGCAGAAGCCCTGTCACCTGCACCATGCACTCGTATGGGGTGATGCTTTCCATCACCTTCACAGTGGAGGGAACGCTCAGCTCCTCTCCCAGCTTCGAATAGGCCAGCATGGCAGCCGTCTCACTCCAGATATTTCCGACGTAGCTCATCTTCATGCAGAGCGTTACGGTCACAAGAAATAAATATGCAGTATACAGGACGGAAACACAGATAACGTAGACAAACTGCCCTGCAAGCCACACCCTTTTCGTCGTCCGGTACAGATAGTACGGTGTCACGCTGCTCATCTGCGGCAGATCCGAGAACAGCAAAAGCAGCAGGACAGAGCTCAGCAGAATGGAGCCTCCATCCCCGAAGGTCCACAAAAACGGTTCCGCAAGCTGCACCGGAGTGCCGTATGCTTCAATCACCGTCATCACCCTTGTACTCAGCAGGTAACAGAGCACAAAGCCCAGCAGGAAGGTCATGATGACCTTCGGATTTTTCCAGAATCCCCGGAAATTGTAGCGGACAACGGATAAGATCTGCATCAGTAGCCCAGCTCCAGATTAATAACGCTTCCATCCACCGCATTGATCGTCAGATAGCTCTGATATTTCATACAATTACGGTAATGATACACCGTGCCGCCATCGTCCATGCTGTTTTCGATGCTGCCGAAGAAGTTCCACACCGGCACGAGGAGCCCGCTCTTTGCATCGGTGGCCGGCTCATAAATGCGGCCATACCCAAAAACGATACGGTCAATATAATATGTCCGGGAATTTTCATAATTCAGAACATCCGCATTCTGAATCTGCATCATCTTTTCATAGATCGACATAATGTCGGCAAAAGGCATCAGCTCCACATTTTCTGTCCTGGTCTCACCGACGTCATACAGGTTCATCAGCTCGACCTCCTCGATCCCATCCTTCGAGACCGTGATATCCAGACGTTCATATGACCAGGTCTCCATTTCGCTGTCCATATCCTCCAGAGAACCGCCATAGGACGCCGTATACGTCACAGGGACTCCGCTCGCTTTCCTCGTATAATGCAGAAGATATCCCGTATTTGTCTGGCGCTGGCGGCTGTATCCGGATTCTTCCATATTGTCGTTTGATTCATAAAACTGCAGGTTGTAATCCCAGCCGCTCACCTCCATATTTTCCAGACCGAGCTGTCTGATCTTTTCATCCGCGAGCTTCTGCGCCTCCTCCCGTGAGATTCCGGCGGCCGCTTTTACCTCCTCCTCTGTCGGCAAATCCATCGCTCCCGTATTCATATCGCTCCAGCCCGACCAGTACCAGGTCTTCTCCCCGGATTCTTCCATATCCGGTATTCTGGTGATCCTCACCTCCATCGGGAAGCTTCCGTATTTGTCCATCCTGTAAGAATAACGCGTTCCATCTTCCATGAATACAACTCCGTCAAAGGAGTCGTCACTCGTACCCGCCTCTCCGTTCCCGTAATCATACGGAAGGCCGAATGCCGGATGTACCTCCGTCAGAGTGCGCTCCTCCGGCGCGGACGCGATATTCTGTTCAACGGCTTCGATCGACCGGTTCAGGTCATAGACATAATTGCCGTCCTCATCTGTTCCGTAACCGTACGGATCCAGAATGCCCTGGGCGGCGTAGCCCTTCAGCTCCTCCAGCCGCGCCTGCCAGTCGGATTTTGTCATCTGATAAAATCCATAGGAATCGTAAATAACGGCGCCTCCGAAAAACGTATCCGTGATCCGGTCGATCAGCTCCTGTTCAAAGGCCCGCTGGCTCACGGCAATCGTCGGAACCTTTTCCGCGTCCGGTATCTCCACCACTGCATCCGTGAGAACCTTCAGCTTTCCCGTGGCGTCCGCCGTCTCGTTCTGATACGTTTCCGGCGCGCCAAGACGGATGCGAAGCGCATTTGCCGCTGTGCCCATCTCCCCTGCCGTGCTGCCATCCGCATCTTCCGCAGGACTGCCATCCGCTGCTGTACCTGCTTCCCCTGCCAGGTTATCCTTGTCCCCCGGTACATTCTCCTGCACATCCAATGCATCCGGGACTGCCTCCGCTCCGGCTCCTTCCGTCTGGGCCTCCTCCGCCCCCGCTGCCTCTGTTCCGGCTTCCTTATACTGCTCCATCGCTGCCTTTCCCTTTTGCTTGACCAGCGAATCCTCCGGCGTCTTCGCACATCCGGCCAGCATCGTAAGCCCAATCATCATGCCGGTCAGTCCGGCTGTTCTCATCCGATTCATATAAACTCCCCTCCGGGCAGTCCGCCCTGTGTTCTCTTGTCATCCGTTTCCGTGCGCCACGCCGCCATCCTTCAGCAGCACTGATTCACAAACCCAGTATTGCACAGCCTCCTTACCCGAATCTTCACCGACCTGTAACCGACCTGTAACCGACATACAGTACAGATCAGTCTGCAATACCATTCAATTTAGCATAAAACCAAACAGCAGGAAAAGCGGCATCTTTCATGTCTACCCCCAGAGGATAGCAACTCTCGTCCCCTCCCCCTCCTTACTCTCTATCTTCAAATCCGCTCCATGCATCACCGCGATCTGCCTGCACAGCGCCAGCCCCAAACCGACATTTCCTGCGCTCCGGCTGCGCGACTTATCCACCATATAGAAAGCCTCCGTCACCCGGCCGATCTCCCCGCTCGGGATTCCCTTTCCGTGATCCTCAACATAAATCCCGGCCTCATCCGCCGACACAAGGATCTTCCCGTTCTCCGATGACGCCTTGCAGCCGTTATCCACCAGATTCATCAGAAGGCTCATCATCAGATCCTGGTCGATGCGGTGCGTAAGCGACCGGGGCTCACAGGAGATCTCCATCCCAAGCTGCTTTTCGCTGCGCCGGAAAACCGTCAGCTCCTCAAGCTTTTGGAAGAGCTCCGCGAGCTTCACCTCCTGAAAATCCAGCGTATTTTCGCTGCTCTCATACAGCCCGGTCAGCTCAAGCATTTTCTCAGAAAGCCGCGCCATCCGTTTTCCCTCACTGTAAATATACCCCAGCGCCCGGCTGCGGTTCCGGTCGCTGAGATCCGGGGCGCGCAGCGTCTGCGCATATCCGATGATGGCCGTCAGCGGCGTCTTCAATTCATGCGCCAGGCTTCCCAGAAGCTCCCTCTGTTTTTCGTTGACCTCCCGGAGCGCCTCCATATGCTCCTCGACCTTCCCCGCCATCCGGTTAAAGCTCACTGCCAGCTCATCGATCTCATCCTGCCCCCGGTACCGGCCGCGGAATCTGCCCTTTTTCCCGTTTCTGACCGCAACACGGCTGCTGTAAGCGCCGTCTGCGATCGCCGCCGCCGTATCCTTCAGATCCGTAATCGGATGAAGGCTCCGGTAAATCCCCCGGAACAATACGGCCCCTATCGCCAGAAGAATCAGCACCGTAAATCCGATTCCCCAGAGCAGGAGCTTCTCTGTCCGGTCATAAATATTTGTCACATCTCTATATTGCACGATACGGTACGCATACGGCTCCCGCGCCTGTGTTTCCCCGCAAAAAAGAACCAGCCTTTTATCGCCTGCCGTCTGCGGGAAGCTTACGACGATTCCGTATTTGCCGCCGGAATTCTTTGGGTTTCTCTTCTGTTTCTGCAGTAATTCCACGTCATACGTGTACGGCGACACATTGTACAGCTCTTTATCACCCAAATAAAGGGCGCCCCTGGTTCCAAAGATCTGCTGGAACTGCCAGGCGGCCGCCACTTCTGCAACAACGCTGTCGCTGTTTCTCATCGAAGGTTCTTCCATTTTCTCCGAAAACAGCTGTATCTGAAGCCGGAACTGCTCCATCTCATACAAAGCGGTATCCTGCAGGCTTTCCTTCTGCATCTCCTGCAAAAGAAAAACCAGCAGCACGGATGCAAGAATCACCATCGCCAGGGATACCTGCAAATATATTTTCCGAAAAAGCTTCATTCCTCCACCTCCAGACAGTATCCCACCCGCGGAATCGTCTTTATGACGTCCTGAAAATCCAGCTTTTTCCGGATTCTTCCCACATGGGCGTCCACAGTCCGCGTCTCCCCTTCAAACTCGATTCCCCACAGCGCACCCAGAAGCTGTTTTCTCGTCAGCACCTTATTCCGGTTCCGCACAAACATCATCAGACAGTCAAATTCCATCGGCTTTAAGTAAACCTCCTCGCCGCTCTTTGTGACCTTACGCTTCTTTGGATCGATCGTCACGCCGTGAATGCAGATCAGCGGCTCCTCCGTCTGGTTCCTTTTCAGCACCTTGTCAAGACGCACCAGAAGCTCCAGCATCTCAAAGGGCTTGACGATATAATCCTCCGCGCCCTC
>Ga0129308_1002073_pt1 | contig 18219 bp, 15 predicted proteins | sample L827metagenome_FD_94440 | JGI IMG/M metagenome (GOLD analysis project Ga0129308, IMG submission 94440) | Ring-tailed lemur group fecal microbial communities from Wisconsin, USA - L827 metagenome | ecosystem: Host-associated > Mammals > Digestive system > Large intestine > Fecal | place: USA... | reverse complement strand
TGCTGAACGAGCTGCGTAACTGATGCTTCATTTTCAAATCTCCTTTTAATGAAAAAGCCTCTCCCACTATAGTGAGAAAGGCTTAATAAATTATCTTCTAACGTACGAATACATACATAACCTCTCTCACGCTCTTGATGCCACGACCACGACGCGAATAATATGCAGGACTGCCAGGTTAATAGATGTATGTAAATTCATAACTTAATTCTTCTTTTTTGTTTCAATTGCGTTGCAAAGGTAAGGGCTTTTTTATAATCTCCAAACAAATCGAATAAAAAAATGAGAGATAAATGAATAATCGTAAGGAAACCGCGCTTTAAAATCCTATTTTATCACTTGGCAACTCATTTATCTACATTCTTCGCTTTTGCACTCCTCCGGCTCCTTTCCCCTGGTACTTGCTGCGGGTGGAATTAAAGCTGTAACGTAAAGTCAGGTGGAAGGTACGGCGAGCAGTATCATCATTTTCCATACTGCGGACATCACTGTAATAGACAGCAACATCCGGGTCATTGGAGTTGAACAAGTCCGTAACCTGCAACTGCACGTTCATATTTCCCTTCAGGAAAGACTTGCTGATGCCGGCTTGGGTATACCACCTGGGTTTCTTGAAAAAATAGTTCACACTATGCCCGTCCGTATTGAGCATCACCTCGGCATTCAGCCTGACCCCGAAAGGCAACTCCAGATTATTCACCCAGTTCAGCGTACTTATAGGTTTGTTCAGTTTTATCTTTCCTTTCGAAGTGGCAAGCGCAAACCATTGTTTGGAACATCGCAAGGAGAGCCCGGGCGACCATATTCCTATCACAGGCGAGACAACAAGCGTTGCCGACAGTTGGTCGCGCGCCGGGGCATTGACCGGCGCACTGACCGTCACATAAGGAGTTTCGGCAGAATAGCTACGGCTATTTCCCATAATTCCGTCACGGATATGCAGATATTCCGTATTGAAATGCAACCACCGGTAAGCGGCTTCCAAAGCCACCCGATGCCTCAAGGAAGGGCGAAGCAACGGATTTCCCTCCTTATATAGATAGCGGCTGTTGTAAACGGTGACCGCGCACAACTGGCTGTACAACGGATAAACAATACCCATATTATAAGCCACCTGCATTTTCACCTTCCCGAACGGCCATGCCAGTGATGCCGTCGGAAACACATGGTCGTAGCGGTGGTCATATTCCGCAATACGTTCTCCCCAGTCATAATAGCGACCCTCCACATGTTCGTAGCGTAGACCGGCTTTGGCTTTCAGTTTGCCGAAGTCACGGTCATAATCCACAAAAGCGACAGCCGTATTCTCCCCGGTACGCACATTGGCATCCTCCAGCAAAGCCTGCCGGTTCTGATAACGGTTCCTATAGCTACCGTATGTATACTCTCCTCCGAAAGAGACAGTTCCTCCCCACAGCGGGCGGGCCAGCAGCAGCCTGGCAGCATAAAGCCGCCCGTTGATTCTGTTCAAGGCATTGAACTCTTCATCGCGCAGTCCATTCACATCTTTTATATCGCCGAGTATATCAATCGCTTTCCGTTCCCCGTTCCAGAGCATACCGGCATCGACGGTCATCCGCCACTCCCCCATCTTCCCGTTGTAGTAGAAGTCCAGTTCCTGACGGGTGGATTGTTCAAAGGGAGTTCCTCCCAGCAAGCTCACCTCATACGTTGTGTCGGCAGTCTGAACATTACTGATGATAAAATATTCGTTGCTATGGCCCGGCATCCGTTCAAGGCTATACCTCACCCCCATCGAACGGTCGCTGTCCGGCCTATAGTTCGCCGTAAACAAAGCTGAAAAATTCTCCTCCCTACCCTCGCTGAGCAATTGGGAATTCTGTGACCATCCCCTGCCCATGCCGGAACTCCGGGTCGTAATCTTCCGGTCTGTTCTGTATACATCCGAGACAGTGACGCTACCCGCCACATCCCATTTCTCCCGGCTGTACATCATGTCAAGCTGGTCAAGCGCCGTCCATCCACTCCGGTAGCCGGTGTACAGACGGTTGCTCATCCCGAAGCCCGATGCTTCCCCTTTCTTTCTCACGACACCCGTGTCTGCTTCACAAATGGCATCAGGGACACTTACCACTTGTGCTTGCCCCGCATTTCCCAGGGCAAGACCTATCATCATACTAATACCCCATCTTTTTATTCTCATCAGCCCTTCACCGCAATATTGTGTTCAGCAAAAGTCTTGTATATCTTCTCGCGTATCTCGGACAATGTACTCCGTTCGGCATGCACGGAAACCCACACCACCAATACCAGACAGATTTTTCCATCCCCGAAGTCATTCAGGAATACCATTGAATGGCGGTTGGGAGCCAACCCTACCACACCGTGCGTACACTCCAGCATCACCATCCTCGCTTTTTCCACATCGCTGCCATAGGCTATCTTCACTTCCACGCGCCTCATCTCCCAATCATGGTTTTTCGTCAGGTTCTTGAAGTTCTTGTTGAAAAGCTGCCGGTTCAGGAAGACGATGACCGCCCCGTCCTCCGCCTCAAGGATGGTGGAGGATATGCCGATATTGGTGATACGCCCCCGTATGCCGTCACACTCCACAATATCCCCCAAACGCACACGCCCCAACATCATCGACATACCGCAGAAGAAGTTCTCAAAACTATCCTTCAAGGCGAAACCTATCCCCATACTGGCACCCCCGATAGCCGCCACTATACCGTTTTCATTGATTCCGAACAACAGCAGCGCCACGACTACGTAGATGCACCACACAATGATGTTCCCTACCGCCACAGCCACCGGAATGCCGCCCGTATCGTACCTTGCCCCATACACACTGCGCAGAATAGTCTTGGTGGCATATACAATGTAGTGGAACACGAATCCCAATGCTATCAGGAAACAAATTTTGGCTATCGAGATACTCCCCACTTCCGGCAAGTCGATGAAATTCGCCTTCATCCGGTCTGCCACCCACGAATTGAGGTCGAAGATATGCGCCACCCAAAGCACACCGCCCACCAGCAGCACAAGCACCGAAAGCGGATAGACCAACTTGTTCATGGTAGGCGCTACCCATACCGACCTTATGCCCACCTTGCCTCCCGGCTTGTCAGCGCCCAGCAGATGGCTGATGCAGAAAAGCCCCTGCATCCCGGTGAGCAATACCGCCCAGTACATCATGATGAACAAGGACAAGAAGCGGTGTCCGGTCCATGCCACCGTCACGCACACCACCGTAAAGGCCAGTGTCAGCCATCCGTTCAGCAGGTCGACACGCGGGAGCCCCTTACCCAGCGTGATGATAAGCACCAACTGCGACAAAGCGGAAATCAAGAACAACATCGGAATGGTCAGCGTGACAATGATACTCGATACCAACAGAATACGGAAACCCACCAATATGGAAGTCGTAAGCAGTATCGGCAGGTACAGCACCACAGCCCGCCGTATATCCTTGCGCTCCACCCTCAGCACCACAGCCAGAAACACGGACTCCACCAATAGCAGAAACTCGCACCTCAGTCTGAGGGCGCTTACTATATATTGGTTCTGTGACGAGAAAAAGGCAAGCAACCCATACCCCGCGATGACAAGCGCCAACGCCAGCGCAAAGGCATAATAATTCCGTTTCACATGCCAATCCGATACTTTAGGCCGGTACGCCAATACCTTCTTCTTCACCACGACAGCCAGTCCCACGGCAAGCGCCAATATCACGAGTTTCCATATCGCCATCATCCGGTCCACGGTCTCCCAATCGTCGGTAGCCCCCTGCCCGGTGCAGAAGCGGTCGTATAAATCATTCTTGAATTCCTCCCAGCGTTCGGGCATATTCTTCAGCGTGTTGAAGTAGTTTTCGCTGCCATAGAAGAAGATACGGTCCCGCACTTGGTCGAACACAGACAGATTATATTTTTCCAGTTCATTCATGTGCTTCTCCACCCGTTCATAACGGGCGTCATCCTTGCAGAGCAGACTGATATACTCCTCCAACCTGTCCTCCAGCATTTCGCATATTTCAATCCCCTTCCGTCTGCACTCCCTGCCCTCTTCCGACAAGTCATCGTCTTTCAGCCGTTTCAGCGTATTCTTCAGATGCCGATAGCGCACCGCCTCCATGTGGATGCTCACCATCCAGTGGTCAAACGGCTTGTGTTCGTCCATGAAGCGGTCATAAACATTCCGCATCATTTGGCTGGCCTGCGCCATCCCGAAGAGGTAACGTTCCTCTTGCGAGTAAAGCAAGATAGATGTCTCCTGGCACATCGTGCGCAGTTCTCGCATCCTCTGCCAGTACCCCATGCGTTTCTTCTCATAGTTGCCCAGTCTCTTCTCTACATTATCGCGTAGCACGCTGAGGTCGGCATACAACATCTTCACCGTGGCATCCAGGTTCTTTTCCAGGAGCACGGCAAACGCCGGACGCGGCACGGTTGCGAGCAGAAGCATCCATAACAGCAAGCTGAGAGTTGTTTTTCTACTTGAGGTCATCTATCCTAAGTTTAATATCCTATCAGCATCAACCTTGTCCCGCTCTCCAGTGCCGTCTTGATGGCATCGCCCCCTTTCGATACTTTACAGAGGGAAATATCGTCTGCCTGCACCTCGATTACCTTCACGCGACCTATCTCGCTTTTCGTCTCGCGACCGCTCACCATACCCATCTTGTACACCGTGAAGTATTGGTCTTCGTACAAGCCGAAGTTATCGCCCAGGTTGATGTACACCTGCTTCAGTTTATCCTTCTTCTCAAGACCCTTCTCCAAGATTTCCCCGTAGATGGGGAATGTGGCCCTCAGGAATCCGCGTACATCCCCCGCCAAGGCACTGATGGCAACCGGCAACGCCTTTTCCGCTGAAGGTTCCGAAGCCGTGGCAGACACTTGCCGCCGGAAATGCCTTGTACCGATAATCTCATTGTGCGCCAAGTCCTTCAGGGTGACGGTCAGTTCCACAAAGGCTTTATTGTCTGCCGGTGCAGCCTTGTCCTTCAGTGAAGTGACGGTGCCGATGGAAGTCACGGCACCCGTCAGCAGCAAGTCCCCTTCCTCCACTTCCTCCGGAGCGCCCCCCTCCTTGACGATGAGCCTCGGCACGTTCATGGGGCCGCGTTTCACCGCATCGGCCACAGCCGGCACATACTCAGAGAGTTGTTTCGTCGTGCTGCCCTGCAGCACATCGAGCATCGCGCTGCCCACCTTGCTAATATCGCTTTTCGTTTTCTCGGTATGTTCATACCGCACCTCCCCTATGTATATATTGAAGATTTTATTCCTTGCGGATATATCTTCTTGCGCTTTCAGGGTAGAAAGCGAACCGGTGAGCAGCACTACAGCTACCACCGAAATCAATTTCAGTAATTTGTTCATGGTCATCAGTTGTTATATCATGGGTGAATAATTCAGAAGGCGAGCACGGGATGAACTTTGCTAGTAGTCCTTTTAATACCTTGTACACCCCAGGCAATATACATCCTACCATCATCCAATTCCGTAGAGCTCCAGAATCCATGTTCTAAACTACCTCCAATTTTTTCAAATTGCGCTTTCCATATTTTTTCTCCTTCTTTCATAGTTTCACATTCGGTCATCGCAGCTATATACCATCCACTGCTACAAGAAGGAGCGAACAGACTCTCGTCAGTATTATAGGGATAATTATCAACAGCATCCACCGCATAAATAAATGTGTTCTTATCAATATTACAAGTTCTTAATTTGTAGGTATTGGCAAATCCCGCATTCATATCCGTTCCAATCTCAATATCTGCATTACTCCAAATTATCCCTTCTCCATATCGAGCATCATACTTAGCAGCAACCAAACCATGTGTACAGTGAGGGTGTAATTTTTTCAATTGTTTGTCATATTCCGTTGGATTACCCTTCCAAACGACAATGCCTATGCAAGCCTCCTTCTCTGCAGCAGTCAGTGTAATATCTCCATTCTTTACAGTGCCGTCATTCATGTAATAATCTCCTACCATAGCTAAATCTAAAGCATCGGTTTCATTAAAGAAACTGAATTCGAGCACCGGGCCACGGAGCCCTTTCTGTTGCGCCACATACAAGGAATAAGACCGGGTAGAATAATACTTATATCCACACCATACTCCACTTTTGTCCAAAAGCTGAAGAACCTGCGCCACTTCCGAGTCCGTCGGATAAGTCGTAGGCACATACGGTTTGTATTCATTCGCAGACACGGAACGGTCTCCTAAATAATACAAGACACCCCGTTGTCCATTGCCTGCCTCACGCAAGCAAATCCAACATTGCTCGCCATACATCAAAGTCTGCTTCCATATTCTATCTCCCACTTTATAAGCAGAGCCACTATTTTCCGGCCACGCATTCTTCTCCATAAAGTGGAGCGAAGACACCGCCACCAGGTTGCAGCCGTCGAAAGTCACGTCTGCCAGCACCCCGTTACTGCCGTCGGCGGGAGCGAACGTCACCGTGCCGCCCTTCTTCTCCAGAGTGCAACTGATGTTATCCCCGCTTTCATTAAAAGTGCTTCCGGGGACAAACAGTTGTTTGAACAAAGTCTTTGCCTCCTCCAAGTTATCCACGCCTACATACAGCACCGTGGTATCCGCATCCAGTGGGGCACCACACACACGATACATGAAGTTCCCCGCATCATCCACCCGCACCAGGGAGTTCTGAAGGTATTCCTTCTGGTCCATCACAAGGGCATCCGGGTCGTCCGTGCCGTTTTCGTTGTCATCATCGCCGCAAGCGGCGAAGCTCAATGCCGTCATTCTCGCCAAAAGGAGGAAAAGGGCTTTATCCAGTAAATTCGTTTTCATACAATCCGTTTTTATTAAATCCGTTTTCATTCAGCTTCTTGTCATTTGCTCTCCACCACTTCAATCATTCCGCTCTCCACGTCATAATCCGTATGCTTGGGCAGCTCTTTGCCGTCGCGCCAGTCCATGAGGAATTGCTTTATAATCCTATCGGTGTGCTTCACCACCGAGACAATGATGGCTTTGGAAAAGCGGGACTGGTCCACATCCACACCTGCCGTCCACAGGCGGTCGGCATATTCACGAGTATAGCGGTAGACTCCCTGATTGGAACCTCCCGCCAGCGGATAGATGAAAGTACGCGCATCCGCATGAGCATCCGCCCACTTTGCAGCATAGCTGTAGGCCTCGCTAGGCATAGCGAATCCTGCGGGCGTATCCGCCAACGCATGTATTTCCGGCTCCTCACCGCCCGCCGCCTTGAATCCTTCGGCAAAGCCTTGCGCCGCCTTGCCGATATTGGGGTCGGCAGAGTTGCCCAACAGCACCGCCGCCTGCGCGGCGCGGCCTGCGGCAAGCTGCCCCAACTGATAAGATGCCCGGTCGAAGAGAATGCGGAACGTATAAACCGGCTCTTCCACCGCTTCCGACTCGAACAGCAGCACCCTCTTACGGTCCATATCGGGATAGCGCGAAGTGTCCGCCATCAGGCTACGTGCCAAGTCGCGATACTCGCTTCCCGCCAGCACCAGCAACAGATGACTGTTCTCTTTCAGCTCATAATACAGCAGTGCACGGAAGAACTCCCCCACATCCTCCCCTTCTTCAGGAGTGAAATAGGTCAGACTGATATCGGTGCGCTCCTTTGCCGCTTCCTCCATTCCCCGCAGCGTGTTGTCATTATAGCCTTGGTCGCCTAACCCGCTTTCCGGGAAAAGTGCCATCACCTCCCAGCGTTCGGCCTCGTCTGCCACAAGTGGGGTGTCATCGTCGCTACAAGATGCAAGTAGCAAGAACGGCAACCAAAGCAAATATTTCATACAATTCTTCATAACTCTCCTCCTACTTTACGGGTGTTGTAAACTCTTCCAGCGTGCAGCGGAATAGATTATCGAAATTTTTTTGATTATAGATAGTGACATGAGACCCCACGGTGTTGCGGAACAATTTATAATAAAGGTCGCGCAACGAAACGGTAATATTGTCTGCCAACTCATCTTCCAGTGTGGCGGTGAAGCGGTTGCTCATATAGGTATGCAGTGTCGGGCTGTAAATGTCGGCTTTCGAGTTCTCGTAGGCACTGGATGCCGTCATGTAGAGCACGCCCGGATAGCCGTCGCCCCCCTCTGCTATGCTGCCCGCATAGCAGGCTTCCACCAGCCACAGCATCTTGCGGTAACGGCGGGAATTACCCTCATTGAGCTGTTTCATCAGCTGCCTCATGTGGCGCACATAGAATCCGTCATACCCCCCCCACGACAGACTGCCTTGGCTCCCGTGTCCGCTCCAGAACACCAGTATGTTGTCCCGCTCCGTGGCATCGATGACCTGCGGCAGACGTCCGCTCTTTTTGCCGCAAAGAATCTCTACGATGTCATCAGGTTCCAAATCTCCCAACCGATAATCTATCTGCGCCCCTGCATACACATTGTCCCCATCCGGACGTACGCGGACAACGCCCTGCTCCGGATTCTTGTCATTGCGGGCGATGTCATCGGCCAAGACCAGCACAATGTGGTCATCGTCATATCCGGCATCCTTCAGCAACTGATAGATGCAGAGAGCATCCGCCTGATGCCGGTAATTGGCCCAGCCCATAGAGCCTGCCACCACCAGCGCATAGTTTCCCTTCCGCTCGGGATAGACAAACGAGCCTTCATCCTCCACCTCCTGCATCTGCTGTTTCTTCCAGTTCCACCCCGCCAGGCTTGCATCCGTCCGCTTGGAACCGTCGCTCGTATTGTAGTCCAGCGTAATGAACTTTCCTTCATAGATCTCCCACCAAGCGTATGTGGTGTAGAGCACATTGGTAAAGACCTTCGCGTCGAAGTCCAACGAGCCGCTTGCCCCCCGGACATTGGGTGAAGCGCCCAAATCAAGATAAGTCAAGACAAGGTTCAGTGCAGTAGGAGTCCAGACGGGCGAAGTATCATCATCATGCCCCGCCACCACTTCGCGCAAAGCGTCGTTCAGACTTTCCGTTCCCCGGATCTCCTTATAGTAGGCGGCTATTCCCGTCAGCAGGAAAGCATCGAGCATCTGTGCCTCACATGTAGTAGGTTCCTCTCCGAAACGCACTTCGTATGCCACCTTGAAACCCGATTCGGGGTCGGCGGCGATGGAAATGCCCTCCATCCCTTCCGTCAGGTTATTGCCGGCATCCAGAAATTTCGCGTTGCGTGCCACGTCGGAGAAGAGGAGCCGCGGCTTGCCTGTATCTTGATAATTACGATAGACTTGCGCCATCGTCGTGGCATCGTCAGGCGAAGAAGGAACGCAAAGAATCATATCCGTCTTGTCCCGCAACAGTTTCTCCATATCATTCTCCAGCCAGTCGGGGTCATATTCCACCACACTCCCCACTTCCAGCCCCATCTCGCAGGCCTGAAAAGCGAACCAATCGATGAACGTCTGTCCGTAGATGTCCGGTCGGGCAATCAGCGACACCCGTTTGGCACCGTACATCAAGGCTTTGGAGAGCATCACCTCGCACTGTGTGATGTCCGTCTCGGTCAGCGCCCACAAGTTACTCTTGCGCTTGGGGGTATCGGCATACTTACGCACCAGCTCCGAAGCCGACGCGGCAGTGAGCAGCGGCAACTGCTTTGTAGCCAACTGCCGGGCGGCAATGTCCGCATCGGCAGAGTAGAAAGGCCCTATCAAGGCGGCAATATCTTCACGGGCGGCAAGCGTTTCCGCGCATTGGCCGATGTCCACCGTGCTCTCGTCATACCACTCCAAAGAAAGCTTCACGCCTATTTCCTTGCCTGCTTGCGCTTCCTCCAACGTGGCGCAAGCCCATTCTGCCAGCCGCTGCCAGCGCTCCTGCATCCCGTCGGCATAGGGCAGCATGACGGCTATTTTATACTCCTTCCACTGCGTCTGCCCACGCATGCTTTCGTCATCATCGCTGCAGGAGGCAAGGGCGAAGAGCATGGCGCACAGGGTTATTCGACAAAGTGAATGATAAAACTTCTTCATAAGCGTTCCCGTATCTAAATTAATAATGCCATTCTATCAGAAAGCAAGCACAGCACGCACATAACAGCCGTCATCAGTCTTAAGCCCCACGTCAATGCAAGGATTGCCCCAATTGAATATAAGCATCTGGTTGTCATAATAATCCTGCTCGGTAGAAGTCCAATAGAGTGTATTCCGCAAGGAGAATCCACCGGCCTTTTTGAGTTGAGGTTCCAGTTTCTTCCACACATCGTATAGTTCCACAAATTCCAAATCGGAAGGCAGATACCAACCGCTGGTCTGCGAGGGAGCCGAAGACTGCATCTTTCCAAGAGCTTCCACGGGAATCACCTTATGGGCAGGATTGCTTTGATTGTATTCGGTATATTTCCGCGTATTGCCATAACCGCCGTCCTCATTCCGGGCATCAAAACGGATGGCATCAGCACAAAAGACCATACTGCCATCTTCCACATCCCGCAAGGCAAGCGCCACTCCGTGCGTACAATACGGCTTTTCTTTTTTCAGAACAGCATCTTTGTCGGTAGGATTGCCCACCCAGCACACCACGGCAATGCAGTTTCCGGGATTAAGCGAACCTTCAACCAGATTTCCGTTCAGTTGCAGGAAATCGCCCACTTTGGCATTTTCGTAGGAAACAATCCCGTTATCCACAAAGAAAAATTCACATTCCAACACGGAGGCTGTCATGTCTGCCACAAAAGAAGCCGGACAAGAGTAGCAGTCATACGGTCCTTCACCACTGTACGCATAGCGGTCGCCACACCAGAACTTGCCATATATGCCTGCCTCTTTCAACTCGGCAGCAATTCGGTCCGTTTCCTCACGGCTATGTTCATTTTTCTCGCTATACGTTCGGATATAATTGCCGTAGTCTATACTATTCTTGCTTACATGGTAAAGTATGCCCTGTTTTCCTTGCACTGCTTCAGTCAGACAAATCCACTCTTGCGTTCCGTCCAGTAAAGTAGGACGTAGCACTCTTTCTCCTTTCCTATAAGGCGATACGACATTTTGCGGCCACGCACTGTTCAGTATGAAACATAACGATGAAACACCTTTCAAACTGAATCCCTCAAAAGAAACCACGGCCACTTCACCTTCTCCTTCATCGTCCACTGAAAGCAGAGTTACCGTACCCTGCACATCACCGTTCTTGCCCGTAAGAGTAGCTATACACTTGCCTACCTCCTCTGTCACCGGGGTGTTTTGCGGGAAGAGTCTGCAATAGATGGACTTTGCTTCTTCAAAATCCTCTACTCCCACATACAACAAAGTAGTATCCGCAGAATTGAGAGGTTCGCCCAATACACGGTTCTTGAAGTTGCCCGCCTCGTCCAAAGCGACAAGCGACTGCTGCAAATAGGACTTCCCGTCAACAAGCTCTACCTGAACCGGAGGCATTTCTGAAGAGGTATCATCCCTGCAAGAAGCAAGCATCAAGACCAAACCTACAAACAAAAGATAAAGAGCCTTTCTCATAATATAAATAACTAAATTTTCCATCAGTTATAGCCAATACCCGTGTACCGGCATTTGCCGCTTCAATACCCAACCAACTCCCATCCTCCGCATCTTTCATCATGCCGGTGATTTGCGTCGAAAGGCTTTCTGTGCCGACACACGTCTCCGTAATCGAGCCAACATCGTCATGGCAAGCTGCGAAAATCAGCAGGCAGCATACACAAGTTCCTATGAACAGAGTTTTCAAATGCAGCATAAATTATCGCGATTTCTTATTTTTTCTCCAAAAGGATATCCGCCAGATAGACGTAGCCGAAAGGAAGGCGAGCCTTCCAAGTGGCGGTGTAGGTATCACCCTCAATGCTGACAGCGGTCAAGGTGTAGGTATCTGCCACATCAGCCTCAGGCTTGTAATTGAGGTCACTATGGTCGTGCAGCTTGTTGCGCAACGCTACGAAGAGTTTGGAAGCGGGCACGGCGGCATTCACCACAAGGTCGTCAAAACGCATGTCGCTCTCGCTTATTCCGCCATGGGTGGCCAAGTAACCGCTGGCTGAGCGGATGGTCAGTTGACGGACGTTGACGGGTCGGGCAGCGGCATCGCTGAAACGGAATTCCACGTAGGCCTGCTTAGGATTCATCACGGAGTCGTTGGTCGTAATTAAGTTGTCGGAAGAATCGACAGTCTTGACGAGGAAGAAGCCATCAGCATAATAGTAGTTCTCAAGCGCGGTTTCCTCCGTCCCGTCCTGCCCCGTGAAATCAATGTCACCGGGCGGCAGGAACAGTTCGACGGTATCTCCTACTGCATAGTGTCCCTGTATTATGGAACAGACAGACGTCATGCCGGCACCTGTTTCCTTAGGCCATACGGTGTCGAGTATTTCACCTTTGCTGAAAAGTTCCATCTCATCGGTAGCCTGCCAGACCATGGCATACGGTACACGCCCTTCGGTGTTGGCCGTCCCGTCAGCATTCAGCACCGGAAGGTCAGCCTTCCCGGTTTTGATACAAAGATTCCATTTATTGCTTTCATTAGCAGAATTGCCCTGACAAGCAGAGCAGGCAGTGAAAATACCGGCCACTGTAAGTACTGCCCAAAACACATTTGTTTGTTTCATTTTTTCAGTCGTTCATCATATCATCACATTGCAACCGTTCCGTCTTTCGACACCTTAAACTTCAAACGCGTTGTTTTAGGATATATCCGGCTCAGAGCAGCGGCCGAAACAGCGAAACTTGTATCATCACGGTATTCCTTAAAATCTACCACAGAACCATCTTCAGCATAGCTCGTAGCCTGAAGCACCCACTTCAGCCCAAGTACGTACGAACTCTTGGTAAGCTCCACATCCGGTTTGAGTGTCTCGGTGACTACAATTTCCACCTCACCGGGCAGAGTGGTGTAGTTTTGGCTTTTAATTTCCTGGTTCTCCACAAACTCGTCCAAAAATTGATTGCTTTCCTCTTCACCACGGTGGTTTACAAATGAGTAAGTGGTGTTTATCAAGTTGGGTTGATCTTCCCCGGCTCCTGTAGCATCTTCAAAGCGGAGAACGAAATTGAAGGCAACCGCCTTGTTTGCACCGATTTCGTCGTCATCATTGCTGCAACCGGTAAACACTGTGCCGCACACCATACCTAAAAGTACGACCAGCGACCTCAATAATTTAGTTTTCATCTTCATTTTTTATTATATCTATAGTCTAACTTTCCACTGCGACCACGTAACCTGATAGTTATTGGCACGATTCTCTTGCACATAGCGGTAGAAAAGGGGAATCATCTCCGCCTTTTCCGCACAGAGAGTCGCTTTCACGGGGTCTTCACCGGGCAGGGAACCGTCGTAGAGCAAGTAGTTGCCGCCAATCAGGCACTGGCGGTAGGCGATGTCTTTAAGGGACACGCCGGGGTTGCGCATGATGTCGTAGAATATCATGTACTGCGTGGTACGACCGGCACCTGCCTGGCAATGGAAGTGAAGCCAGGCGTTGGCAGGCAGTTGTCGGACGAAAGAGACGAAACGGTCCAGCTCGGAATCGCCGGGGAAGGCACGGTCGGGCACAGTGAAGCGGGCATAGCCCAGACCGCGGTCGGTGCAGGCTTCCTCCTCCGTCTGGGCACTCGTGACCTCGGTGGGGATGGGCGTGACGGGCTGGTAACCATCCGTCTTCTTCAGTTCGAAGAGGTCGATGGTCTGGCCGAGAGTAGCGTGAATAGCGGTAGCTTCATCGGCAAGTATCTGCTCGTGTGTTCTGCCCACATTGCCCCAGTTGTTCTTCCCGTAGCGTGAAACGTGCTGGCCGTTGATGAAGCCATGGCTTTCGCCGCGCACGTCGATGATATAGATGGGGCCGTCGGTGAGTTTCTCGATTTCGGCCTTCACGTAGTCCAGTTCCTTGTAGGAAAAGTCACTGCTGCCGGAAATGCGCAACTCGCGGAATCCTTCGAGTGAAGGCGTGTAGTCCTGTTCGAGCAGGGCAGTCTCGTCGCTTTCCACAAAGTCGCCCAGGCAGGTACGCCAGTTTTTGGGAGCCGCCGCCTTGTCCTTGCGCTCCAACCGCCAGCAATAGGCGGCATACGGGGCACGTTCCTCGGCGCTCATGTTGTCGCGGGCATCGGCATAGTGCAGATACTTTATGTCGCTGCCGCCGTTGGCAGGGGCATCATCGTCGCTACATCCGGTGAACAATGCACCGGAGACTACGCCCAGCAGCAACACAGACATTCCAAATAGTTTAGTCATCATCTTTTCCATTTTGCAAAATCCTAATTATTCAGCTATTTACTTCGACAACAGTTTTTTAGCTGTAGAATCCAATGTAAAATCCTTGTTAATGAACTCCAACATGTAATCACGCACTTTTTCTTTGCCCACTGTAACAGAACCGCTTGCAAGAGTGGCCGCGAGACTTGAGCCATCAGTACCCTTAAGGGAATAAGACGCAGATTTCGCAAAGGTGTACTTGTCCTTGGTCAACTTGACATCTTCGTTATAACCAAAAATCAAGTCAAAAAAGAGTCGGCTGTCCGACTTCAACCCTTCCACCTTGACAGAAAAGGGAACATTGTCTTTCGTCAACTCCACGGTTTGTTCCTTGCCATCCTTGTCTGCATAAGTCACAAAAGCTGCTCCGCACGTTAACAAGTCTTCACTGATTTCACTCACAGAATAGGTTATCGCGTAAGCAACCTCTTTTTCGGGTTCGGCGGCAGGGTCGTCATCGCTGCTGCATCCGGTAAACAGGAGAGCCATTATCAAAGACAGTCCCATCGATAAAACTTTCATTTCTTTCAAATTCATTTCACCTATAGTTGTTAATTTTGAGCAAATTTAAGACAGAACTATCAGACACACAATACCTTTTAACAGTGCGTCGCATCTAAAATGACCAAATGTCGCACATTCAGATACCGTATGTCGCATTTCGCCTTTTTGGAGAGAAAACAGCCCCTACAAGGTGCTGCATTTTCATAAAATCCGTAGGGAAAAACATAGGAAAGAATTGCGCGGAATACACGGATTTCACTTTATCCTTTCCGTGAAATCCGTATATTCCGCGCTTTTTTTAATCTGTATCCAAGATAAATTTTGAGTTCAAAAGAATCCGAACTCCTTACGATGATTGCGAAAAACCTCAGCAAATTCAAACAATGAATTTGCTTTTATCATGCAGCAATTCCGATTTCATAAAGAAACTCGGGGGCTAAATCTGCTCCATTTACCCATTCAATAGTTACACGGGTTAATCCGTATTGGATAAACTTATTTTTATCCAAAAGCTCTCCGAAAACCTCACCTGTCAAATAGGGTTTCAAATCGACATTCTTCCTGATTCCATTACTGAAAGTTACAAGAAGCTCATAATCCTTGATATAATCTACATCAACGACTCGTAACATAAGCTTTTATTTTAAAGGTTCTATTTTATCTATCTTCTCACCTCTTTGGGCTTTTTCCCATAAAGTAAGAATCTCAGCTTCATGCAAATCAATCCATTCATTCACTTTTGCTATCACCTTAGCTGGCGCTTGACCATCTACTATTCTATCTAACACTGTAATAGAACATTCATAATCACCATAAGCAAAATGAATATGGGGTGGATTATGGTCTTGCCAATAAAGACTTATTATAATACCAAAGAATCTACATATTTCAGGCATAGCATTTACTTTTATTTCATGTACGAATATAACTAATTAGTTTCATTTACGCAAATAAAACAGCAAAAAAAGGGCGTAAATTCATTAGATGTTTGAGTGGGAAATAGACAGAAGGACTGATGATGAAGCTGGGGTTGGAAACTACAGACCTCAACTTGACAACTACAAACCTCAACTTGACAGCTGCAAACCTCAACTTGGTCATGTTGAAATTGTATATATTCCGCGTGCTGGATATATAGATGCAACAAGCAGTCCGGTGACAGTTTCACCAGCCCCCCCGATGAATAGAGCGATACGCGAAAAAGATGAAACCCGTGAAAGGCTCTTTCATTGAATTGGGAACAGAACAGAAATGTAACTTCCATATTCAAGAAGAACAAGGAGAAGAGAACAAAGTCCATTCTTTTTGCTTACATTTGCCACTTGAAAACGAACAAACAATAGGAGTTCTTATCAGAAGTATGAAAAAACAAAGAAATTCTCTATTTCGGCATATCGCACTGCCGATAATCATAACAGTCCTGCTTGCAGCCTGCGGACAAAGTACCGACAAGCGTTCCCTCCAGGGAACAGGCCCGGACAGCCTCTATACAGAAAAACATATCATCAAGATATTCCTTGCAGAGCCGCAACGCGCCTTGGCACTGATTGATACCGCCATAGCCCAAGGAAACGTAGACCCCATACGGGGCGAGGTGCTGCGCGCCGTCGTCTACCAGGATGCACTGAACAATCTGCCTGCAGCCATGGACTGCTATCTGAAAATCTGGCAAGAGGATTCCGTGAAACTGTACCCCGTACACAACACCAATGTGCTCGAGTCCATGAGTACCCTATCCTATAGCATGGAAAAATATGAAGAAAGTCTGGAATACGCCATCGAAGGACTGAAAGTGGCCAGGGAAAGCGGGCAGGCCGCCGCAGAAGCCATGTTCCACTTCGACATAGCCAAAAGCCAACAAGCACTGGGACGCCTGGACGAAGCCTGGGAATCCATGAAACAGTGCGTGGAGCCGTTCGAGAAATCGAAGAATCCCCAAGCATGGCCCTATCTGTCCTATTACTACAGCGAACAGATGCTTTTCCTCGCAGAAAGGAAAGATTTTGACGAAGCCCTGAAGGTAGCGGAGAAACGGAAAAAACTGATAGAGCGCATGGCCGAATCGGACCTGGCCATGCCGGACAACTACCTCGACCAACAACGCGCCTATCTCAGTTCGAAGTACTGCTACCTCTACGCCCAGACCGGGAAATGGAAGAAGGCGGAAGAACAGCTGAACGAGTTCATGAATACCCGGTTTGCCCACTCCGAACGGGGACTGCATGAGTTGCTGCCCTATTACCAGCTGACCCAGCAGTGGCACGCCATCCTGAAAGTATATCAGGAACAACCGCTGACCGCCACCTTAGACAGCTTCAGCAACGCCTATACGGAAGCGCTGACCGACATGGCCACTGCCTACGAGCACCTCGGCGACACCCGCCAAGCCCTGCTGATGCAAAAACGCATCAGACTGCTGAACGACAGCATACAGCGACGGGAACAGCAAAGCGAAGCCATGGAGCTGGACACCCGCTACCGCACACACGAACAGAAGCTGCTCCTGGCAGAGGAGAAAGCCAAATCGGAAGCACGCCTGACCGTCAACATCGCCCTGGCCGTCGTGATATTAGTATTGTGTATACTGGCTTTCATGGTATACCGCTCTTCCCGCAAGACTATGCGCAAAAACCGCCTGTTGGTGAAGAAAATGGAAGTGCTGGATACATGCAGGGAGCAACTGCGCCAGACCAGGGAGGAGCTTGACAACTGCCGTGCCCAAATAGACGAAGCACGAAGGAAAAAAGTGGAAAAGATGCTGCAATCCGCAGAAAGCCCGACTGTAAGCGATAGCGAGAAAGACAAAACCTTGAACCGGGAAATCTTCAACCGGCTTGAAAGTATCATGCAGGCAGAGCAAATCTTCAAAAATCCGTCCCTCTCCCGCGATGACATAGCACAACGCCTCCACGTAAACCGTAACCGCCTGGCCGAAATCATACAGCAGAATACCGAAAACGACCTAACCGCCTACCTCAACCAGCTGCGCTTCAACCATGCCATCAGCCTCATCAGACAGCAAGTCCAATATACCGTGCAGGGCATTGCCACAGAATCCGGATTTGCCAATGTGCGCACCCTGCAACGCATCTTCAAGGAAGAACTGGAGATGACTCCCTCGGAATATATAAAAGCACAAAAACAGAAAAACGGGCAGAACGGCATTTGATTCGCCCAAATTATTTGTTATCTTTGTCCTTTCAAATACTCAAAAAACAGTATTTACTAATTAAATAAAGGTAGAAAATTAATGGAAACAGTAGAAAACAAGTACATCACCGTAGCATATAAGCTGTACTCAATCGAAAACGGAGAAAAGGATTTCGAAGAAGAAGCACCCGTAGAGCATCCTTTCCAGTTTATCTCAGGCCTGGGAATGACACTCGAACCCTTTGAGGCCCAGATAAAAGACTTGCAGATAGGCGACAAGTTCGACTTTACCATTCCGGCATCAGAAGCTTATGGTGAATATGACGACGACCATGTCATTGACCTCCCCAAAGAAATCTTCATGATAGAAGGAGAATTCGACAGCGACCGCGTAGTGGAAGGC
>Ga0129308_1002072_pt1 | contig 18224 bp, 31 predicted proteins | sample L827metagenome_FD_94440 | JGI IMG/M metagenome (GOLD analysis project Ga0129308, IMG submission 94440) | Ring-tailed lemur group fecal microbial communities from Wisconsin, USA - L827 metagenome | ecosystem: Host-associated > Mammals > Digestive system > Large intestine > Fecal | place: USA... | reverse complement strand
TTGCACTTGCCGACTGTGAAAGAATATGCGTGGAAAATCCTATGGGATTCATGTCAAGGTTATGGAGAAAACCCGATCAGATCATACACCCTTACTTCTTCGCAAAAGACGAAAAGGACATAGCAAACTATCAGAAAAAAAGAACTTGCTTATGGTTAAAGAGCTTGAATCCGTTACAGCGTACATCAAACCTTGAACCGCCTAAACCTTATGGCTATACGAAATCGGGTAAGCCTATCAATTTTGAAGAAGCACATGGTAAAATCAAAGGTTTGGCTTGTGAAAGCAATTGTGCTAAAGCAAGAAGCAAAACCTTTCCCGGCATAGCTCAGGCAATGGCTGAACAATGGGGAACTGATCTTCAAGAAAAAAAGTCCGTCTGAAAGTCTCAGACGGAAGAAATAAAAAATAATCACTACTGCTATTATAGCAGATACAGGAGGAAAAGTCAATGACTATCAAAGAAAAAATTCTGAAAATAATGTCTCTTGCGTTAGAGATAAATCCGCCAGAGATAGAGGACATCGGGACGAAGAGGACAGCAGTGTTTGTCAGATGGTCGCCGCATTGCAACCTTCTCGACGTTGCGATATATCTAAACGGCTGGAAATTTAACAAAAACTGTGAAAATGATTTTCGTGTGTATTGTTATGAAAAAGAAGCTGACGGCGACCTTGACGCAATAATCGCAAGGCTCGAAAGCATTAAATCGGAAGTTGAGGAAGTGAGCGAATGAACGTCCCGATAATAATGACGAACGCCGAATATCACGCTCACCCTGCCGTATCAAAATCCGACCTTGACCTTGTAAACAGGTCGCCTGCATATTACAGATATGTCAAGGAAAATCCGAGAGAACAGACGGCGGCTTTGATTTTCGGGTCGGTTGTACACAAGCTTGTTTTAGAGCCGGAGAAATTCGACGAAGAATATGCCGTTGCGCCGTTAGTGGACAGGCGAACCAAAAAGGGCAAAGAGGACTGGTGCGAATTTGTCGCAGGATTAAACGGCGAAACAGTAATTGACAGCAGCGTTTACGAATCGGCGCGGCTTGCGGCAGCGTCGGTAATGAAGCACCCCATAGCCGCAAGACTTTTGCAGGGCGGACAAGCGGAAACATCATGGTTATGGGAGGAAAACGGCGTACAATGCAAGTGCCGTCCCGACTATCTCAGAACCGATATAAAGTGCGTTATCGACCTTAAAACAACACTGAACGCAAGTCCCGACAGCTTTACAAAATCAGCCTACGATTACCGCTACCACGTTCAGGCGGCGTGGTATTTATAGTAAGCCTACTTGGAAAACAGACAAAAGGAACTGAATAAAAATTTTTCATAGCAAGGCGGAGGAGGAAAGCGTGCTGTCGCACGGTGACGACGACAACGCTGCTATGGGAAATTTTTATCAGTGAACTTGTTTGGTTTTCAAGTAGGGTTACTATAAGAGGTCTGAAAGCCTGCGGCATAGACGTTGAAAATTTCGTTTTCATTGCTGTTGAGAAAGAAGCTCCGTATCAGGTGTGCGCTTTTGCTGCGGACGATACGTTCTTAAAGCTCGGTGAAACCGATGCGCTTGCAGACCTTGACACATACACAGAAGCCGTTAAAACTAATGTTTGGAGCGGATATGAAAACAAGATTCACAGTCTGGCTCTGCCCGGCTGGGTAAGGACAGGAGAATGATTATGGAAGAAAAACAGGAAAATTTATTGACCGTACAGCCTGAAACGGGCTGCTCCGTCGGTGATCGGAAACGAGTATATCTCGAATTTTCGGCAGTCATACCACCTCGCAAAAGTACTTTGTAAACCACAGCTTATTCCTCAGCAGTATCAGAACCGTGCGGACGATGTATGTGTTGCAATTGATATGGCTCAGCGTATGGGGGTATCTCCGCTTATGGTCATGCAGAATCTGTACGTTGTAAAGGGAAAGCCATCGTGGAGCGGTCAGGCTTGTATGAGCTTTATCAAAGCAAGATATGCCAACGTTCTTCCGATTTACGTTGGAAACAAAGGAACTGACGACAGAGGCTGTTATATCAGAGCAGAGCTTCCTGACGGTACAAAAATCGAGGGTACGACAGTCACCATAAAAATGGCAAAATTAGAGGGCTGGTATAACAAGTCCGGCAGTAAATGGCAGACGATGCCTGAACAAATGCTTGCATATCGGGCGGCGGCTTTTTTTGCAAGAGTTTTTTGTCCCGAATCACTCATGGGCATACAAGTCGAAGGCGAAGTTTCAGACAGCGAACCCTCTAAAAGCAGAGCTGATATTCTGAACGAACAGCTTTTATAAGGAGATAAAATATGTACAGTAAATTACAGGACGGCAGTTTTATTATCTGCGGATTTGTTGCACGAGACAGCGAAATGAAAACTTCTCAGAACGGTAAAACTTATACGAAATGGAGCGTCAAGGTAGGCGAAAAGCCCTCGCAGACACAGGGTGGACGAAACGAAGCGATATGGACTAACTGCATAGCATGGCACGATGTCGCAAGGGCGGCAGGGACGATACGCAAGGGCGATGCCGTTCTTGCTGTCGGAAAAATCGAAACAAACGAATACGAGGGCAAAACGTACAAGAATCTTGTGTGCGAATTTGTAAGCGTTATATGCCGTGTTCAGCAGTCAAACAACATTCAGCCGCCTGCAAACATGGATATTCCCGACGGCTTTGAAGAACTTATCGACGACGGGGAAGATCCGTTCTAAGGAGAAAAAGCATGGAAAAAAAGCAGAAAATAGAGTTGTACAATGACAATTTTCAGAATTACAAGCGGTACGGAATCCCGAAAGCGCAACTTGTTATTGCGGATATTCCGTATAATATCGGAAGCAATTTTTACGGCAGTAATCCGATGTGGTACAACGGCGGAGATAACAGGAACGGTGAAAGCAAGCTTGCGAAAAAAGCCGCTTTCAATTCAGATTTTAACTTCAACATTGCCGAATACTTTCATTTCTGTAATCGTCTTTTGAAGAAAGAACCGAAGAAAAGCAACGGCAGAGGAAAGTCAAGCAATGCGCCGTGCATGATAGTTTTCTGTGCTTTCCAACAGCTTGAAATGGTTATCAGATACGCAGAAAAGCACGGATTCAAGAACTATATACATATAACCTTCTGCAAGAATTACTCTGCGCAGGTGCTTAAAGCAAACATGCGTATCGTTGGAGCAACAGAACACGCATTGGTGCTGTATCGTGATAAGCTCCCGAAGTTCAACAATAACGGACATATGGTTTTCGACTGGATGGAATGGAAAAGGGACGGCAATGATATTCCGAAAATTCATCCTACACAGAAACCGCAGGCGGTATTAAGGCGGCTTATCGAGATATTTACAGATGAAGGAGATGTTGTGATCGATCCATGTGCCGGAAGCGGTTCAACGCTCAGAGCGTGCAGAGATTTAAAACGAAGCTGTTACGGCTTCGAGATTTCAAAGGAATTTTACAAAAAAGCAGTTGAGGAAATGCTTGAAGATGACGGTCAATTGAAACTTTCGGGAGCATTTTAGACAAAATATCCGATTGTAAATTGTACAAAACGTAGAATTTACAGATGATTTTTTGATAATCAATGGTTTTCCGTTGAAAAAGGGCGTATTTCAGCTCTCTTATAGGAGGTGGTCACAATGGCTCGTCCCATAAAATATGGGATTGACTACTTTCCTTTCGATGTCAGCTTTTTTTCAGATAGGAAAATAAAGCGGCTGCGTGCTAAATATGGCAACGACGGCGTTATGGTCTACATTTATCTTTTGTGTGAAGTTTACAACAATGGCTATTATATCGACTATGACGACGATCTGATTCTGGATATTTCGGACGAACTGAATATCTCAGAAAATTCGACAATGCAGATAATGAACTACTTGCTTAGTCGGTCACTGTTTGATGATACACTTGCTAAGTCGGTCAAAGTCTTAACTGCTAAATCTATTCAACGAAGATATCAGGAAATTGTTGAAGAACGTGCTAAAAAAAGAGTTTCCAAATGTATCGAAGTTGATGCAAAGTTTTGGGTTTTAAATGAAGAAGAAACTCGGAGCTTTATTAAAGTGCGCCCCGTTAATGATACTCCCATGAAAAAAAGCGTTTTTCCCGAGAACAATTCAATAATTCTCGGGAAAAACACAACAAAGGAAAGTAAAGTAAATGAAAGTAAAGTAAAGGAGAGCAGAGGAAACGAAAACAGCTTCGCTGCTTCTGCCCCTCCGACCCTCCGCAGCTATGGCGAATTCGGTCATATATGGCTCACGTACGAGCAGTATCAGAAGCTTGTTTTGCAATACGGAGAATCCAATATCAAAAGCTATATCAGAAAAATGGACGATTGGCTTGAAGCAAATCACAAGACGTATGATAATTGCTTTATCAAGCTTAGACAATGGCTTGATAAGGACGGGGTAAAAAAAGAATTCAGCGACGGTTTTGACCCTGATAAGTACAAAGCTCTGATAAATAACATTTGATAAGAAACTGGAGGTAATTTTGAAAGTAAAATTCACCATACCCGGAGAGCCTATGGGCAAACAGCGTCCTAAGTTCTCACGCAGAGGGAACTATGTACATACATACACGCCCGATAAGACTGTCAGCTATGAAAATCTTGTCAAGTTGGAATTTGAAAGGCAGTGTAACACTTTCCCTTTCCCAAAAGGCATAGAGCTTGAAATGTGTATCGAAGCATATTTCAGTATTCCGAAATCGACAAGCAAGAAAAAAACTGCCCAAATGCTGGATAAGTACATCAGACCTACTAAAAAGCCTGATGCGGATAATATTATCAAGATCATAGCCGACAGTCTGAACGGGATAGCCTATTATGACGATTCGCAAATAGTCAGCTGTAAGTGTGATAAGTATTATGGCTCTCAGCCGTGCGTAAAAGTGTTTATTTGCAGCGTAAACGATAAACAAGTATAAAACTACTATAAAAAAGCGTTTATAGGAAGTTTTGAAAATATCTGAAATCAAGGAGGAAAAATATGATACAGTACAAAAATGAATGCGTCGCCTGCCGTGACATAGGACTGCCATGTCAAGGAATTAGCTGCCCAAATAGAAATGTCAGGTATCTCTACTGCGACAAGTGCAAAAAAGAGGTCGATGAACTTTTTGACGTTTACGGCGAAGAGTTGTGCGATGACTGCATGAAAAGCAAGTTTGAGACAGGTAGAAATTGCGAAAATTGTGGGAATGAGGCTGACGAACTTTACGAAGTATAGGGCAACAAAATCTGCGAATGGTGTCTTATAGAACACTTTCCAACAGTTGCAAGAAATGAATTTTGAAAGGAGAAAAAGCATGAGAACTATAAAAATTGTCCTTACCGACGCCGAATACGCAAGCCTTATGCAGAAAGCCAACTATGTAAGAGAGGACTGTAAGAAGCATGTCAGAAAGGGTTATTTCGCCCCTGCAAAGTCCGTCCTCCCGATGTGGGCGAAGCTTAATCTGCTCCGTAACGCCGATAAATTAGCTAAGGCGGTGAAGATTAAGTGAATATTTCGGAAATTATTTCGGGGCTTAACGACCTGAAAAGAGATGCGGAATCTCACAGAGAAGCGGACGGAACTATCGAAGATGTGTTTCAGCATGACATAGAAGTCCTTGAAGCTGCTGTCAGAGTTGTAGCAGCGTCTAAAAAAGAATACGCAGTATTAGAAAAATGCTGGTATCGCTATGTCACCGGAAAACAAGGGAAAAGAGAACATCGTAAAATGATGTTGGTATGCGATGAATGTCATTATGTTTGGGACACACAAGCGTATGCTTTTAACTATTGCCCGAATTGCGGACGGCAGATAATACAGGAGGACGAAGAATGAACCGTGAGATTTTATTCAGAGGAAAGAAAATAGTCAACGGCGAGTGGGTCGAGGGCGATCTGTTTAAGCATAGCGAGCAGAGGTTTATTGCTGGAAATAATCGTAACACAGAAGTTATCTCCTCAACCGTCGGACAGTACACCGGCTTGACCGACAGGAACGGCGTGAAAATTTTTGATGGAGATATTGTTACTGGGACAGCTTACTCTTTTGAACGAGTAGGAGTAATTGTATGGATTGATGAAATTGCGGGATTTGGTATAAAATATCGCAAAAGAGAAGAACCGGCAGCATGGGAAAATACGTCAATTCTTAAACAGCTATCCAAAGGTCGAAATGATCAATTCGCTGCGGCAGTCATTGGTAACATTTACGACACCCCCGAGCTGCTGAAAGGAGAAGAAAACAATGTTTGAGGATTTTTATGATGAGCCGTCAGAATTTGATGCTCAGATTGAGGAATTTAAAGACGGGCTACGTAGAGCTGTCAAAGAAGAATATATCTCAAAAATAGACAAGCTCGAAAAGAAACTTGCTGAAATGCAGGATTTGAAGAAAAACTGGAATGAAAAGGTTGATGAGCTTAAAAAGGCAAAAAGAGAAGCAGAAAAAGTTAAGAATGAAGCAATGCAAGAAGCTAAGAAATTAAGGTTGTCAGAACTTTTAAGCAATAAACTACAGACAGCGTGGGGTATTTGTGCTAAGTGGGAATACTTGCAGGAAAAATGTGATAACTGCGATGATATCGGTTATATACACTTCAAGTCTCCGCAAGGCAATGAAATGAAAGAGAAATGTCGTTGTCGTGAAGCGAAATTAATCTACACCCCAACTGAAGCAGTTCTCGTTAAATTTGTAAGTAACAACAAGTCAAAGAATAGGTGTATCACTTCTTACTACAAATATGAGAGGTACAAGAATAATTGTTACGATGAAGATGAAGATATATTCACTCTGTCGGCAGATATTTCAGATGATAAGCCTTACAAACAAATTTATGTAGGTAATGCCGTGTTCCTTAACAAAGAAAAGGCACAGGCGTATTGCGACTGGTTGAACGAAGGAGGAACAGACAATGACAGCAAGTGAAGCCTTAAAAATCGTTGCAGAGCGAGGATTAAATATTGAGGGAACTGCACACGATGAAGTTATGGTACAGATAAAATCTGCACTTGAAAAGCAGATACCGAAGAAGCCTGTAATCGAAAAAGGACAAAAGATATTTTACATTCAGTGCGGCAGCTGTCCTGAGTGTAAAGGGAGAGTTTACAGTTCTGCAAATTGCTTTTGTCATAAGTGCGGACAGGCTATAGATTGGAGTGAGGAAGAATGATGGACTGTGAAAAATGCGTACATAATATTGCATTGTTTTCAAACAAAGACAGTTATAAGTGGCTGAAAAATCAAAGAGTTGAATCAGAAAACTACGGCAAACATTATTGTGGCTGTTGTGGACAATACGCAAAAGAATTTGATTGCTTAGGAGCGTTTCTTCCTGATTATTGTTATTATTGCGGAGCGAGAATGAAAGGAGAAGAAAATGCCTGAAACAAAATTAAAGCCCTGCCCGTTCTGCGGTGGTATGGGTGTACTGAACAACGAGAAAAATCGAACTGTCAGTTTTGTTAAATGTTTAAGCTGTGGTGCTGAGACAGGTTTGGTAAGAGCATCAGCAGAATATTGCTCGGATGATAAAGTTATCGAAGCTTGGAACAGGAGGGCTGAAAATGAGACCGATGTTGAAGCCGAGCCTGTGAAGCACGGGGAATGGAAACACTATCCCGGAATGAATAGCAAGTGTTCAGGATGCGGACGGTATTTCCCCGTCGAGGAATTTGAATCGAGACCCTTTGATATAAACTACTGCCCTAACTGTGGCGCAAAAATGGACGGAGGTGACATCGGTACATGATACGTGTCAGATACGTAATTCGCAACGGCATGACCGGAACTTACATATACAAATCGCTTTTTAAGATCATGAAGTTCGGTACATGCTCAGAAGCTTTGGATTATATCAAGCGGAGAAAACTTAACAGAGATATTTATTTTGTGGAGGTCAGAAAATGAAAAAGGAACTGCTGAAACAATACCGATTCTGTAAAAAGCGCGTCAAAGAGCTGGACGCTGAGATTGAAAGGATCAAACAGCAAAACTCCGTTCAGGATGTCGTACAGGGTTCGCAGAAAGATTTCCCGTACATAATGCGGACGAGAAAGGTCAACGGTTGTCCCGACATTTGTGATGACAACAGCGAAATAAATCAACTGTACAATGAGTGCAATAAGTGCAAACAAATTGTCAAAGATGTTGTGGTATTCATTAATAACGTTGACGACAATATTATTCGCTGCGCATTGATAATGAGGTTCATGGAGGGCAACACTCCTCCGAAATGGGACAAGATAGCTTTGAAGATCGGCGGCGGAAATACGGCTGACAGTATACGCATGGCTGTAGCAAGATATATTGAAAAATCTTGAAAGTTGTTCGTTTTGTTCGTTTTCTGTATGCTATAATTACAATGGGAGAAGTATAAAAATCCCAATATCCAATATCTTTTTTATCAGACCGTTTTTATATACGGTCTGATTGGTTATTTTGCATAAATTTAATACGTAAATTTCTATATTGAATTTTATGCAGAATATTGATTTTTTATGTGTTTTATGGTAAAATATGTAAAAAGGATATTGGAGGTAAATATATGAAAAAGAGTATGCACTTTGGCAATTTTAATGTGACTTTTGGTGAGAATTTCGAACCGATGCTGAATAGATTTTTTGATATTGTTTATCCAGCTTTGAAGGACAATAGCATTAAAAAAGTTAAAAAAGATAGTAATGGAAATAAAATTGAATATATTTTTAATGATGTGGCAATTATAGATGTTGAGGGTGAAAAGTTTCTGGTAGGCAATTATATAAAAAACACAGTATATAATGTGTTTTCCCAGTACAATGGCAAAGAATTGATTAACTCTTCTGTCAATGTTCCAAATGCTCCATATTCACGTTTTATAGTTTTTTTAAAAAATCATCGAATGGTATTTGTTAAAAATGAATCTAATAGTCCAAGTATAAAAAGTTTTAAATATGCATTAGAATATGCGTTGAAAACTTATGTAAGAAAATTAAATAAAGATTTATCAAAGAAAAATAAACTGCCTCTTCCAAATGTTGAGATTATTTCTCTTGTTATGGATGAATCTATATCTGAAATTTTATCAAATGTAAAAAAAATACAATCATTTACATTACGTTTTTTCCCACTTAATAATGATATTAATCCTTTTCCTATTATAAACGATGTAAATCAAATGATTAAGGAAAATAAAAGTAATTCTGCAAATTTGAGATTTAATTCTCCAGAATCAAAGGAATCGATAGAGGATATAATTAAATCATGTAATGGTATGTTTGAGCCTAAATTAGAGGTATATGATTATGATGGTGATTATATGAGAATTACAAATGATAATTTTACTTCTTCTAAGGACGTTGTTTTTGATCGCAATTTAACCAGTTCTGATGATTCAAAAATTATAGCCATTGCTAACGATAATAAAAAAATGCATTATATCAGCGATGAAAACGAAAAAAGTTATAACAAACTAATTGAACTGATTGATAAACAGTTATTTAGCTTGGATTCACAAGGAGGTGAATAATGAATAAAAAATATTTGTCAGTTATTAAAGAATTGACTGGTATTTCAAGTTCTAATCATTTGATTGTAGATTCATTTAAATCTATAAAATTAACTAAATGCAATGTAATATCTTCAGGTATAATTTGTATAACATCATTCATTGTTGCTAAGTTTGCAAGTGAAAGTGAACATACAGTATCTTTTAGTGAAGATGCTGGAGATTTGTTTTTGGGTGTTCAACTTGCTATATTTGGAAGTGTATTAGCTGTTTATTCTATATTGTTAGCCTTTTTTAGCGAACAGTTTGTAAAAAGATTAGCTGCATTAAAAGAAAAAAATTCTACTGAAAGTATTCTTTTACAATACATAAAGTATTTTGAAAATATTTTATGTTTATCTTTTGTAGGAATTTGTTTATCTGTGGTTTTAAAATTAGTATGTTGTATTATAACAGATAATTATCGGCTGTTCCTTAATAATAATATAAATATACTAATTTCCACTATACTATTAACGCTTTTCATTTCATTTCAATTAAGAATAATTTATGAAATAAAAAGTTTGATTTTTAATACTATCTCTTTGTTTAGATTAAGTTTTGCGTATATGTTTACAGCTTTATCAGAAGAAGAGGATAATCATAAATAATATATTTCTTGGTAAATGTCGTTCCAACAGGAGCGGCATTTTGTTATTTCAGAAAGGACGGTGCGACCGAATGAACGAACGTCAGAAAAGATTTGCAGAATATTACGCTCAGAGCGGAAACGCCGCCCGAAGTGCAGTAAAGGCAGGATATTCAGACAAATATGCGAATACCAACGCCGTAAAATTACTACAAAATACTACAATTCAGGACTATATCAAACAACTTTCCGAAAAGGCTCAGGACGAGCGTATAATGACCGCAAAGGAGCGTCAGGCACTTTTATCGGACATTGCAAAGGACAACGACAATGCTGCTTCTGACCGTATAAAAGCGGTCGATACGCTTAACAAAATGACGGGAGAATACACCGTCAAGGTCGATACGACAGTTAAGACTTCCGAAAAGCTTGCAGATGTTTTCAGGCAGTTGGGCGGTGAGGGTCTTGACGAGTAGTTTTCCTCTTTCGCAGAAATATATCGACTTCGTGAACACTACGCAGAACGTCTCGGCGGACTTCCTTGAAGGGACGACAGCAAGCGGCAAGACTACCGTCGGGGCAGGGATAAAGTTTATGCGTATGGTGTCAGAAAGCCCTAAGAAGCTGCATATCATCGCAAGCAAAACGACAGGAACAGCCGAGAAAAACATCATTCAGCAGGATAACGGCATACTCGACCTGCACCGCAATGCGCAGTATTTCGGCAACGGAGATAAGGACAACAAGCTGCCGCACATCAAATTTGAGGGCAAGATAATTTATGTTCTCGGCTACGACAACAAAGACAAGTGGCAGAACGTCTTAGGTTCGCAGTTCGGATGCGTTTATATTGATGAGATAAATACGGCTGACATAGAGTTTGTTCGTGAGATCTCAACAAGAAATGATTATCTTATGGCGACGCTCAATCCCGATGACCCGTCTTTGCCTGTATATCGGGAATTTGTCAACCGCAGCCGTCCGTACTCTAAATATGCGGCGGACGTTCCGAAAGAAATTATGCAGGAGCTTAAAGAAGAACCTGTACCCAATTGGCGGTACTGGTTCTTTTCTTTTCGGGATAATCTAAGCCTGACAGCAGAGGACATTGAGAAGAAAAAAGCCGCTGCGCCGAAAGGTACAAAGCTTTATAAAAATAAAATTCTCGGTCTCAGAGGACGCGCCACGGGGCTTGTATTCGATTTGCAGGATAAGAATATAATTACTCTTAAACAGGCAAAAGAGCTGAAATTTGTGCGTTTTTCTGCGGCACTGGACACGGCTTATTCGCAGTCCTCGCCGGACACAATAGCTTTTATTTTTATCGGCATAACGGCGGACAGAAAATGCGTCGTTCTCGATGAAAGAGTTTACAACAATGCAGACCTGAAAACACCGATCTCGCCGTCGGATATACCGCCCGAGTTTGTACGATTTCTCGAAGCAAACCGCAAGCTGTGGGGATTTGCAAGGGACGTATATATCGACAGCGCAGATCAGGCTACAATCACGGAATGTATGAAGTATAAGCGGCTGACGGGCTGTATTTACAGCTTTATTTCAGCATTCAAGAAAACAAAAATAATCGACAGGATCCACTTGCAGGCGTCGTGGCTCGCCGCAGGTGATTTTTTAGTGCTTGACAGCTGCAAAAACTATATAGCCGAAATGAATATCTATTCATGGAAAGAGGATAAATATGAGCCGGAGGACGGTCACGACCATTGTATAAATTCCTGTCAGTATTCATGGCTGCCGTATAAATCTCAGATCGGAAGTGTTAAACTTGAAATTTAATTTAGGAAGCAAGGTGAAAAAGTTGATACAGAACTGGCTTGAAATTATTCCTGCCACAGATCAGACCATAGTGCTACAGGAAAAATTATCACGGGAGCTTGAAACGCTGCGTTCTCAGATATGGTACAGGGGCGACGCTTCGGAGCTTCACCAGTTTTTTAAGCAGCTTCAATTTAACAGCGGCGGATTCTGGGCGTGCGCTCCGAACACAAACAAGGTCAGAAAAATTCACAGCGGACTGCCTGCGGTCATCGTTGATACTCTTGCATATATCGTCAAATCTGACCTTGACGAAGTTGAAACGGATTCCGAAGAATGGGAGGAAATTTCGCAGTCCGTTGACTTCCTGAATCTTGTCGGAAAAGCCGTTGCAGATACCCTTGTGAACGGCGACGGAGCGTTTAAAATATCGGTCGATACTGCTCTTTCGCCTTATCCTATAGTTGAGTTTATCGGCGGAGATATGGTCGATTTCGAGACTTCAAGAGGAATTTTGTCCGCAGTTATATTCAAAACTGTTTTCACTGTCAAAAGCCGAAAATTCATACTTCATGAACGCTACGGCAGAGGTTTTATAGAAAGCAGACTTTATGACGGCAGCGGAAATGAATGTCCTCTCGGTACTGTTCCCGAACTGGCGGAGATTCCCCCAATGGTGGAGTTCGATGGCGATAATATCATGGCTGTGCCGCTGAAATTCTACGATTCAAAAAAATATCACGGCAGGGGCAAATCTATATTTGACGGCGGTAAATCCGATTGCTTTGACGCACTCGATGAGGTTGTATCTCAATGGTGGGACGCTGTCAGAGCAGGACGTGTGCAGAAATATATTCCCGAAGATATGATACCGAGAGACCCGAACGACGGTTCTTTGATGTCAGTAAACAGCTTCGGTACGGAATTTATTACGGTTTCCTCTGTTAGAAATGAGAACAGTACGGAGCAGCCGAAGATAGAATTAGTTCAACCGAAAATCGAATACGAGGCGTTCGTCAGCAGTTACACTAATGCTCTGTTGATGTGCTTGCAGGGGCTTGTTTCGCCTGCAACTCTCGGTATAGACGTTGGAAAAATGTCCTCTGCGGACGCTCAGAGAGAGAAGAAAGACGTTACGGGGAATACCCGAAACACTATCACAACGGCACTTGAAACAGCTCTCCCGAAGCTTATAGAGGCTGTTCTAAAAACTTATGACAATATACGGGAAAAAGCTCCGGGCAATTACGATACGTCCGTAAGCTTCGGCGAGTACGGCGCACCTGATTTTGACAGCCGTGTTGAAACTGTAGGCAAAGCCGTTACATACGGTATAATGTCGGTTGAAACGCAGGTGGACGAGCTGTGGGGCAGTTCCAAAGACGATGAATGGAAAGCCGATGAAGTCAGTCGTATCAAATCCGAAAAGGGACTTCTTGAAGTTGACGAACCCTCGGTAGGCGGTGAGCCGTAATGATTGATCTCAGGGATATTGCAAGGTTTTTCGAGGAGATAGAATTAAGCCTTATAAAATCGCTTAAACGTAATCTCGAACGGCATAAGAAAGAGGAACAGCAGGAGGGCTTTCAGTGGAGCAGTTGGCAGGCTGAAAAGCTCCAAAACCTCGAAAAGTTCCGCAGAGAAAACGCTCTTATTATGAGCGAGTACGCCGACCTTATTGACAGCGAAACACGTCAGCTTATGGAGGAACAATTCAACGAGGGCATGAACGGCGAGGGCATGAACGGCGTTGCAGTTCCGCAGTCCGAAACGCTTTCCGAAACTCCGCAGGTCGTACAAACGCCTGCGCCTAAGTTTTTCGGAGTTGACGATACCAAAGAAACAAAGCTTATCAGCGATATTGTAAACCTCGAAAAACACGCAGAAACAGCCGCTCTCAGGACTATGGACGACGTATACCGTCAGACCGTTCATAAGGCTCAGCTTGCTATGAGTACGGGAATGCCGTTACAGAAAGCGATAGATATGTCCGTAAAAGATTTTCTTGATAAGGGTATAAACTGCATTGTTTACCGTGACGGCAGACGTGTGAATATTGCCGATTACGTCCGCATGGCTCTCAGGACTACATCGACCAGAGCGAAGCTTCAAGGCGAATCCGAAAAAATCAAGGCTTTGGGCTATGATACGGTGCAGGTCAGCAGCTACGGTATGTGCAGTAAAACTTGTCTGCCGTGGCAGGGAAAAGCCTACATCAACGATGTGTTTATCTTATGGGACGGCGAGATAGAAGAACGAGAAAACGGGCAATTGTGGGGAAAATCTCACTACTGCGGCAAATGGTTTCCGCTGCTGTCTACGGCGCTTCATGCAGGACTTTTTCACCCTAACTGCCGTCATACTATCGTTCTTTACAGAGACGGCGATCCCTTGTCCGAACCTATGGATAATTCCGAGATCGAAAAACGTTACGAACTGGAACAGAAGCAACGCCGACTTGAAAACGAAGTCCGCAAAGCAAATCGTAAAGCCGAGGGATTTTCAGATCCCGAAAATATCAGGAAAGCCAAAAAAGAAGTTATCGAAGCGCAGAAAAAACTCCGTGAGTTCATAGAGCAGACTAACGATTCATACGGTAAAACCATTCTAAAACGTGATTATGACAGGGAGAAAGTTTATTCCGAAAGTCTTGACAAATCCGCAAAAAGTGATATAATAGAATTAGGGAGTGGTGATGTGATTCTTGAAAATCAAAGATACGGACGCAATAAAACAACTCTTGTTAATAGATCATATATCGAAAGCGGAGAATATAAGCGTAAATATGATAACGCTACTGACAATCAGAAAGTCAACAAGACTTTGTATGATTGTGCTAAAAATGCACTGAAACATAGAAGCGGTACTGCTTTTGAGGATATGTACTGGATTGATTCGGAAACAGGAAAAATCGTTTTGTCAGTAACGGATAGTTCAGATGAACGTGCTATCATATATACGGACAAAATCAGAAATACAATTAAAAATAACAAGAATATTGTTACTCTCCATACTCATCCGAGCAGTATGCCGCCAAGTGTTGACGATTTTAATTCATGTTTAAAAAACGGATATAATGTTGGATTTGTAGCTTGCCATAACGGAAAAGTTTTCAAGTATTCTTCAAAACAGGAAATAAGAAAAGGCTTGTATAATTTGTATGTAAACAATTATATCAATGAAGGATTAAGTGAGTTTGACGCACAGCTTAAAACACTCGAAAAATTAAAAGAAAATCATGAAATTATGTTTGTGGAGGTGCTTTAAATGGCTGAAAAGGAATATTTTATTGATGACAGAGTGATAATTCCTGACGAAATCAAAAGAATGTCAAAAGAGGAAATTGAAGCAGAAATTGTAAGGCTCGAGGCAGAAGCTGCTGCTGAAAAGAAACGTATAATTGAACGTCAGAAAAAAGAAACTGCATAATTATCAACCGCTCAGCAATGGGCGGTTTATTTATACCCAAAATACGAATTGAAACGCTCTGCAAAGGGCGTTTTTATTATACCAAAAATTAATGAAAGCGAGGAAAAAACATGTCAGAAGAACAGAACAAAGCGACAGAAGCCGAGAAGAATGACAAGGACAAAACAGCCGCCGAAAACGCCGCAGAAGCCGCCGAGGAAGTATCTGAGGTGAAAGCGTCAGCGGAAGAAACAAAAGCCGATGAAAGCGAACCTGAGCAGTCTGAGAACGTTCCCGAAACAGCTTCGGACGATACGGCGGAGCTTGAAGAACTTCGGGCAGAAAATATCCGCCTTAAAGCGCAGCTTGAAGCTCATAGTGCAGGATTTGGAAGCGAGTACATCGAGGACGCTGTACTTATCGCAGAGAACGTCGCCAAACGTGACGGGCTGACAATTTCGGAGGCTTTGCAGGCAGTCGCGAAAAAATATCCCGATTGGAGATCAGACGGCAAGGACAGCTCCAAAGGCAAGGGCGGCTTCAAAGTGGGAGCAGATACTCCCAAAGAACCAAATGCGGACGATGAAAGTCTTGACAGGGCTTTCGGTCTGCGCAGAAAGAAATAAGAAAGGACTGATATTATGCCTAATACTATCAATTACGTTACTCAGTTTGACAACAAGCTGAGAGAGCTTTACGGTCAGGAGCTGACCTCCGACGCTCTTTATCATTCAAACTCCGATATTCAGATAACAGGAGCAAAAACTATCAAGATTCCTACGCTTACCGTATCGGGATACAAAGATCACAGCAGAAGTTCCATGAGCTTCAATACAGGTTCTTACGAGAATGCTTTTGAGGACAAAACTCTCGACCACGACCGTGACATTGAATTTGGCGTTGACCCTATGGACGTTGATGAAACCAATTCCATACTTTCTGTAGCGAATATCCACAACAGATTTGAGCGTACTCAGGCTATTCCCGAGCTTGATTGCTACACCTACAGCAAGCTTTATACCGAGGCGGAACGTGTAGGCGCTTTGATCAAGAATACGGCTCTTACGTCCGCCAATGTTCTCAGCGACTTTGACGACAATATGGAATCCTTTGAGGACGCAGGAGTTCCCCTTGACAGGGTGATACTTTTCTGTACATCGGCTTATAAAAAGCTGCTCAAAAATGCGGAGGGCGTTCAGCGTACTCTTGACGTCAAGAGCGGAGGCGGTATTGACAGACGTGTGCGCACTCTTGATGACATAGGTACTATCATTACCGTACCGTCTGCAAGATTCAAGACTGCTTTTGAATTTACCGACGGCTGCAAAGCGGCTTCAACAGCAAAGAATATCCAATATATTCTTATTGATCCTGAATGTCAGGTCAGCCGTGTTAAGTACAGCTATATCCACTTCTTTGAACCGGGAACAGACAGCCGTACAGCGGATAAATACCTCTATCAGAATCGCCGTTTTAACGGTACGTTTGCAATTGACTATCTTATGAAGTCCGGCTGTATCATACACGCTGACGGAGAGTAAGGAGGGTAAGTATGAAAGCGATAAAAGATAACAAAGTCTACACAGTGGACGAAACTTCCAAAACGGAGTATCTTGCTAAAGGCTACGATATTTTCGACAACGAGGGAAACTGCATAGAGCGTTCGCCGTCAAGTACGGTAAGCCGCAGAGAACATGACGAACTGCTCGATAAGTATAATAAGCTTATTGCGGAAAACAAGAAGCTGAAAGAAAAGGTGAAAGGCAATGTACCTGAATCCTGATGAATATGACGGCTCTGTTCCGCAGGACGAGCTTGAATCATGTCTGCGGCGTGCCTGCCGTGATATTGACAGTTTTACGTTTAACCGTATTGTTAAGGCAGGATTCGAGAATTTGACGGATTTTCAGCAGGAACTGATAAAAGAGGCTGTGCGGCTTCACACAGATTTTATTTATGATAATGCGGAACTTCTGAACAGTCCGTTAAGCTCGTACAGTATCAGCGGAGTTTCCATGAGTTTTGACCGTTCAAAAATAGTTACCGTAAACGGTATAACGACTTCGCGCGAGGTCTACGGGCTTCTTATGCAGACGGGACTTTGTCACAGGAGGCTTGATTTATGAAATTTCCTGCACTTGTTCCCGATAGGGTATGCACCACGCCTGTTAGCGTTTACAGGACAGGCGGTCTGAACCGTGACGGCTCGCCGAAACGTACAGTCGTATTCGAGGGAAAATGCTTCTACAGCGAAAAAACAAAGCAGAAAATGACCCCCGAAAAGCAGCTTATAACGCTTTCGGGGGAGGCACTTTTCAACGGAGATATTGCTCCCGATACGGACGTTATAACAGGCGAAGTACAGCTTCTCGGCGGTATTAAGCGCGAGATATATTCGTCCGAAAAAGCTAAGAATCCTGACGGTACAGTCAATTATACAAGGCTGGAGCTGATATAATGAAGATAACAATAAAGCTTGACAAACAGGCAATAAGGCAAATCGAAAACGCCGCAAGAGAATCAGCCGTTGAGACCATGGACGTGTTAAGAAAAGACCTGATAAATTCACAGACAATGCCGTTTGACACAGGCGAGATGCAGAATAATCAAACGTTTGTAGATGTCGAGGGAAAAGACACGGTAAACGGAGAAGAAATATGTTCTGTATCTCTTGTAACGGGTTCACCGCAGGCAAGGCGGCTGTATTATCATCCCGAATACAATTTTCAACAGGGTAAAAACTATAACGCAGGCGCATTGTGGCTTGAACCATATATCAGCGGAAACAATAAAAATTTCATACTTCCCACATCAGAATATCCTAAAAAACCCATAAAGTCGGAACCTTTTAAGGAAAAAGAATAGCATAGCGCCTCCAAAAGTGGTATAATTGAAGTGAAGAAACCAACAACCACATCC
>Ga0129308_1002071_pt1 | contig 18224 bp, 12 predicted proteins | sample L827metagenome_FD_94440 | JGI IMG/M metagenome (GOLD analysis project Ga0129308, IMG submission 94440) | Ring-tailed lemur group fecal microbial communities from Wisconsin, USA - L827 metagenome | ecosystem: Host-associated > Mammals > Digestive system > Large intestine > Fecal | place: USA... | reverse complement strand
TTCACCTCCGTACCACTCGCCGCAGTATTCAACATCGCCGTAACAGACGGGGCAGAATCTTTCATATTCGTATGCCGCCTCGCCGCACCACTCGCCCCTGTACTGCCTTTCCACTTTCAACTCGCTGTTGTCGAATCTTTCTTTACACACCGTACATTGATACATATTTCTGTAAAACCACACTTCCTTTCATTTTATTGTCCGTTTTTTCGTACCGCAGATGGGCTATAATACCCGATAAGACCGAAATACATCCGAGCGGAAATTGCTCCGTCAACTTTTCGTTGTCATAATAATAGCACAAACAGTTCCATTTGTCAACAGTTTGTTGCGAATTTTTTAAAGTTTGTGAAATCTGAATAAATTCGGGCAACTTTTTGTTGTTTATATTGACAAATCAACGAAATGTTGTTATAATTAGCGTAGACAACACACCGTCACCTGAAAGGAATTTCGCTATGAGTAATTTTTCCGAAAAAATAAGAGATCTGCGTAAGCGCAAAGGCGTATCGCAGGCGGCAATCGCCGAGTATTTAGGCATAACGAAGCAGGCGTACAGTCTGTATGAGACGGGAAAGCGTGAGCCCGACTTTGAGACGCTGTTACAGCTTGCAAAGTATTTTGACACGGACACCGACTCGCTTCTTACCGGCAGTGACACGGCGAGGGTATCTGACACAAGGCTGAAGTTTGCCTTATTCGGCGACGCAGAGATAGACGACGAGGTACTTGACGATGTAAAGCGTCTTGCAAAGCTGCATCTTGAGCTTCGCCGCAGTAAAGAGCAGGAAGAAAAAAAATAAGCCGCAAAAGCGGCACGGCTGTGAAAGGGGGCACTCGGACATTGGAGCGCATGATGAAGATAGCAAAAGAGAACGACATACTTATAGTAGATATGTATATGAACGGCAAAGAGGGCGCAATGAGCCAGTCTTATGACGGTATGTGCATTATTGCGATAGATCCGCGCAAGATAGTGAGTGCCGCCGACCGCAAGGAGAAGACGGCGCACGAGCTTGGGCATTGCATGACCGGCTCGTTTTACGATGAGAACTGTCCTGTAGTACCGGGAGGGCGCTGTGAGCGCCGTGCGGTAGCGTGGTCGGTACGCAACACCGTTTCAAAAAGGGCGATAATGAATGCGCTTCACAGCGGACTTACTGAAGTATGGCAGCTTGCGGAGCATTTTAATGTTACGGAGCATTTTATGATAGATGCGCTGGTGTATTATGGGTTATATAGTAATTAAACGAAAGTGCTTGGAGAGCGAAACCAAAAGTTTCGGTCAACCCTTTTCAAAGGGTTGCAGTTTCCAAAGGCGGCGCCTTTGGTCGCCCTCCGCAGAGGGCGAAATCTCTTAGACGAAACGATCTTTTGAAGGGTTAGGGGAACTTTTCTCACGAAGAAAAGTTCCCCTGAACTGTATTCAAAAGGCTATCTTTCCTCCGCAAATATGCCGGTGACATATTTGCGGAAGCACTATCACCATAACGCAAAAAGTTGGTAGCGACAGCGAAGCGTCGTGAGCGCACTTGTAAGCGAACAGCTGAGCCGAGCGTGACTTTTTGCGGAGAGGAAGAATAGCGGAACGGGCGACTGATTTTTTGCGAAGCAAAATAATCGGAGCGAGTGGAGCTTATTCTGACGAGAGTGCCACTTTGCGGTAGAGATAATGTCAGATACCTTTTGACTTGTTTGCACAGTTTTAACCCTCGACATATTGCTTTCTGCTTACGCAGAAAGTAGGTTGGGATAGTGCCTCAAGATATAGGTTAGTTTAAAGTTTTATTTCATAGTTAGTGATAGCATATTTGAAAAAGCACTACACCCCCAAACCCCAAAAAAACGCCCGTGAAATCACTTCACAGGCGTTTCTTTTTATTCACTTTTCATTTAACCCTCAATCCTCCGCATAGAAGATAAACTCCTCATTTGCAAATCTGAGCCTTGCACCCGAGAATATCTGCACCTGCCTCTCTACAGGTATCTGCTGACCGTTCACATAGGTCTTATTGGTCGAATTGAGGTCAATTACATAATCGCTGTCGTCTTCTCTTATTATCTTTGCGTGCTTGCGGCTGACAGCTGAATTATCCGTCACGGTATAGTCGCAGTATCTCATATCCTTGCCGATAAGGAACGACTCCGAAGTTATCCCTATCCTCTCTCCGCTTTTCAGGCGGACAAGGTATCTGTGACTCATTGCGCCGCTTTCGTTTGACAGCACAACGGTTGCCGTGTCATACTCCGAAAAATCCCTTTGCCTGTATCCTGCGCCGTCTTCGGAAAGAACCGATGTTCCGCTATTCTCTACATCTGCGCTGCTGCCGAATCTGAGCAATCCCGTTGAAGCGGAGTTATCCTTGCCGTCCTGCTGTAAAAGCATGGTCTGCTGTACTTCCGTTTCGCTGCTTATTTCCGCTCTTATTGCCGCTTCAAAGCGGTCGATGTCAAACGGCTCTCGTCCCGAGAAAAAAGACATATATCTGTCTATATACCCCTTGTCCTCGTTGGGACTGAAGGTAAACAGCACCGGCAGTTCGCCTAAAAAGTCGGTCACGGGATAAACATTGCGGTTGCTTGAAAGAGGCCAGTATACAAGGCTTATCTTCTTTGCGTCATCAATAAAAACCGAATCCGCCGTCAGATAAAAATTATCATACGCCTTGCTGTCATAGTTCTCACAGCGCTTTATTATGCCGATGATATCCAGCACCGCCGAGAGAAATACCTTCTTCGGCACTATGCCCCGATACTTTTCAGTCAGCAGAGCCTTGCCCGATACACTGCACTCAAGCCTTGTACCGCCAAAGCCCGAATACTCGCTTACGGGGATAAGTCCTTCAATACATCCGCCTGCGATAGCTTTAAGCATATGGCTGTTTATCTGCTCGCCGTCTGTTAGCTTGTTTGTTATTATTGTTTGGTCTTTTTTGGATTTAATTGTTATCTTACTCACAAATACTCCCCATCGTAAAAGTCACAAAGCCATCTGCACCCGATAATTTTAAGGCTTTTTCATATTTACGATATATCCTTTACCATAATTATACTCAAATTTGGTGCGCTTGTCTACCCATTAGAGAAAAATTTCTGCCTGTCGGGTACGCCCGACGGCGAGTTCCGCCTTGCCGGTTGCACCGGCTGGCAGTTCCGCCTTTCACTATGTTTGAGTTATCTGCCAGATACGCTGACGGCGGATATAAACATAGTGATAAATGGGAATTTGTTAGTGCGATTGAATATCCATTTAATACTCAATCCCTCTTCTTCTTTACACAAATAATGACCGCCATAACAATCATCGGAATCATACTGATAATACCGATATATGCCGGTCCCAGTATTGCCATATTGGAATAATCAGGTTTTACCAGATATGTAAAAATAGTAAATGCATTGATAGCACCATGCATAAGAGATGGCAACCAGATGGTCTCTGTCTTTTCATATACATAATCCAATAAAATACCCATCATAACAGTGGCGATACAGAATACAATCGGTCCGAGTACCGGTGCGCCAATATATTCTTTACCATACTCATAGCCGGCAAAAATCATGATTGGCCAGTGCCAAGCGCCCCAGATTACACCACCAATGATACGCCCCTTAGTGTCACCGAGCTTTTCCTTCAAACATGGATACAGCACACCTCGCCAACCGACTTCCTCTCCTAACGCTACAAACATATTGATAAATGGTATATATGTCACTGCTGCAAAGGAAGTTATCAACAGATACATTGGTATAGTGATGCCCTGTGCCTCAAACTGTTCCAACGCACCTGTTTCTTTTAACATACTATACAAAGTCAAAAATTCAGAATCAAATGCGTCCGGAAAAAATGCAAAAAACAAAACACCACCAATAATACTTAGTAATGCAGGAACCCAAAGTGCAAAGAATACATATTTAATTCTTCCCTTCAAATGCGGAACCCATCCCATGCCTTTTAATGGGATTCTTGCTATGAGGACTCCCAGGAAAGGCATAAACATAGCAATCGTCAAAATAACGGAAAATACCAATTGATTTCCTTTGTTGCTATAAACGCTTGCAATAATTTCCAAAACCCAAGCCAAACCAAATGTCGCTATCATATATATAGTAAATTGTTTTCTACTAATTATTGTTTTTCCCATTATGAATTAACCCCTTTTCTGTATACTTCCAAACTCCAAATTTTTCTCTTGCAACTTGGACAAGTTAACTTTCTCATTTTTGGAGTATGATTTCCAAATACTGCTTCCATTTTCCTGGGCTGAAACCTGGTATGACATTCAGGACAAATATACTCTATCTGTTTGTACCAATAGTCAACCATAAAAACAGCACAAATAATAAACACTGCCAAAGATACAAAAAATGGTACCCAAATTCCTTTTAGTATACCAATAACAAAAGTCACAATTTCTGCAGTTTCTAACGGAATTGCTATTATTACCATTTTCTTGTACATTTTCTTTCGTTTTTCTTTTTCTTCCATAACCTGTGATATGTCATGAATTGTTTTTTGCGTTCCGTCCTTGAAAGAAGATAAAGCACTCCTTATACTTTTTATTATTTCTAATTGTTCCGTTCTTCTCTTAACATCTTCCTGAATGTTTTTTTCTTGTTCATCAAGCAAAAGTTCAATTACTTTTTTTGACTCATCGGATTCCAATATTTCAGCAATATCTTTAATGGAGATATCCAAGTCTCTTAAAAAACAAATTGTTTCCAATGTAGCAACATCATCTTCAGAGAAAAGTCTTCTTCCTCCCTCTGTTAAATCTGTTGGAACAAGAATTCCTCTTTCGTCATAGTATTGAACGGTTCTTACTGAAACACCACACTTCTTTGCAAGTTCTCCAGTTGTATATAATGACATATCTCTGCCTCCTTTCAAAGGCTATATTAGCATATAACGCGGCGTGACAAGCAATATATCACGCTACGTTATTTTTTGATTTTTTCAAATAATCAGATTTTTATATCAAACCAGACAGCGAGAGAAATTCAAATTCACCACCAGCAAATTCCGATTTATCACTTCGTTTTAACCCCGCCGGTCGAGTGCCTCGACTTGCAGTTCCGCCTTTTTCTATGTTTGAGTTTTCTGTCAGATACGCTGACGGCGGTCGGTTGCACCGACTGGCAATTCCGCCTTTTACTATGTTTGAGTTATCTAAAAGATACGCTGACGGCGGGGATAAAACTTAGTTGTAAATTGTTTTTACCGGTCGAGTGCTTCGGCGGCACGCCGGCGTTTCACTATTATAAGCGTTATTACTGCGCCGATAAGCACCACTATTACGGCTATCGAGCCCCAGAACAGCAACTTGTTCGCATACAGTCGTACAAAGAGGTTTGTTGATACCGTTACTCTGCCTCTGTTTGCGAATACAAATCTCTCACCGGGCGAAAAGTTATCATCGGCGGTATCCGTTACATTTCCTGCAAGGTCGGTAACCGCCAGCCTGAACGCCTGCTGTTTTTCGCTCTCCTGCACCGTATAGCTTCCGTCATAGAGATAAATTCCGTCGGCAAGCTCATCGCCGCTTATCGTATCAACAATATTTCCGTCAAGATATACCTCTATCTTAGCGATACCGCAGTTGTCGGCTACGGTGTAGTATACATCAAGGCTTCTGGCGTTTACAATGCTCTTATCAAGATTTGCTATGTTTCTTATCTCCGGCGGCGAAGTATCAACGGTAAATCTCACATAGTCTGCGTCTATTGCGTTATCGCTGCTGTCTATCGTGTTGTCCTTTGAGCTTACCGACGCCTTCTCCGAAGAATCTGCGGTAGAATAAACCGAAGACACCATCAGCTCATAAGAGCCGTCTTTAGCGAAAATATCCTTTGAGATAACATATTCATACTCATACCAGCCCGAATCGGTAGTTTTCTCCCTGACATCTATCATTCCGTCATTGTTCGAAAGCGAATATGCCCTCTCGCCGTCACGGGTGATAAGTATGCTGAGACTGCCCATACCTACAGGCACGGCGCTGTACTCCGTCACCACTATATCATTAAGTTCGGAAATATCGCCGATATACTGCCTGTTTATAAGCGAAACAAGCGTATCGTCATATCTGTATACCGAGCCGAAAGAGCATATAACAAAGGTAACTTCGCTGATGCTCTCATTTCCTGCTTTGTCAACCGACTTTACCGTAAGCGAATATATACCGTCGTTTTCCTTGCTCTCGGGGATATTAAGCTGTGTTCGTGCGTTATCGCCCGATACCACCGCCGATATAAAATCGGGATCAATCGCTTTAAGGTCAAGCTCTTCGTTCTTATCCTTGCCTGCACGCTTAAGACTTGCTATCTCACAGCTTCTTATATTCGTATCATTTGCCGATATACCTATAGTTACACTTCCCGTGTATGCTTCACGGGCGGCTTCGGTGCCGTTTATCGTTACCGAGTTTGTAGGTGCGGTCGTATCTATAGCCATACTGTCGGAAACATACTCGGTCATCTTGTTGCCCGAACGGTCGGTATAGCTTATCGTTACTTTTGAGATTCCCTCCTGCGACAGCGTGAAGGTTCCCGTATGATGACCGTTGCCGTTATCCGTCCAGCTTACCTGCTGACTATCTGCATTAACCTTTACCGTGACATCTTCGGGATAGAAGTTCGCTTCGTCAACGCTTAAAGTCACGCCGATATCTCCGTCATAATATGCCGTGTAGCCTATGCGGCTTACAGGCTCGGTATATGTAACCGTCACCGCAGGGCTGATGTTGTCCACTATAAGCCGCTTTTCGCCGTCTTTTTCCGTGCTGTTTTTCGCCCTGTCGCTGACAGACAGCTTGAGGAAAGAATCAAAATCGTAGTTCTGTACTACACTTTGCGGTACGGTAAAGGTGAACCGTGCCGTTTTTCCTCCGTCGCTGTAAACTGCGCCGTTTTCGTCTGCCGTGAAGCCGTTAGTTTCAACACCGGAAGCCGAAACGAAATTGCACACAAACTTACTTACCCTTGATATATCATCTCTTGCCGTTACCGTCACGGTAAGCGGCGCATTGTAAAAGCCGAAGGAGATATTTTCTATGACCGTATCCATAACGCTCTTGCCGTACTCTACGCTTACTATCTCAGGTGCTGTGGTATCAACGGCAAACGGTGAAGATGTGTAGCTCTCCGCCTCGTTTCCTGCCTTGTCGGTACACTTTACATTAAGCGTATATACTGCGTCAGAAGCAAAATTTACCGTTGCGGTATATCTGTCTGCACCCTCGCTCTTCCAGGAAGAATAGTTTACCTTTGCGCTTATATCCTTGCCCGAAGCGTCCTTTGCGCTTACCGAAAGCTTAGTCAGTTCTTCGCTGAAATTATGCTCGGTTATCGTCACCGTTGCGGTGCGCTGCTTTGCGTAATACTGCGTACCGTCGGCAACGGTAACGGGTATATTATCATCAAACTTCACCGAGATTATGGGCGATACGGTATCTATCACCCGTACTGCCGACTGATAGGTTTTCATCTTATTAGCCGAGCGGTCGGTATACTCCGCTTTAATTATATACGCTCCGTCACCGTTAAGCGTAAACACGGCAGTATGCCTGTCGCCGCCGTTTTCTGTCCACTGGGCATTACCAACGGTGGTATATTCTCCGCCGTCCTTGCTTACCGATATTTTCACTTCGGAGCTTACAAAGTTAGCTTCTGTCATAGTGAGCCTTGCCTCTATCTTTCCGCCTGTGCTCTTGCCGTAGAATATTCCATCATTGCCCGAAACAGTAGGCTCGGAATATACTATCTCGTCAAACAAAGGTGAAACGGTATCGTTGATAATGATATTGCTGTCTGCTGTTTTATTTGCCGTATTAGAATAAGAGTCGGCAGCCGTTACGGTTATACTTCCTCTTATCTGGTCTGCTTCGCTTCTCAAAAGAGTAACCGTTGCGGTGAATTTTGACTTATCGGTCTTATCCTGTACCGCCTTTACCGTCTGCTGTTCGTACTTTTCCTTATTCACTGAAGAAGCGCCCTGCGCCCTGTTATACTCCCAAGTGAAGCTGTCCACTCCGCATACATCATCGTAGGCAGTAAAGGTCACTTTTACAGTATCGGTATTGCTGTTGTAGTATTTCTCCCTGCCGAACTCATTTACAGGCCGGCTGAAAGATACGGCTACGCCGTACGGTGCGGCAGTATCAACGGCAAACCGTCCGGTAGCCGCCTTATTGCTCAAATTGCCCGAGCGGTCTTTACAGGAGAGTACTATATCGTATATTCCGTCATCGAAGCCGTTAAAGGTAAATATATGCTCGTTGGAGCTGTTGCCCGTTGACCAGTTTGAAGCGTTTTTAAGCGCAGTAACAAGCCTTGCTTTAACGCTTTCACGGTCGATGGCGTTGCCGTTTATATCCGTTGCTTTAAAGCTGTCGAGTATGATTCCCGTCGGCGTGAAATATGGCTCTCTTACCGTAACTTTAAGCGTGCGTGACTTTCCGTCAGCGGCTGCAACGATATATGAAGATGACTTATCAACGACATAGGTATACTGCGATGTCAGTTCATTCTTGTTGCCCGATTTATCGGTGCATTCGACCTTGACCTTGTACTCTGCCTCATCCGTCAAGGTGAACGAGCTTTGATATATATCCGCTGTGACACATTCCCATTCGCTCAAAGTGAACGGCTCGCCGTAGCTCTTTCCGCCGTCCTTGCTCACTCTTATCTTCACGATATCGGGATAGAAGTTTGCTTCGTCTGCCGATACCGTGAACTTTACGCCCTCACCACCGTAATATATCCTGTCCTTGTCCGAAGACACACCGGTGCTGTTGCCGAGTGTTATAACAGGCGTTCTTGTGTCTATTACAAACTCATAGCCGTCATTCCATACAGCCTCGTTGCCTGCCTTATCAAAAGCGGAGAACACTATTTTGCCTCTGTACTGCCTGCCCTCGCTCTTTTTTACCGTCAGAACAGCTTTGCCGTCCTTGCCGAATGATATTTCTCCGCCGTCTTCCGCCGTATTTATATCCGAAGCTTGTTCATCTCTTGCATAGCTCCACTTTATACGGTCAAGTCCCGATGCGTAGTCTTCTGCAGAAAACTCGAACTTCACATCGCCGTCATATCTGCCGAAGGAGATAGCTCCCAGCACCACCGACAGACATTCCTCACGCATAGCTACGCTAAGCTCAGACGGAGCAGTCTTGTCTATTTTAAGCTTTATCGTCTGCGGAGGAGTAATCGCACCGCTTTCATCCTTGAAATAAAGCTCTTCTATATGTACCGCTTCATCGGAGTATTCCTTCTCGCTTACATACGCACCGTCTGCGCCGTCCGTGCTGAACAGATATCCGTCAGCCGCCTTTATAATAAGCGTACCGTTATACCATTTTTCCTCGTCAAAATCCACAAGCACGGTTTCATTGCCGCCCTTGCTTTCTGTAACGGCAAACAGCTTATCCGATACGCTGAGGTATGATATCTTGACAGAATACGGCTTTTCACACGATGGGTAAACATTATCCTCCGTGCCGCTTTTTGACACGGTTACTTTGACTTCAACCGAGCCGCCGTTTGCCTTTAGTACCTCAGTCAGCTTTTTAAGGTCGCTTATCTGAAGTCTGCCTTTGATATCCGTCTTATCGGAGTTTTCGGTGTTGCCTGTTGCTCCCTCGCTGACTATCTTTATTCCGATATCGGTTTTATCTATAGTGATAACGGGGGCGTTATCGTTCTTGTATGCCGTTACCGTCCAGTTGTCTATAACTCCCTCGTTTGTACCGAGTGTATATTCCGCATTTCTATCGGGCAGGTCATGAGCAAGGATCAATGCGTCCTCTTTTGTTGCGCAGATTTTTACTGTCTTGTTTATCTCTGCGCCGTTATAGTTGCCGTTGCCGCTTCTTGAAGCGGTTATTGTTACTATGCCGGGGGAAAGAAGCGTCAGCATACCGTTTTCATCTATAACAGCCACCTTTTCGTCGCTCACGCTGTAGCTCACCTTGTTTTGCGAAAGCTCCGGTGTATCGTCATATACTGCGCTGAAATCGGCTTTTCCGCCTTTTACAAAGCTAATAGTATCCTTGACATTACGGTTAAAAGAAAGCGCCTGTTCAGCCTTTTCTATCTTCAATGTAAACTTGGTTATGTAAGGGAAATAGTTCTCGTTTTTAACCGTTATTACAACAACATACACGCCTGCGTCTTTTACTGTACCTATCTCGCCTGTTTCGGTATTTTTTATCTTGCAGATAACCGTGTCGCTGTCCGAGGGAGCTTTTCCCTGTGTAAATCCGCCCACAAGGTGCTCCTCGCCGTCATATACAGCTTTATATATTCCGTCGGTTTCATCCTTCTCGCCGTACGGGACAAACTCTATGTTCATTCTGCTTACCTTGCCTATAGTAATGACATAGGTACGCCTGAAAGTATAGTGGTTCGCTCTTTCTATCTTAAGCGTTATCGTATATTCGCCTGCGTTCTTGATTTTCGGGATACTGTCGCAGGAGTCATATTCCGTACCGTTAAAGCTGTAGCTTACCTTATCTCCGTCTTTGATACCCTCTACAGAAAAAGCCGTGTGAGCCCTGCCGTCAAACTTTGCATAATACTGCTCGGTATCTCCGTCTTCTCCGTTATAATCGCCGTATACATTTACTGTCGGGGTTATATTTGCAGGCATTATTTCTACGGTGAAGCTCTTTATGATAGGCTCGTGATTGTCGTCGGTATTGATGCTTGCCGTCACGGTATATTTCCCTGCGTCATAAAGCTTTGCGCCTTCACACTCGGTACCGTCTTCACGGTATGCTTTTATTTCGGCTGTGTACCGTCCGTTGTAGCCGTTTGCGGTTACAGCGGCGGCATTATGCTTTCTCCCGTCAAAAACGGCGGTATATACACCGTCAGACAGCGTACCGTAAGGGGTAACGGTAAAATAGCTGTCCTTTATCTGCGCCTTTGCTACGGTTATATTTTCGGTCAATATGACTTTATCCTTAAAGCCGTATCTTCTTATTGTAGTTTCAACCGAATATGTTCCTGCTTCAACTACCGAGCAGGAGCTATCATCGGTATTAACTATCTCGGAGTTCTCATCCGTTACTTTATAGGTAACTTTGTCTTCATCGGTAACGCCCGACAGAGTCACGAGTGCGTTTTGACTTCCGTTATACTTAAGACCGCTAACAGCTTGTGCGGTAACGCCCTCTATCTCATCTGTTGCCGCTGTCAGCTTCACCGGGTACACCTGAGCCTTATACGAGCCCAGCGTTCTGTCTGTGTAGCTTACCGTCTTATAGCCGTATGCCTTCACCGAATAGTCAAGCACCATACCGCTTACATAGCTATCCTTTTCAATAAGCAAGGCAAAGCCGTTTTCATCGGTTGTGACAGATCTATCCGAAATGTATATCTCACCGCCGTCAGAAGAGCGCACCGTATATGTAACTACCGCATTTTCTATTACGCCCATCGTATCCCTGTCTACCACTCCGATAGTTACTCCAAGCTTGCTCAAAGTATTTTCTGCCGATACTTTAAGAGAAGTAAAGGGTATCAGAGTAAACAGCATAGCTGCGGCAAGAACAGCCGCAATTATCCTGTCTTTAGTTCTGACAGCAGACTTAAGCATGGTTCATTTCCCCTCTTTGTTAAGAATGATATAATGATATATTTTTCCGTTTAGCATTGCATGGGCATATAAGCACAGCATCATCAAAAACAAGGCAGTAAAGGTAACTGCCGTATTTTCCGCCGCAAGTATTATCGCTGTTACAAATGCCGCCGCAGATAAAATCAGCGCCGAGTCGGCAACTTTTGCGACCTTTCCGGAAAAGAAGGTAAGAATACCGGGCAAAGCCTTATTATGCTCCTTTGCCGCTTTGCCCTTTTCACACCGATTCTTTACCTTTGCCGCCGCAACAAGAAATACCACAGCGCCGATAAGCGACGCCCAGAAAACCGAGCCGCCTATTATATTTCCCGTGTTATCTTCCGAAAATATCATCTGCAATAACGGCATCAGAATAAATGAAGCCGCATTGATAAAAAACAGCGCCGCAGATACCGTCCACAGCACCGCAGTCTTTTTTACCGCACTCATACTATATCCTCATCGGTGCTTACAGTAATTATCCTCTCGATCATAACAAGCTTTTGAATCTGCTCCTCAGAGCCGACCGTCTCACCGAGCTGTTCTGTTATCGAGCCTGTCGCACCGCTTTCATCGCCGTTATCCGTAAGCAATTCCGTTGCACAATCGTCTGCGGTAAGCACTTCGGTCGCAGAATCATCAGCGGTAAGCACTTCCGTCGCAGAATCATCGGCGGTAAGCACTTCGGTCGCAGAATCATCAGCGGTAAGCACTTCCGTCTGCTCGCCGTTTTCCGCATCAAGCTTTACCGTTTCATTATCGTCACCGCTATTGTCAAGCGGAAGCGTTTCGTCAATCTCGCTTATGTCGGCGATGGCTTTTGTACGGTTATCTTTTTCTATTTTTCTCGGTACTATGGATTTTCCCTGTGCCGTACCGCCGTTATTTTTGCCGCTTTCAGCCTCGATTTTTTCTGCGGCTCTTATTGCGGCTATCTTCTTTCTTGCGTTTGCTCCCGTCAGCTCGCCGATAACGGAAGGTATTTTAAGCGCAAAAAACAGTACTGCCGCCGCAACCGCACCGACTATACCCAGTACAAATGCTATCACCGACAGCACAGAAAGGATATCAGCCATAGTTTTCCCCTCCGTTTCATTAGCCGACAACAACAAGACCGGCGTTAATATATGCGTTTCTTATGATAGCCATAAATGCGTCATAAGACTCGTTTATCTTCTGCTGACAATTTTTTACTGCATCAAGCTCGGAGCTTATCTCCCCTGCGCTTTCTACGATAGCTTTCATCTCGCTTTCGATCTCGGATAAGGATATGCCGAAGGATATAGCCCTGTCGTGCTGTCCTGCAATGAAAAGCATATACGCATAATAGAACGATACTGCGTCATAGTTTGCGTCGCTGTCTTTTTCGCTGCGGACATATTCTATTGTGTCCTTTATCTCGTCGATAAGCTTGTAATAATCGTCCCTTGACGGCTCTTTGGTCGTAGTCGAGTTGCTCATATAACAGCATATATCGTAATAACACTGCGCTATTTGCTTTTTATCGTAATCACAGTCTCCGCTTACCGCTTTTTCAAAGTACTTCTTTGAGTTTGCGGCTCTTGACTTAAGAGTAGCGGTATCGCTGTTATAATCCGAGAAGTACAGCTTTCCTATATCGTAATAAAGCTGTGCCGCATTGCTGTCGTTTATATCAAGCGCATTTGCGTTGTTGTCGATCGTGTTTCCTATCTTTACTATAGTGTCGTTCTTACCCGATTCATCCTCAAGCATAATGCAGTTTTCAATCAGCTTTTCGTATGCGTCTGCTCTGCCCGGGTAAATTGCAATCGCCTCATAATATGCCGCCGTATCGCTCTTTTCGAGAAGAAGCTCATAGTCGCCGTTATTGATGCTGACCGAAGCGGCGCTCAGCGCACCTCCCGTAACAAGCATAACTGCGCTTGCAACTGCCGCCGCAATAAAGATATGCAGTTTTCTTCTGAGCTGTTTTTTCCATTGCCTTGTAACCTTGCCGGGATCCTGCAGATCTATCAGCAGTTCTTCACAGCTCTGATAACGGTTTTCGGGTGCAGGCTGTACGCACTTATCGATAATGGCTTCGATACCTTCGGACAATGCAGGATTCCAATGCCTTACCGGAGCGTATGCCATGCCTGCTTTCGGCTCAACATTTGTAAGCAGGTGGTGCATGGTCATACCCAGCGCAAATATATCCGATCTTGCGTCGGTCTGACCGCTGTACTGCTCGGGCGGAGCGTAGCCCTTTGTTCCAAGCACCGTTGTATCGTATGCGTTATTCTCTTTATATTCTCTTGCTATGCCGAAATCGATTATGCTTATGTTGCCGTTTGGCTTTAACATAAGGTTTGCGGGCTTCATATCACGGTAGATTATCGGCTTTTTCTGCGAATGGAGATAAGACAGCACATCGCACGCCTGCATAGCCCAGCCGATGACCTTCTCTTCGCTCTGTGCGCCTTCTTCTTTAAGTATCTTGTCCAGCGACACGCCTTCAATATAGTCCATTACTATATAGATAGACTGCCCGTTGTCTATGATATCGACTATACGGGGCAAAGCCGGGTGGTCAAGCCCCTTTATCATATTTGCTTCGGCAAGCAGGCTGTTTATAACTATATCGTCCTTCTTGCCGTCGCCCTTTTTTCTGACCTCTTTTACCGCCCAGTTACGCTTGAGGTGGGTATCCTGAGCAAGATAGACAAACGACATTCCGCCATTGCCGATAAGCTTAAGTATTTCATATTTTCCGTCAATTACGGTGCCTGTTTCAGTCATCGTTCTCTCCCTGCATAGCCTTAATCAGCAATGCTGTAATATTATCTCTCTCGCCTCTTGCTTTTACAAGGCCGCCAATATCGCAAAGAGCCGTGTTCATTGCCTCTTTGCCCGAATTAAAAGCGGCGCTGAACGCCGTGTACATTTCTTCTTCGGATACATTGTGCCGAAAGCCGTCGGAGCAGAGCATATATCCGCCCTCTTCGCCCCTGCCGAAAAGCACCTGCGGCGTGACCGATTCGCAAGCTCCCACGCACTGCAGGAGAATATTCCTGCGGCTGTCATTCTTCGCCTGCTGCTCAGTCATATTACCGTTACGCACTTCTCTTGCGACAAAGGTCTGATCCTCCGTCAGCTGTCTTATCGAGGTATCTATGCGGTACGCACGGGTATCTCCGACATGAACGATGATATATTCCCCCCCGATAAAGAGCATACCGGTAAAGGTCGTTCCGAGCTGACAGTTATTACTGCCGCCGTACCGTGAAAGCTTAATATTCAGCACCTCAAGCTTATGCACCCAATCAGCCGCAACAGCTCTTATATCGTGCAAAGTAAGCGCAGAGGGCAGTTTTTCGTCAAACCAGCGGTCAAACTCACGGATAACAACAGCGCTTGCAAGCTCGCCTTTGCTAAGTCCTCCCATACCATCGCATATCGCCGCCATAAGTATCTCACCGCCTGCATATTCTGCACGCCTTACGACAAAGCTGTCCTGGTTTATCTCCTTTAAAATGCCGGCGTCGGTATATGCCGCAACCAAATACCTCATCTGTCCCTCCGAAAAATTATCCGCCGTAGCCGAAGATAAATTCTTCGTTTGCCAGCATTATCCTGTCGCCGTCTTTAAGAGCATACTCAGTCATCGGCAAAAGCTCATTGCCGTTTAAATATGTCTTGTTTGTTGAATCCTTGTCCATTATGTAATAGCAATCGCCTTTCAATATGATATCTGCGTGCTGACGGCTTATTGTGCGGTCGTCCTTCAAGGCATAGTCGCAGACTCTCTCACAGCGTCCTATCCTGAAAGTTTTAAATCTTACCGCTACCTTTTCACCGGTTTTCACTCTGAGCAGCGACGGGAAGCACAGAGTTTCCTCATCGGAAGTCTGCAGTCCTTCCGAAATACCGTTTGCCGCCGGGTTGTTGTCATATTGTAACATAATCCGCCTCCGATTCTGTTTTTTCCCAAAAAAGTTATAGTGTCCGATTTTCTTATACCTATTTTAACACATTGTAAGCATAATGTAAATAAGTATTGCAAAAAAGTGTAAAAATTTTGACGATTTTTACCTATAAATAGTGGGGAATTTTGGCGGGGAGAGGATGTGGCGAGAAGAACTAACTTATTTACATAATCTTATGAGCTTTTTCTGAAATCCGTTTTCTATCATCATTTCGTTTACAGGTTTTGGATTAAACTCTTCATCAGAAGTATTGACAATATCAAATAAATCGGATATACTATTTACAGAGGAGTTACTCTCTGATTGATGCAGTTTTGAAAACTGTCTACTTTCTGAGAGTTGCTCCTCTTTTCTATTTTGCAAAATGTAATCTCTTCGTATTGGTTCTCCGTCTGCTTCAGATAAAGATTATTTGCTGTCAGGTTGACGATTTCGAGTGGTTGTGATATTCTGCTTTGTTTTCGCTTTTGCTGATATAGGAACTTTGTAATTGCAAGGCTGATTTGAGTATAGGTTGAAACAAAAAAGCCTTAAGCGAAACTATCCGTCTCGTTAAGGCTTTTGCTGTAGTCAAATCCGCCCGTCAGATTTTCTTAACAAACTTATGGGCGAAATAATCATATTGCTTTTCAAGGCTGAATATATGGTTTTTCACGCTTGATAAATCACATTTTTGCGAGCTTTTCATATCTTGCTCAACAGCTGACATACAATATATATTCTCAGGTATCACAGCTGTATATCTTTAAGCTTTGTTTACGGATACACTTTAGCTCTCTCTTATAATTCTTTCAATAAAGATAAATATACTTTCTCCAAGTAACTCGGGATTGTTGGTTTCATAGTATTCCAAAGAGGTTTCATCCCAAAAACCATCTGTTTCAACAACCTTTCCATTGGAATGGCGTAAAGCAAAACCGATGTTTCCTTCAACAATATGCTCAGTTGCAAACCCATTTGCTATGAAGGTATCCATATGTTTGCGTCCTGTATAAAAGAAGGCATAGTCACCCTCCAGAACATATTTTCTCAGAATGGCAATATCGTCATTAGTAAGGTTCATTTTATCATACAGGTCATTGAATACAATTACCTTGTATTTCTTATCTGATTTCAGGTTTTCTTCCGATAAATTGTCAATCTGCTTGAATTTGACATTCTTTCGGAATTTGCAATCCTCCCCGTAAACAAAAATGTCAGTAGGATAGTCAGTAAGAGTCGACTGAATTATCCGGTCATAAGAATCAAGATTATTGTTATCTTTCTTTATTGCTACCTGAAAATTGCCGTTATCGTCAAATCCAATTGATATAGTTCCCGTAAGTATAAGTGTTGCTGTTAACAGTGTGAACATTACGATTAGTAATCCAATGATAACAAGTGTGATTTTTATAGCTTTATGCTTCATTTCTGCTCCTTATTTAAAACTAATGATGTAAATGATGTCTTGCTGTCGCAACCATACACAGCGTTAGAGTATGTGACATTTGCGGCAGAAGTGTTAAACACCGATTTTTCGCTTTCTACTGAGTTTTGCCTAATGAATTGCAAAATATTTCAACAGTAAACATTATATAATATATATTCGTAAATGTCAATCAAAATAACTATTTTTAATAAAGAATTTGTCTAATTTAAAAGTTTCATAGCAAATTTAACTCAAACTTATAAAGCTTCATAAAAAAGCTACTTCGAGATAGGGTATCAGCTTTTCCTTTACCGTAAATAAAAAGCACCTTTTCCCTATTGACATTTCGGAAAATCCTGCGTATAATAATTTCAGAGCCAATGTTATTGAGTCGGCTGGGCAATTGGAGCCCTGACTTCATCAATAATGATTGTGCTCTTTTTTTGTCCCCGAATCTTCATAGTATTTGGTTTGAGAAAAGCCGTAAGAAACATTTGAGTGAAGCTTGGGCTTTGTATGAATGAAGCATCGGCTACGCCGATATGAAGTATCGTGCTTACGCACGAAATGAAGCATCGTGCTTCGCACGAAATGAAGTATCGTGCTTACGCACGAAATGAAGCATCATGCTTCGCACGAAATGAAGCATCGTGCTTCGCACGAAATGAAGCATCGTGCTTCGCACGAAATGAAGCATCGGCTACGCCGATATGAAGTTTCGTGCTTCGCACGAAATGAAGCAGCGGCTAAGCCGCCATGAAGTATAATGCTTCATTCTTCATGCACCGAAGGTGCGCTTCATTTTTCATGCACCGAAGGTGCGCTTCATTCTTCATGATATATTGCGTAGCAATATTTCACTCGTTCCGTTAGGAACGAATTTCATTGAAAAAAGCACTTGCCGAAGTGTGCTTTTTCAATCGCTGTCTGCCCATCAAAAATGCGTTCGATAATCTCACGCATTTTATGATTACTGTGAAACATTCGTTTTGCACAATTCCGCCACAGTTTTCAGATATAACATCGCTGTAGAATACAAGAATCAACGGCTTGTGCCGTTGCATATCATCAATGCAAAGCATTGTATATCATCAACACAAAGTGTTGTATCTCATCAAGCCGCAGGATAATACACGCTGGCGCGTGGTGATATACAGCCCCAAAGGGGCTGATGATATGCACCGCACTTCGTGCGGTGATGATATACCAAGCCTGCGGCTTGGATAAAAAAAGAAACAACTTTTGAAAG
>Ga0129308_1002069_pt1 | contig 18242 bp, 15 predicted proteins | sample L827metagenome_FD_94440 | JGI IMG/M metagenome (GOLD analysis project Ga0129308, IMG submission 94440) | Ring-tailed lemur group fecal microbial communities from Wisconsin, USA - L827 metagenome | ecosystem: Host-associated > Mammals > Digestive system > Large intestine > Fecal | place: USA... | reverse complement strand
CTCATAACCCGAAGGTCGTTGGTTCAAATCCAGCCGCCGCAACCAACGTAGAATCGGCATTTTCGGGTGGATTGAAAGTGCCGATTATTTTATTTTCCTAATACTTTTCATAATAAAAAATCTTGTTGTAGATAAAAAATAGGGGACTAAACTCTTAATGAGAATAGTCCCCTAAATTATTTATGTATTATTTTTTAGTTTTTTAAGCATCTTCCTGAGATGAGAAGCCGTTGTTAAATTCATTAACTGCCGATTCAATAAGCATACGAATTTCAATATCTGTAATAGTAATGCCTTTGTCACAGAGCATTGCAGTCACAGACTCTATACACTTGTTTAACTTTTCTTCTCCGTGCAAATCTTTATAAAGCTGCTCGACTGCTTTTACGCATGTCTTTACAACACTTTTTTTCGTTTCGTCATTGATATATTTAACATAAATTCTTTTTATTTCAATGCCTATATATCCAACAAGAGCTGTTAGAATTGAGCGGAGTATATTTGCTCCATAGTCATTAATAAAATCTTTCAACATAAAAACCTCCTTATGGTGCTAATTTTTCTCGTTAATAAGAATGTCCCAGTCTTTGCCGCCCAAATATCCAACGCCCAAATTATGCTTTTTCTGCCACTCTGCAATCGCTGTCATTGTTTGGACTCCTGCGACACCATCAATTTTTCCTGTTTTATATCCAAGAGACTTTAGCTGATTTTGAACCCACTTCGTCAATTCGCCCCTGTCGCCTTCTTCAATTGTGTATTTCTTTACTTGTGCAAGAGTTTGTTTTCCGGCTATTCCGTCAACGGCAAGTTGCGCTCCTTTCTTGTTAAGAATGTCTTGCAGTTCTTTGATACTGTCATTTGTGGGTTTGCCAACACCGTAATAGCTATAAAAATCATTGGTAATCGTATTGTTAGTACCATATGCGCCAAGTGCTTCATCACCATACCATTTTGTCCCGGAACGCACATCAAGATGAATAGCCGTATAAGAACTGTCAATGTTAGCGATTCCAGTAAAGCCTATGTCCTGTGCTTTGCAAGCAACAAGTTTTGTGCTTATCGGTGTATTTCCTTTGTAAAACTTGACATCTGCGGCAGTACCTTTAGTGTGCTGCCCAAACCCATTACCTCCGACCGCCTTATCATGAGAAGAACAGCGATAACCGCTTGTAATAATAGCCTTGTCCGCACCTAAAAGTTCCGTAAGAGACTGCAATTTGCTTACAAGCTCTTCTGAAATTAGATGTGCGTGATTTCTACCGCACTTACAGTAAAATTCCTTGCTACAAAAATTTTTTGAAAGAGTTTCACTGTTGCTTGATTTGTAACTTTTAGTCATAATTTAGACCTCCTTGTTATTTTTTTGTTTAATGTAAAAACTAAATAAATATGAACAGCTCACAAGTACCTTTTTATTTACTTTTTGTAACCGTTGTACTTCATATAAATTTCGCTTGGCTTAATACTTGTGTCAACATCAATCATGTTATACCCAATTTCAAGCGGCAAATCGGGCAGCTCGATTGGTTCTTCTGTGGGTTCGGCAAGAGAATAGTAGACTGTGACTGGTGTTCCTTTTGCGTATTCTGAGGCAAGGAAGGCTTTGAAATCGGAAAGATTGTCCACATTAGACGTTAAAATGAAAATATTCCGGTCACCCGTACCAAAAACTATACCATTATAATTTACACCCGTTGGTGTATACACCCCACGATAATGGCTACAAAATCCGTTGTCTCTAGCAAGTGGTTCCATATCGTATACTGCTATGATTGCACAAAATATTTGTGTATTATTGCTAAATTTTTTCCAATTCTCACTCCCATCAAAAACCTTAACGCCCCACGCCCTATGCACCTTGCCGCCTGACTTGTCTTTTAATATATAATCATCTTTGTACAGTGGTTCGGGGAGGTATATCGGGGTTGTGATTGGTGCGCGGTAGGGTTCGTATGGAGTAGCTTCTGAGCCGAGTTCGAGTTGTGTTTGATAATTTTTGGGCGTTATCGTGCCTAATGTACGGTACGCAATAGTTACATATCCGTCGGCAGAAGTAACGGTTCTTGATTTTATACTGCTTACACCATTAGCTCCATTAGAAGCACCGTCAGTTGCTTTTCCCGAAAAAAAGAATAATGAAGCAGCACTTATATTGTAAGTGGGAGTAGTCGAAGATAAAGTAAAAGTGCCCTCTCCTACATAGACTGGCATATATATGATTTGTGAAGAAATATTTGGATATTCTTCTTTTAATAAATTCTTCCCCCGACTCACAACGGGGATTTCGTAACCGTAGGGGACATAAGGCGTTGGTTCGGAGCCGAGTTCAAGTTGAATGTTTGAAGCTGTTATTAACCCGTTATTTCCATAGACAATAAATATATAGTCATCAATTGTTTCTACGGTCGAGGTTATAAATGAGACATACGATTCATCAGTGACTCCTTTTCCCGTAATTAAACGTCCGTTTACATTAGCAGCTACTCTTCCCCTAGTGGTCGTTGGATTATTATTAATTATTGACGAAAAAGTAAAAGTGTCTCCTATAGATATACCTAAATCACATAGATTTATTTTGATAGAATAAAATGACATGACTTTCCCACTAACAGAATTGCCATTTATCTCAAAATTTGACGAATCCGAATATATACTTTTGAAATCAAACAAATTTCTTGTTCTATCTCCACACCCCAAAACCTCAACAGGAGCTTCGGAAGAGGGCGTGCCGTTTTGTTGAATGTCGCCGTAAATCTGATACTCCTTTAAAACACCATTTCTTGTACCATAAATACTCGCAGGAACACCACCGCTATATTCTTCCCAGTTCTTAAAAACACGCTTGCCACTATAGTAAATATCACTGTACTCTTTATCGCCCTTGTGAACTTCAACTATCCGTTTATTATCTTTATATATCATGAATTGTCACCTTAATCCTCGTATATAAAATAATAAGTATCTGTCTTTTTGTTAGTCAAAGCATCGTATTCTGATTGCGACAGCGGAACAGCCTTAGCATACGTAGCGTCAATCGTGTTTCCGAGTTGGTCTGCAATAGCTTTAGCCGCAGTTCCGGCAGAATAACTTTGATAGCCGTTCTCGTTGTTCAGATTTGTTTCGTCTATAACCATGTACATTATATTAGAATCAACAACTCTAACAGTGTCTCCGAGTTGCACTTGCTCTAACGTTAGGGAAAATCTTGCTTCATCATCAGGAACAGTTATCATTCTCTCTATAACAGCGTTGGGCAATTCCGCAATAGGGACTTTACCCTCATTATCCAAAGAAGCCTTCAATGCAAGTAAATTGTCAATCTGCTCTTTTGAATAATTTTTGTCGCCGCTTAAAGCAAGCAGTAAGGCTAATTTATCTAATCCCATAAAATAACCTCCTTACTTTTTAGTTGAACGCCAAGTCTTGTTTTCCGCATCATACAAGAACGCTTCCATAGTGTCCATTGCAATAAAAATACTTCCATTTTCAATAGCGGTTCTTTTGCCTGTTTCGTCTACGTGAAACCCAATTGGCTTTGCATCGGTAGACAAGCCCCAAAACAAGCAATCATTTCTCTTAGGGGCGTTGCCGTAAGAGTTCAGCGTAACCATTTAATCACCTTTCTTTCGTTTTGTTGTATTGCAGAAGTCGTGTCTGCAAAAGGCGTTATATTGCCATCTGCGGACACGACTTTATTAATGAAACTTACATTTTATTTAAATATGGTCGGAGCTATTTGTGTAAGCAAATACGCAAGCACTCCTGCGCCTACAGCACCTATTATTGCACCTACGATTTTGTCCATCCACGCAGCCTTTCTTTCTATAGAGCTGTTTTTAATATCGTTCATTTCGGCTCTCATTTGTGACTGAGATGTTTTCAAATCAGTTACATTGTCACGAATATTCTTCATGTCCTGTGCGATTAATTTAACAGACGTGGCTATCTCGTGTATAGCTTTTTGCTCTTTTTCCATTTTTTCGATTTTGTCTTTCATTTCTGCAATGTTAGTTTTGTTGCTTTCAGCTAAAGCTTTTGTTTCGGTTATTTCTTTGATAATTTCATTGTCTTCCATTTGAAACTCCTTTCGTTAGCGTTTCAATAATAATTTACTACACAGCCCTCGGGGAACGATGTGTCGTAATATTCACAATCTCTCGCTATTGTAACAGACGTTAATTGCGTGTTTTTAAAGGCTTGTCTACTTATTTTTTTAACAGTGGGAGGAATACGTATTTCAGTTAAACTATTTGATTCTGCAAAAGCACCAAATAATTGAGGAGGGGCAAATCCATCATAAGCATAACCATTACCTATATGCCATGCACCCTTAATTGAATTATAAGTGGTATCAGGCTTAGTAGGATTGTTTAATAAACACGGTTCTCCGTCAATTCCTATATCCCAACGAAATTCCTCACTCATTGTTTACCCCTCCGTTGGATTGATAAGCATACCGGCTTCGTACAATTTTTGCCGATTACGTATTTCCTCAGTGGTAAGCCCAGTCTTCGGATTAATCCCACTTGCCCAACTTTTAATGCGGTCTTTATTCCATACACAGTTATAAAATCCTGTATTATTACTGTCTTTAAATGGTTCTTGTAATTCCGCTTCAGGCTCAATAATACAATTCTTCATAGAGCCGCTATACATTCCAGTAGGCATTCCAGATATGTAACAAAACTCAAAATTTGGATAGTACAAATCACAGTCATATATAAGTATGTTACAATCATAACATCCATGTCCATATGAAGACGATGTTAAACGTGTTTTGCGTAAAACAAAATTACAACTATAAAAATATGTTGTGTCATACGACGCGTTCTGTACAGTTGCCAGATAACCATTAACGGATTGAACTCTAAAAGTACAGTTTCTGAAATTTATTCGACCTTCCTCGGCATATATAATTGCATTCTCTGGGTTTGATGTAGCAACATTATAACAATCTAATATACTAATGTTAATTATATCGCCTACACGTTGTGATAAAGTAGCACCAAATCCAAAGCTAACATAAAACGTATATGTATTATATCTTCCGTTTTTTATAGTTAAACTTTTTCCGTCTATTTGTTTACAACGTATATAAAAAGTAGTGGCATATGGACTACGGTCATTCAAATCAATAACCATGTTTGGTACGCACTGAACATATACGCCTGACTTGCCAATCGCAGTCCTAAAATCAACTTCATTATCCACTACATAAGGGTCTTCTTGTGTTCCAGTCCCTGTCATAAAATCACTTCCTTTTATTTAATCTCAGTTATTCCGTCTGATATATATACAGCTTCAACATTACTAAATGAAAATGCTGTAGGGTATATTCTCTTAACTGGAAGTCCCTCTATTTTGCTGGGAACTTTGGGATAAGCACTTTTTCCTATATATGATATAATTTCAACAGTATTTTCATTAATAATATAAAGATAATCACTATCTACTGTATCATCATAAGCTATTTCATTTGTAATGTGTTGTCCGCTAACAAAGCCACAAGCCGCATTTATACTGCCAGTTCCCAAGCCATATATTTCAACAACATGTTCTCCTTGCTCTAAAAAAACTGGAACACTAAAACTGATATGAGTATATATTCCTGTTGTCAAACTTGCAATAGGTTTATAATCTTGCTCTATTCCGTCTATATAAATTATAAAATCGGCAGTCCCGTCCGTGACTCCGAACAAGCTTGAATTGTAGGTAACAGTTACATTTGTGTCTCGTGTTGCGGTAATTGCAGACTTAGATACCCACATATATGTATCGCTCAAACCTCCGATTCTCGCTCTCATTTTGCAATTGTTTGTCTGCCCACCGCCGCCCTTGTATATTGAAGCACCAATGTAAGCCGTGTTAGAGTCAATAATTCCCCTGTAAAACAACTGTGCAGTTTCTCCTAAAGACAATTGTGACCCACTGTAATTAGGGACAGTATATCTTGCTCCATTAGCGACAAGTTCGATTTCAACATTGCCGTTGTCAAAGGTTTTGATAACTTTGCAGGGAGCAGTTTTGGTGAGATTTAAGTTATCTATTTTCTTTTGTGCTACACTTTCTATTAAAGAGTATAAATCGTTCACGATCTCACCTCGTTTCCTATCCTTGTAAACTTAGGCATAGATGTTACGCTTGCCGCTTGAATATTCATTTCTCCTGCTGAAAGCGGAATCGTAATGGATTGGATTATGAACTTTTCAGCGTTTAGTTCTTTTGATTCGTCAGTAATTGTAACAACATTATTAACGTCCAAGTGCGGAACAACAATACTGTTAAATGAAATAGCCAATTGCTGTAAAGACTTGCGTTTCAGCAAATACTCAGCATATTCTTTACATCTCTGCTTCATTTTCTGCGGCGAAAGATTATCTATATAGGCGACCTCCACAGAATCCATTCTTCTGATACCTATTGCCTTAATATTAAGAGGGGAGAGGGGATTGGTATTGTAAGCCGTGTACGATACGTTTTCTATGTTGTTGCCGTCATTATCTTTTGCCGATATATTGGTGAACACTGTGACCGCATTGACACAATCATAGCTGTACTGTACAGAACTTGCGTTGTAGTTTGCATTAACATCTTTGAAGTGATATTGACTTCCCATGTACAAATAGCCGTCTGTACCGTTGTTTTCTACAGAGTTTATTAGGTTAAGTCTACCCTCTGTGTCGTAGAACACATCAGTTCCATAGCTGTTCCCAATGTCAGTAAATAATTTGCCAATATACTCGCCGTCATTAATAGTAATGTCTGCTTGTATTTTTGTTCTGTTAAATTTCGTGTCAATAAGCGGTGGAATAGGGTCAATAGGGAATACACCGTCAGAAAGTAGCAAAGTATTTTTGACTAAGTTAGTAATCGTACTGCCTTTTTCAACAACATAATTGCCGTCTAACATATTGGTTCGCAAAGTTCCGTCTAAATTAGCCCCTTTGTCCACTCCGTCTATATTTAGCAGATGCCCGTCACAAATTGCGTTATTGGTGTAAAACACTCCCTGAGAAAACCAATAAGTATCTTTTGTTGCACTGAGTTCAACACCGACCCACAACTTAAATTTGCGGTTTTCCCAAAACCACCTGTTCTGATTTGGAGTGTACTGCTTGTCAACATTAATTAAAGACAGGCTACAAGATCGTCTTGTTATCTGCTGGTAGTTTATATTGATTTGCCCTTGTGCCGTGGTAGGTATATCTTTGATTATTTCGCCAATCACAGTTTCATAGAATATCAGGATTTCAAGTTTTATTTTATAATTATTGTTGTCGTTTTCTAAGTAGTAAAAATAATCCGAAGATGTTTGATTAAAGTATTCCAAATCCTCACTTCCTTTTGTTATTCTATGGTTTCGCTTACGACCTCTACATCATCGACACTGATACTCTCGTTAAATATTTCAATTTCGTCTATATTGTAGGATTCTGCCCATGCAAAACTGATCGTGGTAGGTATCTTATGATAATTCTCTTGATATGTAGTAGTGGGATTGTCCGTAATGTTTACTACCCACACATCGCCTTTTTGCGATTTAAGCAAGAACGGCTTGTTTTGTGTTATGAATTTACGCCACGCTCGAACAAGAGTTATATCGTCTATGTATGTTCTTGTTATGCAATTCACATAGCCTATCATGGCGGAGAGAGTTCCCGACATGTAGTTGACATTTGTAGACGTAGACGACACATACTGTCCGTAGCCGACATGTGTTGCTCTGTCCAAATTATTAGTTACGGTTGTATCTTGTATTTCTCCTGCAAATTTCCAAGTGTCTCCCGTTGTAAACTGTACTTTTCTGTTCGTGTTATGGTTGGGGTGATATTTTCTGTCAACATCTTCTCTTATGTTTAATTCTGTAATATAGTAGGCGCACTCTGATGTATGAATTGTTGCAGTTGGGAATACATCATCTCCGACATATTCTTCTGTTTTGTTTGGAAACACAACCGAGCCATTCTTATCAAACATTTTCAGAGTATATTTATAGTCCCCATGAGTTGAAGCTGTCATATCGTACCCATACAAATATCCGCTTTTATATCCTACAAAGTGAGGTAGCAGCGTTACAGTTTCCCCAGTGTTTAAATCCTCTCTAAACACCAAGTAATACGCACTTACAGTTCCACGGTACGAATCTACAGCGTGGGTGATACAACCCAATTCTTTATTCCAAGATAATTTATACCCATACAAATTCAGACCTGTATTGTCGGGTATTGTTTTAGCTTCTACCTGCATTACATCGCTTTCAAAAGTACAAGTCATATTGTCCTGTGTAACTACCTCGCACACTATCTTGTAATAGTCGTTAGTGCCATAGTTGAATTTTTCGTCATGGTAGTTAGAATACCAGAACTCATGCTCTATATTCTGAGAATATATCTTATTAGTTTCACCTCTTACAAGACACTGATACCCCATGTTGCTTACAGTTTCGGGGTAAAAGGATTCGTTATTAGACCAATACAACTTCAAAGAATAATATTTGATTGCGGAATTTTCAGCCTGAGAATATTCTCCCTTGCAGTAAAGATAGTCGCCGCTAAAGCTGTGCGAGAATGTAACAGTGGGAGTAGTTCTGCAAGAAAAATAATACTGTTGACTTACAATAAAGTTGCTGTATATTTCAAAATAGCTACCTACGCCTACGTTAGTAAATTCACTGTCTATCTCAATGCAGCCTAATGTGGTGTTTTCGTCAATTACAACGCTTGCCGTATAACTGACGATTTTTCGAGTTTCATTGCCTATCTTGATTATCATGAAATCGAAACCATAGCCTGACGGAGCATATACGCCATTATTTTCATTGAACGAATATATAGAAGTAATATCGCTTTCTATATATAATTTCGTAGCCGAGGTTGAATCTGTTGCTTCGATTTTTCCTCCAATAACAGGCATATCACATATATGTGTGTCCCCTTTATTTTGACAAAGTTGCATTTGCAACACATAGTTTTTCCCGTTAGTTAGTGTTCCGGCAGAAATACTATGAGAAACATCGCTTTCATTGTATTTGGTTGAATAATTATAAGCTGTCTGGTACGCCAGTTCACCTGTATTATAGTCAAATATTTTATAAATTGCATTGGTTAGTACGTCCCCATTAAAAGTGAACTGTATTACACTTTCACCACTTTGCACATTAGCATCAAACGCATAATTACATGGCTTGACGTTGGTAGGGTACTGTATCATATTTTCACCACCTTTACAATTAATCCCCCTGTCGCATTGACAAGGGGATTTTATGTTACATTACTCTGCTCTTTGCCAGCTCTATCCTCATATACTGGTTGATTTCCTTTTGGAACTGATCGTGGAACTGTGCAGGATTATCTGCTTTGATTTCCATTCTCTGTATCACTACTGAGGTATTGTTCTGCGAATTGTTAAAGTTGCTTGTAGATTTTGTTGTCGTAAGAGATTTTGCCAATCCCTCAACGGCTTTTTGCGCTACCAAGCCACTAAAGCTGTCTGTCTTAACCATGTCGTACAACTGCTTAGATTGCTGTGCGTTGAATATAGTTTCTGCTTTTTGTTTCGTACCGTGAAGCATAGCAAGTCCTGTATGATCGGATACACCACCTGTAGAATAACCTCTGAGCCGAGCAATTACTGCGTCTATATTCATGCCCCATTCGTACATCAGATTCGCAGCATCTGCCAATTGCGCGTCCCAAGCACTGTTTACTACACCATATCCTGTACTTGATGCCCTAAGCATCTCGTACATACCTATAACACCCTCTCTATATGTCTCCATAAAATCAGCCATTTGGTTCCGTGCAGCCCATGTGTCTACATCTACGGTTATAGTGGTACTCAGATCGCCCAGTGTGTTTTGCAATTCTTGAATTTGTTCTATACAAGAGCCGTAATGCGAAACAAAGTCTCCAAGTGCTTGCTCTCTTTCTTCATATGTAGAATTTTCGGATAGCGCAATTGAACCTAAATATTCAACATATCCGTCATATTGACTTTTGATTTCGCTTATTGATTGTTCAACCTGCGCCTTGTAATTCTGCCAAGATTGAATTTGTTCGTCTTTGGCTTTGATTTCTTCTTCTTTAGCCTTAATAGACGTTTTGAGACTTGCTATTTCAGAATTAACAAGTCTGTCAAGTTGACTGTTATAGTCTCTAAAGTTTGAATTAAACTTGTTAAGAATATCCGTGTCTTTCTTCTTGATTTTTTCACGCCATTCAACACCAAGTAGTTGCTGTGCTAACTGCTCGTTTTCAGCGTTAGTCTGATCTTCGACTATTTCGCTCCACTGTTTATAATAATCCTCATAAGCTTTGATTTGAGCTTCAAAATTGTTTGCAATTAGTTCCTTTTCCTTTTCGAGAGCGTCAACTTGCTCGTTGAAAGCTTTATCCTCAACAGCCTTATCATATGCTGCTTGTGCTTCATTTGCGGCAGTTTGAGCATTAGCAACAGCTTCTTTATCAACATCAAAGTGCCAACCCCTTGATTCAGAATACGTCCTGACTTTGGTTTGTCTTGCTTTTTCAAGGTCACGTAGTTTTTCTTGCAGGTCGATTTCTTTTTCAAGCAGCTCGTTTTCTTCGTTTTGCTTGTCTCTCGCATCTTCCAAAGCCTTGATTTTCTCATCTATAGCTGATTCCTGCGCTTCTTGTTGCTCTTTTAGCAGTTCTATTTCATTGTCTGTAACTTCTTTAACAATATCTACAAGAGATTTATGCTGATCGATAATTTCTTCAAGTGCGTTTTGATGTTCTTCTAACGCATCTAATTGCTCGTCAAGTGCGTCCTTTTCACTTTCAAGCAAGTCTTTTTCATTTTCGTGGCTTTCAATAATACTGTCAATCTTTGAAGTCATTGCCTTAGCATAATTATCGGCTGCATTTTGCGCTTTTTCAAGTTCTTCGTTAAGCTTTTCCTGTTGTTTTTTCCAATCTTCTGTATGGTCTACAGTGTCGCCAAGCTGAGAATTTAAATGCCCTATCAAAATGTTGTCGTCTCGTATAAGGTTATTGACATCTTCCATTTCGGATTCAATTCCCGAAATTTTGCCCTTGAAATACTCTGCATCGGTTGAACTTTGAGAACGTGACAGACGGGCTTTATTGAGTTCCAACTCTGCCTTTAAAAGTTCAAGCGTTTCTTTGTGTTCCGTCTTGATACCGTTAATTTCCTCGAGTTGCTTTTTGAGAATGCTGTCCTTTAAAGTAATCATCGTGGACATATCGCCGTTGACCATGCGATATTTGCCGCCTATTTCCTCAAAATCGCCAAGTATTTTATCTGTGTCAATATCAAACAGCAAAGTGCTTACTTCGTTCCATTCGAGCATTTCACCATTAGCCAATTTCTGCATTGCGGACTTGATTTTGTCAACATCTCCAAGAACGTTGTCATAAGATTCACCTAAGATTTCTTTGAAGTCAAGGCTTACCGCTTCTACCGCAGACATATTTTGATCGACTGACTGAGTTGTATTTTTTGTTATATCTTTTATCTTGTTTTGGAGTTCTGTATTGTCTCCTGCGAGAGAATACGCTTCGGCTACAATGCCTTTAATTGCATCTCGTGATTGCTGAATCTGAGCGTTATTTCCTGTTTCATTTTCAGCAACTAACCTGTTTAGGTTTTGCTGTTCGGAAATTAAACGCTCAACTAAATTGTCAAATTGAGATTTGAGTTCTGGATTATCTTCAATCTCTGCAAGGTCGGCAAGAAATTTTCGGCTTTCTTCTGCTGTTTTTAATGTGTTTTCAAGTTCTTCTTTGGTTGCAATTAATCTGTCTCTCGCTGATACTATTTCAGAATAAACAGTTTCACCATAATCTCCTTCAAAAGAGTTTAATGTGTCTAACAAGTCACTTAATGCTTGTATCTGTTCATCAATAGAACCTTTGCTTACCTTTACAGAAGTCTCGGAACCACTTCCACCACCAAGATCAATAGTATTGTTTGAGTTTTCTAATTCTCTTAGTTTATCCAAATCAGAAACAGTAAAAGTAGCCACATCAAAAGATATTTTTTTCTGTTTTTTATTATTTACAAGAACATCTTCCGCTCTGCGTATTTCGGGGGCATTGTCTTGCAAATATTTTTCCGCTGTTTTCTTGCGTTGCTCATCAAGTAAAGAGATATTTTCTGAATACTTGCCATTTAACAAATCTACAGCATCAGCTTCTTCTCCGTATTTTTCTATTACCTTGTCTTGTAAGCTTAATAAATCAGTTTTTATATCAGAAACATCGCCTGTTGCAGTTTGCAATTCTATATATTTGTTGGTGAGTTCACCTAACTTGTCTTGTTCTTCTTTGTATGCGTTGTTCGCATCTTGCATTTTTTGAACAAGTTCTTCACTTTTTTGAATTGCTTTTTCTTCTGCTGTAGCAAAAGCCTCAATAAGTTTAACAATTCCAGTAACAACGACCGTAAATGCAATGTTCCCCATAAGGTTTAATGCAAATTGTAATGCTTTAGTTGTTCCTGTTGCTACTCTTTGAGTTGCGGCTAAATTACGTGTGGCTGCGGTATATTGCTCTTGCGAGATTTTTCCGTCAACACACGCTTGATGTAAGTTTGAAAATTTGATAGCCTGATCTTGCAAATTTTTAGATGAATCCGAAAGCACCTGATTAAATGCAGTAGATACATCTACATCTTTGTTAATTAAATCAACATATTCTTGCAGAGTGTTTAGATCGTTGGGCATTATCCTTGATAGGTCGATATTAAATGATTCAAGTGTAGACTGTGCTACTTTAAGTTCTTTGAACGCCGTTACCATACGACTGATACTTTTTTCACTGTTCTTTGATACGTCTACTATGTTACCAAAAATACTGTTGCCCTTAAATGCCTGAACTGTTCCTATGGTTGCAATTGTTGTGGGTATTATTCCAACAGCATCAATAATTTTGCTCAGAATATCAAATATTCCTGCCAATGTGTCAGTAACGCCGCCTAATGCGCCTACAGTTCTGTCTTCTGCAATTTTTTGAATTATTACATTGAGCGAATTGAGTACATCTATCGCATCTTCCGAATTTATAAATTCATTAACTAATTTGTACCATGAGTCTGAAACTTTGTTAAGACTTCCTTCCCAACTGTTAGCCGACTTCATAGATTCTTCCATAGCAGAACCTACAGCATCGGACGAATTAAATTCAGCTAACATTTTTTCATAAGTCTTCCAGTTAGAAAGAAGGCTACTAAGTTGGTTGCCTCTATACTTACCTCCAACAGCATTAATAAGATTTGCTTTTTTAATACTGTCATCTGCTTCGTTGTTAAACGCAACAGCAAGGTCGTTAAGAATTTTCATTGGGTCACGAAGAACCCAAACACCATTCTTGACTTCCTTTAGAGCAACGCCTAAATCCATACAAGCTTTTTCATATTTAGTCAGAGATTCTGCTGTTATATCTTCTCCGCCGTCGCCTATATCATCTGCCGTTGCTTTGACTTGCTGGAGATTCATCAAAATCAAATAATTATAGTTAAAGTCGTATTGGTCAATATTTTACTAACTATAACTCTATATCACTTCTCGATCTAAGCACCTTGTTTTAAACGGATATAGAACCTTTCGGCAATTCCGACTGTCTATCAAACTACAAAAGTAGCCAATTCCCTTACAGTCTGTGAACCTTTCCCAACAAATACTTAGTTTGTCTATTACCCATATGGGATTAGGGACTTGGTTGCTGACAGTTCCTTGTTGATGGTACTTAGCACACCATAAGGTGCTTTTATTTCAGCATATACCAAATATTTCATTTTTTCTGAATTTATTCACCATTACGTATATCGTTTCCAATTCCGCTTTGGAGAAATATTTATGAGAACTTCCCAGCAGTTTGAGAATTTATGCACTCACTATCTTGCGATAATAAGGGGCAATTATTTTACCTCTAAATGCTCTTCCAGCAACATCTCCGCCTTGTTGCGTAGTGGCGATCATAGTGCCGACAGCAGCAGTCATTTCGTCTATGCCGACATTAGCTTGTGCAGATTGCGAAGCAGCAAGCTTTGTAGCGTTCGCTAAATCGGTCATGTTTAACGCATTGTGATTTGTGATGAAATTTTGCGAATCCAATACATTATTAAGTTTGTCCGCACTTCCTTCAAGTTGATAGGCAGCGTCGGTAGCAATTAAGTATTCATTTGCTAATTCGGCGGTCATATCTCCTGCGGATTGCACAAGAACTGATAATTCAGCCATTGATTCGGATTCTGCTTCTCCAAAACCAGCACGGCTCATTTCTTGTACACCAAGCAAATAGTCGCTTGCTTTTCTGCCATATTTGCTTGCTTTATCAAAACTCCCTGCTTCGAGTCTGTTCAGGCTCTCGGCAGTTCGATCAGAAGTTTTGCTGATCTCAGTAAGAATAGTGTCGATCTCTTTCAGTTCAGTCACAGCATTCCTTACTTCTCCTACAAAAGAAGAAATAACGAACGTCAAAGACATCCATGACGAGAATTTTTTTGCTTTTTCGATTAACCCACCAAGTACAGTGTCGCCCGTTTTGCCTGTTGCTCTGATTTCGGCTTGTGTGTTACGGAACTGGCGATTAATTTCTTGCAACTGTTGTATACCACTGTTATCAGTGAATTTCTTGCCTTTTAACTCGTCAAGGTCACGAAGCATTCCATCAAATGTGGTACTAAAGTCTTTTTCGGCTTTTCTGTTTTCGTTTCTGAAAGAGATGATTCGGTTTTTGAGAATATCAATATCCTGTGCCAACTTACTATTCTTGTTGTTTTGAATCTTGATATTGTTGAGTTGGATAGCCTCCAACTTGATTTTCTGCAATTCAGATTTATATTTTTTCAGTCCTTCAACATCGCCTACAGAAGCTAAAGAGTTTGCAAGTTGTTGAACTTTGGCTTCAAAATCCCCGACAAGAATACCTTGCTTTTTCCATTGTTCTTGTTGTTTTGCAAGGCTTATGCTCTCTTTTTCAATATCTTGTGATAGCTTTTCTTGTGCTGAAAATATATTTGTCTGCTCTTTTTTTAATGCCTTATACTTCGATGTTAAAGAATTTACGGAGTCCGACCACTCTTTGTAAGCAGCAGACCAATTAGCTGTAGTTCCTTCTTGTGATTCGATATTCTTTACTTTTTGCAGTAACGATGCACAAGTAGTTAATTCATCGTTAATTTCTTTTGGATAATCTGCAAGACCTTTAAATTCCGCTGTAAGACCAGCAATTGTGTCTTCTCCGTTTGAAATATTACGAATAGCATTGTCAATTGGATTAAGCGGTCTACTGAGATTAGCCGTTATCTTAGATGCTTCTGCATTGAGAGATTTAAACGAAGCTGTTACTTCGTCAATGCTCACTTCGCCTTTGCTCAATCCGTCCAACTTACTTTCAAATTCAGCTAACGGTTGAGCTAAACCAGAAAGCAACGAGCTATTTGTTGATTTAAACTGCGCAAGTTTTTGTCCTAAATCCGAAATAGCTTTATTTCTATTTGCATTCAGCCTTTGTACAGCTTCATTTGATGCGTTGATGTTTCGCAGCTCATATGCCCATATTGGATTTTCTTTGTCTCCAACGTTCTTTGCAACGTATTTAAATTTTTCATACTCTCCTGTTGCAGATTTTACAGAAACAGTAAAATCTTTTACATCTTGCAAAGTGCCTTTATTAAATGATTTTGAGACTTCTCCAAAGTTCAGATTCTTAAAATACGCTTCTGCTTGATCTATATCGTCAAATACTGTTTGTATTTGATTATTGGAGAGAAAGTTGTCTCCCGAATTACCAAATGCACCTACTGTCTTTTGCGCCTGTTTTTGAACACTTGCCAAACTGTCTGAGAATTTTTGGGTTGCAGCTTGTGAACTCTCCATATCTGCGGTGATTTCCGAAAATGTATCATCAAGACTTGATAAGCTATATTCTGTATTCTTTATGTCGCCGCCAAGATTGAGAAGTTTTTGCAATTCCAATTCTACATAGTTAAGAGCTTCCTGTTCACTCTTAATACCTTGCACATCAAAGAGATTCGTAGGTTGTGACGACATTAGCGTATCAATTTTAGACATGGAATTATAGATGTCAACAAGGGCTTGCGCAACACCACCAGATTTATCAAGAGCTTCCTGAGAAATGATTGAATCTATGGGCGAACAACCTTTGCCTTGTTTATACGACCACTTGCCTGCCCCAAACAAACTATCCAAAAGAACTTTTGCTTGCTTTGCTCCGTCAAGAATATAAATCAAATCTTCTCTAACTTTTTCGCCTATCCATACTTGGTTTTCTCCTCCAAAAGCATCAATGCGCAAGCTGTCGTTCAGCATCTTGCTTTCTTGTTGTAGCATTGATTGAGGAGTCTCAAAAGTACGAGAAGCGATCAAGTCAAAGATTTTTTTTAGACTTGAATAATAGTTTTCAATATCTACGGTGTTAAAAGCATCAGAAAACGAAATGAGAAGACTCTTTATTTCCTTGTTTAATTTGTTGCTTTCCTTACCTGCGATTGAGAAATTAGAGATAAAATCTTTGACTGTCTGATTGTTGATTTTAACAGGCGATGTAGCTTTGGAGACCTGATTGGAAATATCGGCATTGATTTTTTTTGCGTTAATATCTCCTACATCTATTCCAACTTTTATAGACGGAGCATTTGCCTTGCCGACAAGATTGTTTAAATTTGCTTGTATCAAGTCGGCAGACTTTTTCAAATCCAACCCTGCGATTATCTTAACTCTTGCTTTGCTATCTGCTTGCAACTCCGCAGACAGTTTGGGAAGATCATTCTTTTTTATATCATTTGTGGACTGTGGTATGTCCAACAAAGCAGTAATTAAAATATCTCCCTTTGCCATTTATCCACTTCCTTTTCAATATAAAATTTATTCATAGTAGTGGTAGCTGTTTTCGTCAAACAAAACATCCACGTCAATATGTATTCCTAATTTATTTGTATGGTTAAAATCTCTTATTCCTTTTTCTATAAAGTGGAATCCCTCGTAATAAGTCAAATGTTCTATATCCTTACCTAAATAAGCGGCGAGATTAGGAGCGTCCCATCCGTAGTTTATCAATGCAGGGACAAAAGCACTTTCGCCGGAAAAACTCGGATGGTAAGCAAGATCATCATGAAAAATAATTGATAACTCAATACTATTACCTACTATCCTTGCATCTAAAAAATCTTGTGCATACATCGCTCCTTGAAACCTAAATGTACGCTGATACCCTGTGTGATCGTTGGGGCTATAAGAATCATAATATTTATCAATGTATTCTTGAATACATCTGTACAGACGCTTTACCTCAATTTCCAATTGCTGTTGAAGTGTCAACCCGTTTCTCAGTTTCATTTTGGTTGCAATAATTTTATTGAGCTGTTTTTCTATGCTGTTTGACATTACAAATCACCTTGCAACGCCTTCAAAACCATTTTCAAATCATTGTCCGCATCTTCTTGATTTTGATTGTTAAGAATTCGAATCAAAATAGTGTCGCCTTTTTTTATATTTGCAGTAAGCAAACCGAGCATAGATTTTGCATTCACGTTTTTCTCCAATGTGACAATATATAAGGCTGACTTTATAGGCAAAATATCTGAAACAAACCTCGAAGTGGTTTTTGACGTAAAGTCATAAGGAGAAAAAATTATTTTCTGCGATACAAACATTTTACACCTCGGTATTAGGCTTAGAATCTGCCAAGGCTTTTACTAAGCTTTCAGCAGTTATGTCTTTGTCTGCCAGTTTTGTTGCAATATCCTTTATGAAATCAGCGTTTATGCTATCACTCATTTTATCTGCAATGTCTGTGATTTTATCTATCAACTTTGACAGTGCCATATCAGACATAGACAGACCGCCTGACACAATAATCTCCTTACGGAAATTAATTTTGTTTCTGATAGCCATTTCAATATCGTAATACTGTTTATGCTGTTTGATCTCATCTATGATTTCGCAAGCCTTGTCAGAGTAAACGCTTTCATAAATGGCGTTATTGTCGGCACTGTTTAGTTCAAAATCAGGAGCATACGCATTTATTAGAGCCGTTCTAAGCGAAAGGTCGTATACAGCAGGGGAGTATGTTCCATCTCCAAAGCAGTCGTCAGTTACTTTTTCAACGATTGCGTAAAATTCATCGTAAGCGTCAAATAACCAGCGTTCGCACCGAAAATAAAAACCTCGCCGAGGTGTACGGCGAAGTAATAAGCGTATTAATCTTCCCACGGCAGCAGTATTGTGCCAGTAG
>Ga0129308_1002068_pt1 | contig 18251 bp, 16 predicted proteins | sample L827metagenome_FD_94440 | JGI IMG/M metagenome (GOLD analysis project Ga0129308, IMG submission 94440) | Ring-tailed lemur group fecal microbial communities from Wisconsin, USA - L827 metagenome | ecosystem: Host-associated > Mammals > Digestive system > Large intestine > Fecal | place: USA... | reverse complement strand
GCGGTCGCAATGAGTACTGCAGCGGGGCGAGGGCGGCTTAGAACGCGAAATCGCGCATAGGCAATAGATAACAGAAGACAGAGGAGAAAACAAAAGATGAAGACAGTATTTATCTGGTATCCGAAATGTACCACTTGTCAGAAGGCGAAAAAGTGGCTGGACGACAACGGCGTGGAGTATGAGGAACGTCATATCAAAGAAAATCCGCCCACGCAGGCGGAGCTGACGGAATGGCACCGCAGAAGCGGACTGCCGCTGAAACGGTTTTTCAACACCAGCGGCCTTCTCTATAAATCCATGGAGCTGAAAGATAAGCTGCCGCAGATGAGCGAGGAGGAACAGCTGGCGCTGTTGGCTACCGACGGAATGCTGGTGAAGCGTCCGCTGATCGTGAGCGAGAGTCTCGTCACCGCCGGCTTCAGGGAAAAAGATTGGGAAGCGCTGAAATAATCGGAGATCACGGTCAGACAGGAGGAAATAATGAAACTCACGGTTCTGCTGGACAACAATACCTACATCGACGAATATTATCTGGGAGAGCCGGGAGTCTCCTATTTGATCGAAGACGGAGATACGAAGATCCTCATGGATACGGGTTATTCCGGCGTGTTTCTGGACAACGCGGAAAAGCTGAAGGTGGATCTCTCGGATCTGGACGTGCTGGTGCTGTCCCACGGGCACAACGATCACACCGGCGGACTGAGTCGTTTTTTTGAGAGCGGAGACCGCAGCCGAGTAACGCTGGTGGCCCATCCCAAGGCCCTCGACCGGAAGTTCAGCGACGGGGAGGAGATCGGCAGCTTTCTGAGACGCACGGAAATTGCGGGAAAGTGCAGGCTGCTGCAGTCACAGACGCCGCTGAAGCTGTCGGAGAGGGTGACCTGGCTGGGGGAGATCCCTCGAACGGTAGAATTTGAGGAACCCTACGCTATCGGTGAGACGGAGAGCGCCGGCGTGCGCAGACCGGATTACGTGATGGACGACAGCGCGCTGATCTACAATGGAGAAAAAGGTCTTTATGTGATCACGGGATGTTCGCACAGCGGCGTCTGCAATATTTTGGAGTACGCCATGAAGGTCAGCGGCGCCAGGCGGGTCCAGGGGCTGATCGGAGGGTTTCATCTGTTCAACGATCATTCTCCCAGAACGGCGGGGACTGTGTCGTATATCCAGAAGCTGAACATTCCCGAGCTCTATCCCTGCCATTGCACTTCTTTCGCGGTGAGGGCGTCCATTCACAGGGCGCTGCCTGTCAAAGAAGTGGGCGTGGGGCTGACGCTGGTATGGGAATAGAAGGGGCCCCTGGGCTGGAAACGTTCTTCCGGTGGAACCGGCGGATCTCCCGAAAAATAATGTGGTAAAGGAGCTTGAAATATGGATAGTGAAGCACAGCAGCAGGCTGCGGACGCCATCGCAAAGGATCTGGAGAAAGCCCAAGCGACTCTGATGTCTCAGTCCGCTGTGGAATTGTTGATCCGCATCGGGTTTACGGCGCTGATCGTCGTGGTCGGATACGTTATCATGAAAGTGGCGCTCCGCCTGCTGAAAAAAGCGCTGGAGCACAGCAAGATGGACGCGGTGCTGCACGCCTTTTTCCTGAACAGCGCCCGGGTCGTTATGTGGATCACGATCCTTCTGACCGCGCTGAATTATATGGGCATCCCGCCCACAGCGTTTCTGACGGTGGTGGGAGCCGCGGGAGTGGCCGTGGCGCTGGCGCTGAAAGACAGCCTGGGGAATTTTGCGGGAGGCATTCTCATCATTATAACGAAGCCTTTTTCCAAAGGCGATTTTATCGAGGATCTGGAGATCTCCGGCAAAGTGCAGCAGATCGATCTGCTGTATACGACGCTGACTACTTTTGACAATAAGATCATCACGGTACCCAACGGAAAGCTGGCAAATTCTACGATCGTGAATTATACCAGAGCGGACCGCCGGCGGGTGGATTGTCAGTTTACCATAGGATACGAGGCGGAGATCGCCCACGCCAAGGATATTTTGCTGGCCATCGCCGAATCGGACGACCGGATCTTCAGGGAGCCGGAGCCGGTGGTCGGCGTGGCGGAGCTGGGCTCCAGTTCTGTGGTGATGGATTTCAAGGTCTGGTGCAGCACGGACGATTACTGGGATGTGCTCTATTTTATACAGGAACAGGTAAAGCTGGCCTTTGACGAGGCGGGGATCAACATTCCATATCCGCAGATGGATGTGCACATCAGACGTACAAAAAAGTGAAAATTATTTGTAAAAAAACTTCCGCGCTGTCGCTTGACAAAGTGCGGAATCTCATGCTATGATAGAAAAAATTTGTGCAAAAGCGAGAGGTACGATTGTGATGATGAAGGGAAAAGTGAAAGTAAAGAGCAAAGTGGAGAGCCTTTTCTGCAATGGTCTTATTGTCACCCTTTTTCACCGTTCCGTTATCGTTCCTTTTGTCCAATGACTTTTCGTCTCCCTTTATTGGGAGACTTTTTTTATGTCCGGTGGGCGCGGGGGAAGGTCGGAGGCCATGAGACCCCTGGGCGGAACTGCAGCGCTGCGCCGGCGGTAGTGAAAGGAGAGAAATAAATGTTAGCAGGAAGAAGTTTACTGGAACCTATGGATTTTACTGTTGAGGAGATGGATGAGATATTCGCTCTGGCGGACCGTATCATCGATGATCCGAAAAAATATGCTCACGCGTGCGACGGCAAGCTGCTGGCCACGCTTTTCTATGAACCCAGTACGAGAACGCGTTTCAGCTTCGAGGCGGCAATGCTGCGCCTGGGCGGCCAGGTGATCGGTTTCTCCGAGCCCAATTCCAGCTCGGCGGCCAAAGGGGAGAGCATTGCGGATACCATCCGTACGATCGCCTGCTACGCGGATATCGCCGCCATGAGACATCCGAAGGAAGGCGCGCCGAAGGTAGCGGCCAGATCGGCGGGAATTCCCGTGATCAACGCGGGAGACGGCGGACATCAGCATCCCACCCAGACGCTGACCGACCTGCTGACCATTCACAGAGAGAGAGGCAGCTTTGAGAATATGACCATCGGTCTCTGCGGCGACCTGAAATTTGGAAGGACCGTGCATTCTCTCATCAAGGCGCTGTCCCGCTACGAGAACGTGAAGTTCGTACTGATCTCGCCGGAAGAACTTCGGGTGCCGGAGTATGTCAGACGGGAGGTCCTGGAGAAGAACAATATTCCGTACAGAGAAGTGGAACGGATGCAGGAGGTCCTGCCGGAGCTGGATCTGCTGTACATGACAAGAATTCAGAGAGAGCGATTCTTCAATGAAGAGGACTATGTGAGACTGAAGGACAGCTACATACTGGATGCGGAAAAGATGGAGCTGGGCAAGGAAAATATGATGGTTCTCCACCCGCTGCCGAGAGTGAACGAGATCGCCGTAGAAGTGGACAAGGATCCCAGAGCGCTGTACTTCAAGCAGGCGAAATACGGTATGTTCGTGCGCATGGCGCTGATCATGAGCCTGCTGGGGATCGAAGGCTAGAGGACGGAAGTACCGGGACGGCAGCCGGCATGAATACGGAAATTTTTTACGCCGGGCCGCACACAGGCGGCGGGCGGTAACCATAGACAGGAGGACGAAAATGGTAGTTATCAACAGTATCGAAAAGGGAATCGTAATCGACCATATCAAGGCGGGCAATGGGGCAAAGATCCTGAATTACCTGAACATCGACACGGCAAAATATTCTGTGGCGTTTCTCATGAATGCCAGCAGCAATCAGTTCGGGAAAAAGGACGTGATCAAGATCGATAAGGTGACGGATATCGACCTGGCTGTTCTGGGTCTCATCAATCCGGACTGCACGGTGAACATCATTGAAGATCACGTGATCGTGAAAAAGATCAAACCCACGCTGCCGGAGACAGTCTCCAACGTCATCAAGTGCAAGAACCCCAGATGCGTGACCTCCGTGGAGGCCAACGCGCCGCATATTTTCCACCTGATCAACCCGGAGACAAGGGAGTATCAGTGCGAATACTGCGACGATATCGTGAGCATGAAGGGCGACAATCTGGACGCGATCCTGCGCAAATAACGGGCTGAAAACGGCGAAACGGCGGGAGTGAAGTTGTCAACATCTCAGCTTGAATAGTGACAGACGGCAGCGGAGCTCTGAATGGAGGGCCGCGGAATGCCGGCCTGCAGCGGAGCAGGTCTGAATTGCGGCCCGCATCCACGCGAGGGGCAATTCCGGCCCGCATGAGCGCGAGGAGCAGCGCCGGTCCGCATGAACGCGTGTCGGTCTGCTCCCTGGAGCTGTGAAAAGGAGCTGTGAAAAGTCGGAGCGGTTTTTGTGCGATAAAGAAGGGAACAATCTATGATAGATCAGCTGATAGCAAAAATTAAGGAAACGGGAAATCCTTCCGTGGTGGGACTTGATCCGGCGTATGCCATGATACCGGCTTATATCCGCAGGGAGATGACCGAGACGTGGGGCAAGACGCCGAAGGCGGTGGGTGAAATGTTTTTCGCCTTTAACAAGGCCATCATCGACGCGGTGGCGGATCTGATCCCGGCGGTAAAGCCGCAGATCGCCATGTACGAGAGATACGGTCTTGAGGGGCTTTCCGCTTATATCCGGACGGCGGAATACGCCAGGGAAAAGGGACTGGTCGTCATCGGGGATATCAAGAGGGGCGATATTTCATCCACGGCGGAAGCCTACGCCGCCCACATCGGGGGCGCGGAGATAGAGGGAGAGAACTTTGACCTCTGGAAGGAAGACTTTATTACCGTAAATCCATATTTCGGCATTGACGGCATCCGGCCGTTTCTGACGCCCTGTCAGGAGCAGAATAAGGGGATCTTCATTTTGGTAAAGACCAGCAACCCCGGCAGCGGTCAGCTGCAGGACAGGCTTGTGGACGGAGAACCGCTGTACTGCAGAGTGGCGGATCTGGTCAACGAGTGGGGCGCCGAGGCCATGGGCGCCTGCGGCTACAGCAAAGTCGGCGCGGTGGTGGGAGCGACCCATCCAAGACAGGGAGTGGAACTGAGAGAGCGCATGCCTCACATCTTTTTCCTGGTTCCCGGCTACGGAGCCCAGGGCGGCAAGGGCGCGGATCTGAAGGGTTATTTTGATAAGGACGGCCTGGGGATCATCGTGAATTCATCCAGAGGGATCATTGCGGCTTACCAGAAGGACGCGGATTTCGCAGGGCCGGAGGAGGTTGGACCGGAGTTTGCGGAGGCGTCCCGCAGAGCGGTCATCGCCATGAAGGAAGATTTACAGAACGCAGTCTAAATGGTACAATAAAAGAAATACGGGCGAAAAGCGGCCGGACCTTTCAGGCGCGATCAGGGAAACAGCGATCGCGGCAGGCGGAAGGGATGGCCGCTTTTACTGTATGCGCGGGTCTGCTGCGCATCGGGCAAAGAACGGGCAAGCCTGATATGCAGAGGGCAGAAGGCAGTTTGACGCCGGCTATTTTGGGTAAAAATAGGCATAGAAACATTTGAACGGAGCCACAGCAAAACGCTGGACTTAAGCGACCGGCCGCAGAGCGGACGTATTTGATACGCAGCAGGGCTGGGTTTGATGGGAAGGACGGAGAGGTTCGGTCCACAGGGCCGCCGGGACCCGTCCGCGGCGGCTGCGGTCTGTACAGCCGCAAGCGGAGAAGGAGGATAAGGGAGTGCAGGATACCATGGATAAAAAACGAATATTGACCGGCATAGTGCTGGAAAACGATGAGATCGCCGCAGGAGTATACAAGATGACGGTGGAATCGGTGGACGGCGCGCCTCTGGCAAAGCCGGGACAGTTTGTGAATGTATACACGAAGGACGCGTCGCTGCTTCTGCCGCGGCCGATCAGCATCTGTTTTTCCGACGGCGCGGAGCTGACGCTGGTGTACGGCGTGGTGGGAAAGGGCACGGAGGAGTTTTCTACTTATAAGAGGGGCGACGAGATACGCCACTCCATGCCCCAGGGAAACGGCTATGATCTGGACGCGGTAAAGCCCGGACAGAAAGCCATGCTGCTGGGAGGAGGCATCGGCGTGCCGCCGCTTCTGAGTCTCTGTTATGAGCTGACTGCCAGAGAGATCTCAGTCACGGCCGTCATCGGCTTTAAGGATGAGCCGTTCCTGATCAAGCCCTTGCTGAAAGCAGGCGCGGATCTGTATGTGGCCACCGACTCCGGCGCCGTGGGCTTCAAGGGAACCGTGCTCGACGTTCTGAAGAACGAGAATTTGAAAGGGGACGCATATTTCGCATGCGGACCGCGGGTGATGCTGAAAGCCGTGACGGACCATGTGCTGGCGGAAGGCCGGGACATTCAGGTCTCCATGGAAGAACGCATGGGCTGCGGATACGGAGCCTGCGTGGGCTGCGTCTGCGATATTCGGGAAAAGTCCGGAGCTGGGCCGGCCTCTGCGGCAGGCGGTGAGACGATCGTGAAGAAGAAAGTGTGTAAGGACGGACCGGTATTCTGGGGAAGCGAGGTGGTCTGGGATGGAAAATAGCAGGAAAGGACCGGATCTGCGGGTGAATATCGCAGGGATCGAATGGAAAAATCCCGTCACCACGGCGTCGGGGACGTTTTCGCCGCGGGAGAGCGGGGAGTACTACGATCTCAGCCGTCTGGGAGCGGTGACGACGAAGGGCGTCGCCAATGTGCCCTGGCAGGGCAACCCCACGCCCCGCATCGCGGAGACTTACGGCGGTATGCTGAATGCCGTGGGTTTGCAGAATCCGGGGGCGGAGTATTTTATAAGGGAAGAGATACCGTATCTGCGGCAGTTTGACACGAAGATCATCGCTAACGTGGCGGGCCACACTGTTGAGGAGTACTGCGAGACGGCGGAGCGGCTTTACGAGGCGGACGTGGACATGCTGGAGATCAATATTTCCTGCCCCAACGTAAAGGAAGGCGGCATCGGTTTCGGCACAGATCCGCAGATGGCGGCCGCTGTGACCCGGGAGGTAAAGAAAGTATCGAAAAAACCGGTCATCATCAAGCTGACTCCCAATGTGACGGATATCGCGGAGATCGCCAGAGCGGTGGAGGCGGAAGGGGCGGACGCGATCTGTCTCATCAATACGCTGCTTGGTATGCGCATCGACGTGAGAAGGGGCCGGACAGTGCTTGCCAACAGGACCGGCGGCTTTTCCGGTCCTGCCATTAAACCGGTGGCCGTTCGGATGGTCTATCAGGTCAGACGGGCGGTCAGCGTCCCGATCATCGGTCTGGGCGGCATTATGACAGGGGAAGACGCAGCGGAGTTCATTATGGCCGGAGCGGACGCGGTGGCCGTGGGAACGGCGGCGCTGATCGATCCCGCGGCACCGGTGAAAATTCTGGATCAGCTTACGGTCTATATGGAGGAAATGGGTTTTCAGTCGGTGAGCGAGATCAGAGAATACTTCAGAGATTGATAAAACGTAATAGAGACGTCCGGGCGGTAAAGCAAGATTGCGCATTGCCCGCGGCGTCTCTTTTTAAATATAGGAAATATCGTCCGCTGATATTTCTGTATGTTTCAAAAAAATCCACCTTGTGAAAGTGAGCCCGCAGGGCGGATATGTTTCCGATGGAAACTTTTTTTATTATGCGGGAAATATGGCGAAGCTATATTAACAAGATAACAAAAAGATTACCCTGTGAAAGGTAACCCACAAGAAGGATTATGTTTCCAAAGGGAACGATTTTATCCTGCGGCAGATCAGGAATCACAGAAGGAGATCTTTTTTCGCCGAAGGTGCGAGAAATCAGATGAGCGCTGCGTTATATAAAGTGTAAGAGCTTTTACGAAAAAGAAAGACGGGTTGTTCCGGATCAACTGTGGAGCTGTGAAAAGATCGGCGAAAGAAGGAAGGGATCCAATGGATATTGTAATAGAAGAGATCAGGAGGATGAGAGAGGGAGACGAGGATGCGCTGGAGCGGATCATTGACCGTTATCTTCCGCTGGTCAAGGGGGTGACCGCCAGGGTCTTGGGACCGCTGGGGCAGAAGGAAATGGTTGGAGAGTGCGTCAACGACGTCTTTTTCTCCGTCTGGCGAAACATTGGGAAATTCAAAGGTCAGGAGGAGTCGGATTTTCGCAGATGGCTGTGCGCTGTGGCGAAGTACAGGGCGGTGGACGCTTACCGTATTGCGGTCAGGGACCTGCGGACAGCGGAAGGGGGGCTGGCGGGTCCGGCAGAGAACGGGGCGGGAAGGGATGAGACGGACCGGCGAGAGACGGACAGACGAGAAGCGGCCATGCGTGAACGATCGGCAGAAGAGACGGCCATACTGCAGGAGGACCGACGGGAACTGGAGTCGCTGATGAAGCTGCTTTCAAGGGAAGACCGGCAGATTTTTATCATGAAATTCTTTTGGGGAATGCAAAGCGCAGAGATCGCGGAGCGGACGGGACTTTCTCAGACGGCGGTAGACAACCGGGTGAGCAGGGGCAGAAAGCGGCTGCGGCAGGAGAGGCAAAAACGGGAGCCGGAAGGAGCGGGAAGATGAGAGATGAGAGAGAAAAAAAGATAGATAAGTTCGGCGAGACTGTGGAGGATATTTACGATATGTTCAACGACATAGAGCTGGATGAGGATGAGTTCTGCGAGATGCCGGCGGACGATCTTGAGCGGGAGCGCGTCAAACGGCAGGTAAGAGCGCGTATAGCGGCCCAGCGGGAGAACAGGGAGGATTCGGCGGCCTGCGAAACATGGCGCGGCCGGACTCTGCCTGAGACCGGAAACGGACTGAGCGGAATTGGAGATCAGGGGAACGCTCTGGGCAGAAAACAAAAACGGATCGGGCGCCGGCGGGGCGCCATGGCGGCGGCTGCCTGCATGGCTCTGATCCTCTGCGTGGGCGGCTTCGGTCTGGCCATGCCGGCATATGCCAGAGAAATGCCGCTGGTGGGAGATATTTTTCGCTACCTGGACGAGGGCCGTACCGGCCGGTACGATCATTATAAGGAGAGCGCAGTTGAAATTGGCATTACCCGGGAGGCGAAAGGGGTCAGCGTTACGTTGGAGGACGGCGTATTTGACGGCTCCACGCTGTATCTCACTTATTCCGTACGCACGGATAGGGATTGGGGAAAACGACTGTGGCTGGATACAGACCTGGAATTTCCGGGGGGACTGGGTATTCAGGGCTGGGGCGGCACCAAGGATATACAGGCCGTGAAGGAACAGGGGGAAGGCGTGTATGTGGGGATGGAGGCCATCTCCTTTGACCGCAACTCGCAGGAACCGCTGGAAACGCTGCCCTTTACCTGGGTGGTGAGCGGATTCGAGGGGATGGACGGAGATGGAGAGACTGTCTTGCGGGAGAAATGCAGTCTGCATTTCAACGTAGAACTGAGCGCTTTGAGCGGAAATGAAGAAGAACTGTCCCTCTCCGGGCGGGAAATGGTACGGGGACTGGAGGTATCTCCGAAGCGGCTGATACGGACTGATGCGAATACGATTTTGATCTACGGCGTACAGGCCTCCGTGGACACTTACGATAACGCCAGAGTCAGCTGGGAGATCGCCGACGATCTGGGTAACGTCTACCCGGCGGAAGCGTTGGGAGGTACCGCACGGGATCAGGGGAACGAAAAGATCGGGCAGGAGATCATCGGATTCGGCGCAGTGGATCCGAAAGCAAAAATGCTGCTGCTCCGTCCCACCGCCTACTACGCGGGGGTGGATGAGAACGGCGAACGGATCTGGAACAACGACGAAGGATTTGGATTCGGGCCGGAGGGGTTCGAGATCGTGCTGAAATAGCCGAATCTCCGCGCGCTTCGCCAGCGGATCTGCCCGCTGCGCCGGGTTCCGCTGCGAAATAGCTCAGCGGAAGGATGTCTCTGGCATGATCGCATATCCGGGGGATGACGTACCTCTGGAGAAAGACATAGGTCCATGGCGCTGTGCTCCATGGACCTATGCTTGAATCGGGAGCCGGGCGGAAGGTATTGTTTTTTCGGGGGAGGACCGGCCGGGAAGCGGGGCCGGGGAAGAGGGACCGGGAAGTGGGGTCGGGAAGTGGGTACAGGAAGCGGACTAAGGGAAGAGGGCAGGGAAAGAGGGCTGGGCAGCGGGAGTATGGATGATCCGGGCCCGCCCGGGCAGTGAGATATGTGAAAAACTCAAAAAAAATGCCGTTTCACCTAAAACAGCTCAGTTTTCACATGATTCTGGCCTGAATTGCCGCCCAATTAGGGGATTTAAGGGAAAATTAGTCCGTTTCCCCCATTGTAGCTTCGTATTTCGGGGAAAATCGTATTTTTTCTGCGGTTTCACATATCCGTTGTTTTCGACCCCGCTGCCCAGCTGGCCCGCCGACTTGCCGGCCCCTGCCGACCGCCAGTCGGCTCGCCTCTCCGCCGGCCAATCCACTGCCCCGCCGGCTCACTTCTCTGCCGGCCACCAGCCGGTCCACTGTCCCGCCGGCCGCCTGCCGGCCGAACCATCAGGCTACTGGCTGGCTCATCATCTCCCACAGGCCTGCCGGTCCCTGTCCACTCATTGCAGCAGCGGCCGGCCTGAACAGGAGGTATGGCGTGGCGCGCTTTTGAGGAAAGAGCCGGCAGGCATCGGCGGTTATGGCAAGGCGGAGAAATTGGCCGGTATATGATCTCTGCCCTCTTACACAATACAACTATATATAACTTTTCAGCAGTTCTTACATGCAGGGCGATGGCCCTGCATGTTTTATATCAGTATTCTGTCAGCGTCCTCACGGAGAGGAGGCGGCCCTTGTCTGGCTGCCGTTCCATCTTGATGGCGGTGAGGAAGGCGCGGGCCGTGTCCATACAGGTGAGAACTGGAACGCGGTAATCGGTGGCCTTTCTTCTGATGTGAAAGGCAGTGCTGGCGGGATCGTTCATGTGTTCCGGCACGTTGACTACTATGTGAATGGGTACGGCGGCTGTGCCGGCTGTGGCTGTTTGACCAGCGCCTGCCACGCCGCCCTCGCCGCCGACAGCGCCGCCTGCCGCCAAAGTCTTTCCTGCGCTTCCAGTGTTGCCTGCCACACTGCCCTTACGGTCGTCAGCACCTCCTACCGCCAAAGTCTCTCCCGCGCTGCCAGCACCGCTTGCCGCCAAATTCTTTTCTGCGCTTCCAGTGTTGCTTGCCGCCAAAGTCTCCCCCGCGCTTCCAGTGTTGCTTGCCGCCAAAGTCTCCCTCGCGCAGCCAGCGCCGCCGGCCGCCAAAGCATCCCTCGCGCAGCCATCGCCGCCGGCCGTGACTGTCTCCACTGCGCCGCCGCAGCTTTCGGGATCGGTAATGCCCAGCAGCACGTCTTCTTCGGACAGGAAGCCGGCAGGGATGCCGAACTGCTGCAGATATTCACAGGTGCCGGCGGAACCGTAGAGGGAGAAGCCCTGCTTCGCGTATTTTTCCAGCACCGCGGCCGCCTGCTCTGTCTTTTCCGCATCGCGCAGGGATACGTAGATGTTTCCTTTCGTGGGTATGCGCGTGCCGGAAGCGGCGAAGCCTTTGTAGACGGCGTGTTCCAGATCGGTGTCAAGGCCCAGGACTTCGCCGGTGGATCTCATTTCCGGTCCCAGGGCTACGTCCATGTCGGTGAGCTTTTCACTGGAAAAGACGGGGACTTTGACTGCGTAGAGTTTACGGTTTTCCGCCAGCCCTGTGCCCCAGTCCATGTCGGTCAGCTTTCTTCCCAGCATGGCGTTTACGGCCAGCTCGATCATGGGGATCGCGGTCACCTTGCTGAGAATGGGCACCGTCCGGGAGGCGCGGGGATTGACCTCGATAACGTAGACCCGTTCCCCGTCCCAGGCGTACTGGATGTTGACCAGTCCCACGATGTGCAGCGCGCCTGCGATCCGTTTCGTATAGTCTGCCAGCGTGGCTTTCACTGTTTCCGGCAGGGAGCAGCTGGGATAGACGGAAATGCTGTCGCCGGAGTGTACTCCGGTGCGCTCCACGTGTTCCATAATGCCGGGGATCAGGACGTCGCTGCCGTCGGCGACGGCATCCACTTCCACTTCTTTCCCCTGAATGTATTTGTCGATCAGGACGGGGTGCTCGGTGGAGAGAGAGACGGCGCCCTTCAGGTATTTATGCAGTTCTTCATCGCTGTAGACCACCTGCATGGCCCGGCCGCCGATGACGTAGGAGGGGCGGACCACCAGAGGATAGCCCAGGTCCTTTACCGCCGCGAAGGCTTCTTCCTCCGTTGCGACGGCCCGGCCTTCCGGCGTGGGAATGTCCAGCTTGTGCAGCAGATCGCTGAATTTTTCCCGATCCTCCGCCAGGTCGATGGACGTATAGGAGGTGCCGAGAATATTGATGCTCCGCTCCGCCAGCCGCTGGGCCAGATTCAGGGAAGTCTGGCCGCCGCACTGAACGATGACGCCCTGGGGGCGTTCTTTCTTGATGACGTTCATCACGTCGTCCATGTGCAGCGACTCGAAATAGAGTTTGTCGGAGGTGTCGAAGTCTGTGCTCACGGTCTCCGGATTGTTGTTCATAATAATGGCCTCATAGCCGGCTTTCTGCAGGGCCCAGACCCCGTGTACGCAGCAGTAATCGAATTCGATGCCCTGGCCGATGCGGATGGGACCGGAGCCGATGACCAGTACTTTCTGACGGTCGCTGATCTGGCATTCGTCCTCCCGGTCGAAACAGGAATAATAATAGGGCGTTTTGGCCTTGAACTCGCCGCCGCAGGTGTCCACCATTTTGTAGACGGGGAAAATGTCGTTGTAGATCCGGATATCCTGCATGGCGGCCCTGTGGGCGCCGGACAGGTCTTTGATCTCCTGGTCCGTAAAGCCCATGCGCTCCGCCTGATAAAGCAGGGAGGGCGTCAGCTTTTCAGTGGAGAGACGGCGCTCCATATCCGTTATGTTTTTCAGGCAGTTCAGGAACCAAGGGTCGATGCCGGTGGCACGATGGAGGACATCCACTGCGGCGCCCCGGCGCAGGGCTTCGGCCAGAGCGTAGATCCGCTCGTCGTCCTGCACGCCGATCTTTTCCCGCAGTTCGCCGTCGGTGAGGGATTGAACGGAGGGCAGGTGAAGGCCATCGTTTTTTCCGTCCAGAGAGGTGATGGCCTTCAGCAGAGCGCTCTCAAAGTTGTTGCTGATAGCCATCACCTCGCCGGTGGCTTTCATCTGGGTCCCAAGGCGGCGCGCGGCGGTCATGAATTTGTCGAAGGGCCATTTGGGAAACTTGACCACGCAGTAATCCAGCGTGGGTTCAAAGCAGGCGCTGGTATTCTGGGTCACGTAATTTTTCAGTTCGTCCAGACTGTAGCCCAGGGCGATCTTTGCCGCGATCTTGGCGATGGGGTAGCCCGCGGCCTTGGAGGCCAGGGCGGAGGAACGGCTGACGCGGGGATTGACCTCGATGACGATATAATCGCTGCTTTTCGGATCCAGAGCAAACTGTATGTTGCAGCCTCCCTCGATCTTCAGTTCCCGGATGATTTTCAGCGACGCGCTGCGCAGCATCTGGTATTCCGCGTCCCGCAGCGTCTGGGAGGGAGCCACCACGATGCTGTCGCCGGTGTGGACCCCCACGGGATCGAAGTTTTCCATGTTGCAGATGATAATGCAGTTGTCCTTAGCGTCCCGCATCACTTCATATTCGATCTCTTTCCAGCCGGCTACGGACCGTTCCAGCAGGATCTGGCCGATGGTGCTGTTTTCCATTCCCATGCGGCACTGATAGACCAGTTCTTCCTCATTTTGTGCGAAGCCGCCGCCGGTGCCTCCCAGTGTGTAGGCGGGACGGACGATGAGGGGATAGCCCACCTCCCGGGCAAAGGCCTTGCATTCTTCCAGAGTAGTGGCGATGACGCTGGGCGGAATGGGCTCGCCGATCTGCAGCATCAGAGATCTGAACTCTTCGCGGTCCTCTGCCTTTCGGATGCTTTCCTCGTTGACGCCCAACAGCCGCGTACCGTATTTGTCCAGCACGCCTTTCTTCGCCAGGGACATGGCCAGATTTAACCCTGTCTGGCCGCCGAAGCCTGCGAGTATGCCGTCGGGACGCTCGCGGTCGATGATCTTTTCCAGGAATTCCTCGTTGAGGGGCTCCAGGTAGACCTTATCTGCGATATCCGGGTCGGTCATGATGGTGGCGGGATTGCTGTTGACCAGAACTGTCTCGATCCCTTCCTCCCGAATAGCCTTGCAGGCCTGGGTGCCGGAATAGTCGAACTCGGCCGCCTGGCCGATGATGATAGGTCCGGAGCCGATGATGATGATTTTGTTTAAATCGGGAGATTTAGGCATGATGTCCACCGCCTTTCACTGTATTTATGCCGCCGGCCGCAGCCGGTCTCAAATTGGGGCTGAACCGATCCATGAGGTCCATGAAGCGGTCGAACAGATGATCGCTGTCGTTGGGTCCGGGGGATGCTTCCGGGTGATACTGGACGGAAAAGATGGGCCAGGTGTTGTGCCGCATGCCTTCCACGGTGCCGTCGTTCAGATTGAAATGGGTGATTTCCATGCCGCTTAGAATGACGCTCTGGGCGCTGACCACATAGCCGTGGTTCTGGGATGTGATGCAGGAACGCCCGGTCTCCTTGTCGTAGACTCCGTGGTTTCCGCCCCGATGACCGTATGCCATTTTGAAGGTCTTGCCGCCGGCGGCCAGCGCCAGCACCTGATGCCCCATGCAGATCCCGAACATGGGCAGCCGGCCCATGAGCTTTTTCACCTCCGCTACCGCCTCCGCGGCCTCCTGAGGATCGCCGGGGCCGTTGGTCAGAAACAGGCCGTCGGGGTCCACAGACATCAGCTCATCCGCAGAGGATCCATAAGGAAAGAGATAGACGTCGCAATTCCGTTTCTCAAGAGAGCGGAGAATGTTTTGCTTCACGCCGAAATCCAGCACGGCTACGCGGCGGCCCGTGCCCCCGATGCGTACCCGTTGGCGGACGCCCGCACGCTTCATATGGTCGTTTCTCAGAACGGCCTGATCGCAGAAGTCTCTGGCCTCCGATGGAGACAGGCCCTGATTGCTGATGACGCATTTTACCGTGCCGTGGCTGCGGATGCGCCGGGTCAGGGCTCTGGTGTCAATTTCAAAAATACCAGGGACTTTCATATCGAAAAGCCACTGGTCTATCGTCATTACCGATCTGTAGTTAGAGGGGGTAAAGCATATGTTCTTCGCCGCCATGCCGAAGGCATGGATCCTGGAAGATTCATTGTCAGCGGCAGTAATGCCGTAATTTCCGATGAGGGGGTAGGTAAAATTGATGATCTGGCCGGCGTAAGAGGGATCGGTGAGGATCTCCTGATAACCGGTCATGGAAGTATTGAACACCAATTCGCCCGCCGACGTCCGGGGATAACCGAAGCCTCTGCCCCTGAATACGGTTCCGTCTTCGAGATACAAAAGTCCATCCATAATCGTCCGCTCCATTTCTTATCCATATTACAATTGACCATAAACATTAGATGTAAGATGCAAACTGCTTCCAGGCGCAGGCATCGGAAATAATTATACATATAAAAGAATAATTATGCAAGACTTTCTTAAAAAAATTTTTGATGTTTTTCCCAGTGCCGGGACAGTCATATGTCCTGCGTTGACACGCGGTTTTAAAAACCGTATAATAAGGTAAGGAAAGATATCACAAGATCAGAAAGGATATAATGGAACATGAGATATGAGGAGTTTGTCAAAAAGATAATGGAGGAATACGTGAAGAAGGGCACCATTCCTGTGGGGGCCTTTCCCGATATGGAACTGTACATGGACCAGACCGTGCTTTTTATGAACCGGAAGCTGGACATTTACAGGAAGGACCCCAAAGAACCAGTGATCACAAAGACCATGATCGGAAATTACGCCAAGCACGATCTGATCCCCAGGCCGGTAAACAAGCGCTACACGCGGGATCATCTGCTGCTGCTGACGCTTATCTTTCATCTGAAAGGGACGTTTCAGATGCAGGAGATCGAATTGCTCATGAAGCCGCTGATCGATAATTATAACTCTGCTTTTGACGAAAAGTTTGACTTCGGACAGATCTACGAGGGCGTCATGGATGTTTTCGCTGAGGAGAGAGAAAAGCTGGCGGATCAGGTGGACGGGCAGATCGGCCGCATCAAGGATATGCTGGGACTGGATGAATTTGCGGACGATGATACGACGGAGCTGTTCATGCTCATCGCGTCGCTGGCCCTGCAGGCGGACGCCCGGAAATATCTGGCGCAGAAGCTGTTGGCGGAGTATTTCGTAAAGCCCAAAAAGAAGTAAGCGGACCCGGATATAATTGCGGAAAGACAGGAATTATGAATATCACAGTAAATCATCAGAGCGGCACGCCTATTTATCTGCAGATCAGAAATCAGATCCGGGAGATGATCCTCAAGGGTGAGATAACCGACGGCGCTTTTTTACCTTCAGAGAGGACGCTGGCCAAGCTGACGGGCGTTCACAGGAATACGGTGATCAAGGCGTACAATGAACTGAAGGCGGACGGCTGCGTGCTGGCCTTTCAGGGAAAGGGCTATCAGGTGACCTACGACCAGAGCGGAGAGCCGGAGGGAGCGGAGGCGGAGGGGCAGGCAGCGTCGCTGCAGCCGCGCAGAGATACCATCAGCTGGCAAAGCCTGATCAAGGACTCTTTCCTCGACATGGAGACCACCTTTGACGATCTGTTTTCCAGATCCTACGACAACGGCAACATCTCCTTTGCAGGGGGCATCGCCTCGCCGGACGCGTATTTTGGGGAGGAGCTCTCCGGGATACTGGCGGACCTGATCCGGAGGACTCAAAATAAAAAGGACGAGCAGGACGATATTTACGCGTATACTCCTTACCAGGGACTTTTTGAGCTGCGGCAGGCGATCTCCATGTTTTTGAAGGGAAAGGGGATCAACGTCCGCCACGGAGAGATCCAGATCGTCTCCGAGGCCAATCAGGCCATCGATTTTCTGGCGGAGCTCCTCATCGAGAAGGGCGATACGGTGATCACCGAGGAACCCATCTCGCCGGACGCCTTTCGCGAGCTGAAACTGGCGGGCGCCAATGTGATCACGGTCCCCATCGACGAGGATGGAATGATCACCGACCGCATCGAACCGCTGATCATCAGACACCATCCCAAGCTCATCTATGTAAACTCCAGCTTTCAGGATCCTTCGGGAGTGGTGATGAGTCTGGAACGCAGAAAAGCGCTGCTGGCGCTTTCACACAAGTATAAAGTACCGATCCTGGAGGACGACGGAGCTTCGGAGATATCCTACGACAAGAAAGCGGTACCGTCCCTGAAAGCGCTGGACACGGGGAATTCCGTGGTCTACATCTACTCCTTCGCTCTGACCTTCGCGCCGGGGATCTGTCTGGCCTTCGTGGCGGCGCCCCGGATCGTCATCAAGAATCTGAGCCATCTGATCTCCCTTCATCTGATCAGTTTTGACAGCCTGTCCCAGAGGATCTTGTGCGAATATCTGGAACGGGGGATCTATCAGCGGAATATTCAGCGTATCTGCGTGGAATACCGCGAAAAACGGGATCTGATGTGCAGACTCCTGGAACCGGCCCGAGATATGGGCGTGAGCTTCACAAAACCAGGAGGAGGCGTTTATATCTGGTGCCGGCTGCCGCGGACCATGGATCTTTCCCGTCTTATCGAGAGGGCGGGGAAGAAGGGAGTTACGTTTATTCCGGGGCAGATCTTCTTCCCCTACGGAACAAAGGGGGACCAGTATATCCGGCTGAACTATTCCTATCCTGGAAAGCAGCAGATCCGCCGCGGGATCCGTCTTCTGCTGGCCGCCATGAGGGAGAGCAGAAAATGAATATTCTGAGGAATATTTAGGAAATCTCATGTAAAAAGATTTTTTTATCGCTGAATTTTCAGACGTTTTATAAATCATTTTGGACAGGATAACGATTGATAGTAAATTATCAGTCGTTTTTTTTTATTTGATTTAATTTTAACTGGCACATAGAAAAAGGAAAGCACTGGTACTTTCAATTTTGACCCTATATAGTATGATTTTTTTAAAAGAGAGACAAAATAAATCGAGTCTCGAAATAAAGGATGAAGCAGTTCGCATCTGCGATCGGTTTCAAAGAAACGTTTAAACTAAAATCGGGAATAAATCAAAAAGAGAGGTAAGAGAAATGGCTGTTAATTTAAAAGGAAGAAGCTTCTTGACACTGATGGACTTTACGCCGGCGGAGATCCGTTACATGCTGGACCTGGCCCACGATCTGAAGGCGAAAAAGAGAGCGGGGATCGTAAATCACGTGCTGAGAGGAAAGACCATTGTCCTGCTGTTTGAAAAGGGATCCACG
>Ga0129308_1002067_pt1 | contig 18255 bp, 9 predicted proteins | sample L827metagenome_FD_94440 | JGI IMG/M metagenome (GOLD analysis project Ga0129308, IMG submission 94440) | Ring-tailed lemur group fecal microbial communities from Wisconsin, USA - L827 metagenome | ecosystem: Host-associated > Mammals > Digestive system > Large intestine > Fecal | place: USA... | reverse complement strand
GCCGAGGATTATCTTGTGCAGCTTGGGATTCCTGTGGTCGGCGTGACGGGCAGTGTCGGCAAGACGAGCACGAAGGAGATGATCGCGGCTGTCCTCTCGCAGAAATACCGCACGCTGAAGACGAGCGGCAATTTTAATAATGAGCTCGGGCTTCCGCTCACGGTGTTCCGCCTGAGAGACGAGGATGAGATCGCGGTGCTGGAGATGGGGATCAATCATTTCGGCGAGATGCACCGCCTTGCGAAGATTGCGAAGCCGGATACGTGCGTGATTACGAATATCGGCCAGTGTCATCTGGAATTTCTCGGCGACCGCGACGGGGTATTGCGGGCAAAATCAGAAATCTTTGATTTTTTGTGTCCGGATGGGCATATTGTACTGAACGGGGATGATGACAAGCTGTCGGGTGTGACCGAGGTGAAAGGTGTGCGCCCTGTCTTTTTCGGGATTGGCAGCGACAACGCTGTCTATGCGGACCGCATTGAAAAGAAGGGAATCGACGGAATCTCCTGCCGGATCCACACGGCGCAGGGCAGCTTCACGACACTGATTCCGATTCCGGGCATCCACATGGTACAGAATGCTCTGGCCGGGACGGCGGTCGGCCTGATCTACGGTCTGACGCTCGATCAGATCCGGGCAGGGATCGAGAGCCTGCGCCCGGTGAGCGGACGCTTCCGCACGATTCACACGGAAAAGCTGACGGTGATTGACGATTGCTACAATGCGAATCCCGCGTCGATGAAGGCTTCCCTCGAGGTACTGCAGGACGCGCCGGAGCGCAAGGTCGCGATACTCGGCGACATGGGCGAGCTTGGAGAAAATGAAGTAGCGCTGCACCGCGAGGTCGGAACGTTCGCAGGCGGGCTTGACCTCGATTGCTGTATCTGCGTCGGAGACCTGTGCAAGCACCTCGCAGCCGGGATTGAGGAGGTCAACCCGGAGATGGAAGTGATCTGCGTGGACAATCTGCAGTCACTCCTGAAACGCCTGCCAGAGCTGGTGCGCCAGAACGATACGGTACTCGTGAAAGCATCGCACTTCATGCACTTCCCGAAGGTAGTGGAAGCGCTGGAAACGTTATAAAATAGAAAATATTTAAGAGTATACCTGAGTTTATATGCGATAAGCGCATTGTTGGAGGAAATACTCAGGAGTATACCTGAATTTATGCGCGGCAAGCTGCGCTACTGGAGGAAATACTCAGGAGTATACCTGAATTTATGCGCGGCAAGCGCGCTACTGGAGGAAATACTCAGGAGTATACCTGAATTTATGCGCAGGCAAGCTGCGCCACTGGAGGAAACATGTACATCATTGCAGGACTTGGCAATCCGGGAAAGAAGTATGAGCATTCCCGCCACAACACCGGCTTTGAGGCGCTCGACCGGCTGGCGGACCGTTACCGGATTGCTGTTGAGACGAAAAAATTTCAGGCGCTCTGCGGCAGCGGCGTCATTGAGGGACAGAAGGTGCTGCTGCTGAAGCCGCAGACCTTTATGAATCTGAGCGGTGAAAGTATCCGCGCGGCATGCGATTTTTATAAGATTGATCCGGAGCAGGAGCTGATCGTGCTGTACGACGATATCAGTCTTGCGCCGGGACAACTGCGCATCCGGGCGAAGGGCAGCGCCGGAGGCCACAACGGGATCAAGAATATTATTGCACAGCTTGGCACGCAGAACTTTCTGCGGATCAAGATTGGCGTCGGCGAGAAGCCCCCGGAATATGACCTGGTCGATTACGTGCTCGGCCATTTCGGGAAGGCTGAATGGGCTGAGATGACGGACGCATTTGACCGCGCGGCGCAGGCGGCGGCGAAGCTGCTCACGGAAGATACGGAGCGCGTGATGAGTGAATTTAACGCGCACAAGGCAAAGAAAGAGAGCGCGGCAGAGCCACAATGTCAGGAGAGCAGAAAAGGGATTTGATTTATGAGAGCATTTATATCGCCGATGCAGCAGCTCGGGGAATTCGAGGAGATCAGCAGAAAGCTTAAAAAGAACCGCGGTGTGCTGCAGGTGACCGGATGCATTGACTCGCAGAAGTCGCATTTTATCTATTGCGCCGACGCGGAGTATGCGGCCGGACTGTCGGCCAGCCGGGGCGGGGCGTCAGAGTACACCGGAGATTATACAGGCAGCCGGGGCGGGGCAGCGCCGGACGGCAGGAACCGGGCCGGTGCCGGAGATCCGTCGGATGGTATTGCACGGGATACCGAGGCTACTCTGATCGTCACCTACAGCGATCTGCGGGCGAAGGAGATTTACGAAAATTACAGATTCTTTGACCGCGATGTCCTGTATTTCCCGGCGAAGGACCTGATTTTTTTTCAGGCTGATATCCACAGCAATCTGCTGGAGCAGCAGCGTATTCAGGTTCTGAAGGCGCTTGTGGAGCGGGCGCACGTCACGGTCGTCACGACGATGGCGGCGTGTATGAACCACCTCGTTCCGTTTGAGGAGTGGCGTCAGCATATTCTGGATATCCGGTCGGACTCGGAGGTCGACACGGAGAAGCTCAAGCGCGGGCTGATCCGGCTGGGGTATGAGCGGACCGGCCAGGTCGAGGGGCCGGGCCAGTTTGCGGTCCGCGGCGGTATTGTCGACATTTTTCCGCTGACGGAGGAGAATCCGGTGCGCATTGAGCTGTGGGGCGAGGAGGTTGATTCGATCCGCAGCTTTGATGTCGAGAGCCAGCGTTCGATCGAGAATCTGGACGCGGTGCGGATTTACCCGGCTGCGGAGCTGATACCTGACGCGAAGCAGCGTGCCGGTGCGCTGAAGCGTCTTGAAAAGGAAGCAAAGAAGGCGGAGGCTGCTTTTCGCAAGGAGGGCAGGCAGGAGGAGGCGACGCGCATCCGCAATCTCCTGCAGGACTGCCGCGATCAGATTGAGGAGCTCGGCGAGCCGCTCTCGATGGAGGGCTGCATCGACTATTTTACCGACCGGAAGACATCGCTGCTCGATTATTTTGACGTGGAGCGGACGCTGATTTTCCTCGATGAGCCGAACCGGCTGCTCGAGTCGGGACAGGCGGTCGAGCAGGAATTTAGCGAGAGTATGCAGCACCGTCTGGAAAAGGGCTACGTGCTGCCGGGACAGACAGAACTGCTGTTTTCATGTCAGGAGACGGCGGGGAGCATCAGCCGCAGGAACGCGGTCGGCCTGTGTACGCTGGAGAATGCGCGCGCGCCGTGGGCCGTGTCCGGCAAATACAGCTTGACGGTCCGTTCCGTTAATCCGTACAACAACAGCTTTGAATTTCTGGTGAAGGACCTGCAGCGCTGGAAAAAGGACGGCTGCCGCGTGATTCTGCTTGCGGCGTCGCGGACGCGCGGCAAGCGCCTTGCGGGGGATCTGCTGAATGAGGGGCTGACGAGCTTTTACACGGAGGATGAGGAGCGCGAGGTGATGCCGGGAGAGATCCTGATCACGTACGGAAGCGCCACCCGCGGCTATGAGTATCCCCTGATTAAATTTGTCGTGATCGCCGAGAGCGATATTTTTGGGCAGGAGCAGAAGAAAAAGAAGAAATATAAGCGGTACGAGGGCAAGCGGATCAACAGTTTCACGGAGCTGTCGGTCGGCGATTTTGTCGTGCATGAGAATCACGGTCTCGGCGTCTACCGGGGGATTGAGAAGGTTGAGGTTGATAAGGTCACGAAGGATTACATGAAGATTGAGTACGCTGGAGGGAGCAGCCTCTATGTTCCGGCGACGCAGCTTGATGTGATCCAGAAGTATGCGGACGGAGACGCGCAGAAGACACCGAAGCTCAACAAGCTTGGCACGCAGGAGTGGAACCGCACGAAGACGCGCGTGCGCGGAGCGGTGCGTGAGATCGCGCAGGATCTCGTGCGTCTGTACGCGGAGCGTGAGCGGAAGTCCGGCTTTGTCTACAGCGGCGATACGGTCTGGCAGCAGGAGTTCGAGGAGATGTTCCCGTTTGAGGAGACGGAGGATCAGTTGGCTGCGATCGATGCGGTCAAGCATGATATGCAGAGCAGCAGGATTATGGACCGCCTGATCTGCGGGGATGTCGGGTACGGCAAGACGGAGATTGCGATCCGCGCCGCGTTCAAGGCCGTGCAGGACGGCAAGCAGGTCGCGTACCTCGTGCCGACGACGATCCTCGCGCAGCAGCATTATAATACGTTTGTGCAGCGGATGAAGAATTTCCCGGTGCGCGTCGACCTGATGTGCCGCTTCCGTTCCGCCGCCGAGCAGAAAAAGACGCTCGCCGATCTGAAAAGGGGAGTCGTCGACATTGTGATCGGGACGCACCGTCTGCTCTCGAAGGACGTACAGTACAAGGATCTCGGCCTGCTGGTGATCGACGAGGAGCAACGCTTCGGCGTCACGCACAAGGAAAAAATCAAGCAGCTCAAAACAGACGTCGACGTCCTGACGCTGACGGCGACGCCGATTCCACGCACGCTGCATATGAGCCTGATCGGGATCCGGGATATGAGCGTGCTCGAGGAAGCGCCGCAGGAGCGTGTGCCGATCCAGACGTACGTGATGGAGTACAATGAGGAGATGGTGCGTGAGGCCATCAGCCGCGAGCTTGCCAGAGGCGGGCAGGTCTATTACGTGTACAACCGTGTGAGCTCGATCGCCGACATGACGGCTGCGATCGCGAATCTCGTGCCGCAGGCGCAGGTGGCGTTCGCGCACGGCCAGATGAAGGAGCGCGAGCTCGAAAAAATTATGTTTGATTTTATCAACGGCGATATTGACGTGCTCGTGACGACGACGATCATTGAGACCGGGCTTGACATTTCCAATGTCAATACGATGATTATTCACGATGCCGACACGATGGGGCTTTCGCAGCTTTACCAGCTCCGCGGCCGTGTGGGCCGGTCGAACCGCACCGCCTATGCGTTCCTGATGTACCGGCGCAACAGGATGCTGCGTGAGATCGCGGAGAAGCGTCTGTCCGCAATCCGGGAATTTACGGAGCTTGGCAGCGGCTTCAAGATCGCGATGCGCGACCTCGAAATCCGCGGCGCCGGCAACCTGCTCGGCAGCGAGCAGCACGGCCACATGGAGGCGGTCGGCTACGATCTCTACTGCAAGCTTCTCAACGAGTCGGTCCGGGAGCTGCAGGCCGGGCCCGGTGCGCAGGTGCAGGAAAAGGAGAATTTCGATACAGCGATTGACCTGGATGTCGACGCTTTTATCCCGGACCGCTATATCCGCAACGAGTTCCAGAAGCTGGACGTTTACAAGCGGATTGCTGCGATCCAGACCGGGGAGGAGTACGACGATATGCTCGAGGAGCTCATGGACCGTTTCGGCGATGTGCCGCGCTCCGTCCAGAATCTGCTCCTGATTGCACGGCTGCGCGCCGCCGCACACGATGCCTGGATCACGGAGCTTACGCAGAAGGGGGCGGAGATCCGTATCACGCTTTTCGAGCGCGCCCGCATTGACACGACCAGAATCGATGCGCTTCTGAAGCATTACAACGGCCTGCTGAAGTTCAAGGTTGACAAGACGCCGTACTTCCTCTACACGAAGCAGAAGCGCGGCGCGGCGGACAATGACGATCCGCTGGAGCTCGCGAGAGAGCTGGTCGGAGCCATCGCAGAGCTGGGAAACCAGGCAGATCTGTGAAAATGTCGTGAAAACAAGAAAAGTGATTGCGGTATCCGGAAAAAGCGATTATAATAAAGGTTATGAATTTTGGACAGGCGTGAGGAATGCCTGTTTGCGTCATGGAAAGAGACGTAGAATGGAGGAAATAATGAAAACAGCAATGAGAAAAGCGGCTGTGATCGGGCTGAGTGCCTGTCTTGCACTGACATCCCTCGCGGGCTGCTCAAAGAAGGATGAATTTGATATGGAGGCTGCGGCGCTCACCGTGAATGGCGATACGGTTCCGGCCGGACTTGTGAAGTTCGTGTCGCATTATACGCAGGCTGGCACAGAGAGCTTTTACTCCGCATATTTCGGGGACAATGCGTTCAATCAGTCCATCGACGAGAGCGGGACGACGCTCGGCAGCATGGTTGTAAAGAGCAGTGCCGCGACGCTTAAGCAGATGGTGCTTGCGGAGCAGAAGATGGAGGAGTACAGTGTCTCCCTGACCGATGAGGAAAAGAGCGCGATCACGGAAGCCGCCACGTCGTTTATGGATGCGAACGGCGAGGAGGTCCTTGAGAAGATGGGCGCGACGCAGGAGACGGTAGAGCGTTATCTGACTCTGTGCACGATCCAGAATAAGATGGAGCCGCAGATGTCGGCGGATGTTGACACAGAGGTGTCCGACGAGGAAGCAGCCCAGAGGAAGATTGAGTATACGTTGTTTACGGCGCAGACGGAGGCGGAGACCGAGTCCGAGACAGGCGAGGCTTCAACTGAGGCAGAGAACGGCGCGGAGGATACGACCGGGGCAGAGGACAGCTCCGAGGCTGAGACGGCAGCTCCGGCAGGCGAGACCGAGACGGAAGCGGCAGAGACAGAAGCGCAGACGGCGGCTCTCACTGAGAACGAGACGACGAAGACGCAGTCCGCCGACGAGACGGAGACGGAAACCGCTGAAGATATAACAGAGGCCACAACTGCGGCAGCAGAGGATACCACGGAAGCAGCGGAGGATTCAACGGATGCGGCAGAGGATGCCACCGAGGCTGCGACTGAGGAGGAGACCGAGACGGAGACAGAGGATCCGGCTATGGCTGCTGCGATGGAGGAAGCGTATGGCCTTGCACAGCAGATGATCGCGAAGGTTGAGGCCGGAGATGATTTCGAGACGGCTGCACAGGCTGTCAAGGAGGACGCGACGGTTCATGAGATGACGTTCGGCGCAGACAGCACGACGGTTGCCGAGGGCCTGATCACAGCGACTGATGGCGTTGCGGACGGCACGCTGATTACGGAGCCGGTAAAGGCGGCGAGCGGATATTACGTGGTGCGCCTTGTGACGCAGCTTGACCGGGAAGCTACGGATGCAGAAAAGGAAAAGATCGTCGAGCAGCGCAAGACGGACCGTATCGCTGAGCTGTATGAGCAGTGGGAGGAGGACGGCGAGGTATCGCAAGATGACGATATTCTCGCGAAGATCGTATTTGACTTCTCACTGACGCCGGAGACCGAGGCCGCGACAGAAGCGGCGACCGAGGCTGCGACAGAAGGAGCGACGGAAGCAACGACTGAAGCTGTGACCGAAGCGACGACAGAGGGTACGACCGAGGCCGTAACGGAAGGAACGACTGAGGCCGTGACAGAAGCGACGACCGAGGGAGCAACCGAGGCCGTAACGGAAGAAGCGACTGAGGGAGCAACTGAGGCTGCTACGGAAGCAGTGACAGAGGAAGTTACCGAGGCTTAATACCTGGCGGAGATAGAGCGGGAATCGGACCGCAGGGATAATTTACGGCGGAGAGAAAGCGGTAATCAGATAACAGGAATTTTTCCTGACAGGATGTTTGAGAGGGACTATATCAGAATATAGTTCCTCTTTTTATTTACTGACAGGGAATCCGCGAATGAGAAAGAATCAGATCTCAAAATTTTAAAATGATTGTAAATTTCGTTAGAATGATATATACTGATTTGGATCAGACACCCCTTGCTTTGAGTGAGTATAAGATTATACTTCACTCTGCAGAGGGTGGCTTCATTTTATTGATGCTGCGATACTTTGCAAACGGTTATTTTGAACTCATTGCTTAGAAATCGTCTCCATAGGGAATAATGGAGAGGAAATGAAAACGGGCCGGGGAGGGTTTGTTTTCCTTTGAAAAAGCAAAAAGTCCAAAGAAGGTCCCCGTGAAGTTTTGATACTGCATAGCCTCAGTGGAGAGGAGCTGCGTACGGCCGGAGCCCAGGCTCTTTGGCTGCTTGGTCATATCCTCTATAAAAAATTCATAATGATCCCGATATGCCTGGATTCTCAAAGTAAAATCCGTTCCGTGGAGAAGGACAGGCGCCAGTTCGGTAGAAATATCTCCAACGGTTTTGCGGAGAAAGGCTATGTCTGAGGAATTACCGCCGGCTACAACCAAATCGTAATGGTGTTCGTTCGTCTGGAAAACGGTCAATCCGGCTTCTTCGGAAGGTTTGGGAGAGAAGGAAAGACCGACCGTGATTTCACAGCGGAAGTATTGTTGACGGATTCCGATAAAAGTAGGTGATTTCAAGTCGTTTAAGGAAATCTGAGATCCGTACAAGATAAGGCCGGGCTTTTCCTGGTCAAAAACATAGTTTTCAGAGTCAGGATTTCGTAAAAACTGATATCGGATATTTTGTTCCGGGGTATCAAAACGATCCAGGAACGGGGCCGGGGAATGCTGACGGACATCAGAAAAGATACCTTGCAGGGGGAGGGTTTCCGTGATACAGCCGTTCTCCACCATTGGCCAGCCGTCCTCATCCCATGTAACAGGAATCAGCATCGTTTCACGTCCCAGATGATGTAGCTTTCCTATGGAGGTTCGGAAGCCATGAACGATCAGCCACCAGGTCCCGTCGTGTGCTTCGAACAGATCTCCGTGCCCTAATCCCTGAATTGGGCAGGATTGAACCGCCTGCCGGCTTTGGGAGAGAATTGGGTTTCGGGGGCATGGTTCATAAGGACCGTCAATTTTTCTGGAGCGGGCTATGGAAACCCTGTGTCCATATTCAGTGCCTCCTTCTGCGATCATGAGATAATACCAACCGCCGATTTTGTAGGTATGGGGACCTTCCGGAAAGGTAGCTCCGGTTCCGTGCCAGATTATAGAAAGAGGAGACAAAAGCTGTCCGGTAGCCAGGTTGAGCTCAGCTTGTCCAATCCCCTGCCCGTCGGAATCCCATGCAACGCAACTAAAATAGACCTTTCCATCATCATCGAAAAAAAGAGAAGGATCGACGCCTTCCGGAACGCTGCCATCAGGCAAATGGATCCAGACAGGGGGACTATACGGGCCCTGCGGCTGTTTTGAAGTCACGAAAAAATGATTGCCTTCCTTTGCGCAGCGGTTGGAGGTAATCAGATAAAACGTGTCCCTGTGTTTTCGGAAAGTAGGAGCATAGATGCCATCTGAGGTTCCGGCATTACCGAGCGGAAGCTGTTCTGATCTGGAAAGACAGCTTCCAAGGGGAGTCCAATTGACTAAATCCTGGCTTTTATAAAGCGGAACACCCGGGAAAAATTCAAAGCTGCTAAAAGCCAGATAGTAGGTTTCTCCGTCCCGGACCAGACTCGGATCCGAATGGAAGCCCGGGATCACCGGATTTTGAAAGGTGTTGGCAGGTATAGTATGGAACTTTTTCATAAAATCACCTCACAGTTTTTTGCTTTACTATAGCAGAGAAAAGTGGAACACGGTAGAGATAATTTGAAAAGTTATTCAGGTATTTTGCACTTTTCAGAAGACATTGACAAGGCTGTTTTAAAGGAGTAAGGTTTCTGTGGAAACGGTAAAGGAGGCTCGCTTCAAATGACAAACAATTTACCAGAGGCATTAAAAACCTTTCGCCAGGACTTTGATATCCGCATTTTTGTGGATAAGAATAAAGGGAACTGGCATATGCCAATGGAATGGCATACATCTTTGGAAATTTTTCTCTGTATTCGTGGAAAAGGACGATATTATATCGGAAATAAGCAGTATGAGTTTGAAGAAGGAGATTTTTTTGTGATCAATGACAGTGAATTGCACAAAAGTGAGATATACAAAAATGGATTTTTTGATGCACTGGTCATTATGTTTTCGCCGGTAAAGCTGTTTCAGGAGGAAATAGGGAGGAGAGAGCTTCTGAATATATTTTATGGAAGAATGCCTGATTTTTGCCATATGTATCGCCCGGATGCCGCGAGGAGAGAACAGTATTTTTGCGTGGGGAAGCTGCTTCTGGAAGAGTATGAGCAAAAGCAGGTAGGATATAAGGATGGAATCCGCGCATTGCTTATCTGGCTTCTGACGGATTTGAACAGGGCCTATGCGGCGAATGACAGTCAGGAGCTGTATTATGTGGCCGGGGAAAAATTGAAAAATAAGAGAATTATCTCCGAAACGTTAAATTATGTAGAAAATCATTATCGGGAAGATATCAGCCTGGGAAATCTGGCGGAAAAGCTCTACGTTACCCAGTCTTATTTAAGCCGGGAATTTAAAAAGAATACGGGTTACTCTATGGTAAAGTTTATTACCAACAGAAGGATCAGGGAAGCCAGAGAGCTTTTGCGCAATACGGATATGTCCATTACAGAGGTAGCTATATCAGTGGGATACAACAATATCACGCATTTCAATGCTATGTTTAAAAAAGAAATTGGCATCAGCCCCAAAGAGTTCAGGAGGCAGATGCAGCAGATTGGCTGACAGATAAAGGAACTTCTGCATACCGCACAGGCGTACCGCTAAACGGTTTTTGTGAAAAGATCAGGGTACCGAAAGGATAGACCTTTTGGCATCTTGATCTTTTTTTGAACAGGAAAGGTCAAAAAACAGGAAAAAATAGATAAAAGTGCTAAAGCAGCAGACGTATTTTTTGTGTAAAATACAAACAGAAATTAAAACGAAATGCCCGGATGGGAAAAATTATGTAACTATTAATAATGGAGTTATTCCTGAGTGCACCGTTATGATAAGGGGAGAAAAATGAGACAGAAGAGTTCGCCTGGTAATTCCCTGAAAAAAGCTTTGAATAGAAAGAACCGACGCAGATTGTTTGCCTTTAGCATTCTGGCACCGTTGAGCCTCTGGTTTTTGATTTTTATGATACTGCCTATTGTTTCCGTTCTGTTTTACAGCTTTACGAACGCGAATATGGCTTATCCGGACTGGAAATTTGTAGGGTTTGATCAGTACATCAAAATGTTTACCAGGGACACCCTGTTTCCGGTGGCGGTAAAGAATACTGTGAAATCGGCGCTGATTATTATGCCGGCAACCGTTGTTCTTTCGGTAACACTGGCACTTGGCATCAACGCAGTATCAGAAGGCTATGGAAAAGTACTGACGTTTGTTTATTTCCTGCCCTCCATTATTTCTATGGTAGCGGTCTGTATGGTGTGGAAATGGCTGTATCACCAACAATACGGCATTCTTAATGCGGTTCTGAAATTTTTTGGATTTCCCGCTCAGAAGTTTTTGAATTCGAGCAGTCAGGCACTGGTTTGCCTTTGCGTGATCCAGATATGGGTTCTGATCGGATATTATGCCGTGATTCTCCTGGCGGCTATCCGCGGGATTGATATTTCGCTTTACGAAGCAGCTAAAGTGGATGGAGCCGGTTCTTTTCAGAGAACCTTCCGCATCACTCTGCCGTTGATACGGCAGAATATATTCTTCGTATGTGTCATGGCAACTACCCAGGCATTTATGATTTTTACGCCGGTGAAGGTGCTGACGGATGGTATGCCCGGTACCAGCACCTATGTACTGATGCTCCATATCATGAACCGGGGAATTAACAACAGTGATGTAGCTTACGCTTCTGCCATGTCGTTGGTTCTGATGGGGATTATCTTAATATTCAGCCTGATTCAGAAGCTTGTGGTCAGGGAAAAAGAAGAGGCTTGAAAAAGGGAGAATGTATATGAAAAAGAAATTCTTACGTCCCGGCAAATGCATTATCGGAATTTTGCTTTTTTTAGGAGCAGTGACCATGGTTTTTCCATTCATATGGATGCTCTTGTCCTCTGTAAAAGGGCAGACGGAGCTGCTGCAGATGCCTCCGACATTTTGGCCGGAGAGAATCCGGATAGAGAATTATACCAAGGTGCTTTCTGCCATTCCGTTTGTAAAGTATTTTATGAACAGTGTTCTTACGGCTCTTATAAATACGGCAGTAGGGATTTTGACCAGCGCGCTGGCCGGATATGTTTTTGCAAAATATCAGTTTAAGGGAAAAGAGCTGCTGTTCTGGATCATGATCTCCTGCATGATGATTCCGTATGACACACTGATTATTCCTTTATACAAAATAATGGTGAAGATGCATTGGACGAATACCTATCTGGTGCTGACGATCCCGTTTTTTGTGAATATTTTCGGTATGTTTATGATGAGACAATTTATGGAGTCTGTCCCGAATGATTATATTGAAGCTGCAGAAATCGATGGCTGTGGTCAGTATAAAACGTTTTTCAGGGTAGTGTTTCCTATCGTAAAACCGGCGGTAGCCGCCCTGTGTATTTTTATCTTTATGGGAAGCTATAATTCCTTCCTGTGGCCGTTGATTACGGTGAACAGCCGGGATTTGTTTACCTTGCCGATCGGAATGGCTTCTTTGACAACAGACAGAAAGAGCGAGTTTGATTTGTTAATGGCAGCATCTACCATGGCGGTAGTACCGGTTTTTCTGGTATTCTGTTGTGCACAGAGGTATTTCGTATCAGGTCTGACGATGGGGGGTGTAAAGGGCTGAGAGAATCCGTGAATGGGAAATAAATGAGATATTAAATAAAAGAAAGGATTGAGAAAATAATGAATAGAAAAAAAGCAACAGCAATGATACTGGCAGGAACAATGGCAGTGGGAATTTCAGGAGGCGTAATGCCGGTGAAAGCGGACGGGGATAAAGTAGAAATTACTTTTTGGACGCAGGATTCCACTACTTATATGAATTGGTTTAAGGCTGCGGTGGAAGAGTTTAATGAACAGAGCGAAACGGTTTTTGTGAACGCAGAGTATTTTCCTAATTTCTCTGACAAGCTCTCCCAGGCGTTTGCGGCAGATCAGCAGCCGGATGTGGCCTTTACCTGGCAGGGAATTACGCCGTGGGCCAAGGCAGGAAAACTGGCTCCGGTGTCAGAGGATTGCCTTACAAAAGAAGAGATGGAAGCGCAATTTTATGAAGGGGCTTTAAAGAACAAAATTTATGAGGATACGTATTATTGTGTCCCGGCAGAAATTAATGTCGAAAGTCCTACGCTTTTTGTAAATATGGATATTTTGTCAGAGGCGGGGAAGGAGCTTCCGGATTCGTGGATTGAGAATAACGGACCGGCTTCCTGGGATGAGCTTTATCAGTTTGCCAGGGAATTGACGATTACGGAGGGAGACGAGGTGGTACGCTCCGGGCTGGCTTATGCGTATTCTTCCTGGGAAGCTATGTTTGCATCCCTGATCTGGCAATATGGAGGGGATTACCGCGATGAGGAAAATATGGTTGTACATTTTGATACGCCGGAGGCCAGACAGGCAGCAGAGTTTATGCTGGAATACTGTCAGGGTGAAGATGCTGTTTCCGATAGCGGTACATCACGTTATGATTTGTTTACACAGGGCTCCGCCGCTATGTGCATCGGCGCTCCGTGGTATGCAAGCAGCTTCAGCACAGACGCGGAGGGGATGAACTACCAGGTATTTAATATGCCGTCTTTTGTGGAAGGTTCTGATCCGTACTGTGTAGCTACAGGCGGATGGGGATATATTGTGTCCAGTGCAGCGGACGAGAACGTACAGAAGGCAGCCTGGGAATTTGTGAAATATATGACTACTACTGAAATGACCGAGAGCTGGGCATTAGGAACGGGAGCGCTTTCCTCTGATAAGAATGCGTTTGCCAGTTTGGAATATGATCCGGAAGTGGGTTCTGTAGAAAAGTGCGTAGCGATTACGAAAGAAATTCTGCCCTTTGGCCGGGAGGACGGCGCATATACTATGGATGCTTCTCAGCTTCTCTATACCATATGCCGTCAGCAGCTTCGTCAGATGGTAGAGGATGGCGATATTGATGCAGCTCTGGCCACTATGGAGGCAGAGGGCAATGCCATGATTGATACAAATGTAAACCGATAATAAAAAATCAGGAGGACAAAAAAATGATAAGAAGAAAATGGATGGCTTTAGGTCTGGCGGGAGCTATGGCGTTGTCGATGCTTCCGGGGACGTTGTCTCTGGCTGATGAGCAGGGATGGACTGGAGAAATTACTTTTTTTGCAAAAGAGTATACTCCGATGGAGGCTACAGAGATCAATCCGAATCCCTGCACGAAGCTTAAGGAATACGCAGAAGCGTATGAGGCGGAGCATCCCGGTGTAACAATTAAATTTGTGGAGCTTCCGGCGGATACAGTGATGAACGAATATATCCGTACACAGGCGGCTGCAGGCCAGCTTCCTGACATTACCTTTATCAATTATAGTGCCGTAGGCTCTCAGCTTCCCAAAGAAATGTTTACACCGCTGAATGACTATTTCGCTAAGGAAGATCCATATGTGGAGGGTTCCACGTGGGGGGAAATCTTCAATGACGCTGTGATGGCGCAGACACAGACCGGAGACGGAGAATACTACAGTGTCACGGCAGATTATGTAGAAACCGGCATTTACTACAATCAGCGGATGTTTGATGAGGCGGGAATTACAGAAATTCCGAAGAACTGGGAGGAATTTGTAGATGCCTGCGTGAAATTGAAAGAAAAAGGATTTGTGCCCCTGGCATGGTCTATGGCACAGGATGACACATATGCGTCGGACTGGACCGGACGGGTATTTCTTTCCAACGCTTATGCGGATGTAATGGATCAGATCGATGTAGACGGCACGAAAGGCGTCAACGCTATGGAGCAGGCTATTGCGTACAAAAACGGTGTTGTAAAAGTGGATGATGGGAAATTCCTGTGCTATTTTGATGCGCTGAAGGATCTTGTTCCTTATCTGAATGAAAGCTGGGCTTCCAAATCCGATCTGGAGAAAAAATTTATGATGGAAGAGGTGGCGATGTATTGGACCGGAAGCTGGCTTCCGAAAAAAATGGAGGATGCCGGTGTAGAATTTGAGTATGGCAGCTTCCCGTTCCCGACGCCGACGGCTGATACCTGTCCGCCGTATACCACCGATGCCGTAACTTCCGGTGCTGTTGGCGGCCCAAGCGGAAGCTTCCAGTACAGCGTCAGCAGTGCTGAATCCAATCATACGATGACTCCTGAGAAGCTGGATGTGGTTATGGACTGGCTGATGTATATCACCGCTCCGGAAAGAGTTTCTGAAATTGTAAACGAATATGGTTCTTTTTGCCCTACTATCAAAGGCGCGGTTCCGGCGGAAGGCATGGAGCACTTATTGGATAACCTGAATGCGGATTATACAGTATTCCAGGGCGGACAGGCATTGAACGGCATGATTTACGATACTGTTTTCCGTCATCTTCATCAGTATATGTTAGGCGAAATAGAGAAAGAAGAAGTAATAAGCGCACTTACAGAAACTATGGATGAAGAAATTGAACTGGTACTGGAGGAGAATCCGGACTGGGAGGTTGACAAATATTTAAAATAAAGGTTGCTTAAATCTGCTTCCCCGGGCGGGCCATCACAGGGCCTGCCTGGGGAAAGTGTGTTTTGAAAGGAAAAACAATGGAAAATAATTACGGAAGTATTCCCTTCTGGGCGGTAAACGGAGAGATGAGGGAGGAAGATATCCGGAATGTAATACGGGAAGCGCAGGAAGCAGGATGTGAGGGAGTTTTTGTTCACCCGCGTCCGGGGCTTATGACGGAATACCTGTCGGAAGAGTGGTTTGAGTTATTCTCTATTGCGCTTTCAGAAGCAAAGCTGCGGGGAATCCGCCTTTATCTCTATGACGAAAACACCTATCCCAGCGGTTATGCCGGGGGCCATGTAATGAGCAGATTACCGGACTGTGCGGCCAGATCTGTGAAAGGAGAATTTTTGAAAGACGGACAGGCGTTTGCGGCCCTGCGCAGAGATCCGGTGTTGAGCGAAGAGAAAAAGCATCCTTTGAAAATATATCAGGTTCTGGACCGGGACGGGCAGTTGGAATTGGAGGATCTCTCGCTGGAAGAGCCGGAACGGGTGGAACAGGTATCTGGTCAGCTTCTGATTCTTTGGTGCCAGGAAGCCTTTCAAAACGACTGGTACGGAGGATTTTCCGCACCGGATCTTTTACGCCCCGAAGTGACACGGGAGTTTTTACACTGCACCTATGAAGCCTACTATGAGCGGTTCGGGGAGGATTTTGGCACCTGGATACCTGCCATTTTTTCGGATGAACCCGGAATTACACCCGGTTGCATTTATCTGGAAGATCCCCTGGCTTTTCCTTATAGTCCTTATCTTTCTATGGAATTTTACAGAAGATGCCATTATAGCCTGGAGGATACAATGGCGGCGATCTGCGTGAATACAGAAGCGCTGAATGGGAGAAAGGCAGAAATCATACGTTTTGATTATTACAGGGTACTTCATGAGCTTTGGAGGGATAATTTTGCTATTCCCATCCGGGACTGGTGCCATGCGCATCAGCTTAAGTGGACCGGACATTTTCTGGATGAGCACTGGCCGTCTCCGTGGGGCTGCTGTTCCCCGGATATTATGGCTATGTATGAATTTATGGACTGGCCGGGGGTGGACATGCTGATGACGGATATGCTGAAACGAGATGGAACCAGCCCCATGTATTTGAGCCTGAAGGAGCTGTCAAGCGCAGGAAACCAGCTTGGGAAGGAACGGCTTCTCTGTGAGTGCTATGGAGCAGGAGGCTGGGATTCTTCTATAGAGGATTTTAAAAGAATTGCTGATTATCTGGCTGTGCATGGAATTAATCTTTTCAATCCTCATTTGATTCTGCATTCTTTAAAAGGTTCAAGAAAATATGGCCATCCACAGTCTTTTGACAGCCGGGAGCCCTGGTGGGAGGAGTTCAAAGAGCTGAATGGTTATCTGGGACAGCTCTGCCATTTTCTGAGTCAGGGAACAGAGGAAAACAGAGTTTTGGTTTTGCACCCTACACTGAGCTGGTTTACCAGACTGCCGGGAAGCGTGCAGGGGAATATTTTATGGAATTATCAGGACTTTCCGGCGGATTCTCCTGTATTTACTTATCTGGAAACTCTTCAATATTTCCGAAGAACGCATCTGGATTATGATTTGGGCGACGAGCTTTTAATGGAGCGGCACGCAGATGTGGAAAACAACCGGCTGCGGGTGGGCAGGCAGACCTATGAGGCCGTTTATCTTCCGAAGGAAGCCGAATGGCTGAAAGGAACCACGATTCAGTTGATAAAGAAGGCAATACAGGCGGGAATCAGGGCTTCGGCGGGACGGGAAACCTTTCGGTGTCTGGAAACTGGAGAAATCATACGGTTTTCATCCGCTGTCAGAGAAAACCCCGGGGAATTTGTGCAGAAAATGAAAAAGGGTGGATATTGCGAAGAATTTCCGGAAGGGGTGGACGTCAGAAGAAAGCAAAGAGAAGACGGCGCCTGTCTATATTTTATTACAAACAGTACTCCGCAGGAGCAGACCTTCCGGATGGAGCTGGAAGGATTTTATGAGATAAATCTATGGAAAAAAGTCCGGAAAAAGGTCAAAAAAGGGAAGCTTCCCTACACACTTTATAAGGGGCAGTCATTGCTTTTGGTGGAAGAGCAGTGGCTTTTGGAAGCGTTCGATGGATACCCGGAACAGGATGAGAAGACGTTCGTGCAGCCGGTTAGAGAGAAGGGGGAAATGCTGCCGCTGTCAAGGGCGCTGCCTCTGGACAATAATCTGCTGGTGTTGGATTACGGAAGCTTGAAGCTTTGCGGAAAACAATATCAGGAGCAGTATGTTCTGGATGCCTGTGATGAAATTTACCGGAGACATGGATTTTGGAAAAATCCGTGGGATATGCAGATCCAGTTTCGGGATCGCATTATCAGCCATCGGAATTATCCGGTGGACAGCGGATTTTCTTTTGCCTGGGAATTTTTTGTGGAAGAGGTTCCGGAGAAGCTATGGGTAGCCATAGAAAGCTCCGAGCTGTATACCTGTCAGATAAACGGTAAGGAAGTCTTACTGGGATGTGAAAGGACTATGCTGCATCAGGAGTTATTTTTGACGGATATCCGCGCCTATGTGCAGAACGGAAAAAATGAACTGGTTTTGACAGGGGCGCCCTTTCAGGTCCGGATGGAGCTTGCTCCCATTTACCTGGCAGGAAATTTCCGACTGAAGCAAAAAGGGAACGAGTACTGGATTTGCAGAGAGACGCCGCTTACTATGGGGAGTCTGAAAGAACAGGGAATGCCCTTTTACGGGGGACGGCTGGCCTATTGGTTCGGATATGATTGTCAGGTAAAGCGGGGACCGGTTTTATTGGATCCGGGAGTCTGTGAAGGGACTGCTTTAAGTGTCTGGGTAAATCAAAGGTTCGCAGGAACAAGAGAGCTACTGGGCACACCGTTTCTCGATATTTCGGAGTTCATCAGGTTCGGAAATAACGAAATACGGATCGAGCTTTCCTGTTCCCTGAAAAATGTTTACGGCCCATTTCACACCAGGGAAAAAATCCGGAACCGGGCGTGGC
>Ga0129308_1002065_pt1 | contig 18270 bp, 11 predicted proteins | sample L827metagenome_FD_94440 | JGI IMG/M metagenome (GOLD analysis project Ga0129308, IMG submission 94440) | Ring-tailed lemur group fecal microbial communities from Wisconsin, USA - L827 metagenome | ecosystem: Host-associated > Mammals > Digestive system > Large intestine > Fecal | place: USA... | reverse complement strand
CTCCTTTTCTTTGTGTTCCATATCCGACAACCACGACCTCTTCCAGTTTTTGAGTGTCTTCTATAAGATTAATATCAATGTTATTTTTACCGGCCGTCGCTACATCCTGCGTAAGATATCCGATATAAGACACTTGCAAGCTCGCGCCAGACGGGACATCGAGCATATAATTTCCATCTATATCCGTGATCGTCCCTAAAGTAGTCCCTTTTACAACAACATTCGCTCCGATAATAGCCTCACCATATTGATCTTTTACAGTTCCTGTTACCTTCGTTTTTTTATCGATCGAGGTTGAGATATCCTTTTTCAAGATAATATTCTTCCCTTGGATCTCATACGTCAGCCCTTGGCCACGCAAGATCTGTTCGATTACCGCATTGACCGATTGATTCTCCGCAGACACGGATATTTTCTTCCCTGTATCCACGTCCGCAGACGAAAATACAAACGAGTAGCCACTCCTACTCTTCAGCTCATCCATCGCTTGCCTTACTGTTATATTGCTCACCTTCAAGGTTATACTCTGAGCACTAACAGCTAGATTTAAGCAAAACAAAGCTACAGCCACATAAATGACCTTTTTTACAACTTTCATAAATAGCTTAATTTTTAGTAATTTAACTTGTGATTGATGATGACCTTTCAGAGGATTGATTACATTTGTAATCCTCATCCAGATCATTTGCATAATGTAATTTGAGGATTTACGAGTCGGAGGATCTAGCCCATTCTCCGATTCCTTTTATTATCCTGTTACTCCTTTTTTAATCTCCTTCCATATTCCCCATATTAAAACAATTTTAAGGTTAAACAATTATCTATCACTTCGCATAAAGCAGAATACTATCATCTTCCACTTTATATCTTACTTGATTTGTCGCAGTTATAATATCTAACACATTATAGATAGTCTGTTCTTTTCTATTGAATAACGCATAAAAGCGATGATGGGTTAACTGTTCATCCACGATTTGAATCTTTACACCATAGCTACGGTTCAATTCTTTCACGATATCAGCAAGAGGCATCTCATCAAAGAAAAGTCCATCGTTCGTCCATTCCTTAGCATTTTTCACTTCCGCTCGGCTTATAATCATTTCCCCGGTAAGTTTATTCAAGGTAACCTTCTCTGAAGGAGACAAGTAGTTTATTCCCATCTTCTTCACATAATTCTCCAGCTGAACTTTTCCTTCCAACAGATTCACGGTTACCTCTTCGTCCTCGTCATAATTCCGGAAGTTGAATTTAGTACCCAATACTTTTACATTCAACTCTTTCGTCATTACATCAAAAGGTAACTTCTCATTTTTCCTCACCTCAAAATAAGCCTCTCCATTCAGCCGAAGATGACGGTCTTTCACCCCAAAACCTTGCGAATATACGATCTTTGAGCCAGCGTTTAACCATACCAATGTACTATCCGGTAAAATCAGTTTGGTCTTGGCCCCTAAAGGAGCTTCCACCAAGATATCCGCAAACTGGTTCTGTAATTGCCGCTCACCCCACCAATAGGAAATCGTAGAAGCGATCAATAATAGGATAACCGCTGCCGCACCATAAACGATTTTAGGAATATTGAAGACCATACGGCGTTTTTGCTGGGTACGAGAAACAAAACGATCGAACGCCTTATCGACATCATAGGCACAGGAATCATCGGCAGCCAAAGCAGAGAACCAAAGTTCTTGTTCTTCATGATCAGGTAATGATCGCTCGTTTTTCGTATGTGATTTCTTTTCTTCCATATAGATTAAATATCCAGCTTTTATATATAAGACAGTTATTTTCCCTCAAGGGGTAGTGAGAAACATCAATTTTTTCATCCCCACAAGGAGAAAAATGATATCAACAAGATCAGATACCTCCTCAGATCTTGATGCAGGCGGGTTAAAGCCATCTTTATGTGGTATTTAACCGTATTGACAGAAATTCCTAGCTCTGTAGCGATTTCCTCATTTTTCTTATGCTCAAAACGGCTTTTCCTAAAAACTCGTTTACATTCATCACCTAAACTATCGATTGATTTTATGATCTCCTTCTCTAACTCCCGTTCAAGTAATATACCTAGAGGCTGTTCATCCGATTGTATCATAGCGTCCCACCCCAAGGCTTCAGACTCTATCTTCGAGAAACGGACTTCCTTCTTTTCCTTTTCTGATGAGATATGGTTATAACAACGGTTCCGCACAGCCCGCATTAGATAAGCACGAAGAGAGCTATTTATATCCAATGTCCCACGGATTTCCCACAGATGAAATATCACATCACCAACTATTGTCTCCGCTAGAAATGGATCGCCAACCAACTCATTCGCAAATTGACATAGTACCACATAATGACGATCATATAAATATCGATACGCACCTTGGTCGCCATTCCGTAATTTCTGTACTATTGACTGTTCCTTAACATCCATCTCTTCGCAAAGATGAGATTTTAAAATGAAAATTAAAAATGTTAGTCCTAATTAATGTACCGATATAGCCCAAAAATGAGGTACCATTTACCTAGCCAGAGAAGATATACTGCATTGGCAAAGTAAGATATCTCCTCGGGCAAAGTAAGTATATTAATATATAAAATAGGGTTAATATCCGGCCTTTGCCATAAGACAAAATGTCCTTTAATTGTTTGTTCTTTGGCTGCCCCAAATTCCGAAGGTTAATTATCAAAAATATTTGGACTGGCAATATGGTGATGGGATCATCTTGAGATTCCCTATTAATCTGGAAGTAAAAAATAGCAAGCCGGACTTGGAAAAATTTCCTACCTTCGCATAAAAACGGTATATTCCATGAACAAATACGTTAGCACGATTCTCTCAATCTTACTTGTATTCGCACTCCCTGCCATAGCCAATAAAAATACCCAAGTAGGAATCGCAGTTATTATCAATGGCGAGGATACGATTACGCTGAATAATGAGGTACGTTATCCGATGATGAGCGTATTCAAATTCCATCAAGCGCTATCCGTGATACATTATCTGGAACAAAACAAATTACCACTCACAACTTCTTTATATATCCCCCAAACAGATTTGCTACCAGACACATACAGCCCTTTACGAGACCGGTATCCGCAAGGGGATATAACGATTCCCAGCAGCGAATTATTGACCTACACGCTCCAATTGAGTGATAATAACGCTTGTGACATTCTTTTCAAATACACGGCGGGACTCAAAGAGACAGACGCATATATCCGATCTTTAGGTATAAATGATTTTTCTATAACCCAAACAGAAGAAGATATGCACCGCGACCTCGATCCTGTTATCTGAATTGGACTTCCCCGCTGGACGCGGCCAAGCTACTAGACCTATTCGTATCCTGTCCTCTCTTTACCGAACCTCATCAAACGTTCATCAAACAGACTATGATCGAATGTGAGACCGGAAAAGACCGGCTGGCTCAACCGCTAGAGACAACCGATGCCATTATCGGGCATAAGACAGGGACGGGCGACCGGAATCCCCGAGGGCGACTGATCGGTACGAACGACATCGGTTTCGTTTTCCTTCCGGATGGAGAAAGATATACGATCGCGGTATTCGTTAAAGACTCGGAAGAGAGCCCGGATGCGACCGCGGCAATCATCGCGGATATATCCCGGATCGTATATCAGTATATCCGGAGAGACTAGCGTACGAGTGGTTGCCATCTCATATACGTGCCGGTCCGCCATAACCACTCCATCGGACCGTAACGTAATCCACTCAACCAATATTGGCTGAAAGCAATCTGTATAGCCGTAAATCCAAGGCAGACCGATACACTCAAGAAAACACCCAAATGACTCCAGTCTAAACCAAAACCTGAAAAGATAAAGACACCCATCACAGACTGTACGATATAATTTGTCAATCCCATGCGTCCGTAACTAACCAACGGCTTCATGGCATTCCGGACTTTTGCCGAACGATAAGCCTCAAGGACTAATACGACCCATAGATAAGCGGTCATCAAATTAATCAAATTAGTAGTAGTCGCACCCATCCATGCGTTCATGGAAACCTCTCGCCAAGAAGCGGCAGGTATATAAGGCTTCAGCGCATACAATAAACCTATTAAAACCAGCGCGGCCAACGCCCCGTAATTTAAACGGAGACGAAACTCATCCAAACGTTGGAACAAACGAATCCGCCCCACTATAAACCCAAGGATAAACAATCCTAGAGTCAAGTAAATCCGACCACTAGCAAATTGGAAATTCATTTTCCCGACCAATCCGTCCCAAGCATTATTCTCAATGGTCTCGGTCAGTGTCGGTACTTTCCGGGGAGCTTCCGAACGAGCCACGGAAGTAGCGGCAGGTCTTTCTATCACTTGCTCGACCGCAGGAGTCGTTATAGCCTTATAAGCTACAGGTACCAACGAGGCCCCACCCAAGAAAAGGAAAAATGTTATTCCCACCAAAAGCTTAGTAGGCCATTTATACATCAATACCAATACAAAACCAAGCAACGCATACACCAACAAAATATCTACACGAACCAATAAGCCGTGCAGAAAACCGATCACCAACAATAGCGCCAACCGCCACAAGAAACGAGGACGAAAATCAATGCCTTTCTGCGCCGCCCGATCCATCTGAATGAAGAAACTCAAACCAAACAGACAAGAGAATATAATAAAGAACTTCCCAAACACCAAGTAATTGATAAACCACCGGAAAATCTCATCCAGCGTCCCTTCCCAAGGGAACAGGGGTTGAGGAGCCATCGTTCCTATCGCACCAAAGTGCTGCATCGCATGAATCAAGCAAATACCAATCAAAGAAAAACCCCGTAAAGCATCAATAACCGTGATACGTCCACCGGGCGAAATAAGCGTATTGTTCTTTTCCATAAATCGTAAATGTTTATTTTTTATTCGTTTAATCAAGTTTGATAACGCAAAGGTAAGCTGACCCTCTATACGCCGCAATATCCTCAAACTCTAAAACGAAAACAATAAACCTGATCACGAAAAAGAACAATATCTCTTATTTTCTATAGTACCGGATCACCCGCAACTGTTGCTCCAAGGTCCGCATGATATTTCCCTTCGTGAAATCTTTATCCATGGCCTGCTCCAAAGAGACCGGATAAGGAAGAAGGGGCAAGACCGCCAAGAAGCCGGAAGCATTCAGCAAATCCACTTCCATGACAGAACCGCCCAACACGATCACGGGGATATCTTGTTCCATCGCTGCCCGCAACACGCCCAAAGGAGTTTTTCCCATGCAGGTTTGCTCATCTAGTTTACCCTCACCCGTGATAATAAGATCCGCACCCTGTATTTGCTCATCAAAGCGCAGAGCCTCTAAAACCATCCGGATCCCCGGCTTGAGCGTACCCTTTAGGAAAGCGACAAATCCACCACCCAAGCCTCCTGCCGCTCCCGAGCCGGAGATCTTGTTTACCTCTATCCCCATCGTCCTTTCTATGACTTCCGCGAAATTCCGTAGCCCCTCATCCAGCAAGCGGATCATCGTATCGTCTGCCCCTTTTTGTCGGGCAAATACATAGGCTGCCCCTTGCTCTCCATAAAAAGGATTACTTACGTCGCAAGCGATCGTAAATAAGGATTCCCTCAATTGAGGTAACACCTTGGAGCGATCGACCGTATAAATCTGACTGAGAATTTGTCCTCCCGATCCTAACTCATTTCCCACTTTATCCAAGAAACGGAAACCCAAGGCCTGCAACATTCCGGTTCCCCCATCATTCGTGGCACTACCGCCTATACCTATCAAGAAGTTTCGGCAACCTCGGTTCAACGCATCTTTTATCAACTCACCGGTTCCATATGTAGTGGTCAATAAGGGATTACGTTCTGGCATCGTCACGCATGTAAGCCCGCTCGCCGCCGCCATCTCTATAACAGCGGTACGCCTATCCCCCAATATACCATAAACAGCTTCGATTGGTCGCATCAGCGGATCATGTACGGCACAAGACACAGACTCTCCACCCAAAGCGGCGATCAAAGTCTCGACAGTCCCTTCCCCACCATCACCCACCGGGATTTTCACGACCTCGCAATCCGGAAAGACTCTATGAATCGCTATCTCGGCACATTCCGCTACCTCGGCGGAAGAAACCGAGCCTTTAAAGGAATCGGAAGCGACAACTATTTTTTTTATTTTGCCCGTGTACATTTAATCACCTCTTGATTGATGTATTTAACCTTCTCCAGATCCATCTTTTCCACCTTTCGGTCATAAGTGACCAAGCCGTTTATCTCATGTTCCACATCTGTAGTCTGCGTATAAATGGCCGTGCTTAGTCCGAAATAGTTTATCATCTGCTCTAGCTCGGTAAGCATTAATACATAGGTATCAGTCAAGATTTCTCTATTCAACATCATCTCATAAGCGTCATTGCGTACAGGCCACATATGCCCACGCACAAATAGACCTTTTCCTCCGAATTCGCCAAGGGACGCAGCACGTTTATCATCGGGACGGGGGATCGCCTTAGGCTCGATCTTGCCATAATGGTGCATATCCACAAAATCTCCATTTCCGGGATCTCCATAAGCTTTCCGATAGCCCGGAGCGTAATTATATCCTGACATGCCGTTTACCCAACGATTCGGATCGTACTTTTTCACCCAAGCGGTAATATCCGTCGCCTCAAAGGCTCCCCAATTCTCATTAAACGGAACCCACATCACAATAGAAGGCGAGCTGACGTGTTGATCGATCATCACTTTCAATTCGTCACGGAACTGTTTACGAACCGCCACGGAATCCTCACCATCAGGCTCCCAAAGATTCGGCATATCTTGCCAAACCATCAAGCCAAGCCTGTCACAATGATAATACCAACGTTGAGGCTCTACTTTGATATGCTTGCGTATTACATTAAAACCCGCACGTTTCGCCAGTTCTATATCATATAACAATGCCTTGTCGGTAGGAGCGGTAAACGCGCCATCGGGCCAATAGCCCTGATCCAAAAGACCGATATGGAAAACAAATTCTCCGTTCAATAGGGGCCGAAGCACTCCATCGACCTTTCCCATGCTAACCGAGCGCATACCAAAATAAGAGGATACCTCATCGATTATCTTGCCCTTTCGATCTTTCAACTGCAATTTCAAACCATACAAGAAAGGATCATCCGGACTCCATAAACGGGGTTCCCGGATAGGCAAGTAAAAACTCATATCGGAATTTCCTTCGGTTCTTGACACCTCTGAAGTACCGTTATCCGCGATAGCCGTTACCTTTAACTCCTTATCCCCCGTATAAGCAATTACTTCCAACCGATTATTTTTTAAATCGGGTACAAGTTTGATCTGAGAAATATGTTGTCTCCCTACCGGTTCAAGCCAAACGGTCTGCCAGATACCGGAGGTAAAAATATAATCTCCACGTGAGCCGTTCTTACCCGAAGCGGCCCGGCCGTCGTTAGGATCATAAGCACCTACCACAAGGACATTTTCACCGGATTTCAAATAATCAGTAATATTTAAACTAAAAGCATCATACCCTCCCGTATGGGTGCCCACCTTCTTACCGTTGACAAACACGGACGAGATCCGATCTACAGCCCCAAAATTCAACAACACATTCCTGCCCTTCCATGCTTGAGGAACAGAGAAGCTACGCCTATACCACAGGCAAGTATCACCCCCACGGGCTATACCGGATAATTCCGATTCCGGAGGATACGGCACACGTATCTTTTCCATTTTCGTAGGAAAGGCTGGAGGAGTGGTCGCCGTAACAGGATCCAGTAGGTCTTTTCCTCCCATATAGTCCCATATACCATTCAGATTCAACCATTCCGAACGTGCCATCTGTGGACGCGGATATTCCGGCAAAGGAATCTCAGCCTTCAACGCCTCCTCCGTCCATGGAGTAGGCAATGTGAACTTCTCTAGGATTTGCGCCTTTACGGAAAAGAGATCTCCCCCAAAAAGAAAGGAGCAAAGAGCTAAACTAACAACGGTAATCTTTTTCATAAACCAACTATTTAAATAATTCCGGATAATATTTCCGGATCAAATCTTGATCTTCTTTCTCCAACTTATCGATCAAGACCGGCTTATCTTGTGGGCGGAGACCTTTTTGGTTGATTTTGTTGATCAAGCTCCAATCCTTAGCCGGTTTCTCCGGGCTGGGATCGGCAGGTTCATGAGCCGGCAAATCATAACGGGTAAAGTCGATGACGTAAGCCGGGGAATTTTTCGCATGCCAATCACGTAATAAGGCCAAGCGGAATTCCTTATTCATAAACCATTTTATCTCCAAATTATTATAAGAGTCTCCCAAACCAGAGCCACGTTCTACGAAGCGATAGTTCCAGTCGTCGTTCGATTTATATTGTTTTCTCCAAAGTTCGCCAAATTCTCCGAACGTAACGAAATGAGTATCCGGCCAGCGTTCCTTGGTACCCGTTACCCACATCTTCATGGCATCACAGATGAGATCCTTCCCGAACTCATGTACCATCTGCGCCTCCCAGATATTGGCGACCCAGCCAAAGCCATTCAACTCAAGACCTTTATCAAAGTGAATCGTTTCCGTGTGCATCACCTCACGATGTCCCAAGTCAAGCCCCCAACCTTTGTACGTCTCGATCGGGCCGACACCTCTACGGCTGTTGTATCCATCGATACCATGTCCGGTCTGTCCGCTACGGCGGGCACAGATAAAGTCCATCGTCCAGCCATCCAGATTCACGCAATCGATGAAATCGCTTTTTCCCTGCGCCGGCTTGCAGAAGTGTTCCGTCGAGGGATAGAAAGGATAAGAAGGAGAACCGTCAGCACCGCCACCGTCTATATTATGCTGGCTCCAGATCACGGCGTGCGCCACATGGATGTTCTCTTTCTCCGCCAGATATCTTAGATTATCGGCCGATAAGAAACCTCCCATAATCGATTGGGGACGATAACCATTTCCTACCATTTTAGAAATGATCTCTATCGCCTCCGACATCTCACGGTTTACCCGCTCACGGGGTAGATACATCGCAGGAAAATAACCGGGGAAATAAGTAACCTCATCCCCATATTTCTTTTGGCACTCCACTACGTAATCACGGATCTCCCGGTAATTCTTCCGTCCGTCCTCCAAGGCATTCATCGTGAATCCCCATGTAAGACGACCGTTCGGGTTATTCGTGGCGAAAGCCTCCCGCAAGGCACGTACTCCTTCAAGCGTATGCCAATCCACCTCATCGCGGGGATGTAACTTGACATCCCGGGAGACTTCCCAAGGCGTCGTACGTATCATGATACATAAGGTGACAAAACGATTTCCTTCTATCGTCAGCGGTTCCATACTCGCCGGGGCGACCACAGGATCCGCCGCCCTTAATTGAAAACCACTGAGCACAGCGACCATCCATACGATCGCCCATTTTCTCCAAACTGATATATTCATATTACTTTCTCGCATTTGTACAATCTATTACTATTTCCTGATCCGACGGAAGTATCCTAAAGACATAATCAGAACCAGATTCAGGTTTCCTTATATGGCCTTTCTCGCAAGTGATCACGTAGTTAAAACCATCGAAGCTAGCGTTGACCGCCTTATCCTCTATAACGGTGAAAGGTAGCTCCTTCCCTGCCGCAACCTTTAGCTCTAAAGCCCATGAGAAGTCCGCCTCCTTTGATAGAGCGACTACCTCGAAGTGGGTCTCATAGAAAGTGATCTTGAATGGATGGCCTTTTGAGTCTTCGGCGGAAACTACCAAGGTATCCTTGCCTATCTCCGTCACTACCGGATGATCCAAGGTAAGTTCCTCCTTATCTCCATCCTTGTCTAATCGGACGATCCGAAGCCCGGCACGATCGAGTCCCTCGCTCCACATGAATCCGTCCACGACGGGCAAGGTATAGAACAAGAACTGGTTCCCGTCTCCGGGCTTTTCCAGATAAGCGGACTTATAGCCTTCGTCGAAAAGATGGATATCCCTAAAGCGGAACGTTCCCTTCTCCCACAATAAGTTCGCCCGATAATAACGGCTGTTGAACCAGACCGTCTTGTTTCCCTCCCCACGGACATCCGTCAACGTAGTGACAGCCGTCGCCGGCGTAACCTTGAAGCATTCCTTGAACCACGCACCGGATTCGCCCAGCGTCTCCACCCGGATCTTATTTTCCTTCCTCAAGGAGTCCAAGATAGGGATCTGCATCTCCAGTCCCTTGCTCATATTACTCCACGTGAAAGAGTTCTCCTGTCCCGCTTGCGCGTAATTGAAGGCCAGACAAGGCTGATCCACGATCGATTCCAAGAAATAATCCACCCAGCGGCGATCCATGCCCGCCTTTTCATACACGGGTTCCAAGGAGATCACCCCTTGACGCTCTTGTCCCAGACCATCATCATACTGATAAATAGGATCACTGCCCAGCATACGGAAAATAGGAACGGGGATTTGCCCCTCCTCGGTCTGCGCCGGCATATAGGCGTTTACCCGGCTCGGGTAATAGGCTTGGTTCCAATAACCACCCCATAGGGTATAACCATCCGTCCCCACTTGGTCCTTGCAGTTGCACGACGCCACGATCTTATATTTATCGTACATATAGCCCAAGGTATGCGCGTCGATAAACCACGAGCCGACCGATCTCGGGTACGTGCCGAATATCTCCTTGAACTTCGCCATATAGACATCCACCAATCGCTCCCGTTCTTCTTTCGTATATCCGGTGCTGAAAGCGATATTCGCGTGCGAGACCCAAGAATGCTCGCCACGCCACTTGATCCCGGCGGCCTCGATCTGCGGTTGCGTAAGTTCCCACCAAGCACCGATCTCGGAATGGGCATTGAGTTTACTTTTCAACAGATCTTGGTACAGTGGGTTGATCAACGCATCGTACTGTAATAAGAAGGTTGCCGGTAAATCATATTTATTCACCAATTTCACTTGCTCACAAACCGTCTCGTACAATAAGCTATCGGCGTTCTCCACCCGGTAGTCTGTCTGGCGGATGAAATTGATGATGTTGATAATACGGGGAGCAGCCGCACTCTCGACCAGTTTCTCTCCCGCGCTACGGCATCCCGCACAGCAGAAGACGATAAAGCATACAAGAGCTATCTTCTTTATGAATGACATTCGATTCAATTTTAAATTCATTTACTCTCATAAAATATTCTAGAAATGGCATTTCACAGGTGTAAAATCATTTTTAGAAATCTAAAAGGCATTTCGCAAGGGTGCAAAGCCATTTCTTAAATCTAAAAATGGCATTTCACAAGCGCGAAGTCGTTTTTAGAAATCTAAAAGGTACTTCGCGAGGGTGAAAAGCCATTTCTAAGATCTAAAAAGACATTTTACACCAGTGCAAGGCCATTTTTACCGAAATATAAGGCATTACCCTACCACCCCGGGTTGTTCGGAGCCAAGTTCGGGTTCAGATACAACTCATCCAACGGAAGGGAATAATAGTAATGCTTCGGGGTCACAAAGTTACGATTCTCCGCCGGTTCCACAACCAAGAAACCATTTTCGTCTGTCAAACCGGGATTTCCCTCGTTCAAGACATCCAAGTTCTCGTATTCCGAACCTTTCAGCTTAATACCTTTTATGGCACCTATCAATTCCGTCTCAGCCGTCTTCCAACGTCTCAAATCATCCCTGCGGAAGCCTTCGAACGCTAGCTCGATCGTACGTTCCCGACGAATCTCCGTCCGCATATCCAACCCATTACCCTTCACGAAAGCGTTGGTCAAAGGAGGCATCTCCACGCCTTTCCGGGAACGGATCACATTGATCGTCTTGTTCAAGATGTCATCGCTGATCGCCCCGTCTTTCTCGTAGGTGGCCTCGGCCAATATCAGCAATACCTCCGGATAACGGATGATGTGATAATCATATACATCCTTGTCAGAAGGAACGGAAGTCTCCGCCATATATTTCCACAACTTATAACCCGTACGTGTCTCGGGACGTATGGTAAATTGCGGCGGGCAGGTCAAGGCGCCGTCTTGCGGACTGATATAGTCGGTTCCGGGCATCAAGAAGGTCTGTTTCATACGAGGGTCACGATTCTCGTACTCACTCTTGATCGTGGCATATCCCTCAAATCCGGAATTAGCGTTCTCGATCGGCAAGCCCGTACTTTTACACAAATACATATCGGCCAGCTTACGAGTAGGCGTTCCTCGCCATCCCCAATATACAGGGCATGCGTCGCTATGATGACGGATATCCGTCTCGTACCGGCTATCGAAGATACCCTCTTTTGAATTATCGCCCGCGTTGATAAACAAGTAGCGGTAGCTCTCCTCACCGGAGCCTTCATATAAAGCATACTCACCACTATCGATCACTTTTGTAGCGGCATCGATCGCTTGTTGCAACAACTGCTGATAGTCCGAACGGTGCTGGTGATACTTCGCCCACGTCCCGGCAAACAAGGCAACCCTCGCTTTCAACGCCAAGGCAGCGCCTTGGGTTACACGTCCCGCCTCATCCGAGCTTAACTCACTTTGCAAGGGTAGTTTAGCATACACCTCGTTGAGTTCCGACAAGATGAAGTCTTCCACCTCCTGTTGCTTATTCCTAGAACCATACAACTCCGGGGAATCTACGGTAAGCACCTTCGTCAAGATAGGAATATCATTGTATTTCGCCATCAACCGGAAATGCGAGTAAGCACGGAAGAAACGGGCCTCGGCCACATACCGCTCGATCTCCGAGAGATCACCCTCGTAGGTCTGGCTCTTCTCGATAATCATATTGCTCTGACGCAGGTCTATGAAAGTAGAGTCCCATAGGGCATCCGTATTCGGGGCGATCAACGTACCGTTGCTCGTCGTGTTCTCGTTCAGCTCATAGGCGATATCGCTATCCGTATCCTTGGTGCCGAACGTCTCGGTACGTGTGTAGAGCCAATTGACCTCTTTCTCGAAATCATCCGGGGTTTTCCAGAATAGCTCGTCCGGCATATTATCTTTTGGCAACAGGTCTATATCTTGGCAACTTGACAAGAACAAAGCGGAAACAATAAAGCTTCCCAATATTATCCGATAGTTTTTCATGACTTTTCGCTTTAATTTTTAAAATACGACATTTATACCAAATGAATAATTACGGGTAAACGGATAGGAAGTAATGCTACCGCTGTTCTCCTCCGGGTCCCAACCATTTGGCGTGTTATGTACCTCAAATAAATCCTCGCCGGAGAAATACACCCGCACCTTCTGCAAACCGGCCTTCGAGGTCAAAGTCTGCGGGATCGTATAACCGAACTGCAAGTTTTTCAAACGGGCATACGCAACGTTAAACTTCGTGTTCGTAGATACATAATAGTTGTAGTTTCGTTTATCCTTCAACGTGATCGCCGGATACTGGGCATCCGTTCTTTCCGGGGTCCAAGTCTTTCCATACCAATACTCGGCGGATTGATACCATGCCTCTGGCATCGGGCATCGGCTCTCTCCTTCCAAGAACATCGTCCTACGGCCGACTCCTTGTATGAAAGCGCTCAAATCGAATCCCTTCCAAGCCATACTCAGGTTAAAACCGAAATTATAACGAGGGTTCTTGTCGCCCAAGTATTTCACGTCGCCGGAGCCTTCTTTGCCATCACCTAATACAGATAACTTCCCGTCTCCATCCAAGTCCTTGTACATAGCGTCGCCCACGCTCAAGTCGCCCGGGATACCTCCTTCCGAGAAACGAGATTTATACGCCTCCAATTCTTGCTCATTCTGGATGATTCCATCAAATTCATATCCGAAATAGGAATTCAACGGATATCCGGTCGGAGTCGTATTATTACCTAATTGGATCAAGTTACTTCCAACCCTATCCACGACCTTGTTTTTCGCGTCACTGATATTAAAGCGAACCGAGTAGCTGAAATCCTTGATCTGATCCCTCCAGCCTAGAGAGATTTCCCATCCATGAATACTCAGATGCCCACTATTCGTACTCGGAGCGTCCGCGCCCAACATAGAAGGATAAGTCTTCGGGATAAGCATGTTCTTATTCTCTTTCCAGAAGTAGTCGAACGATCCATATAAACGATTATTGAGCGTCGAGAAATCAAATCCCACATTGGTTGTCTGGATCGTCTCCCATGTACGAGAGGTAGAAATAATATTTCCAGACGTAGCCATTTGTCCTTTCACGCCAGTCCCGAAAGGATAATAATCGTTCGATAAAGAGATCAATTGAATATAATCATACAATCCGATACCGGACTGATTACCCATCTCTCCATAAGAAGCCCTTACCTTCAAGTCCTCGAACCAACCCAATCTTTTCATGAAGCCCTCTTCCCCGACACGCCAAGCCGCGTTTACACCCGGGAACCATCCCCAACGGTGATCCGGATCAAAGCGGGAACTACCATCCGCACGGATCGTTCCTTCGATGACATATTTATTGGCAAACGTATAATTCACTCTGGAGAAGAAAGAATTAATCGTCCATTGATTTCCCTCGCTCCAAGCGTTTTGATCTTGGGCGCTTCCCAATTGCAAAGACATATTTTCTTGTTGGTCGAAGTTAATACGTTTCGCCGTGAACCGATCATAGTTCTCCGACTCATGGGAAGTACCGACCATCACGCTTAAATCATGCCGGTCATTGAAGTTCTTTTTATAATCGGCATAGAGCGTGAAGTTCTTGGACAAGGTCTTCTGGTAGCGACGCTCCGCGCTATTCGGCGTACGTTTCTCCCGGACCGCGTTATTATCCCAATCGTAATTGGTGATTTTCTTGTTCGTCACGTTCTCGTCCATATCATACTTACGGATCACGGCTTGCCCCACCAATTGCAATCCGTCGATCACTTTCCAGCGTAATTGATTGTTGACCGTTATATTACCTGTAGTCTTATTCACCATACCCCCGTCTTCCAATACTTGGGCCGGATTATCAAATCCCTCGAATGTATAGAAAGTTCCCGACGGATTGTACATCGGAGTCCAAGAACGGGTCTTATAAATCAGCTCCCATATATTTTGTCCTTCCGTCAAGCCCGAGGAGTAGTCCCTGTTACTTGCCTCGTAAGCCAAGTTAAGATCGTAAGTCAAGTTCTTGAAGATCTCGACGCTCGATTTAGCACGTACGAAGTAACGCTTGTTCACATCCTCACCAAATTTAGGGATACCTTCCTCCCGCTGATGGCCTAAAGACAACATATACGAGTATCTTTCTCCACCACCGGAGATATTGACATTGTAATTCTGCATATTACCATTGCCTATAAGCATATCATTCCAGTCTTGATCCTTGAAGAATTGCGGATAACCGGTCCAACGCCCCCATTCCGCATCAGTCAACACCAGATCACTATTCTGCCGGATCAGGTCCAATTGATCTCTCGTGTATTCCGGAGTGAATGATCCATCGGTGATCTCTAAGGCCATCTCCGCATGTTGTAATAGATTCGCCGGTTTCCTTAACAACGCAGGAGTCTTAATAGAGTAATATGCATCAAAAGCAACAGATGTCTTCTGATTGCGCTTACCACTTTTCGTTGTCACCAAAATAACACCATCCGAGGCACGAGCACCGTAAATAGCGGCCGTACCATCTTTCAACACGGAAATATTCTCGATATCGGAAGGGTTGATCATATTAATGTTTCCCTCCGCTCCATCAATCAAGACAAGGGGAGTGCCGCCATTGATAGAAGACACATCACGCACCTTCATGGTCATGTCCGAACCCGGAGCGCCTCCGGCACGTGTAATCGTCAAGCCGGGGACCTCTCCCTGCAAAGCCTGAGCTGCGTTCTGAACCGGACGAGATTCGAACGCTTTCGCATCGGCCGTAGATACGGCACCACCTAAGTTCGCTCTTTTTACCGTACCGTAACCGACAACCACAACTTCATCCATTTGCAAAGCATCTTCCCGTAACTTCACGTTCAAATTCGCTTCCTTGCCGGGACGTAATTCCGTCATGGCATATCCGATGTAAGAGATTTGAAGGATACCGTTTTCGGCTACCTCCATCGTAAACTTTCCATCAAGGTCCGTAACCGTTCCGTTGGTAGTCCCTTTCTCAACCACGTTCGCGCCGATAATAGGTTCGCCATTCTCGTCGGTCACTATACCTTTCACCAAATTCCTCCTTTGTAAAACGGCTTGTGAGGAAGGGGCGGCTTTCTCGTTTTTTGTAGAGGGATTAATCAAGATGAAATTATTCTCGGTAATCTCATACTTTACGCCTTCCCCTGCGAAAAGACGCTTTAAAATGGTTTCCACCGTCTGCTCTTTCACATGTACAGATACTTTTTTATTCAGGTTAACCTTCTCGCTCTCGTAGATAAAACGGAAGCCAGACTGTTTCTCTATCCTGAAAAGAACCTCTTTTATTGTCTGGTTATTAACGTCCAAAGACAACTTTGTCTCTTGCGAATAGACAGAGGCCGAGATCTGAAGTGAACATGCGATAGAGAATAATGTCGTCAATCTCATAATAGACAAAGTTTTTTTAAGGACCGGAGACTCTTCCGGCCTTGCTATATTCCAAAAATTCATATATTTGTAATTCGATTGTTTGTTAACACTAGTGTTACGAGCACTAATTTTAATGATCAAAAAGATGACGGGGAATGTTCCAGCATTTCCCGTTTTTCATGTGTATTCATGCGATTCTTGTTCTTTACTTCATAGGCAGACTTTATTTAGAGGTTATACTTATATTTTTTCCTTTCACGTTATAACTTATATCACTCAATCGGGATAGTACACCCAATATATCCGTTATGGTTTCCTCTTGTATGACTCCATCGTAATGTATGCTATTCCCCAAATCCTTTTGAAGATGGATGGTTACATCGTACCTCCTCTCCAAATATTTACAGACGGAAGCCAACGGCATATGATCCATATAGAGTTTATCCTCCAGCCAACTGTACGAATGAGATAACACGCCCGATACCGGTCTCATCCGGTTGGTTTGCTTATCGAAAACCGCCATGTCTCCGGCGTTCATAAGTAATTTCTCATTCCCATGATCCAGCTCGATACAACCTTCCACCAACGAGGCTTCAACTGTTTTTTCATCCGTGTACGCTTGCAAATTAAAAGAAGTACCATGTACCTTTAAGCGCAATCCATTGTTCATCTTGATCACGAACGGTATCTTGTTCTTCGAGACATCGAAGAAGCCCTCTCCTTGGAAATTCACTTCCCGGATCTTCTCCTTCGCGTTATAGGAATACGTAATATCAGATCCAGAATTCAGCTTAACAACGGAACCATCCGGCAAGACCACCTCCGATCGGCTTCCGTAATCAGCGGTCATTCGAACCAACATTTCCGGCTGTTTATCAAATACTCCCATTTTCGAAAAACCGAGGACAAGCAATAAAGTAGCCGCCACTCCTGAAATGATATATCCGATATTCACCAAGCGTTTCCGCTTATTATCTCTCTTCTTATTGATACGATCGATCTTATCCCATGCGTATTGAGCATTAAAAGTTTCTTGCTCCAGATAAGAGCCTGTTTCTTTCCAGATCTCTTTATACCGTTTAAAATCTTCTTGATTAGACTCATCCTCAGCCAACCATTCATCCAGAACCGGATCCACGATCTCCTCATTCATCCTCTCCGATAAATGGTCAACGATGTGTTCTCCTATTTGCTTTTTCTTCTCCATGAGTCTAGTCTTTATTTAAATGACACCACAAATAAAAAAAGGTCCTATACGAACCTTGAAAATTTTCTCATTATTCTATACCTCCTTCATCTCCAGACATTCCTTCAACTTCTGTAAAGACATCCATATTTGATTTTTAATTGTTTTCACGGATATAGATAGTTTCTCTGATATTTCTTTCTGCTTCAATCCTTTTACCCTGTGAAGAAGTAACACTTCTCTGCTCCGATCCGGCAAATGGTCTATACAATCATAAAGAGCGATCCTAAATTCTTCTGTTTCCAGCCGATTATCCTCATAGAAGAGCAGTGACAGATCTTGATTCTCCGATAGACTTCCCGTCTGCACCTTTGAACGAATAAAGTTCAAGGCCATATGTTTCGCCATCCGATATAGATATCCTGATACATTCTCCCTTATCTCTATTTTCTCCCTATTCTTCCACAAATTCAAAAAAAGCTCTTGAACGACATCCTCTGCGTCGTTTTTATCCATCAATAGACTATACACATATTGGCAAAGACGCCCGTAATAACAATCAAACAGTTTATTATAACTGATATAGTCATTATTACCGATCGCTAACATTAAGACCTTATCGGCACGAACTTCCTGCATATAATCTTCATTTATCATGAATATTCACAATCGTCTTTACAGGTAAAAGAGTTTCGGCAAGACTATGG
>Ga0129308_1002063_pt1 | contig 18287 bp, 22 predicted proteins | sample L827metagenome_FD_94440 | JGI IMG/M metagenome (GOLD analysis project Ga0129308, IMG submission 94440) | Ring-tailed lemur group fecal microbial communities from Wisconsin, USA - L827 metagenome | ecosystem: Host-associated > Mammals > Digestive system > Large intestine > Fecal | place: USA... | reverse complement strand
ATACGACGAACACAAGCAATCACATCATTATCGCATTCAAGGGCATATTTCACAACCCATCTGCCTATGCCACCATTGGCTCCGAATACTGCAATTTTCATAAATAATCCGTATGTTGACGTGCAAAGTTAACTATTTTATTTGTTGCAGACAATGGCGAACTATTATTTATATTATAACAACTCCTAAGTTAGATTTATCCCAATATTGACATGGATTCCGAGTATGATTTCTGCTTCCGAGGCTCGACAAAAACGATTTTCCGCACGCTTTCTATCAGGACATACTCTTTCTTCACCGGCGAATAGAGCCGCTTGGGCGGAATGTTTTTCACCGTCAAAGTCCCAAAACCCGACCACTTCACGGAGTCTCCCGAATCGAGCGCGTGTTTCATTACTTGCACCGCAGTATCAAAACCACGGTAATCTATTCCTGCGAAATCGTTCGATTCGTATCTTGTGAAATGGCACGTATCAACTGTGTTTTATTCATATCAAACCATTGAAATACAAACATAAATTTCACCCTTGCTGCGATAATCACAACAAAGGTGAAATTGAATGATATTACATTCGCTGTAGGGAACAGCCTGTTCAGAATTGCATATAACCATTGCTATCGGCAACGGCGTGAGGTGTATAGGGAGCCTCCAGAGATGCGATTTCCTCGGGAACAAGAACGATGTCGAGCGCCGCTACAGCCTCCTCCACGTGTTTCGGCGAAGTCGTCCCCACGATGGGTGCCGTGATGTATGGCTTGCTCAGCATCCATGCCAAAGCCATCTGTGCCATGGAGATGCCTCGTTCCGCTGCCATTTTTTGCAGGTTTTCGATAACGGGTAGATCCTGTTCGAGGCTCCGGCCCCAAACCATGGGTGACACGCCGTCGATTTTGTTGCGTTCCGTCACCGTTCCCCACGGATGGGTCAGACGACCGCCGGCAAGAGGGCTCCAGGGAATGATGCCGACTTTTGTATCCCGACAATAAGGAATCATCTCCCGCTCTTCTTCCCGATACATCAGATTGTACTGGTTCTGCATGGTGATGAATTTCGTCCAACCGTTTTTCTCGGCGATGTTCTGCATCTTCTGAAATTGCCATGCGTACATCGTAGATGCCCCGATATAACGCACCTTGCCACTTTTCACAAGGTCGTGCAAGGCTTCCATGGTCTCTTCGAAGGGCGTATTCGGATCGGCACGATGAATTTGATAGAGGTCTACGTAATCCATTCGGAGTCGTTCGAGCGACTTGTCGATTTCGCTCATGATTTCTTTTCTCGACAGACCGCCTCCATTGGGGCGGTCGGGACGCATCGTCATGTCCACTTTGGTTGCAACGACAATATCGTCGCGGTCAAGACCGAACTCCCGAATCAGTTTTCCCGTTATTTCTTCCGATGAGCCCATTTGATAGACATTAGCCGTATCGAAGTAGTTGATACCCAAGTCTACCGCTTTTTTGAAAATCGGCTTGGCATCCTCGAAGGTCCGGGCCCAGGGGAATACTCCGTTTTCAGAACCGGGAGTGCCGAAGCTCATGCAACCGAGACAGATTTTTGAAACATCCACACCGGTGTTTCCTAACTTTACATACTTCATATCGCATTTACATTTTAAGTATTAAACATCAGTTTATACAGAATATTTTTTCAACGCCTGTTGCAGGCCGAGCCGTACTTGCGGGTCCTCGAAGTTGACGATGATACCATGTCCGAGGTCGAGAGAGGCTATCGCATCCATATCCTCCTGCGACAAGACGAAATCGGTGATGTCGAGATTCTGCTCCATGCGTTCGCGACGAACGGATTTCGGAATAGCGACGATATCACGCTGTACAAGCCAGTGCAATGCTACCTGGGCGATGGATTTGCCGTATTTGTCGCCTATAGCTTGCAGCACAGGATTCGAAAAAAGTTATTGGCTCCCTCTGCAAGCGGCCCTCAGGCCATGAGACGTGTGCCGTATTTGTCGCAGACCTCCTGCATGAGCCGCTGTTGGCTGAACACATTGACCTCGACTTGATTGACCGCCGGAACAATGCTCATGTTTTCGGCGATGTCGGAAAACCTGTCGTAGTAGAAATTGCTCACACCTATGGCACGTACTTTTCCTGCCTTGACCGCCTCCTCCATTGCGCGATAAGCGCCGTAATAATCGCCGAATGCCTGATGCAGTAGCAACAGGTCGATATGGTCGGTCTGTAATTTACGTAAGGAGGTATCGATAGACTCTTTCGCCAGTTCATAGCCATAATTGCTTATCCAGATTTTGGTAGTCAGAAACAATTCCTCGCGTTTCACGCCGCTTTTACGCCAGGCTCTGCCTACACCTTCTTCGTTTACATAAGCCTTGCCGTATCGATGGAACGATAACCGACGGAGATGGCATCCGATACGCAACGTTCGCATTCCTCCGGCGTCACTTGAAACACCCCATAACCGACGAGCGGCATTTCAATTCCGTTGTTCAGTAAAATGCTTTTATTCATGGCTCGAAACGGCATTTAAGGTCCGACGAAAGAAGGTTGCCAGTTCGGCGACCGCAAAGTCTACATATTCCGCTTTGTCATATAGGTCGATGTGCGATGCGCCCGGAATCGTAAAGACTTTTTTGTCTTTTCCCGGCAGAGCCTGAAAGAACCGGTCCGTCTGCCAGTCGGAATCGGCTTTCTCTCCGGCAATCAACAGTACGGGCTGTGTCAGCAGATAAATGTTTTCGATGGCCGAAAACGCCATCTTCGTCGCCTGACTTCTTCGCAGATAAAAATTATCGGCACGGGGATGCCATGCCCGCTTCGTGCGGTAGTATTCATAACCTTCACGGAACGAGGGCGCAGTCTCCGCAGTCGGTTCCGGGCACATGTACACTTTCATCAGTTCTTCTCCACGTGCTTCCCGTGTACGCTGCGACGACACATCTTCCAGAATCTTTATCTGCTCCTCCACGCTGCGGCCACGCAACCAGCTTTCTCTGTTTGCTGCACCTATATCCGCAGCACTTACTCCTGCGACTGCGCGGATACGACGGTCTGTCGGAGCCGTGGCGATGACATAACCGCCGCCGGCACACAATCCGAGGGCACCGATACGGTTTTCATCCACGAAAGGAAGAGTCACAAGGTAGTCTGTCGAATAACGGATATCCTCCACCCGTTCATAAGGTGCTTCGCTCCAATGGGGTGTGCCACCGCTCTCCCCGGCGTATGCGGCATCGAAAGCCAGTGTTACGAAACCTTGTTCGGCAAGACGGTGGGCATAAAGACCCGCCGATTGCTCTTTCACGCTTCCCGCAGGATGCACGCAAAGAATTGCCGGATATTTTGCATTCGCATCGAAATTTTTCGGTAAAAACAGATTTCCGACCAAAACGATATTGTTGCTCCGCAGGTACGATACCTTACGGACGGTTATGCCGGAACCTTCCTCCACCAGGGTTACAGTCACTTTCTCCGTTGCCGTGACTCCCGGTAACTGTTGCGCCTCTGCACTGCTGATTGCAGCAACAAGAGACAATAACACCATAATTGTTTTTATCTTTCTCATAGCCATTTCATTTTATTAATTTTGCAATTCGCTCTACCTGTTGTTCATATTGTTATTTGTTATCGATTGATTTTTCATATTGCAAATTTAGAGCGGAAGATGCAGAGGCGTGTTTCACAAATAACGTCGATAGTTTCACTCTTTTACGAAAAAACACTACCTTTGCATCATGACAGCATCACTACACGATAATATCATCATTTCCACTGATTTCCGACAAATAAATTCGCCGGCATTCTATGACTGCATCGTGCATTTGATATGTATGGAAGGACACGGAAGTTTCACATATAACGGCGCGCGGTTCGATCTTTCTCCTAATGATATCGCAGTGTTGTCGCAACCGCAGGCGGTGACCGATATCGAGACTGGGGAAGGAATGCTGTGCGAGTATATCGTCGCTCCTGAGAAGTTCTTGCACAACCTTTTACCGGCCAATAATTACAGCATCGCAGGTTGCGTGAGTCTTTTCTCCGACCCCGTCATAAAAGCCACGCCGGAAGAGGCGGCCGATTTTCTCGACGATATCGCCAATATCAGGAAACGGCTTTGGCAGCACGACCGGAAGTTTTATACGGAGATGATGGGATGTCTGCTCGAAACGATGATTTACGACCTCTTCGAGTTCCATGCGAGAGCCAACGAGAATGTACTGACCACCGACCGCACGGGATATGTCACCCGCCAGTTTTTCAATCTAATCGAAGCGGGACGCCCGAAAACGGAACGGGAGGTCAGCTATTATGCCGCACAACTGCATATCACGCAGAAATACCTCTCCGATACCATCAAGCGTGTAACCGGCAAGAGTGCATCCACGCACATCAATCGCTATGCTGCGGCTATCATCCGGGATTATCTGCAAACTTCGACACTTTCCATAACGCAAATAGCCGACGAGATGAATTTCTCATCCGTCAGCTATTTCAGTCGTTATTGCACAAAACATTTAGGTGTCTCACCTATTGAATACCGCTCTGTCTATTCAGCAAAAGTCCCCTGATAACGAATCCAGATGACTTCCGTACCCGACACCTGTTCGACATGTTGCAATTTCAAGTGGTAAGGAGATTTATCTTTCCATGTGCAACCGTCAAATACGGCCGTTTCATTTTTACGTCCATCAATGCCCGGAGCTATCATCACACTGACCTCGTCCACCAAACCGGCCTCAAGAAAGCCTCCGTTGATATTTCCTCCACCGACAATAACCAACCGTTTCACACCAAACTGTTCGTTCAAGATTTCCATAGCACGATGCAGATTGATGCGCTCTTTTCCAGTGGCAATCCATGATATGTGATTTTTACGGAGTATTTCCAGATGGGCCTCCGATACACTTTCGCTCATCACAACAAGCAATGGATGGCCGTCCGCCTCTCCGGATGCCATTTGCAACCGTCCGTGTGTATCAACTACGATAGTGTATTCTTCGTTATCCACTTCTTTGTGTACGGACTCTCTACCAAGTACGGAATCAGAACAGCCTGAAGTCTCTTCTTTTACAGCAGGACATTCCAACGCAGCTGTCACTCGACCAGACAATTTGGAACTGGTACCGAAGCTTTCCAACGCAGTATAATACTCCTCACCGCTGATTTGTGCCACCATCGGGCAATCGATGCGTCCGTCTACGGACATCATCATGTGACTAATAATATAAGGTCTCATAATCGTTATTTATTTAATTGATTAATCCATTGATTGAGTTCAGTTTCGGATGTCACCATACGGTCATAATGTCTTTTGTCAGAACTAAACTTGAATTCATGGGGATTTTCTATGGTAGCCCCATTTTTTCGAGCCACTTCAATCATGTCTTGAATGACACTTCCGGGCCATCCGGCATTGGTCATGTAAGGAACAAGAAGCTTTCCTGTAAAATCATTTTCCGAAAGGAATGAAAGTACAGCCGGAGCCATCTTGTACCACCATGTCGGAGTTCCAACAATGATACGGTCATATTCCCTGATATTTACTCCGAGAGGCTTCAACTTGGGCTTAAAACCTTTATTGACTTCATCTTGCCCTTGGCTAACAGCTGCTTCATAATCTGTCGGATAAGGAACAACTGTTTCCAGTCTTATCAAATCGCCTCCTATGACACTTTGTATTTTCTCTGCAATTCGTTTCGTATTACCCGCCGTAAACGAAAAATAGACTATCATAGTTTTCATATCTTTCTTGTTTATCTGTTGTTCTTCCTGTGCTGATAACGGTATTATTACCAAGCTACATAATAATATTAAAATAGTTCGCATCGCTAATCTCCTTTCAACGAATAAAATTTGTTCTTACGTGTGGTTGCTCCTTTTCCGAATCTACGACTTGAGTTCAGATGCTATTTCTGTTAATGCAGCTCCATTTTCTTGATGGCTTCACGACGAGTTATATTATCCATGGGCTGTTATTTTTTGAGCTACCAATTTCATATTACCTATCGGTATATTTACAATATTCCCGCAGACATAATTTTCATCCAGACAAGAATAATAGGCTATCAATATTTTTTCCATATAGCTATTTATCTTCTGGGATTACTTCGTTCAGGCAGGCTATAGCATTAAGCGTTCGTGGATAGCCGTTGTAAGGTAATAATTGCGTAACGACTGCCAACAGCGTATCCTTGCCATTCCCTACTGCCATATTTCCACGGATATGGCCTTTAACCTGCGCTTCACATCCACCCAATGAAATAAGTATTGAGAAAGTCAGCATCTCACGCATTTTCATGTCTAATCCGGAGCGAGTCTGATAATCGCCGAAACAGTTGGCGGCAAGATAGCGTTGGATGTGTTTCTGGTTTTCTGGAACAGCATCTTCAGATACCATGCCTTTACCAAAAATCGACTCAATTGTTTCAAGTCCTTTTTCATACCTGGTTTCAGGAGATGTGGAGGATTGTGACACCAACGGTAGCTTTACCCCATTTGCCGTCAAAAACTCATTCGTTACTCCAAGAAAATCAATAACCTTAGCAATACCGACATAGGGTACGGAGTGGTATAGGATTTCTTTGATTTCGGTGGGAGTGATACCATTTGCCCATGCAGCACGGAGCATCATCTTATACTCGTGCAGGGTGTGTTGGGCAATTGTAGAGGCCATTGTAACCATGATACGGGTCTTACGGTCAAGGTTCCCGTATTGCATCACGTCGTCGAAAGTGAAGTTATCGAACACTTCTATCAATTCGGGATCTGTCAGTTTTGCCGTCGAGACATACCCGGGAAACCATTCATCATGATTACGAATAGCTGTCTCCGAAAGACGAATAGATGATGTAGGCTTAGCAGTCGCAGCCGTATATTGTTCGTCATTAACCGGATCAAGCCATGTTGTTTTATTTGTCTGCGGATTACACTCGATGGCAAGATGCGAGAACCAACAGTCTGGAGCTGCACCATGCCAATGTATCACATTCGGTGCTATTTCTACAACATCACCCGGAAGCAGTTCCTGTGCCGGTTGCCCTTGTTCCTGATAATATCCACGACCGGCAGTAACTATCAATAACTGTCCTCCCGTGTGACTATGCCAGTTATTACGACAACCCGGTTCAAAAGTAACATTTGATACGGGAACATTCAGTCCTTTATTTTGTGTCAATCCGGCTAAATACGCCTGGCCGATAAAATATTTCGAAAATTGTTCTGGCAGTCTCTCTCCTTGTGGAAAAAGCTGGTGGAAAGTACTATCATTCATATTATTTTCTTGTGCTTTTATTGCGCAGGAGTTCCCCCAAAATATGAGAGTAGCAAGCGCTATCATTAAAAATCTTGATTGCATAACAGATTGTTAATTATTTATTTACCTTCTTTACCCACGTTTGTACTATTTTTAAAGCTTGTGGTTGCGAATTTTGCGCGGTTGTGCCTTTTACGGCAAGTCCTTCACTTATCGTAGCTCCTTTACAAGCATCTTTCAGTTTACGCTCCGTACCCGACAGCCCGCTACCTTCGTGCGTGCAGAACGGAATAACAGTTTTTCCGACCCAACTATGCTTCTCGATAAAGGTATAGACCGCCATCGGCATATCTCCCCACCAGTTGGGATAGCCCAAGAAAATGACATCATAATCTTCTACGGCAATGTCACCTTTTACCTCAGGGCGTGCATTGCTTTCTTTCTCTGTTTTCGCTGCATCCACACAAGCCGTGTACTCATCCGGGTAAGACTTGACCGTTTCTATCCGGAATAACTTGCCTCCGGTCTCTTTCGCAATCATTTCGGCAATGATATGGGTGTTCCCTTTTTCAATATTTCCCACTGCATAATTCTCACCCGTTCGGGAAAAGAAAGCTACAAGTACTTTTTTATTACCTTCCATATCTGTTGTTTGAAATTTATTACTTTCCGCATGAGAAGCAAATACACATGCGCAAAACATCATTAATAATGATATTGCATTTTTCATAACTCATCAATTCAATTGTTTTATTTTTCTGGTTTCAACGCTCCGTAAAAATAGGATGCCGTAGCACCGCCATCAATCAGGAAATCGGATCCTGTGATAAACGCTCCCCGATTACTCATCAGAAGTTCGGCTACATTGGCCACTTCATCGGCCGTACCGGGACGACCGGCAGGACATTTGGCAAACATATTTTTGTAGAAATCACCTCTTGGACCGTTGAACTCATCCAAAGCCAATGGAGTGACAATTATACCGGGAGAGATGGAGTTGATACGAGCACCTCGTTCTCCCCATTTAACAGCCTCAGCCATTACACGTTTCACGTTGCAGCGTTTAGCCATCTGGTAAGCGTGCAGAGTATCCCGGATATTTTGAGGTTGAAGAATGTCGAGCGAAAGAAGTTCCTCCGTGGATGTTGTGGCAAGATGCTCGTCCTCGTCGGTTGTCAACGCAGGCATCCGATGTCCCGACTGACTGGAGATTGTAACGCCGACACCACCCTCTTTGATAACTTTACCGACTTCTTCAAGCAAAACGGCAGTTCCATATAAATCCACTTTCAATATGGTTTCTATTGATGCCTGCGACGGTGATACACCCGCCGCATTGACGAGCATCGAAATCTCGCCGTATTTCCGGGCTTCGGCAATCAGGCTCAATATGGATTCTCTGGATGAAAGATCCATTTCAACGGGTATTGCATCGAACCCGGTATTATTCATGATTCGGACTATCTCTTCCGCATTTACCAGTTTCTTATCGCCCACGATTATTTTCTTTCCATGGCCCATGCGACGGGCTATTGCCATGCCAATCTGACCGGCTCCAGTCAATATCATCACATCTCGTCTCATTTTCAAAACCTATTACTTTAATTATTAGTAGTTGCAAAATTACAATATAGCCGAAAAACAGGCCTTAACCCGATTACAGATTCTATTACCTAAATTACGGATTGTTAGACATACTGTCGTCTCATGTTTTTACGGCATATATATAGGGCGTATAAACCGATAGTACCGGATAGTACGAGAAATACAATTCCCACAATAAAGATAAAACCGTAGGAAGTTACATCGGCTAAAAGCCCCCAGCCTCCGGCTGCGATAGCCCCGCCTATGGCGATAGCCATTGATATGTTGGAATAAATCCGGGCATAATTCTTATTGCCGAAAACAGAGCCCACCAACATCGGTGTCTGTACCGTCACTCCTGCATAAGCCCAACCGAAGAGGAAACCTCCGATAATGGGAAGCGTTATCCCGACACGCCCCATCAGCAACAGAACCAAACCGAATATACCTAATCCGATGGTTACAAGAATACCATACAACGTGCTTCGGTCGTTTATCATTCCCAATAAGACTTTGCCGATAGTGACACCTACCATAACCGAAGAGGCTACAAACGATGCCTGCTCCACTGAGAACTGAAATTCCTGCATATACGTCGGAACGAATACGTTGAGTGTTGCCGTTGCGTTCATTAGAAATGCGAATACAATCAATCCGTAGAAGATTGGCATCTTGACAGCATAGGCATACTCAACTCCCTCTCCCGTGGATTGTTTTCTGTTCAACTGAGAGGAAACAGTGCCATGCAATTCGGTCATTCCATAAGGTTTCAGTCCTTTATCTTTGGGATAGTCGCGCAGGAACAATCCCAAAACAGGAGTGACAATAACCATTGTTACAACTCCGAATATTAGATATGTCATGCGCCAACCATATTCCGTAATAAGGAATCCTGCCAGAGGATTGAACACTACACCCCCGATTCCGGACCCGGCACTGCAAATGCCGATAAAAACACCATACGGGTTTTGAACCAGCGATTCAGCAGGGTGGGAAATCCGAGGTAGAGTAAGAAAGCCAGCGTTATACCGAATACGCCTCCCGCCACATAGAATTGCCATACTGTACTGAACAGCGACATCATCATGAAAGTGGCGGCTATCATCGCAGAACAGAGGGTAAGAATCACACGGGCACTGTAATTTTCCAACAGTTTCCCGGCAAAAGAGAGCGTCAGCGTGGAAAACAGAAAATTCAGCGACATATATAATCCGAATTTACCGACATCGACTCCCAGCTCCTCGCAGACCGGCTTGTAGAAAATACCTGCGCAACTCATTACCAGTCCTACAATGACAAACATAATCAGGAAGCAACATCCCACGATAACATAACCGTAATGGAAACCGATGGTTTTATGACTTTTCATACTTTGCCTCCTTTCTGTCTATAGACACATTTCAAAAATTCGCTCTATATCTTCTTGTGCAAGCGGTTTGAATCCCGGTAAAACACCATTGCCACAGGCCTTTTTCGCCATTACAGGGAAATCTTCAGCACGGATGCCGACCTCGGTGAAAGTATGTTTTAACCCCAGCGTACCGAATAGGAACTCCGATAACTTTTCGATGCTCTGCCTGGCAATAACCATCGGTTCTTGTCTCTCGTCAATGCCGAACACGTTTACCCCGAACTGTACATATTTGGAAACGGTGCTTTCATCCAAGCAATATTCCATCCAACGGGGCGTGAGTATGGCAAGGCCGAGACCGTGAGTAATATCGTAAATGGCTGACAACTCATGTTCCATCGGATGGCAACTCCATGCCTGACGTTTGCCACCATTCACGAATCCGTTGATAGCCCACGAGGAGGTCCACATCAGGTTAGCACGGGCTTCGTAGTTCTCCGGTTCCCGCATGGCAATCGGTGCATATTTGATAATAGTACGCATCATACCCTCCATAAAGCAGTCCAGCATATAGAGGTCTTGTTCCATGTTGAAATATACTTCCATGATATGCGACATCATGTCTGCCGCACCGCAGGCGGTCTGGTAAGGGCTGACCGTGTAGGTGAGAGTCGGGTCGAGAAACGATACTTTCGGAAGCATGGGCGGAGCCAACCTCCCTATCTTGTCTTGTGTCTCCGGGTTGCTGATTACGCCGCCGGAATCCATTTCCGAGCCGGTGGCAGCCAGCGTCAATACCGTTATGACCGGCAATGCTTTTTCAATCGGTGCCCACTTCTCTGAAAGGAAATCCCACGGGTCATGCTCCACACAAGCCCCTGCTGCTATAAATTTGGTGGCATCCAACGTGGAGCCGCCGCCTACCGCCAGCAACACGTCTATTTTTTCGTCCTTGCAAATCCGTACACCTTTTCTAACAGATTTGATACGGGGATTGGGTTCGATACCCGATAGTTCAAATACTTCCAAGCCGTTTTTTTTAATTTCGGACATAACGGTATCATACAATCCTGTTTTCTTGATAGAACCTCCACCATAAGTCAGCAAAACACGTTTGCCGAACTTGCTTAACTCCTCACCGAGATGTTGCAACTGGTTTTCCCCGAAATAAACTTTGACAGGAATGTCATATACAAAACTGTTCATCATTCTTCTTTGTTTTATAGATGATTACTCTTATTACTTCATTGTGCGCATATCTATCACATAGCGGAACTTGACCTTACCGTCCAGCACGTTTTGATAAGCCTTATCAATTTCTTCTCCGTTGGCTTTGATTACCTCCACTTCCGGATAGATGTTATGTTCCACAGAATAATCCAGCATCTCTTGTGTTTCTTTGATACCTCCTATTTGAGAGCCGAACACCTTACGAGATCCCTGAAATATAAGGTCTGCAACAGTCAAAGACGGCATATTGCGGAACGCAGGCAACCCGACAATTCCAAACTGACCGTCGAGTTTCAGCATTTTCATATACATGGTCATATCATATTTGGCAGGAATGGTGGAGAGAATGAAATCGAAAGTTCTGTCCAGCCCTTTTAGGTCTTCAGGATTGTTTATATTTACATAACGGAAAGCTCCCATACGCATGGCGTCTTCACGCTTTTCTTCGGTAATGTCGAATACCGTCACTTCTGCTCCGAGCGAAACGGCATATTGGACTCCCATGTGCCCCAAACCGCCGAAACCGGCAATTCCGACTTTATCACCACTCTTTACACCTGCCTGCCTGATTGGTGAGTAAGAGGTGATTCCGGCACAAAGCAGCGGGGCGACTTTGGTGATGTCCGCATTTTCAGGTATCTTGATGGCAAAATCTTCGGCCACCACGTATGTATCGGAATATCCGCCTTGCGTGTGTTCATTGTCGTTGAAACGGTCTATACCGTGATAAGTCATGATGGCTCCTTCCTCGCAATACTGCTCTAAATCATGCTCGCAGGCATCGCAGTGACGGCACGAACCAATCATACAGCCGATACCGGCATAATCTCCTACCTTGAAACGGGTTACATTTTTACCAGTAGCCACCACACGACCTGCTATTTCGTGCCCGGGAACCATCGGGTACTCCTCCGCACCCCAGTCGGCAAATACATGATGCAGATCGCTATGGCAGATACCGGCATAAAGAATCTCAATTTGAATGTCATTGTCGCCGACGGCGTGCCTACTGAAATTGTAAGGCAGAAAGTGCCCTTTCTCCTCAAAGACGGCGAATCCTTTGGCTGGAATACGCCCGTCGTTGCTCTGCGCAAACATGCTCATAGTTACAAACGTTAAAGTTGCTGTTAAAACCAATTTTGTTTTCATACGGATATTCTTTTAATTGATGTTTTCTATTCGATAATTCCAATTCTTTTGAGCCATGCTTCCACATCATCTCGGGCATTGGGAGAGTTGGTCCCCTGCACAGCAAGACCGCTTAAAACGGTATTATCCGGATAATAGTTCCGTGCCAACCGCTCGCTGTCGCCCAATCCGCTGCCAGCATGGGTGGAAAAAGGAATTAGTACTTTACCGGTCAGGTCATAAGACTCGTAAAATGTCCTTATAATCATCGGTGCAGCTCCATGCCAGATAGGATTTCCGATAAAAACGGTATCGTAATCATCGAGATTTTCTATCTTGTTCTGAATAGCCGGACGAGTATCATTATCGTACTCCTCCCGTGCTATGGCGACTGTTTCCTGATAATTGTCCGGATAGGGAACTACCGGAAGTATTTCAAAACGGTCTCCCCCCGTTAGGTCTGCAATATAACCTGCAACACGGGCGGTGTGTCCCACGTCAAGCCACTGATTGGGATAGTTATATCCCGTGCGTGAAAAATAGACAATCAGGATTTTCTCCGCTTGAATATTGGGGTCGTCCGAATCATCGTTCGGATTGCCAGGGCTCTCTGTTCCCAAATTGTCAGGGAGGTCTGCGATAAGGTCATCTCCTCCGCAGGAAGCGAAACTGAAACTTAGCAACAGACCGAAAGTCCACATAAAAATCTTTTTCATAAACGATTTCCTTTTTAATTGTTATACTTGTTTTTCCTTTTGCAAAGGTAATGGGGTTTTATCGGTCGGATGTTAGACGGATTACAGATTGACTTACCGAAATTACAGAATGTTATTATGCATATATTCAGTGTGTTATAACTGATTTCTCTATGCTTTATACAGATTACTGATTCTCTTACCATAATTACTGATTTCAAGTTTTTTATGAAGTATGCAAACGGTTTAATTTGTAATTTTGCAAGGAGAAAAACCAACGAAGTAAAATCATGAATAAAGAATTATTGAACATTGCATCAGTTACGGAATATAACGATATGTTAGGAGTTGAGACCCTGCATCCGTTGGTGAGTGTAATCGATTTGTCAAAGGCAAAACCGATGAAACACATGAAACATACCTTCAGCTTTTATGTCGTCTTTCTGAAAGACGAGAAAAACTGTGAATTGGTTTACGGACGCCAGCGTTACGACTATCAGAAAGGTTCGGTAGTCTGTCTTGCCCCCGGACAGGTGATTGGCATAGAAGATACTGGTGAGATGTTTCAACCACAAGGATGGGCACTCTGTTTTGACCCGGAACTGATACGGGGAACATCGCTCGGTCGCAATATCCGCGAGTATTCTTATTTTTCATATGAGGTGAATGAAGCCTTGCACTTGTCGGAACGGGAAAGGACGTTGTTTCTCGATTGTCTGGAAAAGATATATAATGAGCTGGAACACGCCATTGACCGCCTTAGCAAACGGTTGCTTGCAACTAATATCGAACTGTTGTTGGATTATTGCCTGCGTTTTTATGAACGGCAATTCATAACCCGACAGCCAATCAATAATGATATACTGACTCGTTTTGAAGCATTGCTCGACAATTATTTTCTCTCGGACAAGGCGCAGCGAGAGGGGTTGCCGACAGTCAGATATTGTGCAAGTGAATTATGCTTGTCACCTAATTATTTCGGAGATCTGATAAAAAAGGAGACAGGAAAGTCAGCACAGGAATACATACAGTTCAAGGTAATGGATATAGCCAAAGAACGTATCTTGAATCCGGAAAAATCCATCAGCCAGATTGCATACGAATTGGGCTTTCAATATCCGCAACATTTCACACGCTTGTTTAAGAAAGTGGTAGGGCAAACCCCGAATGATTATAAAGGGAAAATAGCGACAGCATAAATTATGGAAGAGTATAGAATCGATATGCGCAAGCCTGAAGAGGCTGACCCCACCGAAGGTATTCGTTGTGCGCAACTTTGTTTTAAGATTAACCACACCATGCCCATGACTGAAGAATATAACCGGCTTGTATCGGAACTCTTTATGGGGAATATAGGTGAAGGAAGTCGTGTCATGCCTCCTCTGACAGTGGTACGAGGCAATAGTGTAAAAATCGGTCGGAATGTAGTGGTGATGAACAACTCGCTCTTTATGGCTGCCGGGGGTATTATCATAGAAGATGATGTGATGGTAGCCGCCAATGTGCAACTCATCTCAAACAATCACGATTTATACGACCACCAGATTTTAATCTGTAAACCTGTCCGACTGAAACGGAACTGCTGGATTGGCGCAGGGGCTACCATTCTCCCCGGCATTACGGTCGGGGAAAATGCAGTAGTAGCCGCCGGTGCTGTTGTCACCAAAGATGTAGAGGATAATACGGTAGTGGGTGGTAATCCCGCTAAAGTAATTAAGCGTATATAAATTATAGATTTATCGGATTCACCTTCATCGTCTCCAGATTCAGAAACAGCCCGTGATGCTCAATCATCCCGTTACGGAACATCTTCCACAGGATATTGCAGCCGAGTTGTGCCAGCGTGGAGTTGATGAACAAGTCCTGCTTTTCCAATGCCTCCGCCAAGGAGCAGCTCGGCCCTGAATCCGTTTCCTTCACCCTCGCGTATTTCACGAACCGGGTAATGACCTTCAACGAATCGACTGTCTTGTACAGCTCGGAAGCGGGCTGTTTTATTTTCTTGGGTATGGTTCCCAACACAACCTGCCCCGTACTTTGTGTGTTCCCGAAATCCATCCAGTAAAGCGGTGTTTCGTAATCACGGTAATTCGAGGTGGGCACGGCTTTCAATACGTTCCATAAGTTAAGCCGTGACTTGATGTTGTCGGTACAGGTGACGGTGATATTCGCCATGTCATCCCGTTTGGCATCTTTCAGCACAGTCGGGAAAATATCCGGTACCGCTTTCCAGTCATTGCCGAAGAAATTGTTCACGCGGGTAATCAGGCATTGCGCCTTGTTCAGTCCAAGGTCGGAACAGCCGAAAAGCTGGCGACCGATGTTGGCATCCGTCACTATGTCCGGGTCATAAAGTGTCACGAACAATCCCGGATGTCCGAGTGCCCGCAATGTCACGTCCAGCCGTGCCAGACAGGTCAATACCTGCGAGCCGGTTCCTCCCGCGCCGATCAGATTCACCGTGACCGGGTGTTGCGGGTTCAGCAGATAGTTATCTATGTAGTGTACTCTTTTCATTTCAATATATCTTTCAGTTTCAAGTTATTCAAAGGTTTCAGTTCATCGAGGTTGAATGGCTTGTCCTTTGCCGCTTTCGTTACCAATACCAGGTTGGATCTGGTCGGGTTGCCTCCGCCGCCCAAGTGCGAGAACTCCGTCAGCCAGAACTTCTTTTCCCAATACTCCAACAGTTTTTTGTAGGTCAAATCTCTCGGCTTGTCTATTTTAGCGGAACCCAGACAGATATTTGCCCCTGTCACATTGAAAAACGGTGCGGCATAAAGATCCGTCTTTTCCGTCAGCTTCTTGTCCTTGTAAGCATATATACTCAACGAACTGCCACCTGCCACGTAAATGACTCCCGGCAGGTTGTATTTCGCATTCTCAATTTGAAGGGATTCCTTGAAAAACATCATCCGTTTCTGTGGGGGATTGTACCAGATATACCTCTCACTGCCCTTGCGCGGGTCGCACCACAGCATATTGGGCGGAATCCTTCCGTATGGCGTGGTGCTGTGGCTTTCGGAATAACCGCGCACCAGTTCGTTCATGAAATCCACCGTGACGGGCCGGCCTTCCCCCATCATTCCGTTATCGTCTATATCCCTTATCTCAACAAAATAGTTGTTGTCAGAGGCATAAGAGTTGTCTTTCTCGCCTGAATAGGCAATCAACGCCGCCCTCGGATGGAGCAGCGTCCTCAATTTTTGGGTAAGTTCATTCGTTTCCAACATAATTCAACTGATTAAAGATATGAATTCGTCCGCCCACCGAAAGAACCGTTCCGGGTAATCGTCCATGCTGAACAGTTCTTCGGTATCGGGCGACAGGTCAAGGGCAGTCACCGGAGTGATGTCGTAGGTCTCCCTGCTATAGGAATTGTAATAGTCAACGAGATAGTCGGATACAATGTCGTTGATGTCATACACGACCCTTATCTGCTGTTGCAGGTACATCGGGTGGAAGTCCGGATTCTCCGAGTAATAGGCGTCATAAGCGTATTGCATGATGCCCCGTGCAGGCGTCAGAAACGGGAGACCCCGTTTCATCGCATCGACCAAAGGCTGTTCAAACCCGTTTTGGGGTTCGTATGTATCCAGTGCTTTCGGCAGGTTCTTGTAGTAGGATTTCGATTCCACCCGTTTGAGCAGCCTGCCGATTTTCCCTTCCTGATAGGAGTTCAGCAGTTTCATGCGTTCTTTCCACTCCTCCGGGTCGCTGCCGTCATCCTCCGAGAGCATTTCAAACAAAAAGTCCGATTCTTCGTAATCCACGAATGTATCAATGCCGTTTGCTTTCATCAGTTTATGGATAAAGGTAATGGCAATCCTCCTCAAGACAGGGTTGAGCGATTCCAGAAACTTCACCGGAAAGTAATACAGCGTGAAACTTCCCCACTTGTGGTATTTCCACAGCCGGAAGAAAAGCCTGCCGCCTTCCTGCTCGATATTGACATGCAGTTCGTCACCGACAAGCGTGTTCATTTCATCGTACAGATTGGCGATGCCTTCCCCGATACTGTTTCCGGGCACGTGTACGCCCTCCTTCTGCAACAGCAGGGAATACCTGAAATACGAATCACGCAGGAATTCGTAGTTATCCCGCGTGATTACGTTTATACTGTTGCATTCGCCGCTGTCGTAACAATCCACGCTAAGATTATTCTGTGCCAGCGGTATGAAGGCTGTGCTTAGAAAAGAATTACGGCCCCGCTTGGAGCCGCAATCCGTTCTTCCCTGTTCACGCCGTACCGTACATGCCTTTGTGTCTGGCCGATGATGAGCCTCGCCAGCTGCCTTGACTGTTGTTCGTCCAATGGTACACATGGTTTCCTTTTCTTGTTGTTCTTTTTCTTTCGTTCCTTCTTCATGCTTCCTATCCTTTGGTCCCGATGGTGGTCTTGAACTCGTACACGGCCTTGTCATCCTTGAGTACCGGACCGTGTACCGTTGCGGTTGTGAGTTCCGGATAAAAGTTGGAGTAATAATTCATGACCATTTCCGGGCTGTCCGACGGGTTCGGATCGTCGAGCGTGACCATTCCGCTGCCTTTCTTGAATGTGAATGAGCGTATCATTCCTTTGATTTCGAGTGCCATAGTCTTAAACTGTTTGATAGGGTGAATACTTGGGTTCCAGCATGGATTGGGGAAAATCGGGATATTCCTCGTAATCCTTGGGATTGTAATTGATTTCTTCGTCTGCGGGGTATTGCATCGGGTAATCTTCAGGCGTGAATGCCGGTTCCTGCCAGTGCGTGACTTCCTGACCGCCATAGCTTGGAGGTTGTACGGAAGGCTGCGGTGCGTATTGCGGTTGTGGTGGGACTTGGTGTTGCACCGGTCTTTGCGGTGGCCGCATCGAAGGCTGTTGCGGTTGTCCTGCCATGGGTCTCGGGGCCTGAGGCTGTTGCGGATAAGGCGGTTGTTGTACGGGAATTGCCATAGGTTGTGACTGCGGTTGCTGTCGCTGTTGTACCGTTGCCGCCATAGGTCGCGGTTGTGGCTGCGGCTGGGCTTGCGGTGCCGGTTCATCCATCAGTTCGAACAGGCTGCCCTTGTTCATCGCCTT
>Ga0129308_1002060_pt1 | contig 18323 bp, 12 predicted proteins | sample L827metagenome_FD_94440 | JGI IMG/M metagenome (GOLD analysis project Ga0129308, IMG submission 94440) | Ring-tailed lemur group fecal microbial communities from Wisconsin, USA - L827 metagenome | ecosystem: Host-associated > Mammals > Digestive system > Large intestine > Fecal | place: USA... | reverse complement strand
GCCGCAGTGGTGGCAGTAGCACAGGCCTTTGTCCAGGTCTACGGAGAGTGACTTGTTGCCTTTGTGTCCGCGGGTGTCGTTGCATTGCGGGCAGATGGTCTTGATTTTGCCGCTGATGCGGCCACGGGTTTCGATGCCGTGTTGATGGAAGTTTCTCATATTGTTTTTGCTTTGGTAGTTTTCTGATGATTTTTTTAGGCAAATGCCACACTTCACGGGGGCAAATGCCACACTTGGGACGTGCTGAGGTGTGGCATTCGGAACGCTGACATGTGGCATTCGGAACGCTGAGGTGTGGCATTCCGGATGCTGACATGTGGCATTCCGGATGCCGGAGTGTGGCGTTTCAGCCGGGTTTCTGTTTCGACTTTTTCGATGACGGCGGCGGGGTTTGCGAAGCCCACGAACGGGTCGTTTCGTTCCAGAAGGCGGTATTGTCCGGTCGGGGCGGCGCTTCGTCGGGGATGGGGCAGCCCAGGTAGGTGCGCCGTCCGTTCACCAGTTGCTCGTAGCGGTAGGGGTCGGGAGGTGCGGCGGCGGACTGCTGCTTTTCGAGGCCCAGCAACAGCATGCGTAGTTCCTGCGAGGTGCGCTGGCCGGCTTGGGTGTAGAACGTGAAGTAGCTTCGCACTTCCTCCTGGCTGTCCATCTTCTCCTCTTTTCCGAGGAGCACGATGTGTTTCTTGAATTCTTCCAGTGCCGTGTCAAAATACTTGTTCAGCAGGACACTGTAGCCGCTTTTCATGCAGACCATTTCACGGAACAGTTGATTTTTCGACAAGCCATCCACTTGCTTCCTCCAGCTTTGGTAGGGAGTGATGCCGCCGTCGCCGCCGTTCTTTTGGACGACACCGTCGTCTTTTCTCTTCATCTTCTCTTCTCCATTCTGTTCTTCTCTATTCTGTTCTTCTCTTACGCGCGCGAGGTCGGTTTTCTTTGTATTGCCGCTGTTGTTCAGTGAGTTATCGTCGTTTTTCGCATCCTCTGTTTTCTCCGGAGTTTTCAAATTGTTTTGCAAATGATTTCCTTTTTCCGTATAGTTGAAGTTGATGGCAGATTCAAATTCTTCTTCGTGGATAGTGAAAAGTTTGTATTCCCAGATGATTTTCTCCATGTATTTTTTGGAGAACCCTTTTCTTGAAATAATATTCAGTTGACTGAAACTGAGTTTCCTGTCGGGTTGTGCACAGAGCATCTCGATGATGCGCAGATACATACCATAGCCCCTGCATCCTTCATTATCGATGAGTGCGGCCAGTCTTTTGTCATTAGGCAAATCGTTGGGGTGTTTAAACCAAATCATTTTCTTCGTGTATTAGTTTTCTATTTCCTGATAGTTATTCTTATATTCTGAAAGGATAGAAGGGCTTCATAGTGACGTGTAAGGGGGAGACTGTTCAGCGGTCATATCTTTTAAAATATGCGGCAAAGTTACGTATAACAGAACGAGCCTGCAAATGGACTTTTGTAGGCTTGGCAGTATTTCATCGGCCCCAGAAGCTATTCTGCGTGTGCTCCCGCCTTTTTTCGGGTGCTTAGGCATACAATGGAGAAATATGTGTTTTTTTTTACAGAAAGTAGCCGGTGGAGCTCTCTCTTTAGGCGGCCTTCTACTTGTTACATTCGTAAACATTTGATTCACAGCGCAACTATCGGTTCCCGGACTTTGTCTTGTGCATACGCGTCATCTGCCGTATGTGGGCCAGTCCCCTCAGTTCGCTTTGGGAGAAAGACGTTTTCCCTTCCAGCAAGCCGCCAATTGCCTCTGCAATGATTTCCAACTGATCCAATAATGGATTTCTACTGTGTGCAGTATTCTTTTCAATGCTTACTGCGTTTTGACCCTCGCTATGGAGGGTCAGGGTTACTTTTTTTACTCATTGTACGTTTTTTTACAAAAACGCGGCAAAGATACGGATTTTGCCGGGAAGGAGATGTGTTTTTATGATTTTATAGTCGGACAGAACTGGTTTGCGAAAAAAAGAAGTGAAATAGAGAGTAACTCAATTCTGTTCTACTATAAAAGTGCGTCAATGCAGGAATAAAGAAGGAAATAGTGAGACCGGTTACAGATAAATTCCGTATATTTGCAATATGGCAAATGCGGAAAAAAACTTATCTGTTGAAACTTTGCGTGGCATCGCTATTCTGTTGGTAGTGGTGGGACATGTCATCGGTTCCGAGCCCGATGGCGGCATGAAGATTGATTTTCCCCACCCGTTGCGTTATTTCTATGTATGGATAGATTATATTCAGATGCCTTTGTTTACAGCCATTGCCGGTTGGGTTTATGCACTGAAGCCTTTCTCCGCATCTTCCGGTTTTGGAAGTTTTGTCCGGAAAAAAGCGTTGCGCTTGCTGGTGCCGATGGCGGCGGTGGGCACGTTGTATTTTCTGGTACAGTATCTGATGCCGGGCACCAATAACAAAGGGGAGCTCAGCCAGTTGTGGCGCATATATATATTTCCTTACACTATATATTGGTATCTGCCGTCGTTGTTCCTGATTTTTGTCGTGCAATGGCTGATAGACAGCCGGAAATGGATGGATACTCTTGCCAGGTGGAGTATCTGCTGTGTGGTGGCTCTGGTGTTCAGCAGGATAAATGATGTCTGGATTCTGCATGAGGTTCCCAACCTGTTCAGTTTCAAGGGAGCCTTGGGGCAATTGCCCTATTTCTTTGTCGGCGTGGCTGCCTGCCGGTTTGCCGCATTACTCTATGGCAGGGCCGGTGTCAGGCGTGCCATGCTTGCAGTGGCATTGTTGGGGATTGTCTTGATACAGATAGTGTGGTTCTGTCCCGGTAAATACGCTTCTTTGAGCATGCTGCTTTATCCCGTGACGTTGATTCCTGCCTTGTTCCTGCTGCTGGCATTGAAGTGGCACAACCGTTTCTTCGTCTGGATAGGCGGTTATGCATACAGTATTTACCTCTTCCACGGCTTCGGTACTTCCGGCGGACGGATTGTAATGAAGATGATGGGGATATATTCCGTATCGGCGATATTTATGTTTGCATCATGTATTGCGACTGCTTGTCCGATAGGATTGGACAAGGTCGTGAGCCGTTTTAAGTTATTAAGTATGTTGTTGCTTGGAAAGAAATAGGGGTGAAACATGAAAGGAGTACCTGAGGAAGAGGATAAATCAGCTGTTGTTCAGTTCATATTCATGGATGGCCTTATAGATGGTTCTTACACTGTTTTCCCAACTGTGTGTATGTGCAAAGGATATGCGCTTTTCTGCAATTTCCCAATCACTGGTTTCGTTTGCAGCAGTTCTTAATGCAGCAATCCATTCGTCTGTAGATATGGCTAAATGGGTATATTCTGCGAAAACAGCACGCATGGTATGCGTGCTGGTAGCTACCACCGGCTTTCCCATGGCAAGGTATTCATCTATTTTCAACGGGTAATTTCCGTCTGTAATCGGATTGAGTATCTGGGGATTAATGCAGATGTCGAAGTGCTGTATATATTGCGGTAGTTCTTCCACTTCCTTACGACCCGTGAAGGATACATTCTTCAAATGGTGCAACGGGTGCTTTTTAAAATGCTCGTCTTCAGGTCCGACGAAAACAAAACTGTAGTCAGGCAGTTGTCTTGCGATGGTGTATAACAGTTCACTGTTCAACCGGCTTTCGATGATGGCTCCAGTATAGCCGGCTATAGGCGAAGGGATGTCCTGCATGTCCGTCGGTTTGTCCCAATGTCGGGAAGCATCGTATAGCTCAAGATTGACACCGGTATTTAATACATATGTGTATCGGTTCAGAGGTCGTAGTTGTTCTGCAAAGTAACTGGAATTTGCCAGTACGATATCTGACCGACGTACAAGCATCTCTTCGCAACGTGGTCCGTGCTTGCGCCAATAGGGAAAGCCGATGACATAGTCGCGCCGATAATAAATGCTGATTGCCGGGCAGATATATTCTTTGAGATGCAGGCTTCGGAAGAGGTCGGTATCAATCAGATGCGTATAGTTTTTGAAACTAAGAACATCGGCTTGTTGTACTATCCAGTTGCCAATCTTTTTGCAGTTCCGGCGATTGAGGCAGTTGAACAGCCATGTGGGAAGTTGTCCTACGGAGTGTATGATGAAGGGGCAGTCCAATACCCATAGATTTTCTTTGATTTGCCGCAATGGAACCGATTTGCTTTGGATGACTTCCAGCTGTCGGTGGCTGGTAGGAGATAGAGGCCCTTTTCCTGTTGCAATGCGTAACCTTGTGGCAATATCCATGGGTGGATTGACATAGAGTACACGATTTTGTTTCGCTATTTCAAGTGCGGTGTTTTTGATGGTACTTCCAATCTCGATGTCCCAAGACTGGAGGCTGGTGATGATGAAATCGGCCATAAGATGATTTTTCTACAAATCTAATCTTTATTTTGTTAAATTGCAACATATCGCCTACGACTCTTCCGGAAAGATGTTGGCATCATATATTTTTTTGTATGCCTCGGTCGCTTGCTGCCATGAGAACTTCTGTACCCGTTTCAATCCATATTCTATTTGATTCCTGCGTAAGTTGTCGTCATTTTCTAATTGTACGATAGTAGCGGCTATCTTTTGTGAGTCCCGTGGATTGACAAGCAGTCCGCCTTGTCCGGCCACTTCCGGCAGGGAAGAGCAGTTGCTGGTGATGACGGGAACTCCGCAGGCCATGGCTTCCAGAACCGGTATGCCAAAGCCCTCCGATAGCGACGGATAGAGGAAAGCGAATGCACCGTTGTACAAGGCGGGAAGGTCTTCGCCGGGGACGTAGCCTGTATAGACCAGATTCGGCGCACAGATTTCAATGCCCAGATTGGCCAGCATTGTTTCCACATACTCCTTTTTAAGCCCGGTGATGACTAAACGAAGGGGATGATTGGATAGGTTCAGGTATTCATTGTATGCGCGGAGCACTCCTGCCGTATTCTTGCGCGGGTCTGAGTTCCCCAGAAAGAACAAGTAGTGCTCATCGGGGAGATATTTGGCAGTGACAGCGCGTGTCTTCTCTGCAGGAAGGGGACGGTAACAGGCGCTGTAGCCATTGTGTACCACGCTCAGCCGGGAGGCCAATCCCGGAAAGCGCTGCAGGATGTTGCAACGTTCCGTTTCGGATACGGTGATGATGTGTCGGCAGTTATCAAGAATCCGGGGAACATTCCAACGGCGGTAGTACCATCCCAATTGCTGGTAGACAGACATCCCTTTGCCCTTTGGGGTAGTCAGGTATATGATGTCGTGCAGTGTCAGGATGAGAGGTACCGGACAGTGGAGAGGTGCCGTATTGGAGGTGCAATGCAACAGCTGCACTCCATATTTGCACACAGCCCGTGGCAATGCCCACTGTTCCCATAATGGGTAGGTGGGGCAGTGCAGTTCCACTATCTGCATCCGTGTGCTGCTTTTCAGGCAAACATCATCTCCCGGAGCGACGAATACTACGTATTCATTGCTGTCTTCGCCTGCTTGCAGTTGTTTCAGCACTTCAAGTACGACAAAGTCCATTCCATGTTTGTCTGACCGGAAAATCCGTTGTGCTTCGATGCCTATTCTCATGTCTTTCCCTATTTTAAAGTTTGTTTGGAATTTGTCACCTGCTTCTTTTCTTGCTGTGCCTGAATATACGTGCGATATGGCTGAAAGCAGATGTGAAAATCAGAATGGGCAATGACCAGAATGCCTTGCGGAAACGGCGGCTGATTTCCCCTTCGGGCATGGCCATGAGGAATGACAGGAACAGAGCAAACAGCAGCACATACCATTTGATGCTGAGCGGCCAGTTTAGAAAAGTCATGGCTGCGGCACCTGCAATGATATAGGCTATGAGCAGGAAACGTGAAGGCATCATCCATTGGAACAGTTTTTCACAGAAATCCCACTTCCCTTGCAGGAAAGCAAGGGGGAACTGGATGAATGCCAGCAAAGTGCTTCTGTATTGTGCACTCAACCAACGTTGGCGCTCTTTTCTGTATCCAGAAGCGTCTTCGGCTTTCTTGCAATAACAGATGATTTCCTCCATATACTCTACGTAAATGTTCTCTTTCAGTAGTTCTATTTCCATGGATTTTGTGAAGTCACTTCCTGCCAAACGGGGAGAAATACGTTGGAACATTTCAAAGTCGAACATCATACCCGAGCCGATAAGGGCTGAAGAAAAGCCCAAGGTGGTATGTGCCTTACGGAACAGGTGATTGTTTATCTCCTCACTGGTGGCGTTCAATACGGCAATGCTGGTGTTCAAGTTTTCCGTCATACGATGGGCTTGTATGGCATCGCATCCTGAATAGTAGGCATTGTTGAAAAGTTCCAAGGCATTCGGCACTATCTTATTGTCCGAGTTGAATATGGTGATGGCATCATAATCTTTGGCAGAGTATCGTTGGATTACTTGCTGGATGGCATATATCTTGGTACAATATTCACGATCGGGTATCACAATGTTGATAGGCATCTGTAGCAAAGTATTCAAGTCTTCCTCCGACAATTGGGTAGCTGCCACAACAACATCGTATTTGTCTCGCGGATAAGCCTGTGTGTCAAGAAAGTAATTGACGGATTCGATGACTTCCTTACCGTTTCTCAATACCACGAACAGAACCAAAAAACGATGCTGCTGGGGAGAGGGCGGATAAGGGTTCTTGTATTTCCGCAAAGAAGCAATGGCATAAACCAGCAGATAGGCTACGGGGATGGCTAATAATAGGAACAAAATTGCATCCGCCATCTGCAATGTGTTGTTGTTTTCATTCATCCACCATTCGGGATTGAATATTTTAAAAAAATCGTCCATACAATTATTTATTCTTTAGCTGTTTCTTAAAAGTTATAATTCGGGGCTATTTGTTTTTCTATATAGGGACCATTCAGTACAAAAGATAGAAAAATAGGAACTAATAGACTGCACGGGGTGGCTCCCATTGCTCGTCCTACATAAGCATTCACAAGCAGACCGAACACCCCTCCCAACATTCCTGCCAGTATTTGCCTCAGTTGCGGATGATGTATTTTGAAAAAGAGCACGTAGCAACACCGCAAAATGACGGTAGCTGTAAGAAACAAATGAACGCAAAGACCTACAATGCCATTTTCTACCCAAATGTCTATCCAATAGGAGTCGGTGGGGATGAATTCTTCATCCAGTTTCATCAGCTCTTGTGTATCTACCACATGGTTTCCTAACCCTACTCCGAAAGGCTTGTCGCTCAGATAGTAGGCAAAGCGTTTCCGGTTTTCTACACGTACATTATATGAAGCGTCTTCTTGTGGATAGAAAGCTGTCCGGGCACGTCGGATGAAAGCATTGCCATTCCCTATATCAGTAAAATAGAGTAAGCTGAAAGCCATTCCTCCCAAGAAGATAGATAATAATATGGCTTTAAGGTTCTTGCTCAACAATATATATATGAATAATCCGCAGAAAGGGATAATGATAGCTCCGCGTGTGCCCGACATGATTGTCCCTATTGCAGCCAATACAGCGACACCTATACAGAACCACCGTAGCCAGAAGCGTCTTAAGGCAAAAGAAACAATGCCGAAAGTTGTGCACAGCACTCCCATTGTGGCACCGAAATTTCCGGCATCACTGAAAAATGAAAAATATCTTGCTCCACTTTGCAAGAGATGGGTGTGCCAAGCTTCGTAATTCATTAGAAACTTGGTTTCCGCCCAATCCCATCCATGGGTTTTCTGCCAATAAGCTTTCATGGCTGCAGTAATTACAAAAACTCCCAATAGGACGATAGTGGCTTTCAGTTTCTTGGGGCTGTCGAGCAACAAGCCAGACAGCAGGTAGGAGATGGGGATGACGGTAAAGAAACCACGGCTTCTGACAATGTCATTGAAAGATGAGTAGGGGGCAAACTGTTCAAAAAGTGCAAACAAAATCCAAATCAGTTGGGTGATTGTCAGTATGTTGAAAGCATTCCGCCAATAGACGTCCGTACGCCTGTCATTTGCTGTATTGACAGCTATGGAAATGATGCATATGGACAAGAAAATGTCATATAATACACTTAATCCTTCTATCTCAGTATATCTGTAGATGGCAGAAAAATAGAGAGTTACAGCACAATAAATACAATAGCTCAACATGGGATATTGCATTCCGGAAATGCACATAATGATTGCAATGGGAATTGCAACGATTGTAGCCGCTATAGTCATGTTCCCACTGATGATTGCGTATGCAAATACAAATAATCCCACAGAGAGCAACAGGTATGTAAATCCCCGTGGATTGATAAACAAGCTTGATTTGTTATAGGTATGTAGCGGCATGATATTCTTCCTTGTTTTATTTTTATTTGACAGCTGCTTTCTTCGATGTCAACCCTAACTGGGCTAAATTGCTGAGGAAAGAATGTATCGGCGTCTGAGGTGGTAAATCACCGGTAAATGATTCAACCACTTCACGGTCTGCATTATTCAAGTAAAGAAACAGGGGAGTGTCTTCTATGAATCCTTTTATGGCTTTCAGCCGGTGTGAATCACTTCTGCTCCATAAACGGCAAGCATTGGCTACCAATAGATTGACATCAGCATCTTTTAATACTTTGAGTGGCAGACTTGCTTTACTGATAGCTGGATATTCCACTAATATGATATCTGCTTCTTCTTCCACGTCGTTTTTCTTCCAAAAGTCATCGAGCTTTTCTGCATAAACATATTGTGTGGTATTAGGCATGAAGTCTGTACCAGCTGAAACGATGCGTACGCTGAGTCCTTCCATTGCCCAATAATTGGCGAAATATCTCGCTAAGAAAGATTTTCCCTCACCTGGATTCATACTGAGCAGGTTGATGACAGTCGAACGGTGGGGTTGCAGATAGTTGTTCATTTGTCGACAGCTGTGTGCAGCCGCAAGGCGGTTGCAGGTTTTCAGGAATCCGCGGAATTTCAGATTACTGGTGCCGTTGAAGGCAGACAGTACGGGCAGACCCGTAAGACGCTCACTGCGGGGCGCATCACGTAGAGTGCGGTCAAACAGCTCTATCAGCAAGAAATAAGTGAGGATGAATGCAAGACTGCCGATGAACGCCACTAAAATGTAAAGTAGCCGTTTCCGACCATTGTCTGTCAAAGGAAAAGCCGGATCTGCAATCACTTGCAGATTGCTGGTAGTCATTTCAATGTTCTTCAAACGGAGGTAGGCTTCTGCCAGTCCGTGCAGTTGCTGACGGTAATTGTCTTCTGCGATACCAATGGCACGCTGCATGCGGGTTACCTGCGTACCTACAGGAGACATGTGGCTGTATTGGTCAAAGATGTCCTGCTGGCGGTCTTTCAATACTTTTAATTCAGCTCTATATTTGGCCTCTTTGATACAAGCGGACAGCCATTCAGATACTAAATTGTCAATACCGACCCCTTCTTTGGAAAAATTATATTCGTTCAGATTGTCAGATATATGCGAGATCCTTTCTTCAGTTTTCCGTAAGGCTTCTTTATCTCGTTTAAGCTCAGGCTCTTGTTCTCCGGATTTTGAGAATATCTCTTTTTCGGTTATGTTCTGATTCAGTTCGCTGATTTTATTCAACTCATTCAGCAGTTGGGTATTATCGCGGATAATTTTTGCACGTATATCCATTTTGTCTTCCAGCATATTGCGTAATGCAGCCGCACTTTCATATTCGCGGAGGGCAAATTCCTTGCGGTCATCTACGGCATAACGGGTGCTAGACAATGCTTCGGTTTCTTCGCCGTAATTGATTACTCGTTCTTTCACGCAATATTCCATCAACTTGTCTTCTTCTTCATTCAGACGTTTTTTAGCTAAACGCGTTTGCTCTTCAAAGTAGGCTATAACGTCATTGGTTGCCTTGAAACGCAACACTTCATAGGCTTTTTTCAATTCGTCTATCAGAATGATGACCGTCTGTTGGGCGATTCCCGGATCAGCAGTAGTATATTCAATGTTAAGTATGTCGCTGGTACCGGAACGTTGTACTTTGATGGCATCCAATGCTTTGTGGCTATAAAATGGGGCATTCCCGTTGAACAAAGCATATACATAGTTGTTTTTGCTTTCTTTACGGTAATTAAACAGGTTTTCGGCAGTCTTGTTTACGTCTTTTCTGTCAACCAAAGAAAGTATTTCTTTGGGGGTTGTTTCCAACAGCAAGCGGTAATGCTTGGCTTCTATGTAGTGGTTGTCTTTCCACTCTTCGCCATACGTAAGGGCATTGGCCAGTAGGCGTACAGATACATTGCTTAAAGTCCCAGGCGATTTGGCCAGTCCGATGAGGTTGTCAAAGGTACTGTTAATCGTTGAAATATTGACTGTGGTACCTTCTATGGTAGTAGCATTTGTTACACCTGCAAACATACTACCTTCCGCTGTATAGCTGAAAGGCAGGAATTGGGTGAAATAAATGACCAATCCTACAACGAACAAAGTTCCCCACAATAGCCAATAGCGAATGCGGTAAATAAATTGAGAGAGAAACAGTGCTATATCCATATCTTAAATAAATCTTAGTCTTTAATAATATTTACATTGGTCAGCATTTCCAGCAAAAGAATGGAGTTGTGGAGTTTTACACGTGCCTCCTCATAGCTGACAACGGCTCCCGAACGACGAGCACGCTCCAGAGAAAGTGATATTATACTGATTTTACCTTGAATAAAATCATTTTCGGAAATTTTCATTTGAGCATTGTAAAGAGCTGCTGTCTCTGCCTTGGCACGGATGGTGGCAAGCTGCACCGTTACATTGTTGTATGCTTCCAATATTCGTAGCCTTCGTTCTTCCATCACCTCTTCCTGAGTGTATTTCAGCTGTTCGATTTCATAGTTGTATTTTTTCAGCTTCAGCTTGCGGTTTGTAAATTCTCCCAAAGGTATGCTGACACTTGCCCCTACGTTGAAATTGTGCTGGGCACTTGACATGGTAGTCTGGTACATAGGAGTAAATTCGTCGCTGGCATTGCCTATAACATTGTATCGTCCGTATGAATACGTTCCGTTCACTTTGAAGTAATTCCACCAGTCCCGTTTTTGGAGGCGATATTCATTTTTTGTTTGTTCTACTTGCGATTGGGCACGCTTCACCGTAGCGTTCTCCACCACTGCATCGAGAAAGACGGAAAGGGGAGGAAGTTCCAGCTTTTCAAGTTCGGTGGCGGTCTTGGCAGACAGCGCTACCATGTTGTCGGCATAGTTGTTCTCTTCCCATTTTTCATCTTCCGTCTTCAGCTTTTCCAGCATCTTGATGCGCTCTTCCCGTGTCATTTCCTGCTGTGCAGCTGCGGAAACAGACCACCCCAATAACCATAGAAGGAGGAGGGGGCTGATATATCTTTTTATTCTTTCCAAAATCATATACATTCTATTATCTTTTCTTTCATTTATTATCTGTATATTTAGTCTTTACTGCCGTCCTTTTATACATTCTCTTTTTGCACAAACGCTGTCAGCGTCTTGCACAGTATCTTCATGTCCAGCCAGAATGAAAATTCTTGGGCGTACTTGATGTCCAGTTGCTTGCGCTCTTCGGCGGACATTTTCCCGGCGCCGCCTCGTTTCTCCACTTGCCACAGTCCCGTCAGTCCGGCGGGAGCCATGAAGCGCTCGATATACGCGTCGCTGGTCAGCAGCTCGGCCTCGTAGAGGGGGAGAGGGCGGTTGCCCACGATGCTCATGTCCCCTTTGAGGACGTTGAACAGCTGCGGCAGTTCGTCGATGCTGTACTTGCGGATGAAACGGCCTACGCGGGTGACGCGGGGATCGTTCTCTATCTTGACAAACGCATTCTGTTTTTCTTGGGCCTTCTTTTTAAGGAAATCTTCTTCGGAGATGACAAAATCGTCTGAAATCAGCAGGGTAGCCTCTTCTTCGGAGGTGCCGGTCAGGTCGTCGAAACGGATTTCCGGATGGTCATCGGTCAGCTCTTCTTCCATCCGGTACTGGTTGAGGGCGTTCAGCTCCTTCAGGCGCTTGTCGGCATTGGTGTACATGGAACGGAACTTCAGGAAGTTGAATATCTGGTAGTTGCTGCCTACACGCTGGGACTTGTAAATCACTTTGCCCTTGCTTTCCACGCGGATGGCTATGGCCGTGGCTATGAGCAGCGGGGACAGCACGACCAATACCGACGTGGCAAAGACGACATCGAACACACGCTTCCACAGGGGCAGGTGGAAGGTGTTGAATATCCGGCGGTGTGCCTGGCTGAATTCCTGAAGCTTGTGCTCCTTGCGCAGATGGAGGAATTTCGTCATTTGCCGGATATTTTCGTCACTGGCCATGGGGGGAAGGGTGTTGTTGACACCTGCCTGCAGATAGAGCTTGCGTTCCTCCTTCCGGAGTTCTCCGGTGATGAGGATGATGTACACACGCGGGTAGCGCTTATGCAGGAAAGTGATGTTACGGCAATCTTCTTCGGGGGTGCTTTGTTCGTAAAGGACGGATGTGTTATATCGCTCGCGGATGCTGTCGATGACTTTGGCGGCCTTGTTGCAGGAGGATACAGCTATGAACATCCCTTCCGTGACTTTGCCCAGGTGGTCGATGGTTGTGCTGTTGTTGCCTATATAGATATAATATAGCATATCCGTTACTTCTGCTTTTTAGAGGTATTTCTTGATGCGGGCTTTCAGCTCCATGGGGTTGAAAGGCTTCAGTATATAGTCTTCGGCACCGGCTTCGAGCAGGCGGATGCGCTCGCTGGTGCTTTCTTCGCTGGATAGCATCACGACCGGAATATCCTTGAACAGGGAATTGCCCTTCAGATATGCCAGAAATTCGTCGCCCGCCATCTTCGGCATGTGTATGTCCGAGATAATCAGGACAGGCTCGTTCCCTTCATTCAGCCATTCGATGGCACGGATGGGATTCTCGAAATATACCAACTCGTTCTCCTTTCCTAAATATACCGAGAGTACCTTGCCAATGGCAGGTTTGTCGTCAACAAATAATATTTGTTTCATATAGTTTGTCTTATTGTTGTTATCGCTGATAAATTTACATTTATTTGTGCTGATATATCCTATCATATAGGAATCATGCCGGTTAATTTTTCTTGTAGAGCTTGTCACTGTGGTAGTTCTTGCTATACCAGTCGGTATTGGTTTTTCCGCCCGAGCGTACCCAGGCGGAGAAATCGTCATAGGCTTCGGTAATCATGACGAGTTCCTGCGGCCATATCCAGCTGTTCCCTATGATGCGGATGCCCCATGCCATGTTGTCGCTGCTGATGAAGTGTCCGGTTCCGTTGTCGTTGCTGGCGCCGGAATAGGACTGGTCGGCTTTGGCGGTGGGGGCGTAGCCTGCCACGTGCACTTCGCGGCGGTAGGGCACATAGGCTCCCCGCTGGGTATAGATGAATACGTCTAACTGGCTTATGTTGAAGGCTTCGGGTTTTACGTCTTGACCGGCGAACTTGATGGAGAAATCGAAGTTCTTGTCTTCGTCCGTCTTCCCGCCGATTTCGGTGTTGATGAACGTGTTGTCCGTCTGTCCCGGATCCATGTAGCGGTGTACGTCTTCGCAGATGACGAGAGTGGGGTGACCGGTGTCGCCTTCGAAGGAGGTCTTGCTTCCGTTCTGTTTCATTTCGGAGGTGTTCACGCTATTGTCCAGTCCCAGGAACTGTATTCCTATTCCTAATGTGCGGCTGGCACCTACGGCCTTGACTCTTCCCTTTATCTTGGCTTCCTTTACATATTCAGCACCGCCTTCCTTCTTGTTGGTGAGCTTGATTTCGTCGATGGTAAGCACCACGTCGTTCATGTCATAATCACCGTAGACGGGCCATTGGTCTTCGAAGGCGTAGGTGTAGCTCGTTGCATCTCCTACTTCTATCGGATATTCGGGAGTTTCTTCGGGCTGTTTGGGGACTTCGTTGATGATGCCGCTGCAGGTTTCGATGATTTCGCCAGATTCTCCGATGTTGGCTTGCTTGGCAGTTGTGGCGATTTGGAGGCACTGGGTGTTATTGCCTGCACGGGAGAAGTCAGCCGTACCTTCGATTACGATGTTTCCGGATACATAGGTGGTCCAGGTGTATAGGATGGTGGCAGCCTGTATCATGGAGATTTCCTCGTTTCCGGAATCGTTCTTTCCGTCGAAGTGTTGGCTGGAGCCTCCGGTGAATGTGCCTGCCTTGATGATGGAACCGTTCTTGAGGGTGAAATGGGAATCATTGGCACCGGTGACGTTGGGCACGGGCTTCCAGCTGCCGTCGCCGTCCTGGCCGGCGGTGATGGAGCCGTTGTCCAGGGTGACTTCCCAGAACGTGAAGCTGTTCTTTACAATCAGGGTACAGGCGTTGTACATGACATCCGTCGCGTTTTCGCTGTCAAGCACGGTCACTTCCATGCGACCGTCGTTGTAGATGGCGATGCCGCCGGCTATCTTGTAGCCGGAGAACGTGGCGTTCCGGCGATTTATGATGCGGGTCGCCGTGGAGTTGTTCCCTTGGAAAGCACAGCCTTCAGCCTCTCCGTACTTGATATTCCCGTTGTTGAAAATGGTACCGGCATTGGCATGGATGCCGCTGTTTGGCACGGTGAGTTCGGAGTCGTTGACAAGCGTGATGTCTGTCATCGTGAATTCCGGGATACTGATGGGGGCACAGTTGAAGAATGTGATGCCATTCAGTGCCATTTCACCGGTAACGGAAAGCGTTCCGGCATTGTAAAATTCGGCTTGGGCGTTTCCGGAGTTATTGATGATGGATGCTGCACTGATGGTTCCGAAATTCTTGAGACTGGTACATTGGAAATTGAAAGTTCCGGCTGTCTCGACTGTTCCGCCTTTTTGGATGAAGAGGCTGGTCTGGTTGCCCAAGGTCAATTCCCCCTGGTTCATAATCTTGCCGCCCGGCAGCACATAGATGTCGAACGGGTATTGTACGGACGAAAGTTTCCATGTGCCTTTGACGTAGATGCTTATTCGTCCGGAGCCTTTTGGCTGTATATCTTTGATGAAAGGGTTATTGTCGGTATAGCTTTCGTCTATGATGAACTTTGCTCCGGCTGCAAGTTTCATTCCCGAGCCCCAGTCGTTTGTGGGGGAGTCCGAGAGGGTGGGGACGTCGACTTGATCGGTGTAGTCGGGCGTAGCCGGTTGGGTGATATTCGACGCTTCGTAGGCGGCATTGTCATTGGAAACTCTTGTCGTGGTGCTGCGGGTGCTGGTTCCGGTGTAGTAGAGCCGGCAATCGAGCGTTCCACCGCCATCGGGCAGGGTGTATTGGTAGATGCTTTTGTATTGCCCGGGTGTGGTTTGTCGCAGATAGATTCGGGTGAGCGTCTTGGGGACGTTGATTTCCGTGGTGTAATTCGCGTTTTTCCGGGCGTAGCCTGCCGCTATGGGTATGAGGGTCTCGTCGGCCATCGGATTGGCGGTGAATACTTCTATCAGGTATCCGTAGGCTCCGTTGAACTCGTCTTTTACTTCCACATTCAGTTTTACGGAACTGATCATGGACCAGTCAAAACCGTCGGGAGCCTTGAAATCTTCGCCAAAGGGATTTTCTGCAGGCGGAATAGGACGGATTTTGCCGGGTTCGTATACATCATCTTTGCAACCGGCCAATGCTGTCATTGCAAGGATGCCGATTATTATGGAGATATGGTTGAAAAATCTCATATTATGATATATTAGTGATATTATATTCAATTTTTTGCAAATATAATGATTAATTCGGGATATATGTTGTATATACTGTCCTTTTTTTGTAAATATCTCAAGAGTGACTTGCAAAAACGTTTTTTTGCTTGAATCGGGCAGGTCTTTTGACCCTGAAAAGAGGATGCGTCAAAAGCCTATGAGCCCTTTCATTATGTTATAATTTTAGGCGCGGATTACGCGGAATAACGCGGACTCAGTAAAAAAATCCGTGAATTCTGTGTAATTCGCGCCTAAAAGAAAGTGTTAAGAGGGGGTTGACACACCCTCATAAAAGAACATCAGGAGAGTTTCGGCACCCCTTCTTTCATTTATGAAGGGGCTTTATGTCTCCGGCTGTTTATTTCACGACAGACCCGGTAGACGTTTTCCACCAGTCTTGATTGCTGTTGTAGTTGGCGCCCCATTCGCCGAAGCCGCTGTAGGCCTCGCTGATGTTGGTCCTTTCGGTAGGCCATGCCCAGTCGCCCTGGATGCAAATCATCTGCGGGGCTGTGCCTTGGCCGGGAGCGGTGATGTTGACGGTTGCTTCCGTGTTGTCTTTAGCAATGACTTTTACGGAGAAGCCGCCCATGTTGTTGCTGGCCATGCTGAAATCTTTGTCGACATTGATTGTTACAGGTTTTCCGGCTGTGCCCTTGCTTCCGTTGGTGTTGATGAATTCGGTAGTGCTGCTTCCGCCCAACAAATGGTGGATTTCACCCAACTCCTGGTTGCCGAAGCAGATGTAGGCGGGCAGTGTGCCTCCGGCTGCAAGCGGAGTGACGGTTGCGGTGCTCTCGCCGCTGACGTGGCTCACGCTGAACACAATGTCGTTGAAGTCGAAGTCATCGGTTGAACCGAGATCTTCGCAGGCAAGAATCCAAGGGTTGCCGACAGGCTCGGGAGTGGGGGTGGGGTTGATATCTTCGGGCTTTTCGAAATTACCGGTGGCAAAATATAGAATATCATTCATGTCACAATCGCCATGGGTGTTGTCTTCAAATCCTATACATGTTGTTTTTCCATAATTATAAGTAACGGCAACGATATCTCCTTCTTTAGTATCCGGATTGTAATATTTTGCATAATAAGCATTTACTTCCGGTAAAGAATAGGAAACTCTATAAATGAAATTATTGGCTTGATTATTTACAATATCGCTTTCATTGCTATATTCGCTGTCGCTTGCTTTGATGATAAAGAAAGCGATGTGAATTCCTTTGGGAAAATTATAAGATGCATTTCCATTTTCGTCAAAATAGACCAAATGATATTCAGTTCCGGTTACCATATGTTCATTGTGATTATCACTATTGATCCAAGTAGGTAAATCCATGCCGCGGGGTGCTTCTTTCTCGCACAAGATGTTAGTGTATGGACGCGCATCATCCATGAGTACATACCTTTTTGCATTAAGTTTGGATTTTAAATCGTCCTCCATATAGTAAAAGTAGCCAATTTGGTTGTAGTATTGTGTCCCGCCATACATCAAAGAAAAACTGACGGGTCCCTCACTTAGCATTGTGTATTCTACTTTTGTACCTAATTGTTCTTTCCATTTTTCCCGGTTGTTGATTCCTTCAGCGAACACAGCTCCTAGTCCGATTATGGGTTTGAAATCTTCAAATTTCCAAGCTGCAGTAACGTTTTTCTTTACATTGTTGAGATAGAATATGCTGCCACAATCCCTGTCTCCCCAACCATACTGTCCTTCTTCCGGATGTCTTACAGTTCCTAATTTAACCTCTTTTCCAACTGTGGTATTACATGCTTCGGCTCTTGTGGTAGCATTGCTTTTGGATACTTTCATTACTCCGTCACTGATGAGGTAATACCCATTCATGATAAGACCTTCATCGCCTTCTACTGTTGCATAGACATAATTTGCGCTAACCGGAACATCGAATGCGATGGATGCCGTGCCATTTACCTGTGTCTTAGCCAGCAGATATGCATCTGCGTTTATTGGGTTGGCTGTATGGATTTTCAGCGTGTAGTCTCCAGTGATGGAGCCTAAATCCACATTAGCCGTCACCCTTGTCGCCGTATTCCACGTCTGGTTCGGGTCGACCTTTCCGAACTGTTTTTCCCATGCGTTCTCGTACTTTTTTACGACAGCTTCCGGGTTATACACATCGTCGTTTGTACATCCACCGAGTAGCATGCTGGCAATACCGACACACATTATTGTTCTGAATAATGTTTTTTTCATATTACTATTATTTTAAAGTTGTGTAATCTTCTTTGTTGGCGAATTAGTTGTTTACCAATCTGTTCACAAAGATAGCCGGAAGTATTGTTATATATGTTGTAAATGTTATCTTTTTATGGTACAAATTGATTGAAGTTATGGGGTAAAATGTTATCTGTCCCTCTGTGGTGTATTGTAGAGGGGATTGGGAGGGTGGCCAAGAAATGCAACTTATTGCTTGGTGATTTCTCCTGCCAGGTCGGAATTCATGCGGTGGCGGATTTCGGCTTGGTTCAGTCCGTGCCCCAGGAGGAACATAAGTTTGGTGACGGCACATTCGGGGGTGCTGTCGTAGCCGCTGATGACCCCTGCCTGGAGAAGTTGCAGTCCGGTTTCGTAGCGTCCCATCTCGACGGCGCCACTTTGGCATTGGGTGATGTTGACGATGACAATGCCACGTTCGCTGGCTTCTTTCAGCTGGCGGATGAACCATTCTTTCTGGGGGGCATTGCCGGAACCGAAG
>Ga0129308_1002057_pt1 | contig 18355 bp, 12 predicted proteins | sample L827metagenome_FD_94440 | JGI IMG/M metagenome (GOLD analysis project Ga0129308, IMG submission 94440) | Ring-tailed lemur group fecal microbial communities from Wisconsin, USA - L827 metagenome | ecosystem: Host-associated > Mammals > Digestive system > Large intestine > Fecal | place: USA... | reverse complement strand
TTCCTGAATTGTTTTCACCGTATCCAGAAAATCCTCCATTTTAGGATCCAATACCAGCTTGCCGTCCACCACCCAGGGCTGATCCCTGTAGGACAGCACCATCAGCATGACATCCTCCCAGCTTCCAAACATCGTAATTCCGGCTTCCTTAAAGGCCGCAGCAGTTTCCAACATTTTGTCATAATCGGACAGATATGCAGATACCTCCTCCGGTTCGCTCACGCCCAAAACCTTCTCAGCCAGATCCCTTCTGTAAATGACAGAACCGGGCGTTGTCTGCCAGCTCAGTGCACGAACCGCTCCCGAATCATCCGTGCCCACATCCTTTACATAGTCCCATACATCATCAAGCACCGCATTGTAAGGTTCTCCGGTCAGATCGTCCCACACGCCTGCATTCACCAGGTATCTCACATAATCGGACTCTCCGGTAAAAATATCCGGGACATTCTGTCCGCTGGAAATAACCGGTGTCAGCTTGGATAAAAACTCTTTGTTGGGAATGACCGTGATATTTACTTTAATGTTCGGATAAATTTCATTGAAACCTTCCACAAAGCGCTGCAGTTCTTCTCCCGACGACCAAACATTCAGTTCCGCCGCCATACCCGTATCAAGCCCGGATACTTCCTCCGTCTGAGCCGCAGTCTCAGCGGAAGGAAGGGCTTCCTCTACCGCTTCATCCGTTTTTTCTGCTTCCCCCTGCGTCTGATTCTGACCGCATCCTGCCAGCACGCTCATGCACACTGCCGCCGCAAGCAACAGGCTCAACATTTTCTTCTTCATTCCTTCTCCTCCTTTTTGTTTATAATATCTGTTAATATTTCATTTGTCCTATTAGAACAAACAGGTAACAATGCTATGCGCGGGCAGCTGCATTTCAGCAATCTCATCCCGCCAGCGCAGTGTCAGATTCTTCGCACAATCCCCGGGATTCATCACCACGACTGCCTTCTCCCCATCTACATTCTCAAAAGCACATCCCTCCAACAACTGAGTATATATGGAATGGCCAATTCTCACCGCGCCGGGCCTGATGAATTTGCTGAAATGTCCGATATAATAATAGGAAGAAGAATATTTTATTTCTCCCGACTCATGATCCACCACTACCGGAGCTTCCCCTGTCCAGATTCCCGTTTCCATACAAGACAGCAAAAATTCCTTTTCCGTCTCGCTCAGATTCTCTTCCTTACACCCCTCATCGAGAAACCTATTTCTGAAGGCCACCTGCTCCTCCATCCAGTGATCCGGCCTTCCGTTAACATCAAGGATCATATTCCAGTCCACCCAGCCGCAGGCCCAGTGATTCAAATCCCCAATTATATCATGCGCATATTTTTCACCGGTCAAATAGCATTCTCTTTCTTCATTGCTCACGCAGGCTTCCGTTCCAAGAATCAGCTTTTCAGGATACATCTGGTGAATGGCATCCAGCGCCCCGAAATGATCTCCTGCATACCAGTGAACCGCAATTCCGTCCAGAGCTTCCCGCGCTTTTGGGTCAGAAAGTATTTCTTCCGCTCTGTCAAAAGCCCGTTCCTTATTATGATCCCAGAACAGCACCTTCTTATCATCCAGACCGGCGCTGTTGAGGGAAGGCCGCAAATAATCCTCTGCAAAGACCCGTTCATCCTCCGCCGCATAATAACAGGATTCCCAGCCCATTTCCGCGTGCGCTTCATTTTGAATTGTGACGCCCCAAATGGGAATCCCCTCCTTTTCATATTCCTGCAAAAACTTCACGAAATAGTCCGCCCAGACCTGGTAACACTCCTTTTTCAGGTATCTTCCCTTGTCCATGCGCCCGTTGGTTTTCATCCAGCCGGGAGGGCTCCAGGGTGACGAAAACAGTTTCAAATTTTCATTTATGGACATCGCCCTTTTTATCATGGGAATCACGTCCTGTCTGTCATGTGCAATGGAAAAATTTTTTAATTCCCAATCATTTTCCACATCGTCGTAAGAGTAAAATTCCGTCGAAAAATCACAGCTGTTGATCGTGGTTCTGCAAAGGCTGTAGCCAATTCCCTCTTTCCTGTCAAAATAGCCCTTCATCACCGCATCCTGATCTGCAGCGCTCATTTTCTTTAAATTAACCGCGCTGGCCTGGGTCATGGCTCCGCCAAATCCCAGAATTTTCTGATAATGAACCTGATCATAAATATTAAATATATTCGCTTCATTCGCGCGGTAGCCCTCTCGGTCCGCATGGAAGAACAGCGGTTCCTGTTCCTGCAAAAAAGCGCGGCCGTTATAATCTGTCACAAAAACCCTGATTTTTTTATTCATCGGATTTCCTCCCTTCCGGCATCCCCACATACACTTTTCATTCTGCTGCTATATCGCTTTTGATTGATTGAACAGATAATTCCGGGATCTATTTTAAAATTCCGTTCTTCATCCATCAGACCATTGATTTCCTGCTGTACATCCGTCAACTGCGTATAACAGTAACCGCACGCCCACGGCAGGCTCCCCACTGCCCGCGTAATTCCCTCATACCTGCGTACAAACTCATCCGCATTTTTCACCTTATTGCCATATCCCCAGCCCGGCTGTCCATTCTGAAAGGCAATACCTCCAAATTCACTTATCATAATCGGTTGTCCTGCATAATAATAATTCTGTGCGAAAACCGGCTTCTGCAGATTGGGATATATTCTGCCTTCCAGTATTTCTTCCAAATTTCCGCCATAGCGTTCTAAAAAGACGTCCGCATCCTCCTCATAATCATGGAGGGTAATGATATCCGATACGGTATGCTCCCAGCCGTCGTTTGCCAGAACCAGTCTTGTGCCATCCAGCGCTTTGGTAGTATGATAAAGTGCCTCAGCAAAATGCTGCTGCCGTGTGTCCGTCCGGATTTCATTCACTCCCCAGGATTCGTTCAGAGCGGTCCAGACAAAAATAGATGGATGACTGTAAAGCTGTTCCACAATTTCAGTCCATTCCCGCATGTAATTTCTGATTTCCTCAGCCCCAAAACGATAAGCGGAGGGTGCTTCACACCATACCAAAAGTCCCATCACATCACACCAGTAATAGTATCTTTCATCTTCGATCTTCTGATGCTTTCTCGCCCCGTTAAATCCCATTTCTTTTGTTTTTCTGATATCCTCAATGATCGCTTCCTCATTCGGAGGGGTCAGGCCTGACTCCTTCCAGTAGCCCTGATCCAGTACCATTCTCTGATAAAGAGGCTCCTCGTTCAAAAGAACGTTCCCACGGCAGAGCAGGATCTCCCGCATTCCGAAATAAGAAGCCACTTTGTCGCAAAGACGATTCTCATGATACAGTGAAATCTCAATATCGTATAGATCCGGATTGTCAGGTGTCCAGCAGTGAATCCCATTCAATTCCGTATCTTCACTGACTTCTGCCACATCCGCAGTTGCCTTGGTATGAAATCTTCTCACCGGAAACTCGACCGCGGTAATCGGCCTGCCCTCAAAGAAAATCTCCGCTTTTGCACGAATATTACCGCATTCCCTCTCTGCACTGATATCGAGATCAATCACTATTGTCCGCTCTTTCAGAGCCGGCGTAAGTTTCAATGAGGTAATGTGCACTGCATCTACAGTTTCCATCCAAACGGCTTTCCAGATTCCGGTCGTCTGAACATACCAGCATCGGAAGCTTTCACCCCGCCATCGCTGTTTGCCGCGAAGCTGTCGGGCGTCGAAAGAATCCTCAGCTTTCACAACAAGTTTATTTCTTTCAGCAAGATAATCCGTGATGTCAAAGCTAAAGCGTGCGTATCCGCCTTCATGCTCTCCTACTTTTTTTCCGTTTATCCAGACCGTTGTCCGGTAATCACATCCCTCGAAATGGAGCAAAATCCTCTTTTGTGTAACTTCCTTTGCATCAATTTCCAGCATTCTCGCATACCACACACAGAAATGCTCTTTCTCCTCACCGATCCCACTGGCCTTTGTCTCATAGGAAAAAGGGACATTTATTCTCGTTTCACTTTGAAAATTCTCATACCACCTTTCCCTTTCTCCCTGTCCATCATCATCAAACCGGAATGCCCAGCTTCCGTCTAAGCTGTTCCAGGAATCTCTGACCATCTGGGGCCTCGGGTAATCTTTGATATAGCACGCCGTTTGTTTCCTCATAGAACTCCCTCTCCGCAATTTATTTGTATTAAATTTTTTAATTCTTATAAGTTTATTTTACCATTTTTAGCGCCATATTCAATTTTATTTTTACTTTTTTTATGATTTTCCGAGCAAAACCTCCGTTTTCAGGCCTTTTATATCAATTTTACTGTTACATTTTTTCAAAAAAACAGCGAAATGAACAGTTGCATTCATAACGCTGTTTTCTACCTTTTAATTTCTGTATTCAATCCCCATCACGATATCCTGCGGGTAATCTCCATAAGTCCTTCCAAACAGATTGAAGCCCCCTATATAAACAGCATCAGGTTTATTGCAAATTTCAAACTCGATATAGGGCCTTTCCGTTTCAAAGAGCTGGGTGACGGTAACATCCGAATATTTTTTTCCGTTCATCAGAGTTGATTTTTCATTTACTTCAATACCCAGCATGATACCATATTGGGTAGAACCGTTCTCCCATATTTCAGGATTCAGCCTTCCCCTCCGGGCGCCATAATCTCCATCGGAACGCCATGTGCCAATTTCCAGGCCATTGATCCTAAAGGTGATGTCTGATTTCCAGTCCTCATGATAATTGGGCGCTTCCGAACAGATTTCCAGCGTAAACATCAGCTTATGCGCCTTTCCTCCTGCCGGAAGCAGATTGGGAAAACGGTATTTCACATATCCTCCTGCTGTCCACAAAATGCCCGCGCGGGTCCGTTCAGGCAGATAAAAAGAGGTAACTTTATCTTCTGTGCCGATAATACCCTTTTCTCCCGCAATTCCGCAGGTTGGCATTACATCAAAATCATAGTAAGCCCCTATCGGCATCTCGCAGCTTCTGTACTCATTGATGTCGCTGTTTTTCTGGTATGCGCTGATATTGACATAATCCGTTTTTCTGGTGCACAGCTTCATCGTCCCTCTCATGCCCGGACGCTCTTCTATATTGATCAGATCTGCACTCTCAAGAACCTTGATGTGAAAGGTAACGCTGGACTGAGGAATATTGAGCCTCTCTGAAATTTCACTGATGCTCAGCCCCTTATTCTCAATCAGCTTCAGAATATCGATCCTCGCCGGTACGGAAAGCGCTTTACAAATGCTGCATAATTTTTCCTTATTCCCCACATCAACATCCACAATTCTTGACATAACACAATTCCTTTCCTGCAAACACCGTTTTATCGTCAGGCCGTCTCTGATATTCTCAGTCCGGATCCAACATGCGGTAGCCCACGCCCATTTCCGTGAAAATATATTTGGGCTGCGTAGGATTTTTCTCCAGCTTTCTGCGAATATTCGCCATGTTTACCCTCAGAATCCGGTTATTGTTCTCCATGTTCGGCCCCCAGATCTCTTTGATCAGGAAATCATAAGTCAGCACCTTCCCTGCATATTTGCCCAAAAGCCCCACCAGCTTAAATTCATTCTGGGTCAGATTCGCATCGTTTCCGTCCACATAGACCCGGTGCTTATCGTAATCGATGACCAGACCTCCTGCCGAAAAGGTTCCGGTCAGACCGCCCTCCGGGGACAGATATGTGGTTCTGGAATGGCGGATGGCCGTGCGGATTCGGGCAAGCAGTTCCGATGTGCCGAAAGGCTTTGTAATATAATCGTCCGCTCCCAGATCCAGCGCTTCCACCTTATCCTTTTCATGAGTTCTGGCGGAAACCACGATGATCGGCATGCCCGACCATTCCCTCACCTGTTTCAAAATTTTCACTCCGTCCATGTCCGGCAGACCAAGATCCAATATGACCAGATCCGGGCATTGGGAGGTGATCAGACTGTAGGCCTCCGTTCCGGTGTTGGCAATCATCACATCATAGTTGTTCGCTTCCAGAATAGCACGAATAAAATTCCGGATGCTCTTATCATCTTCCACGATCAGAATTCTGTCTTTGATCTCCATGCCTACTCCTCTCCTTCCGTCGGCAGCCAGAAAGCGACTCTCGCGCCATGACCGTCCAGATTTTCCGCCTTCATATTTCCTTTGTGTGCCTTCACAATGCTCATGCACACCGACAGGCCGATTCCCATATTCCGCTTGGAGTCATATTCCTCTCCCTCCCGGGACTGTAATCCTCCTTCAAACATGACCGGCAGTATCGATTCTTTGATTCCCTGTCCATCGTCCTCCACCGCAAAAAGAACCCGTCCTTCCGCCTGAGAAACGGTGATCTTTATTTCTTTTGTGGTCTTTCCGTGCAAAACGGAATTTTCCATCAGATTGACCAGCACCTGCTCGATCAGCACGCCGTCCATCGGCACAAGCAGCACGTCCCGGGGCATTTCCACCTCCACATTCACCTGTGGGAAACGCTTTTTGAACTTTATCACCGCCCCGCCGATGACCTCCTCCACCGCTTCCTCACAGGTCTTGATCCGGGCGCTGTCCCCGTTGATCCTCGTGACCGAAAGCAGGTTTTCCACAACCCTGATCAGCCATTGTGCTTCCTCCACAATGTCCTGCGTCAGCTCCAGCTTCTCCTCTTTTGCCAAAGCATCATAATTTTCCAGAATCCCCGTAGCAGATCCGAGGATGGAGGTCAGAGGGGTACGGATGTCATGGGAAACCGCCCTCAGCAGATTTCCCCGCATCTTCTCCTTTTCCACCTCAAGCCGCACCTGCTCCTGCTGCTTGATCTGCGTTGTCAGCGTGCTGACGATGACCGCCACAGCCAGCATTGCCAGAAAGGTAAGAGGATATCCGGTAATCGTGAAATTAAAAGCAAAATATGGATAAGTAAAAACGAAGTTCACGCCCACCACCGCGATCATGGAGGCGATGATCCCATAAAGATAACCGTCAGTATACCTTGAGATGAACAGAACGGCCAGCACGAACAAAAGCGGAACGTGCGTATCTGTGGGAGAAAAGTTTTGAAGAAAAAAGCAGAAAACCGTAGCCGCTCCCAGAATCGCCACCGTAATGCCACAGTTTTTTATGATTTCCGGCAGGAATTTTCTTCCCGCGCGCTTCTGAAGCTGCTGCATAGCGCTTCCTCCTGCTAATATAGTAAAGCGTATGAACGGACCGAAGGTGCGTTCATACGCCTTATTTTACCATATCTTTTGCTAAGAATGTGCTAAAAAGTGGAAATTTGATGCAGCTATATTAATAACGGGCATTTTTCAGGACGGTGTTATCAGCCGCCCCAGTTCATTTGAATCTTTCCTTCCAGATCCTTCCATACAAAGCACTCTCCTTCCAGCGTCATATATCCATGCCAGCTGCCTTCCTTCGGAATGGAAACGGACCCCGGATTCATGCAGATATAGTCCTCATGCTCTGTGCAGACGGGAATATGGGTGTGTCCGTGCAGCAAAATGTCTCCCCGATGCAGGGGCGGCAGATTTTTCTCATGAAAAAGATGCCCGTGAGTGGCAAAAATCACCCGCTCTCCGGAACAGAGAATGCAATATTCTGCCATAATGGGAAACTCCAGCACCATCTGATCCACTTCCGTGTCGCAATTTCCTCTCACACACAAAACATCCTCTTTTCTCCTGTTGAGCAGCTCGATCACCCCTTTGGGATTATATTCCCTGGGAAGATCGTTGCGGGGGCCATGATACAGAATATCCCCCAGCAGGAGCAGGCGGTCCGCCTGCTCCCTCTCATATGCTTCCAACAGCTTCCGGCAATAATACTCCGAACCGTGAATGTCCGATGCAATCATCCATTTCATTTCTTCTTCCTCCGCCTTCTGTACTTTGATTTTACACCAGGCCATGCTGCACCGCAACAATTCTTATTTCATAGCTGCGATCAGCAAACCCGTTCATAGCAATATCCACGGTCGCTCTTGCCTGCAATCGCAGTCACTTCAAAATAGACCACCGCATTTTTGCGAAGAACCAGTTCCATTTCCAGACCCGCTCCCCCTGCACATTTCCGTTCGGAGGTACAAAGCGGCCTTGCGCACTGCCGCAGCAGTTTCGTCTGCGCCTCGCTTAAGCCGGAGGGTTCTCCCATATCGTGCCACAGCTTCAGGGGGTTACATACCTCCTCGTCCACAGTCTGATACATGATGCCAAACTCGCATCCCTCTTTTCCCGGCAGCACGGCTGAAAGCGCAAGCTCCTTTTCTTCTCCCTCCATGCACAGATTCCACGCTGTGCCGCGATAAGAGCCGTCTGCCTCCCGGACAATCACGAGATTTTCATCCCGGTAAACGCAATCTCCCTGCAGCTTCTTAAAAAACGCAAAGGTCCAGAAGGTGGGCTTTGGAATACATCCGTTTGCCACAAGGCCAAATCCGCCGTGAAACGGCGTAAAGGGCACTCCCCTTTCCTCAAACACATCCCCGAACGTCCAGTAGGAATAGGACTCGTTCACATCCCCCAACCGGGAAAGCTGCAGTGCGATATAGGCAGCATTGCGGTTTGTATCGTGCAGCGGACAGTTGGGAATATAGGAAGTGTTAAACTCTGTGATGTGAATCTCCATTCCCTCAAATTCCGGAAAGCTGTCCACAATTTTTCTTGTCGTCTCCAGATTGGAAAAACCATCTTCCGGCTGACTGAGCTTCGCATAACCGTAATGCCCGGCCTCCTCGGGTATCTGCGTGGTGTAATGATGGCGGGTTACAAAATCCGGCATCAGCTTATGGTCCCTGCAAAATTCCATGAAACACCTGATCCAGCGCTCATCCTCCACGCCGCAGATCGCAGGTCCTCCCACTCTGAAGCGGGAATCCAGTGCCTTGATCGCAAGGAAGGTTTTCTCAAACAGCTTAAAGTATTCTTCCATATCGGCATTTTCCCAGAATCCCGGCAAATTCGGCTCATTCCACACCTCGATAGGCCAGGTCACCACCTCGCCTTCTCCATACCGCTCCATCAGATGGCCCAGCGTGGCTGTCACCAGGCTGCACCAGTCTTCATAGCTTTTGGGAGGTGTCGTATTCCCTTTCCAGTAAAAAACGGTCTGGCTTCCGCTGGCCAGCTTTTCGGGCATGAAGCCCAGCTCCAGAAAAGGTCTGATTCCAAGCCTAAGATAGCTGTCCATCACCCGGTCCAGATAAGTGAAATTATATTCCGCATGACGGATGCCGTCCTTTTCATATTCCTGATAGATCGCCATATCATCACAAAACAGTCCATGGCCCCTGATATGGGAGAATCCGATCTCCTCCTGAACCAGTGCCAGCTGATCCTGATATTCCTGCGTGAGCGCCAGACCCATCCTGCCGGTGCCCACACAGTAATCCACGTGATTGACAAAAGCTGCCCTGCTGTTCTCTTCTATTTTAATCCTTTTTTTCTGCATTATACTGCCCTCCTGTCCCTTCCCTACTGTTACAATTTTGTCTTTGGCTGCGCAATAAATATGCAGCCCGATGCGAAACTATGATTTTCTGCTATTAAAATAGTGAAAATCCAAAAAATCCGCCGTACCTCCGGTCTGCTCCGTGGAATAATAAGCCAGCCCGAAACGGCACCCTGTAAAGTGATCCATCTTAAAATACAGCTTCCAGCCGACTCCCAGCTTTCGCCATTCGCAGTCCTCATCCTCCCGCCAGAAAAACTCTGCCACGTCCCTCTTATCCTCAAAATCCGCTTCCAGCCGCAGCTGCACCACGCAGGAGGGAAGTCGAACGCGTCCGTACTCTTCCGGCAGCACTTCATAATCATAGTCTCCAAAAATCGTCTCATTCTTTGCAGGCTTCCCCAGCATCACCAGAGAATACTGCCCCTCCTGCCTGGTCAGCGCAACCATGCCATAGCATCCCTGAAACGCACAAAGTCCGGCATAGTCCCCGTCTTTCATGCCGCTGCCGTCCAGCGTGACCTGCGCCGCGCAGTCCGGCCCCGTCATCCGCTGTGTCAGCGTATTATAAGCGCTCATCACTGTTTTACAGATTTTACCGGAGCGCAGACGATATGCGCCGGGTCGTTCGGTCAGAGAGTACAGCTCTCCATGGGGCGCATGATTAAACTGCCAGTATTTCATCAGCCGCAGGCTTCTCCCATCCTCCGACGAAACCGTAAAGGCATTGCCATTGAGAGGCTCGTATCTGTGATCCGGCCTGGTGCTGACTGTCTGCACAGTGACGGGGACTTTTCCGTTTTCTCCCAATACCGGAAAACCATCCTCAAAATGCATGGGCATCAGCACCGGCGCCCTTCCCAGCGCTCCCCTGTCCTGAAACATGAAGGCATACCACTGTCCTGCAGGAGTATCCACCATTCCGCCCTGTGCCACGCCCAGGTTGTGGTATCCCATATCGTCGTCGATCACACATTTTCCCACAAATTCCCCGGTCAGAGAATCCGCGACAAAGCAGACCTCTGTTTTTCTTTCGCTTCCATAGGCGAGCATGTGACACGTGAAAATATAATATTTTCCATCGTGACTGTACATGTGGGACCCTTCAAATCCCAAATTGATCCGCTCCTCATCCACCGCCACGATCCGGTCCAGGCCGCCCGGCTCAGGGCCGGAGAGATCCGCCTTAAGCTGGGTCAGACGAAGCGTTTTCTGACCATGTACAATATAGACTTTCCCATCCTCATCAAAAAACAGAGAGCTGTCATAATAAAATCCCCCGATGGGTCTGCGCTTCCAGGGACCTTCCGCCCGCTGCGCCTCGAACAGATACGTCTCATGAGTATCGTTTGCCGCAAACAAAAGATAAAAGGTTCCGTCATAACAGCGCAGGGTGGGCGCCCACATGCCCTTTCCATAAATATTGTTTTCCCCTTCCAGACGATGCCGGGGATTGTCCGCCAGACCTTCAAACACCTGCCCTAACAGTTCCCAGTTGATCAGATCATAGGAGCGCAGAATATCGCATCCAGGCATATAGTGCATGGTGGTGCTGGCCATATAGTAGGTATCTCCCACCCGGATCACATCCGGATCGGGGAAATCCGAATAAATGATTGGATTGCCTACGTTCATCATCTCTTTTGTTCCTCCCGATTATAAATTTACACCCACCGTAAGCAAACGGCGCCTCTCATGACCTGCCCGAATAAACAAAATCGGAAAATACCGCCTCTTCCCTGCAGGGTCTGCCGTTTCCGCCGGCATACAGCGCAATATAATTTCCGGTAAAACGTCCTCCCACTTCCGTAGTCAGATACTGCACCTCGCCGCGCCCCAGCTCTTTCCATGAGCCATCCCGGGTCTGATAACTGAAAATGTAAAATTCCTTGTCCGAGGTCAGCTTAAGCCGTACACTCGCAGGGATGTCTTCCACCTCACATTCCACCTTTTCCAGCGAGCCGATCTGCCTTCTGAAAATGAGCTTTCTTTTCTGATTTTCACAGCACAGCGCTGCTTCATAGTGATGCCTGCAGTTCATATAAACGGTCAGCCCTGCTTCCTCACCCTCCAAAGAGGCGGGAAACGTGAGGGTCACACAGGTCTCGCTCACATGATGCTGCTGCCTGCGCCCGATCCAGGCAATGGAGTCCGCATCCTTTAAGCAGTTTTCATTTCCATGCAGGCAAAGCCCTTCTTTGCGGTATTCAAAAAGATCCTTGTCCGGATTGTAAAGATAATTCCAGGAAAAATCCGGCTTCCCGGCCTGAAAATCGTCTTCAAAGAAGTCCGGGCCGCTGCATTGGCCCTCTGCCGTACATTGTCCGGATCTGCCGTCAGGCAGCGCCTCCACCTCAAATTCCTCCAGCACCCTTCCATGATCGCCAAACACCGGCCATTCCCCGCTCCAATCCACCGGAAGGAGCATGGTCTCCCGCCCCAGGTTATGCCGCGGCGGATACCCCAAAGGTCTGGTTCCCAGGCAGACTGCCCACCAGCGTCCATGCTGATCCTGCACCAGATCCGCATGTCCTACGGATTCGATCGGCAGTCCCAGGCTTCTGTTGGTCATCACCGGATTATGCGGACAGGGGTCATAAGGGCCTTCCACATTTTTGCTGCGGGCCATGGTCAGCATATGACAACGTTCTGTGCCGCCCTCCGAAATCAGCAGATAATACCAGCCGTCTTTGCGGTACAGGTGAGGACCTTCCGCATAAGCGCCGCCTGATCCGCCCCAGATCTCCTTTGGCTTTCCAAGCAGCTTTCCCGCCTTTAAATCAAGCTCCTGCAAATAGATCTTCGTATCATTGGTTCCCGTATAATATACCCTTCCGTCCTCATCGAAAAACAGGGAAGGATCGATGCCGGGCGCATCCAGAAAAACCGGGTCCGACCACTCCCCTGCCGGATCTTTAGTCCATATATAAAAATTGCCGGTGCCGTCTCCCGCCCCCACATTCGTCACGATCATGTAGAATATCCCCTCATGATAGCGGATCGTAGGCGCAAAAATGCCCGTGCCGTTCTGGCCCGCCGCATCCTTATGCAGTGTCAGCTGGCTGTCGCGGGTAATGCAGTGTCCGATCTGCTTCCAGTGTACGAGATCCCTGCTGTGCATAATGGGAACCGCCGGGAAAAATTCAAATGTGCTGTTTACAAGATAGAAATCCTCTCCCACACGGCAAATGCTTGGGTCCGGATAAAAGCCTGTAATCACCGGATTGCGATATTTCATGCATGATACCTCCTTTTCATAACTTCCCTTTTCCTTTAAATCATGTCCTCTTCTTCATTGAGGCTACCTCTATTTTAAGATGATAAGGACCGCCGCGCATCGCATTTATTGCGCTTTTTTTGCAGATTTTGTCCGGTTTGCTTCGTCTGCATTACCGCCAAACCCTCTTTCAAATCCGGCAGTTATCTGGTAAAATAAAAAAAGCCGGAGGACAAAAGCGATGTCAATCTACCAGAATTCCCCTTATCCCCAGCCCATCGACGGCGGGGAAGGAACCCGTATCAATGACAGACACGAATATGTGGATTATTTGCCCAATACCAAAATGCGCATATGGTACTCCATGCAAAATCATTTCTATCCCCTGCACTGGCACGAAGCAGCGGAAATCATTTATTGTCAGAGCGGTTGCTATGTAATGGGGACGGAAGACCGGGAGTGGACGCTGCAAAAGGGCGATATTCTGATTTTACCCGGCGGCATCCCCCATTCCATGAATATGAAGGAGGACTGCCACGGCTTCGTCTATCTGCTGGACATGGAGTTTCTCAACCAGATTCCCAGTGCCACCCTGCTAAAGCCCCTGCTTTCCCACCCTCTCTTTTTGGACCGCAGCTCTGCTCTCATTTACCAGGAGGTTGCAGCCATTCTGGAACAGATTAAAACCGCCTATTTCGGAACCAACAATCTGAGGGAGCTTCTGGTCTATTCTCATTTTCTGATGCTTCTGACGAAGCTTGGGAATTACTATCTGGAGGAAAACAGAAAGCAGGCACACCTGCGTGCGGATAAACAGAAGGAATACATAGAACGTTTTCAGACGATCTTAAACTATATTAATCTTCATTTTGCGGAAGATATTACTCTGGAACAGACAGCCCGGCAGTTCGGGCTGTCCAAATATCATTTTTCCCGGCTGTTTTACCAGTATACAACCTACCATTTCAGCGATTATCTCAATTACATCAGGATCCGGGCCGCCGAGCCGCTCCTCGTCCAGGCCGATATGACCGTGACACAAATCGCTTCCGCGGTGGGATTTAATACCCTTTCCACCTTCAGCCGGGCCTTCCGTCAGAAAAATCACTGCACGCCGTCAGAATACAGCCTGCTCTATACCAGCGAAATGCCGCTGCAATAGCTTTCGCAGCGGCATTTCCCCCATTACATTTTCATTTCATCTCTCCGCCATTCCAGCAGCTTTCTCAGCTCCTCCTCCACGCCCGGAGCAGCGGCGAGAACATCCGCATTTTCCAGAAACGAAAGCGCCTGTCCCTTTTCCCAGGTTCCGATCACCCCTCCGGCCTCCTCCAAAATCAGCGCTCCCGCCGCATAATCCCAGGGCTTTAAGTTCTGCTCCAGATAGGCGTCCTGTCTGCCGCAGGCCACATAGCAAAGATCCAGAGCTGCGGAACCGCTGCGTCTGAAATCGCAGCAGTGCAGGAAAATTCTTTCATACAGAACAAACAGCTCATGGGCACGCTCCTTTTCATAGGGCGAAGACCCATAGGCTACCAGCGCGTCCGACAGGCCCTGCGCCATCGAAGCGCGGATTTTCTCCCCGTTTAAATATGCGCCCTGCCCTGCTGCAGCGGTGAATACTTCCCTGCTGAACGGATTATATACAATGCCCAGTGTGATTTTTCCCTTTTCGTAGAGTCCCAGAGACACTGCGCTCATTCGATAGTGATGAATCAGATTCGTCGTACCGTCGATCGGATCCAGAATCCAGTAAGAGCCATCCGGGTCGGGGCAGAAGCGCTCCTTCTCCTCACCGATGAATCCGATCGCGGGATATTTTGCCAAAAGCTCTCTCTGCAGGAAATCCTGCACTGCCAGATCCACTCTGGTCACATAATCCGCGGCCCCTTTCACCTTAATATCGCTGACCGCCGTTTCATCAAAAATGATGGAATCCGCAGCGCAGACCAGCTTCTTCACCTCATCGACGTCCACCGTAGAATGTTTCATATCCCGCTCTCTCCTTATTTACAACAGCTTTTTCCTCAATTTACAAGCTCCCTGATCACATCTGCATCAATCTCCTGCTCCGGACAGAAACGCTCCGAATCCATATAGCGGTAGATGCCGTCAAGCAATGCCCGCGCCTCCGGGTACTGCTGCAGATTCTGCAGCCCCATGGAGGACAGCATCAGCTTTCCTTTTCCCAAACGGCATTCCAGCAGCTGAGCCATGGGACGCAGATAAGCATAGCTGTCCATTTCCGTGATGATGGCCGCATAATTGCGGGGCAAAATCACGGCCCGTTGTACCGCCATAGGCCACCACTGCCAGTTGGTGTGAAACTCCGTAGGAAAGTTCTCAAACACCGGATGGGACACATCGATGAGCTGTCCCATACTGCCCTCCTGGCCTGAAAAGGTTCCCACCGACCAGAAATCTGTGGTAAACTGCGCCCGGATGGAATGGGGAAGCGCTTCCTTTGTGGAGGGCGGTGTCAGATAAACCTTTCCTCCGGCTTCCAGCACTTCAACCGCCCTTCTGTCAAAATGCTCCGTCTCATAGACCGACGCCGGGCAAACAGGTGCTGTATGAGGATAGACCCAGATGGGATAAGCATTTTCCAGACCGCCGATTTCCACCTTCAAATCCAGCCGGCACGCTTTCCGGGCAAAGGTAAGCGGAATTTCCAGCCATCCGGCACAGCTTAAGCCCCCGGTCGGGCAGCACACTTCAAAAAGGCTTCCCGACGCGCACACCCTTCGCTCCTCTGCACGATCTTTTTTTGTCGCTGCATGGTGCTCTGCCCCGCATCCTTTCGCTCCTGTTACCGCCTCCGTCAATTCGTAGGTAAGACAGCCTTTCACCTCTTTCTTTCCGAAATTAGCCACCATCACCTGCGCCCGCAGGATCTCTGCGGACTCAAAGGTATACTTCGGAAGCTCTGCCAGCGGCAGCTGATCGGTAAAAAACGCCCGGAAGCTTTCCGGCCGGGCAAACGCAAAGGGCTTTGGCTTCAAATGGGAATTCAGCATCCCCACCAGGGCTGTTCCCTGTCCCGGGAAGTCCTGCAGTCCCAACAGGGAGATGCCGGAAAGCCCCCCGGTTCGCATGGCCGCTTCGATTTCCTCCCGGTAACCGATCCGGGAAAGCTCGCCGGTCGCTTCCACATACCGTTTCCACACGTCCAAAAGTCCCCTCTCTTCCACGCGCTTTCGAATCAGCCGCAGGTTCGCAGGATCCGAAATTCCCTGAAAGTCCTCCAGCTCGTCAAAGTCCGGCAGCACTTCAAACTGACCGACCTCAAAACTGAAAACAGGCTTCTGATAAACCTCTCTGATTTTCTCCATAGTGCGGTCATAATTCATCCCCGCATCCGGATAACGGTTGTTAAGATACCCTTTTATGCCAAGGCCATCGCTCTCCCCCGCAAAGGTTCCGCGCAGATCCTCCTCAAAAAACTTCTGGGAGGCATAAAAGTCGCTCTTTTCATCGCATCCGACCGCGCCATAGTGCACGTTGGAGCCATTGGCATAAAGTCTGGTATCGTCCAGACAGCGTGCCAGCTCAAGCAGCGCATCCATCCGCCGATGCCCTGTTTCTCCCGCCTGCAGCTCATTTCCCAGAGTAAGCATCACAAAGGACGGATGGTTAGCCAGCATTTTCAGAATTGCCCCAAGCTCCCTCCGGTAATAGTCAAAACGCTCTTCCGTCTCAAAGGCATCCTTTGGATTCCAGCAGGACAGCTCCGGCTGCATCAGCATCCCCAGCCTGTCCGCCGCCGTAAAAGCAGCCTCCGGCGGACAATGGGAGTGAAAGCGCATGCAGTTGACGCCATAGGATTGATAAAGCTTGAGAATCTCCACCCAGGCTTCCGCATCCATGGGAGGATGCCCCGTTTCCGGGAACTCCGCACAGTTCGCTTCGCTACGCAGGAAAATAGTCCTCCCGTTGATTGACAGACGACCGTTTCCATCGTCCCCGAAATCCCGCACGCCAAAGCTCACCTTCTTTTCCTTCATTCCGGCCAGACAGACGGTCAGTTCATAGAGATTTCCTTCTCCCTCATCCCAGAGACTAACATCCTCCCGGATTTTCAGGCCGTCGAACATAATTTCATGAAGCCCCTCCGGGAGCGCTGTCCGCTTCGATACGGCACTGCCCAGCGCTTTGGAACGAACCGATATTTCCCCCTCCCACGGGTATGCCGCAGATACCTCAACCATCACTTTCAGCATCCTGTTTTTGGGATAAACGCGGATTGCGGAAATGAAAACCGCGTCCTCTATACGAAGCCCAAAATTCCCCAGCACACCATTCCAGTTGGTCTGGGTCTCGTCTGTGGCGGCGGAAGAATACACGATATCATCATGCGGCAGCCCCGGATAACTGTTATCAGAAACCAGTGTCAGCTCATTATCACCATTCAGCAGTCCGGTGATCTCAAACACATGAGGCGTGCTGATGGAAGGCTCGATGAAATCCGGGACCTCCTTTCCGTCCACCCAAAGCTTTAAGCAGCGCGCCCGCTCTGCCTCCAGAAACACCCGCTTTCCTTCCGGCACAGTACAGGAAATCCGCCGGCTCATTCTGGCCGCTCCTTCATAGGTATATTTTCTCGTAAATCTTGTAGCAATGACGTCCTCAGCCCGAAATGCCGCGTTGCCCGCATTTTCATCCGGATGCCACTGATTTGCCCCCACGTCCCGATACCCGATTCCGTTTTCATCCAGTGTCCCCGGCAGCATCATTGAGTGAGAGCTTCCATCCTCTAAAATCACCTGCCACGATCCCTTCAAATCGTAATCCATAGCGGCCTCCTCTTTTCAATCCCTGTTTTCCAAAACGCAGCGCCCGATGCTGCAGTCCAACCTTCCGGCAGGACTTTGCTCCCGTCTCTTCCTGCGCGCTGCCGTTAAATCCATTTTAGCAAATTCTCCCTACGGAAACAATTTGATTAATTGCTCATGTACTGTGATAAATTGCTCAGTAACAGTTCAGCTACGCCGAACTGTTACTGCAAAAAGCCATTAAAATCGCCAGAGGCGATGGGCTTTTTGCACTCTTGTATCACTTTCGCACGGTCTGTGCAGTAAATGCACAGACCTGTCTGCTACATTGCTCATCCTGCTTTTCCATTGCTCATCCTGCTTTTCCATTTTTGATTGAAAGTTTGCCCAAACCATGATATGCTGAAACCAAGCATAAACTTTCTTAAGAATCCGATCAATTATCTAACTTCTTTATGCGTTTTCATTCTGCAGACGCATCATTTCAGAAACTCTATGCTTATTACCCCATTTACAGGCAGGAGCTGCTGAAATGACCAAAATAAAGGCTGCTCCTGACGCCGCATTCAGGAAAGGAGCAACCTATGACCAACCCTTTAAAAGTACTGCACGACAACAAAGATAACGTATTTCGAATGTTATACCGGGACAAAGAGAAATTACTTCAGCTTTACAATGCGCTGAACAACACCTCTTATGACGATCCTTCGGAACTGGAAATCCATACGCTGGAAAATGCAATTTTCATGAACGTGAAAAATGATGTTTCTTTTCTCGTAAACTCCGTTTTAAACCTTTATGAACAGCAATCCTCCGTCAATCCCAATATGCCGCTTCGGGATTTCATCTATCTTTCAAGGCAGTTTGAAAAGTACATTCATGACCGTTCCATTTACTCCTCAAAACTGATCGAAATTCCGACTCCGAAATTTGTGGTATTTTATACCGGTTCCAAGGCCCAGCCCGACTATCAGAT
>Ga0129308_1002056_pt1 | contig 18357 bp, 9 predicted proteins | sample L827metagenome_FD_94440 | JGI IMG/M metagenome (GOLD analysis project Ga0129308, IMG submission 94440) | Ring-tailed lemur group fecal microbial communities from Wisconsin, USA - L827 metagenome | ecosystem: Host-associated > Mammals > Digestive system > Large intestine > Fecal | place: USA... | reverse complement strand
GGCGTCGATTTCTTCCTGGATGGCGGAGAGGTAGGTCAGGTAGGCTTCGTTTTTGGCGTCGATGCCATAGGCGTTGGAGAAGGCGTCGCTTAGGGCGGAGGTCTTTTTGCTCAGGACGTCGAGTTTGGTTTCGAGCCAGTCGAAGGTCTGGGAGGTTTCGGTTGGGGTGGTGGAGTTAGAGCCTGCACTGGAAGAATTGTTTTTTGCTGAGTTTGCTGCAGAACTGCCGCCAAATTGATAGGGAGCATTTAATATGTCATCAATTTCTTTTTGGGCATTTTCCTGATAGGAGGAACTGTCGTAGGTTCCTTCCACATATATGCTGTTGTTTCCGGTGTGTATTTTTTTGTCATTGGGATTTGTCAATTTTATCGGCAGTCCGTTTTTGGCGTTTTGGAAGCGGGTTAAGGCGTCGGTAGCGCCGCCAAGCATTAAAACAAGGGCTTTGATATTTTCGATATCTCCTGTGGTTGTCAATGTGGTGCCATTGGCTAATTCTTTTTTCAGAGCGTATCTTAGAAGATAGCTGCCTGCTTCGTCAGAAACCTGTTCTTCTTCTATGAGCCTTTGAATGTCAGCTAAGGTTGCGTCAGCCAGATGGAAGGACTGTAAGGCGGCGATTTCTTTGGCGGCGGCTAATTGGCGTGTGACGAGCTCATGGGCGCCTTCAATACCGATTTCGGTTAAGGTTTGTTCGATGAGAGCGGCATTCTGGTCATTTACGTTGTCTAAGATTCCGGTCTGGTTGATATATGCGCCTGTCAAATCAGATAATACTTCGGTGACTGCTTCCTGATTCTGCCCGGCTTCCTGCAGTCTTTGAATGTATTTGTCAATGCTGTCTAAATCTTTGAAGGTCTCATTGATAGAGGAGAAATCTTCAAAACCGATGTTGGTGTTAGCATCAAAGAGTTTTGCGTATGTTTTGTCTAAAATATCAAATTTATCTTTGAGAGTATCTAGCTGGGTGATGGTTTCGGAGTAGTTCCATGTATCAGTTGTACTGTTGTTTTGAGAAATAGAAACCAGAGCTTCTTCATATTGGTGGATAGCGTCAGTGGCGTTCCTGGCTCCAAGAGTTGCCTCATTCCATAACGTTATTTCCTCGTAAGTAAAGTCCTTTGTGTATTCTTGCAGTTTTTGGAAATCCTTTGCGTCAACGTGTATGCCGGAAGAAGTGGTAAAATCAGAATTTCCACCTTCTGCAATACTTTCGATGGAATTTTGTAATTTATTTTTTGCTTCCTGCTCATTGGCAATGATGGGCGTTATGTCTATTTCGATTCCATATTCATTGAGTTTTGCCTGCAGTTGTTCTGCGAAGTCTAATACATTCAAATCACCATCGTCAAAAGATAATAATTTTTGGAACATAGCATCAATTTCCTGTTTATGTTCTTGTGGAACTTCCATTAATGGTTTTAGAATGTTTTTTTCTATATAATTTTGATAGTCTAGTGCAGTCATTGGTGAAGTTTCAAGTTCAGCCCATTTTATTTCTGGGATTAAAGCATCTACAACAGCACTAGCATTATCAGATAAATATTGATAATTATAATTGTTTTTTACCCATGCCTGAAGATTAGCAGTCATTTTTGCATAGGAAGAATCAATGAAATTTTTCTTTTCTGCCATATCCTGTTTTAGTCCGTTTTCAGACGTATGGTAATATTCGTTTTCAGATGCTAACCAGGCATCGTAAAATTTCTGGGCTTGTTCTAATTGATGAGGAGAGGCAGATTTTAATTGAATTGCTGTATTATATAAACCGGCAGGGATATTTTTTTCAAATTCGATACCGGCGGATGTGAGGGCCTCTTCCATAGCTTTACCGTATTTGAGATAGTCCTCGTCATTAAAGGTAATGAAGCCATCTGAATTGGAAAGGTCGATATTGAAGTCATTATATTGCTGTTGCAATGAAGATAATTCTGCTTTCATATCCTGGATAGAGTTCCTGGCGTCTTCTACTTCATAGTAGATACCATTGGCAACATCATCCATATTGTCAATCAGAGTCTGCTGCGTGACAGTCTGCTGTGTTTCTAATAAGGACTGTAATTTTTCATTTGTTTCCTGGGCATTGGAACCGATTGCAAGCAGAGCGTTTCCCTGGTCATCATAAGCAGATACCAGGCTTGGTGAAAATTCAGCTAACTTATTAGAGATTGATAGATATTCGGCGTAATCTTCTTCAGATAAAGTAAGATTTCTGGAGAATTTATCTACGCCTTGGGACAGTTCTAAAAATCTGTCTCTATTTTCAGATATGGTAGCAGACATATTGTTTAATGTGTTTTGGGCATCGTCAATTTTTTGCTGTGCTTCTTCCATTGCTTCTGCAGCATATTTTGTACGATTTACATAATGGTCAATGGCATTAGCGGCTAACTGTATGCCTTTGGCAATTAAAGCATATGCAAGTGTATTTGCGGCAACGGAGACTGCCTTGTATGCGGTAGATTGGGCTCTTGCTGCTAATGTTGAAGCTTTTTGTGCATCCGCTAGCTGCTCTTGAGTGATGGTAGCTCCATTGGCTGATTTCATAAGTGCAATAGTAGCCTTATTTGTATTTTTACTGGCAGTGGCTAATGCGTCTTGTGCAATGGCACCTTTAGATATTTCGGTATTGTACTTTATAATGGCAGATGTATCAATTTTTGGTGTATTAAACATTATATTTTTGAAGCCCTTTGATTGAATATCTTGCAAAATATTTTTTATGTTCTTTAATGACAATCCAAATAATCCAATAGATTTAGTTGTTCCTGTTATATCATCTGTTAGTGTTCTGAATATCATACTAATGATTTATGAATATTGTAGATATATACTTGAATTATATTTTATGGAGAAGTATAATTCAAAATAAAAAGGAGTTTCCTAATATGAGATATATAAGAGTATTTTATATGTGTCCAAAATGTAGTGCAGGTTTTTTCTTTGATAAAGATGATGATTTTTCAACAAAATGTCCAGAATGTAATGTTGAAATGGTATGTATGGAAGAAAAATGGACTTCTACAGAAGAAGACGAAGAGCGAGAAAGAATATGGAATTCTTCTATAGTTTCTTCACCGATAGTAACCTGTCCGTATTGTAATTCCGTAAACACTTCAAAAATTTCTACAACAAGTAAAATCGTCGATACTGCATTGTTTGGTTTTTTTGGTGAAAAAAGAAAACATCAGTGGCATTGCAATAGTTGTAATTCGGATTTTTAAAAATGAGGTTAAATTTATGGTTATAAAAAATTAATGTTATGAAATGTCTAACATGCTCATTCACTAACATTCAAAAAATTGGAGCAGGAGAGAGCAGCGTCAGTTGCCATTTTAGGAGTTTTTAGCAAGAAGATGAATAAGTCTTTTAAATGTCAAAGTTGTGGGTATACTTGGTAAGCAAACCTGCAACTGAGGGGAAAATATAGTTACATTATCCTACTTAACACTATTAATATAGTTGCTATAAATAAGCAGGAGAGCAGTATCACTCTTTTGGTTTCTACCCTGTCATGGGCAAGTTTTCCTTCTTGGTTTGGAGCACCTGTTACAAGCCTTTCGACTCAGAATCGTTTATGCTCTCTGAACACTTCCCTTATAAGTTTCGTTATAAGAGAGTCCGCTGCTGATTGGTGGTCTAGCCTTCTCCACAAGGCATGTTACTTAGGGCTTTCACCCGTAACCAACAGTATATTTTCATGCCATTACTGACACCCATTTCGGGATACATTCACGCCCGCCATTTCTGACCACGTTGTAGTTATACTGTACTGTATACACACGGTATCTTCCCAGCACTGGGGAATAGCAATCCCCAATTACGATTCATTTTATAGAACATCGTGAGTTGACGAGGCTCACACACTTCTGGCGTTGATAAAAATATCTTCGTCATAAGGGGCATATTCAAAAACAATTTAACAGATGATTTTGAAATCCATACACTCATATGGATTTACCGATGTTCTTAAGACCGGAAAATAATCCGGCTCCCAATCCGATACTACCGAGGGAACCTAGTTTATCGGTTATGTGATTGATAATAGAAATTAAACTATTTAAACTGTTAGCAGTGGTGGTAAGTTCGTCAGAACTCATTACGTTCCCAAGTGTATCTTCCCAGGTGTTATTTAATCTTGCCAATGCACCGCTTAAGCTGTCGGCAGACAGTTCTGTACCTTCAAAGGCGGAGCTGCTTCCGGCTGAATAAAGCGTAAGCATTTCCTCATAGGCTGACCAGTCAGAAAGAATAGCGGAGAGGGTATTACTGTTATAATCACCGCCAATATTGGATAAGATGTTATCTTTCAGACCAGAATTTACACCAAGAGAAGAATATACTTCGGATAATTCTTTTAACAATTCAATGGGTGTTTTCAGCCGCTTTACTCCATCTTCCATTATTGTCATGGAAATATTGAGAGAATCAAATATTCCTGTTACAGAACTGTCATTTACGTTCTGTAAATTTTCAAAAACAGATGCCAAGGATTTGCCGATTTCTGTGCCAGATTCATTGGTTGAAGAGGCGGCAACAGCAATCAGTGAGGATAATTCTTCGATGGCTACGCCATAATGTGCAGCGGAAGAAGCAGCTTCTGATGTGGCGGATGCCATATCCTCTAAGCTGACAGACGTATTAGCTGTGATGGAATATTGTCCATTGAGCAGCTCACTTAAATCTTTCACATTGCTTTTTAAATCATAAGCGGCATTAGCGGCAATCAGATATTTATCTGCTGTGTCAGAAGAGATATCTCCTGCGGTCTGTGCCAACAGTGATAATTCTGCCATGGCTTTGACATTTTCAGCATGAGCTTTTGCCATGGCTTCTGCGCTTGACAGGTAAGAAGCGGCAGTTTTACCGTATTTGCTGGCGGTATCGTAAGCAGTGTCACCCAGAGCTTTTAACTCTGATTTTGTAATATTGGAGTTTTTCCCAATCCGTGTCAGAAGCGTATCTGTTTTCGTTAGCTTGGGAATGGTATCTGTGAGTTTTGAAATAAGATTTTTCAGAATACTGTTCATATTTGTGTTTCCTTTCATAAAGTTTTTTATCTATATAAAGCTCCCGGTGAAGGGAGAATTGTTTTCGGCATATGTTATACCTGATTTCTTATAAAAATAAGAAAAATTTTTATAAAATTTCCATTTTTTCCAATTTTGACATGGTCAAACACTCAAAAACATGTTATAAAAATAATGTCATTCGTTATAATACAGGATATAGCAATGGAATAACATCCGGCTATATCCTGTATTTTATTATCAGGGAATATATGCACTTGCAATTTAATTAATAATTCAATGCAAGGACGAATAACTGTATTTAATGCGGTATTAGGCTGTAGACAAAGCTAATGGTATGCATAATATAGCTTGTTTGTAGCCTGAAGAGAACAAGTGGTTTATTTTGTTCCTTCGAAAATGTAAAATAAGTATATATTAAATTAACTATGTTTTATTATTCATAGATATATATCATAGCGTAATATATATTGAATATTCCGGAGGCAGTAGCCTGTACCCGGATAGATATAATATCCCCTTCCTCCACTTTTCCCCCACCGAGTATAGTAGTAATCCCATCTGAAGACAGTGCACTCAATCTTTTATTTGTGGAATTATTCATAATTTGAAAATATCTGGTGTTTCCATTTGATGAATTTGCCATAATTATAACTCGACCCTTTTGGTTTGCTGTAAATGTTACCAAAGATGTTTCTGTATATGTATTTAAAATCTCAATAGATACATGATTAAATATATTGGTTCCATTACTTATAGTTGCCTTTTGCCCTAAAGAGATATTAATATTATCTATTTGTTTTTGCACATCTAATATTTGTGGAAGAGTGTTTATTATTTTCATTTGTGTCCTCCTGATAAATAATTAAAAGAGTTGTATACAAAGCGAATTTGTCATGTATTCAGCTCTTAGGCTATGATTATACTGCATTAGGCATCCTCTTTGCCCGCATCAGCTGTGTATGTTTGTTTTTTCAAATAAAATTTTCTGCAATTTTTTACAGATTTTGCTTGAAAATTCGATATTCAGTTTTTTGGGGTTCGGCATTTACAATTTTATAAACGTCATTTGATGTTTTTGATTACATAAGTTCTTTCCTTTTTTTGGGTTATTTTTTGTTCGTTAAATGATGCTTTCACGAACCAACTAGGCAAACACAACTGGAAAATGATAGTAGAGTGGCATTCTAGTTCAGACAATCAAGCTCAAACATTTACAGTTGAAGATGTTTGCCAATATAAATTTCTATTAATTGCAGTAAAGTATGGACAACCTCTTTTATGCTCACATTTCATTCCATCTGGTCTTGCAGTCGGGCATAAGGAATTTAATTTATATAACGGCGGCACACTCGTTGGTAAGGTGACTTTTAATTCAAATACTTCAATAACAATCACGGAATATATGGCTTATTCACCGATTGCTGTGTATGCGATTATGTAATGTTTTTATGGCTAATATATTTTGGTCTTTAATTTTTCAACCAAATTTGACGTACCACAGTAATTTCAACTGTTTGAGTTGCCCCATATGCATTAAAAAATGAAACTCTCAAATTGCTATCACTCAAGTAATGAAAACTTGTAAACACAAGGTCTTTATCAGTTTCAACGTTTGTTGATAATAGCGTATATCCAGACTTTATATCCTTAAAATCGCTGTAAGTATATGCGTTATAAGTGTTAGCTCCTATCTGGATTTGCGGAGACAAATATGTTTTTTCTACTTTAAGAATTTTATTATTCAAAGTGCTATTTAGTGTTGTAATTCTTTGTGTGAAAGCATCATTTAACGCATTGTATTCTGTCTTGGTGCAGTATCGGCTATCGTGGTCGCCACTGGTTTTATGTGTTGCTAAAGTTGTGTTTAACGAACTGACTTGTGCACCGAGTGAACCCGACATATTGGGATTTGCCTGTCTGGCATCTAAGACATATCCTGTTTCTGTTGTTGTAATATTATTGACAACCATGCCTTTTTGTAAATATCGCTCGTCATGATTATGGTTTGTATCAGATTTCTCAGATAATGCCTCATTCAGTGAATGAATTGTTCCGGTCACTGTACCGTCTCCGATATCAGAAATATTATGAGTACCAAGCAAGAAATCAATATTGTCTAATTGTCGTTGTATATCTAATAATTGTGGTAGATTATTTACTATTCTCATGTTTTCTTTCCTTTCCTTTTATTTATCTCGGTAGTATAATATGTGCTTCCAGCATTTCACCAGCTTTTATGTTACTCCCCATCGTTTCAAGATTTACTTCGCCTTTATAATTAATGCATATACAGGCATAATGACAAATATCTGCACTTCCTGTATTTCTGAAAAGAACCATTTCCCTTCTGTTATTATCACATACCGCTTCGCTAATCCATCCGAGAAATACAGATTGATGTCCAGTATAGTCTTGCGGTGCAACCCAGTACATAAATTGCAATTCAACAAAAAGAGCATTAACCCTGTAAGTAATGCATTCATCATTATTTAACGTTTTCCAATCTGACCATTCCAAGGTGTTTTTTTGTAAATATCGTTCGTCATGATGATGGCTTGTATCAGATTTCATAGATAATGTTTCATTTAGCGAATGAATTGTTCCGGTCACTGTACCGTCTCCGATATCAGAAATATTATGAGTACCGAGCAAAAAATCAATGTTATCTAATTGCCTTTGTACATCTAATAATTGCGGTAGATTATTTATTATTTTCATTTGGGCTGTCCTCCTGGCATTGAAAAGAGCTGGATACACAACAAATTTGTCATGTGTTCGGCTCTTTGGTTCTGATTTTTAAATTGTTTCTGTTTTTTCAATCACTGGCTGAATTGTAGCGTTCCCTGACGATATACCTTTAAAATCAGTTTCTTCTTCTAGTTCTTCATCGTCAACGTCTTCTATTTCATATTCTTCCTCTAAAAGACCGCCAGTCGGAAGATTCGTATCGTCTGTAGTTTGTATGGTTTCGTTTTCATACGTTGCTGTGGCATTATTTTTTTCATATAATTCATTAATGGCATCTTCTACAGTTTTTGGCACTTTTAAGAATTCATTGTAATAAAGTCCACTATTAGCCTCCCTAACTGCAACAAATTTCTGTTTTCCATAACATAAACTATTTGCGTATATGGATTCCGTTATATTTATTCTGGTCCAATTTATTCCATCTTTGGAATAAAAATATCTCTGTGTTAAGGAGGCATCGCCAGGTAACATTATGAATGTATTATTTCCATATGCTATGCGAGGAACCCTAATATCTAATGCGCTGCTATTTCCCTGATACCAAGTAGTCCCATCAGTAGAATAAAATGTTTTCCCACCATAAACGGCAAGTATGAATTTTCCTTCTGCATAGCATAATGAATACGGGTTATTACTCAGAGATATAGAGCAAGCAGACCAGCTAGTTCCGGTAGTCGAGTAAAAAACGGCACTAGTCGATATACTTATTGCGACAAATACGCCATTACCAAAAACCACTTTATCTAAAGGTCTCCCTTGGATAGCCGATACATTTCCTTGCAACCACGTTATTCCATCGCTTGAATAAGGAATTCCTCCACTGCTGAAAACAGTAACATACTTTCCATTTCCATATGCAATATCATTTGCTGGCGCGGCCATTATAGTAGAAGCGGGTTCAAAATTAATTCCATCTGTAGAACATGTAAAAATTCCATTACCGCCCGTTCTGGTTGTTCCGACTGCCACAAATTTTCCATCATCACCATAAGTTATTGCTTTTAATATGCTATCATCTTCTATATATCCATAATCCCATGAGATACCATCAGCAGAATAAATAATTTGATTTCCATCAAATTTTCCCACTGCTACAAATTTTCCATTTGCATATATAACATCGTTCATAACATTAGATTCTGGAATGGTGTTACTAATCTGTCCTGCTTTCCAGTCCCCTAATTCATTAGTGAGCACATTTACTGTTGTTCCTGACTGACCACTTTCGTTCTTGTCCCACAGTTCGTCTAATTTTTCTTTATCAGCTTCACTCATTAAGCCAGCCTTCGATGTAGAAGCTTCATCAATCCCCTGCGACCAAGCATACCATTTGTTATTTGTATACATTCTATAATAAGTAGCGCAGTCGTCAAAACAATGCGCTATTTGCATAACGACCGCACTGTTAGACGCAATGACCTCGAGTTGATAATAGCCATTATCTACAGGGTGGGTTCCGGTTGATCTCTTAACTTCCACCCAATACGCACCCTGTGCATCGTATAATAAATCATCAACATTTCCTTTATAATAAAATGCGTCGCCCGTGCTCCTTGAAGCAATGTTTTTTAAATCAATATCCACATCGCCAGTTCTATAAGCTGTCTCAGCAGCACCTTTCACTCCGGTAACAGGCGTTTCACCAAGGTATTTTGGGATTTCAACAACATTTATGCTTGTGCCGACGCTTAATTGGATGGGAATATCAATTTCGGGCTTTGCGCCGTTGGCAGTAAAGGTCATGCCAACAGTTTCATCATAAGTAATACTGGAAATATCAGCCTCCGCAGCGGCATTTTCCTCATCAGCAGAAGCAGTTTCCGGCAGTTCAATACTGCAATTATTGTAAACAGATAAATCCGGTACGGCGATAGTCTGTGTGAAAGGAGCAGAAGCGCCAAGCCAGCCGGAAGCAGGCAAAATGGCGCTGATGATTTGAACATTGGCATAATTGTCAATGCGCTTTTTGTCCTCTGCGGACAATAAGCCCTTAGAGACAGAGGTGGCTTCTTTGGATAGCTCATTCAAAGCATCCTGCACATTGGCGCTTAACAGAGAGGCTTCCGTATTATCAAATTTAATGTCCCCGGCGGGAATATTATGATGATATTCTTCGATATCCGTCACACGGTTCTCCAAAGACAGACCTCTGTTTCCGGGAAAAGCAGTAGAAGAGGTAGTGCCTAATTCCAAAACAGACCCGGTGGAAATGTAGGTGCTGCCTGTCCAGCGGTACTGGAGGTTGGTGTCGATATCTACATATATTTTTCCGGTTTCCGGGAGACATTCCTCTGTTTCATCTTTTAAAATAAAGCCGGATGCACACATGGCGTTTCCTGCTGAATTTAAGGAAGCGCCTGCGGCATGACCTTCTAAAACATCATCCACATAGCTGGGGAGCTGGCTTGCAGGGATATTTCCATTTTCATCTAACGTAGCGACGCCTCCGGCAATGCCAAGGTCATCAGTATGAATGAGGTTGTCGCTTTTTATTAGCGTCTTCATTTCCTCTATTATCCTATTGGCTTCCTTTGTAGTGTTGTTTGCGTCTTTTGTTGCATTAACAGCCGCATTAGCCGCATTGGTGGCATTTTTACCTGCGATATCAGCGCTGTTGATGGCGTTGGCAGTATCGGTTTGTCTCTGGGATTCGGCAGAAATGCGGTCGTGTTCATTATTATTACGAGTTTTTTCGTTATCTTCACGAGTTTTTTCGTTGTCATTACGAGTATTCTCTGCCTCTTTAACATCGGCTTCTAATTGCTGCAATGACTCGTTTAGGTCTTTATTGGATAAAATAAGATTATTTAAAGCGCCGAATTCATCACTGGATTCAATGTCGGTATTACTGATGACAGAATCTCTGATACTGACGTCAAATTCCATGGTGGATAAAACCGATGCGTTTTCTTTGCTGGAATCGTCATACAGAATAATTTCACATTTTGCCAGACCGCCTGTGATAAGCATTTGTTCTGTACATGTTATGATAATTTTATTTTCAAGTATGACACAGTCCTCAAATATAAAGTGATGGTCTGGCTTGTGCCATTTGAATTTTACAAATCTGTCTGTTAAATCAAAAGGATTTCCGTTATCTGTGACGGTAATGATGATTTCACGGGAATTTACGTCCCCTTCCTTCATAACAAGAACCTGGTGATAGTCCCGTTTTAAATCTAAGGTAATTGGGTATTTTATCGTGGACATAGAGCTCCTCCTTTTAGTTGTTATTTTTGTTTTTTTGAATGCTGGTAAAATGGGTTACAGTCCTATTTTTATAATAGGTGCGTAGTGAAACGTGATATGGCAGGGAATGGCGTTTTCTGTGTCTAAAAGAGTGAAAACATTTTCCCGCATATCCGTGCCGTTTTCGATTCTGTTAAAGATTCTTGGAAAACAGTAATTGAAAGAATTGGCTAAGTCAGTTCTGGAAAGGTTAGAAGAAATTAGCTTGTTTTCACCGTCCAATGTGATAATTTCGTTATTTTGCAAATTGGTCAGTATGGTTTTTCTTCGGGTATCCATGCTGTTTTGCAATACAATTTTTCCCTGACCGGGACTGCCGCTGTCACTGCTGCTGCCGCAGACAATCGTCACGGCAGGATATTGAAAACCGGTTTCATCTGACAGGTCAAATAATGTGAAGCTGTCACCGGGAGTTAAGGAATAGGTAATGTCCTCCGCTGCCAGGCAGGCATAGGGGGAATCTGTGTACATGGTCAATTCCAATCCGACAGTTTCACCCTTTAACTCTATTTGTTTGCAGCTGAAAACGGCGTTCCAATAGATATCCCGGAAATCTTCCTGGAGCAGTTTGAAGGGGTGGTAGCCGTCTTTCCGACAGAGCCAGCGCTGCAGGGCGGATATTTCGTTTGGAGCCAGACAGATTTCAGGGCGGGTGCTGCCAGGAAGCCTGCAAATCTGGAAAACGGCGGTGTATATTTCGTCATATTTGGAATTGTAGATTTTTACCTTATCGGAACCAACGGATTTTGTGGTGGTAAAGGTAAGGTCTGCTTCGGAGGATAAGGTTTCCAATCCGGGGGAGTCAAAGCGGCATATCATCATGCCGTAATCGGATAACTGCTTTCCATCGTATTCAAAGTTTGTTGCGTACATTTAGGTGTTTTCCTCCTTGTAATTTGTGGATTTGATGAGGTTATTGACGGTTTCTTTGAGGGCGGATAATTCAGATTTTGTGTTGTTCAATTCTGCCATCAGGTGTTGGATGGCGTAGGTGTTGATGGCGATAAATTCTTCGTAGCGGAGAGAGTAGATGTATTCGGGATTGCCGTTTGCGTCCAGAACGGGTTCTTCTACTTCATCACCATTATCATTTTTGCGGGTAATGGTTTTGATATCCTTACAGAAGCCTGCAAAATCTAAATCAGTTAAGCCAACTTCTTTCATTGCGGCTTCTACGTCCTGTGAAATAAAGCCGATATGGGTTCTGCCGGAGGTACCTTTCTTGAAGGTGAAGGAGACGGGCTGTAAGAGCTGGAAAAATTTTAGATGTTGTTCCTTGAGGGGGTGAATGTTGGATTTGTAATTTCGGTCAGAGGTGTCTATGGGAGCAGTTTCTGTAAAGATATTGCCCCAAGGGTAGTTTGAATTGCCCAAATTCATATATGTGTATATGTAGTTTATATTATCAATTTTCTCAGAATCATCTATATCATCCGGTCTAAATTCACCATTCTTTGTGATTCTGCATTGAAACCTGTCTCCATGATCGTTTTTGGCAGATTTTAGGTGAGTATATACACATTTTGCTGAATCTGCTTCTTTTACGCTAAAATTAGCAGGATTATATACATACATATTGGAACCGTCATTTCCACCCCAAATCCAGGTAGGCTGTCCGGCTTGACCATTCCAGTGAAAAGTCATAGGTGCACTGACATTGCCGGAGTTTGCAAGTTTGGCAGCACAGCCATTTAGAGTTCCGTCTATTCCCTGGTCTACTGTTAAACTGCCTGGAATTTCAACAGAGGAAGAACAGAGAGATATTTTTCCTGCATAGCCATTTAGATTCGTTTCACCGTTATCTACCATTTCCATACAGGTTTTAGGCAGAATGCCCAATTTTAGGTAGTTTCGTAATAAATCGGTTTTATTGCAGTCAAGGATATCTCCTATGCCGGAAACAGATATCCGGTCTTTGATAGTAAGAGCTTCTGCCGTAATATCTCCGTGGATACTGCATTGTGTATCGTCGACGGTCAATTTGCCATTCCCGATGGATAGACTGCCGCCCTCTATTCCTGCACCTATGATTTTTCCGCCGGAAATCTTTCCTTCTGCCTGGATGTCCCCACGGAAATAACCGCCGTTAATATCCATAATGCCGACCATATGCAAGTTTCCATTGCTATCTGTATAAAAAACATCCTCTGTTTTGTCAGTACCGTCCACAGAAGTTTTCTTTGTAATTTTTAACATTTTCTCTTTATCATTTGGATTGACGGAGAAACTGTTTTTTGCGCCGTTTATCTCATTACCGCTTATGAGAAAGCCATCTTCATTAAAACATATGGAACCATTGCTGTTATAGATTCCAAGCTTTTGGGTTAAGATAATATCCGACATAACCGTATCTGCAATAACGCCATAGCCCTCTCTTTCTGCAAAATCGTTTTGAGGGTCTAAATATTTGAATTTTCCGATACCTGTTTTTATGTTTTTCCAGTTATCATTGGTAAAATATAACCCATTGTTAAATATTTTCAACTGGCAGTCGTCATAAGTATCAGACAGCTCATCATACTTCCTCGCCAAAATTCCGTGGGAATCCATAACAATACTCTGGTCATTCGCCTGTGAAGTAATTTTCTGGCTGGTTAAATCCAGACTGTCATTCACCCATGTGTCAACGATGGAAGCGGCATTAGAGGATTTTTCCACCTGTCTGGAAATGTAATTGAAAGAGGTTGACATATTTTGAGCAGATTCAATCACATCATTGACGTCCCGGATACCGCTCCAGGTGTTGGCTGCCGTGGAAAATTCCACATCAATATTCTGAATATCATCAAAGCTGATGGTATAGGACAGCAGGCGGAGATTATAAATGGTATCTTTCCCGGCGCTGTCGTCAATATTTGTTCTGATTTTTATCCAGTTTCCGACTTCAAAATCGTCAACAATAGGTTCAAATTCCGGCAGAGCCAGCAGATTGTTTAGGGAATTGGTGACAGTGATTTGCGGAGTGCCAGCTTTTATGGCTTCCTTTTTGGCAAATTCCATAAGATACCCGGCATGTTTTATCAGGCTGCTGTCATCAAGTCCCTCTGAGATAATATGCTCATTTTTGTAGGTGCCTTCCCGGCGGTAATAGTTAAAAATGTTCAGGAGATTCCTCGAAGAAGGATACTGATTTAAGTATTCTTCAAAATTCAGTTCATCTTTGATTTCCCGGATATAGGCAAGCAGCAGCATACCATACATTTTCACATCAAAAGCATAATTGGACAGAGTGCGTATTCTGTTACTGATTACTGCCTGCCTTTTGGCATAAATATCTTTATAGCTGGCTAATTGCCGGGAAATAGCATCGTCATTTGGATTGATTAATGTGTCATCCGATAAAACATCGATACAGCTTTGCATAACGTCATGAATGATGGTTAAATTGTCAATGCTGTAAAGATTTATCTTTTGCTTAAAATCATTTTCAGATAAAATGCTTTCATCTAACTCATACAAGCTGGTTTCTTTTGGCAGTTTACTCTTGGAAATAATATCAGAAATCTTATTTTTACAATAAGTTTTTACATTGCCATCTACAGAAATAGAGACAACGGACTGGATTGCATTCAGAGTTTCGGCATCCGAATAATTTTCTTCCACTGCCACATTGCGGAAGGTTGTATTTGTAATCGTATTTATTTTCGTGTTTTCCTCCTGCAAATCTGTAATGGAAAAGACAACATTGTAAATGTTGTTTCCAGAGGCACGTTCCATGGACTTAATATCCACGGTGTACATGGAAGTGTTGATAACGGCTTTGGCATATTTCAGAATCGCCCGTTGGACAGTGGTTTCCGGTGTTGTACTGCTGAATCCTGCAATGCCGACAGTGCCGATAGTTTCACTTGTCAGCATGGCGAGGGCATGATATTTATCATAGGTTTCCATGTCATAGACGGGCTGCATTGCAGTCTGGATAAATGACTGGAGGCTGGTGGAGCGATAGTAGGCGGCAACTAAAGAAGATTGCCCGCTAAAGGATGTATCACTTTTATAATTTTTATATTCCGAATAGGTGTTATCATCGGAGGGATTGGAAGGGTTGGATAAATTTGAAATATGTTCCACAACGGCATTGAATTTATGGATATAATTGCTGTCCGGATTGTCTGGGTTATACGTTTTTTCGTACATGCCTTCCGGGTAAATGGTGTTGGTTTCTCCTTTTCCGGGGAGGACGGTTGTCTCCGTCCGCTGTTCCACATATTCATGTGTTGTTTTTGTACTGTCAGTCACATTTTCATTGTAATAATGATTGTATGCAGCAGTATAGTCCTGATATGCCTTTTGAAATTCCTCCGGCATTTCCGATAGAACTTCCGGGCTGAAGTAATAAATATACTGTCCGCCGCAGGGATTTAGCATGAGGAAAGCAGCATTTATATTTTCGTCGCCGCCCTCTACATAGAGGCAGTTTTTCAGCGAATCCACATCTGTTTCCGTGACGATGGAATTGGCTAGATTTTCCCTGTCAATCAAAATGGTGGTATCACTGCCGTAGCCTTTTTTGATATCTGCACTGTGGCATTTTGGACATTCCCCGTGAAAATCATCCCGGTAAGGTTTGGTGAGTTCATTTCCGTTGGAGTCATATTGTTTTTCAATGGTTTCTTCCGCACAGTGATTGCAGGTGCTGCATAAATCGTACACGCTGATGCTTCGCGATATGGAATCAAAGACAAAAAGGCACTGCATTTGTTCCGCAACATCCCCCACCAGAAAATCATAAATGCTTTTTTCGTTTGCGGAATATTCATAGGCGAAATCCTTTAGGGTTTCATCCACATGCGCGATTTTGTAATGGGAAGCCTTGGTGCGCAGCACCCTGTGCAGTAAGGAAAAATCCTCATCAGTTTCGTCGTAAAATTTTGTAATCCGGTAGTTATTTGTCTCTAAGTCAGTATCGGTATTGCATTCAAAATTTCGCAGTAAAGTCTGGCTTAATTCAGCCTCAGCCAGGGCGGTGCCGGTAATGGATTTTGTTTCCGTTTCCTCATCGTTGTAAGTGACTTTGATTTGGAATTTTTCGTTGTATTCCGGGATAGAAATGGTCTTTAAATCGGAAATGCAGTTCCACAGGGGATTGAGTTTTCCGTTCAGATATTTTGTTACGGAAAGGGAAATCTCGTTTGCGCTGGTGAGATTTCTTGTGTATTTTAGCCCGGTAAATCCATCTAAACAGCCGTACACGGTGCCGCTTTTGGCTTCTAATAGTAAGGTGGGGATATCCACCTGATGATTGGCATGAAAGAATAGTTTCTTCAAAAAATACACCTCCTATTTTTGTGACGAGAGCTCGTCCAGTAAATGAGTTACATTAGTTTCGTACTGCCGCTTCAGTTTTTTCTGGGACAGTAAAAGATGATTGTATTCTGACCTTAATTTTAAATTCTCGGAAATGAGGGTTTCATATTCCTGCTTCATTTTTAATGTCTCGTTGACAAGGTGGGTCAGACCTTTTTCGCTGCACTGCTTTAACTGCGATTTGAGGGTTTCGTTTTCTTTTTCCAAGGCTGAAATTTTGTTTTGGTATTTTTTTAATCTGAAATTTGTCATAAGTCCTCCGTAAATAAAAATGGGAGGGAGCAGTTAGCTCCCCCTGTGAATGCTTTGGTTAAATTGTTATCTGTAAAGGTTCGCTTTTCCAATGCCGCTGCCTGTCATTTGGGAAGCGACGGCTTCGGTCAGGCATTTGGTTGTTCTGCCGTTTGAACAGATGGCGTCCCGCATGGTCTTTTCAACGGTTGCGGCAAACTCGGCGCTGTCTGTGACATTGGGCAGGGTTAAGTCGCCGAAGGAGATGGTTATGTTTTCGCCTGTCATGGCGCCGTTAAATGAGGGAAGAGTATAGTTGACAGATGGTGTATTCCATTGAGGAAGGGGAAGCTTTGAAAATTCCCAAAGACGTTGGGACATTTCGCTGGTAAAGACCTTATCTCCTGCTCCAAGCGGTGTGAGAACAGCTCCATTGGAAGCCTGATAAATTAATTCACTGCCGTTTTCCTGCGTCCATGCCACCTGGTCGCGGGAAATATGATTAGCGCCGGATTGATAGCCTTTGATACCGAGGTTTTTTAATTCTTTGTAAAGTGCGCCGCTCTTTTTGGCATTGTCGTATTTAACTCCCAGAAGTTTCGCCAGTTTTTTTAGATTTTCTGTGCTTAATACCTTACCGGTGCCATCATAAAATTTCGCTTTATTTTCCCAGATGGCTTTATTGACGTCAGAATATTTTGATTTATCTTTGGTGTGTTTGACAGCATTTTTCTTTATAAATTCCTTTACCTGGTTTTTCATGGAGCTTTGCTGGTGGGCTTCGATTAAGGAAGAAGGGTCGGGGGTTTTATTTCGTTCGACGATTGGCTCAGAATCAGATTCAACAGTGGAAAAAACAGGCTGCCTGTCAGAAGTTTCTTCTTGTGTTGTTTCGGAAGCAGCTCCCTGCTGTGCCTGTGCATTGGACGCGTTTACGGCAGCGTTGAAAGCATTTATGATACTGTCGATACCGGCTTTAAAATTATAGCCTTCGCCCCAGATAGAGCTTAGGGAGGCAGATAGCGCAGTGCCATAGCTTGTGGACAAATCGTTCAGGGTGTCATTGATTTCTTTGGCATTCTGGTTGACAAGTTCTCTGGCGGCTGCAAATTCACTGGTTACGTTGCTGATTAGCTCGTCGAGATACGTTTCCAGTTCGTCGAGTAAATCGTCTAAGATATCCTCCGTGTCGGAAATGTATTTGTCATACATGGTTTCCTCTAAATTTTCCTGTGCCTCGGCAAGCTCTTTGTTTGCCTGCTGCAGCTTGGCGGCGATTTCTTCGTTGCCGGACAGGGAGGCGTAGGCTGTGATTTTTCTCTGCAGGGAGTTAATGTCCTGGGATTGCTTTGCTATGTTTTTCTGATAGTCATGGGTGTCTTTGGCGCTGCGGAGGGTTTCTTTGTATTTGCTGATGACATTGCTCAGGGAATTGGCTAAAGCGTCGTAGCCCTGTTTTCTTAAGTCGATGGCAGCTTCCTTTTCTTTTTCGGCAGCAAGGATACAGTCTCTCCGGGCGTCCTCCTGTTCCTGCAGCTGGGAGAGGAGGGTGGTGTTATAGGGGTCGCTGGCTAACTGTTCGTTGATTCGGGCGATTTCTTCCCCATATTTTTCCGCCTGTGCCATGTAGGTGTCGTAGTTCTGGTAATGCAGTCCAAGGGTCGCAGTACCGTAGCTGGTTAAGCCGTTGTCGTCGGTGAGGTCTTTGCCTGCCATCAGGTCGATAAGGAAGTCGGATTCGGAGGTGAGGCGGGATATCTGCTGCTGGAGGAAGTCAAAGTTGTTGGAT
>Ga0129308_1002055_pt1 | contig 18361 bp, 17 predicted proteins | sample L827metagenome_FD_94440 | JGI IMG/M metagenome (GOLD analysis project Ga0129308, IMG submission 94440) | Ring-tailed lemur group fecal microbial communities from Wisconsin, USA - L827 metagenome | ecosystem: Host-associated > Mammals > Digestive system > Large intestine > Fecal | place: USA... | reverse complement strand
TCTCACGGCAATCCGGGAGACTCTGGCGCTGCCGGAGGACTGCCAGATTATTCCCTTCTCCGCGGAGAAGGGAATAATCTGGCAGTCCTCCGGCAGCGCCAGAGTCTCCCGGATTGCCGTGAGATTGCCGTCGATCTCGCTCTTTTTGCATTTGTCGAGCTTGTTGGCCACTACGACGAAGGGCCGTCCGCACTGCTTGAAATAGTCCGCCATAATCACATCGTTCGCCGTCGGCTTATGGCGGGCGTCCACCAGCATCACGCCCAGGGTAATCAGTCCCGACTCCTGAAAATAGCGCTCCATCAGCTTTCCCCAGCGCTCCTTCTCCGCCTTGGATACCTTGGCGAAGCCGTAGCCCGGCAAATCCACCAGATAGATGCTTTCATCGATCAGGAAATAGTTGATATGGACCGTCTTTCCGGGCGATTCTCCCACGCGGGCAAAGTTCTTCCGCTGCAGCAGGCGGTTGATGACGGAGGACTTGCCCACATTGGACTTCCCCGCAAAGGCGAACTGCGGCTTTCCATCCCTCCTGAAGTCCGCTGCGCTGGCCGCGGAGGTGATAAATTCCACTTTTTGAAAATTCATGCTCCACCTACTGCCGGATCCCCGGCTTGTGCTCCGGCTTTGGCACCGGAACGGGAAGCGTTCCCTTCGGCGCTGCCGCCGCCTTTTGCTCCTCCACCGGCGCAAAGTCCAGCGCGACCTCCAGCACCTGGTCCACATGCCGCACCGGAATGAAGTTCAGCGCCCGCCTGACGGTCTGGTCGATCTCCTCGAGATCCTTGCGGTTTTCCGCCGGAATGACGACGGTGCGAATGCCATGGCGCAGCGCAGCCATAGTCTTCTCCTTCAGACCGCCAATCGGCAGCACCCGGCCGCGAATCGAAATTTCGCCGGTCATGGCGATGTCACGCCGCACCGGCGTATTCGTCAGGGCGGAGACCATCGCCGTGCAGACCGTGATGCCCGCGGACGGTCCGTCCTTCGGCACGGCTCCCTCGGGGAAATGCACATGGATATCCCTTGTTTTATAAAAATCCGGCGGAATATGGAGCTGCTCCGTCCTCGAACGGATATAGCTCATTGCCGCCTGCACGGACTCGGTCATCACCTTCCCCAGGTTTCCAGTCAGCTCCAGCTTTCCGCTGCCTTCGACCACATTGACCTCCACCTCCAGGGTTTCCCCGCCGACGGAGGTCCAGGCAAGACCCGTGACCAGGCCGATTTGATCCGTGACCGGCTTCTCATCCGGCAGATATTTGCGGACGCCCAGGAATTCCTCCAGGTTTTTCCCTGTGACCGTCACGCGCTTTTGCGCCTGCTCGTCCACCAGACGCATCGCCGTCCTGCGGCACAGGCCGGCCAACTCCCGTTCCAGATTCCGGACGCCGGACTCCCGGGTATAGCAGGCGATGGTCTCCCGCAGCGCGTCGTCGGTGACGCGGAGCCGCCGCTTCTCAATGCCATGCTTCTTCATCTGCTTGGGCAGCAGGTGCTGTTTGGCGATTTGCAGCTTCTCCTCGTCCGTATAGGACCCCAGCTCGATCACATCCATCCGGTCCAGCAGCGCGCGGGGAATGGTCTCCGTGGTGTTCGCCGTGGTGATAAAGATGCATTCGGAGAGATCGAAGGGCACCTCCAGATAGTGGTCCCGGAAGGTCGCGTTCTGCTCCGTGTCCAGCACCTCCAGCAGCGCCGAGGAGGGATCGCCCCGATAGTCGGTCCCCATCTTGTCGATCTCGTCCAGCAGGATCAGCGCATTTTTGCTGCCCGCCTGCTGGACAGCGGCGATGATCCGGCCGGGCATCGCGCCGATATAGGTCTTGCGGTGGCCGCGAATCTCCGCCTCATCGTGGACGCCGCCGAGGGAGATCCGGGCCAGCTTCCGGTTCAGGCTGCGGGCAATACTCATGGCGATGGAGGTCTTGCCGACGCCCGGAGGGCCGACCAGACAGAGAATCTGCCCATGCAGCTCCGGCGCCAGCTTCCGCACCGCCAGGAATTCCAGCACCCGCTCCTTGACCTTCTCCAGTCCGAAGTGGTCGTCATCCAGGATTTTCCGCGCCGCCTGCAGATCGACGCGCTCCTTGCTTCTTCTGTTCCACGGCAGGTCCACCACCACATCGAGATAATTGCGGATCACCGCCGCCTCTGAAGAGCCGCCGGGCTGCTTGGTCAGACGGGAAACCTCCTTCAGCAGCTTCTGCGTGATCTCTTCGGAGAGATTCAGCTTTCGAATTTTCTCCGCATATTCGGCGGCCTCCACGGCCTCGTCCTCTTCGCCCAGTTCGTCGCGGATCACCTTCATCTGCTCCCGCAGGAAGTAATCCCGCTGGTTCTGGTTCATGCTCTCCTGCACCTTGTCGCTCAGCTCATTCTCCAGCCGGAGCACATCCAGCTCCTTGGACATGAGCCGGTTGCAGAGATCCAAACGCCGCACCGGGTGCAGTTGTTCCAGGACGCGCTCCTTCTCCTGATAGGAAAAGGTCGCATTCTGGGCCATAAAATCCGCTGTAAAGCCCGGCTCTTCCGAAGCCATCAACTGCAGCATTTGATCCCGCACCGGCTTCTGCGACAGCTCCAGAAATTCCGAAAACAACTGCCGTGCCTGCCGGATCAGCGCCTCCACTCTGGGCCGCTGGGCGTCATATTCCGCATCCTGCAAAAGCTCCACGCGGCCAAAGAGATAGGGCTCCTCCTGATGGAGCGCCATAATCCGTCCGCGGCTTTCTCCTTCCACCAGCACGCGGATCGTGTCCGACGGCAGCTTCAGAATTTGCTTCACCGTGGCGACCGTGCCGACGGGATAGAGCTCCTCCTCCCGCGGATCGTCATTTCGAATATCCTTCTGTGCAACCAGGAAAATGCGCTGGTCGGCAGCCATAGCCCGTTCGACAGCGCGTATAGATTTTTCTCTGCCCACATCAAAGTGCAGCGTCATACCGGGGAACGCCGTTAAGCCCCGCAGCGCCAAAATCGGCATACGTTCTGATGACGGAATCTGAATCATGTATTTGCTCCTTTCTCTGTCATCATGGGTTCTTTCCTCGTGGGCGCCGGACGCCCAATCCCGCCGCCGGCAGGATTATCACAAAAAGGGGGCAAGATGCCCCCTTTCTCATTTATGAAACCTGTGACTGATTCTCTTCATTTTTTCGGACAGCCACCGGCGCAGTACCGTTTTTCACGCATTCCTCCGTCACGATCACCTTTGTAATCTCGTGGTCAGAGGGAATTTCGTACATAATCTCCGTCATCAGAGATTCCACCACGGCACGCAGGCCGCGGGCGCCGATCCGGCGGTCGATGGCCTTCTGCGCAATGGCCTGCAGCGCGCCGTCGGCAAATTCAAGCTCCACATGGTCATAAGAAAGCAGCTTTTGATATTGCTTGCACAGGGCGTTTTTCGGCTCTGTCAAAATCCGGACCATGTCTTCCTTTTTCAGGTCCGCCAGAGAACTGATGACCGGCAGCCGGCCCACCAGTTCGGGAATGATGCCAAATTTCAGCAGGTCCTCCGGCTGCACCTGACGGAACAGCTTGCCGAGATCCCGCCGGGTTTTGCTGTTGATCTCCGAGCCGAAGCCGATGGCGCTGCGGTCTGTCCGCGCCTCGATGATTTTGTCCAGGCCGTCGAACGCGCCGCCGCAAATAAAGAGAATATTGTGCGTATCAATCTGGATAAACTCCTGCTGAGGGTGCTTCCGGCCGCCCTGGGGCGGGACATTGGCCACAGTTCCCTCGACGATTTTCAGCAGCGCCTGCTGTACGCCTTCGCCGGAGACATCGCGGGTGATGGAGGTATTTTCGCTTTTCCGCGCGATTTTATCCATTTCATCGATATAAATAATGCCGCGCTCTGCGCGCTCCACATCAAAATCCGCCGCCTGCAAAAGCCGGAGCAGGATGTTTTCAACATCCTCGCCCACATAGCCCGCCTCGGTCAGCGTCGTGGCATCGGCGATGGCGAAGGGAACATCCAGGATCCGCGCCAGCGTCTGGGCAAACAGCGTCTTGCCGGAGCCGGTGGGACCAATCAGCAGGATGTTGCTCTTCTGCAGCTCCACATCCGTGTCGTCCTCGAAAGCAATCCGCTTATAGTGATTATAGACCGCCACAGAGAGCGCAATCTTCGCCTCGTCCTGCCCGATGATATAGGAGTCCATATAGGTCTTGATCTCCCTGGGCGTGGGCAGCTTGTCCGACGTCCGGAATTCCGGCGCCAGATCAGAGCGCATCTCTTCGTGCAGGATGCTCGAGCAGAGCTCCACGCACTCGTTGCAGATATAGACGTTCGGGCCGGCGATAATCCGCTTGACCTGTTCCTGCCGCTTTCCGCAGAACGAGCATCTGATTTCGTTTCTAGCCACTTGAGGCCCTCCTTGTATCAGCGCTGATAGATCACCTTGTCAACCAGGCCGTATGCCATGGCCTCGTCGGCGGTCATGAAATGATCGCGTTCGCAGTCGGCCGCCACCTGTTCAAAGGGCTTTCCGCAGTTTTTCGCGAGCAGCTCTGTGAGCTTTTTCTTCATCGCCAGCACACGGGCCGCCTGAATCTCGATATCTGTCGCCTGACCCTGCGCGCCGCCCGAGGGCTGATGGATCATGATCTCCGCATTGGGCAGCGCCATTCTCTTCCCCTTAGTGCCGGCAGACAGCAGAAACGCGCCCATACTGGCCGCCATGCCGATGCAGATGGTGGACACATCGCACTTGATATACTGCATCGTGTCATAAATTGCCATGCCGGACGTGATCACACCGCCGGGGCTGTTGATGTAGAACTGGATATCCTTATCCGGGTCCTGCGCCTCCAGATAGAGGAGCTGCGCGACAACCAGGCTGGCCGTCGTATCGTTGACCTCTTCGGACAGGAAAATAATCCGGTCGTTCAGCAGCCGGGAAAAGATGTCATAGGATCGCTCTCCGCGGCTGGTCTGTTCCACCACATAAGGTACAAAACTCATGCTACTGTCTCCTTTGCCAAATCACGAGCCGCCTGCCGTCGGGCAGGGCAGCAACTCATCCTGAAACCGCCCCGGCGCAGCCGGGACGGTCTCTCCGATTCTTTCACGGTCTTTGCCGTCATACCGGTTTATTATAACCGGCCGGACGGTAAATTATTCCTCCGTCTTCTCCTCTTCCGCGGGAGCAGCTTCCTCTGCGGGAGTCTCCGTCTGCGGGGCCACGGGGATCGCGCTGTCCGCAATCAACTGAACCGCCTTGCGGTAGCTGAGGTCGGACTTGATGGAATCGACCGGCAGATACTCCTTGACCTTGTCGGCCTCCATCTTATACTGCTCGGCGAGCTTTGCCACCTCGGCCTCGACCTCTTCGTCGGTGACCTCGATGTGCTCCTCCTCAATCACCTGGGCAATCAGGACATTGGCCTTGACATTGTTCTCCGCCATGGGACGGAAGGAATCGCGCAGCCGGCTCATGTCGCCGCCCATCATTTTCACGTAGTCGTCCATGGACATGCCGTTGCGCTGCATCTGGTAGCCGAACTCCTCGATCTGCTTGTCGAGCTGCTCCTCGATCATGCAGGCGGGGATCTCTGCGGTCATGTTCTCCACAGCCTTGGCCACGCAGGCGTTCTCAAAGGCGCTGCGGATGCCGTCTTCCTTCTCCTTCATTGCGCGGGCGCGGATGTCGGCCTTCAGCTCATCCATGGTGTCAAATTCGGAGACGTCCTTGACGAACTCGTCGTCCTTCTCGGGCAGGGTCTTCTCCTTGACCTCGTGGACCGCGCACTTGAAGGTGGCCTCTTTGCCGGCCAGCTCCTTGGTATACTGCTCGGGGAAGGTCACGACGATGTCCTTGTTCTCGCCGGCGCTGGCGCCGACAAGCTGGTCCTCAAAACCGGGGACAAACTGACCGGAGCCAAGCTCCAAGCTGTAGTTCTCGCCCTTGCCGCCCTCAAAGGCCACGCCGTCGACAAAGCCTTCGAAGTCCAGGACCACGGTGTCGCCCTTTACGGCGGGACGCTCGACGGTGGAAATCCGGGCGTTCTGCTGGGCCAGACGGTCCACCTCGGCCTCGACCTCTTCGTCGCTGACCGTGGCTTCCGCCTTGGGAACCTCCAGGCCCTTATACTGGCCCAGAGTGACCTCGGGATACAGCTCCGTGGCAACCGTCAGAACCACGCCGCCCTCAGCGGGGGTCTCCATGTTGGAAATGCTGGGCTGGCCGACGGCCTTGATCTTCTGGTCGACGACGGCAGCGGTATAAATGTCGGGGAAAATTTCTTCGATGGCGTCTTCATAGAAAACCTGGGCGCCGTACATCGCCTCCACGATCTTGCGGGGCGCCTTGCCCTTGCGGAAGCCGGGGACCTGGATATCCTTTTTGACTTTGAGGTACGCCTTTGTCAGCGCAGCGTCAAATTCCTCTTTGCCGATCTCCACGGTAATCTGGGCCTTGCCGTTCTCTTTTTCTACATTCTTAACGTTCATTGTTTTTCCTCCTATATGGTAGGCCGCAAAGCGGCCATCATTCACGCTAAAATTGAATCCGTACTATTCTAACAAATATCGTCGAGAATTTCTACTACTATTTTCTGAATTTTGCCGTTTTAATCCAACAATTTTACGGGCGTAAAGTTGACATAATCGGAAGCGACCAGGGAAAACTCCGTTCCATTCTGCCAGCCGGTCACGGCGAGGCGGTGACTGTCGCCGTGCAGATGGCCATAGCAGCAGCGCCGCACACCGTATTTCTCCAGCAGCGCCAGAATCTCCGGGCATTCATAGCCGCGGTATCGCGGCGGATAGTGGAGAAAGCAGTATTTCTCCCGTTCCCCCGCCGCCTTCAGGGAGGTTTCCAGCCGCATCAGCTCCCGGCGGAACACCTTTTCATCGTGCGCGCCGCTGCGGTCCTCCTCATAGAACCAGCCGCGCGTTCCGCAGAGAGCGACGTCTCCGTAAAACCAGCAGTTGTTGTGGAGAAGCTCCATGTCCGAAAAGCCGTTCTCCGCGCAGAATTTATAGAACTTGGCGGCGGTCGTCCACCAGTAGTCATGGTTGCCCTTGAGGATGATCTTCCGCCCGGGAATCGCATGGACGAAGGCGAAGTCCTCCCGTGCCGCCTCAATGCCGAGCGCCCAGCTCAGGTCACCGAGCAGCACGGTGGTGTCCGCCTCCCGGATGCAGGAAAGGCCGGCGCGCAGCTTGTCCATATAGCCCACCCAGGCGCCGCCAAAGACATCCATCGGCTTGTCGGCGCCGAGGCAGAGGTGCAGGTCTCCGATTGCGTACAGTGCCATACCATCACTCCGGCCGCTCCAGGGAGAGCACAATGGCATGCAGGCCGTCCGCCGTCACGCAGCGGTGGTCCTGAAGCGCCACATAGGCCACGGCTGTGCTGTTCGCCAGTGAAACGCCCCATGCCTCCCAGACTTTTTCCCTCATATTCCGATACCGCCGCTCCGGGCAGCTATAGGCCGCAAAGGTCTCCCGCAGCGTCTCCTCCGGCAGCTCCCGCAGCCGCTCTGCCTCCGGGTATGTCCCCACATCCAATAGCGGCGACGCCGTGGGCTGCGGCTGCCGCGGCGCGTAGACGCCGGTGCGGAGAAAATCCGTCAGTACCCGGTTTTCATTGCTGGCCGCGATGATCCGGTTCACCGGAAGGCCGGCCTGCTTTGCCTCCAGCCCCGCCGTCAGCAGCCCGGCGGCGACAGCCGGGACGCTGAAGTTGACGGCGGTTCCCTCCGGGAATTTCTCCGCTGCGACAGCGGCCTTATACAATTGAAAATAGGTTTCCGCCCTGTAGGGCCTGCCGCAGTCCGGCAGCCGCCACAGCTCCGCGATGTGTACCTTTTTGTGTGTTGTTATAAACTGAATCAAAACGCATTCTCCCAATGGCGAATCTCCGGGCGGCGGGTTTCCGTACCCTGGGGCGCATAGACCTCAATGACGTCGAACCGCGGCTGCTTTTCCGTCTCGTGCTCCGCCAGCCACAGCAGCGCCGCCAGCCGGATCCGCTCCTGCTTCCGACGGTCCACAAACTCTCTTGCCTCGGCAAAGGCGGCATCCTGCCGCGTTTTGACCTCGACAAAAATCAGAAACCGGCGGTTCTCCGCAATCAGATCGATCTCCCCGCCCCGGACGCTGAAATTCTTGGCCAGCAAGCGGTATCGCTTCTTTTTCAGGTAGCCGGCGGCCAGAGCCTCGCCCCAGGCGCCGGTCAGCGCCCTACTCTCCATAGAACTTCCGCAGAAAGGTTCTGCGGTGAATCGGGCAAGGCCCATACTCCCGCAGGGCCGCATAGTGGGCCTTGGTCCCATAGCCCTTGTGGATCTCGAAGCCGTACTGCGGATAGCGCTCCGCCATCTCCTCCATCAGCCGGTCCCTCGTCACCTTCGCGAGAATCGACGCCGCCGCGATGTTGGCGCTGCGGCTGTCGCCCTTGACAACCGTCATCACCGGCACCGGAAACGGGCGCTCCCGGTTGCCGTCGATCAGCGCCAACGCCGGCTTCACCGTCAGTTGGTCCATGGCCCGCTCCATGGCGTTGAAAGTGGCCTGTAAAATATTGATCTCATCGATCTCCTGCTCCGAGGCCATGGCGATCCCGTAGGCGACCGCCTCTTTTATAATGATATCATAGAGCGCCCGGCGCTTTTTATCGGAGAGCTTTTTGGAGTCGTTCAGGCCGGGAATTTCCAGCTCCGGCGGTAGAATCACCGCCGCCGCACAGACCGGTCCCGCCAGCGGTCCCCGTCCGGCCTCGTCCACGCCGCAGATCGGCGCGGTGTCCCGCAGGCCGCGCTCAATTTCCCACAAGTCTGTCATGCTTCCGCCTCCTCCGGACCTTCAAAGGTGATCCGGCCCAGTTTTCCGCTGCGGTATTCGTCCAGCAGCACCCGGGCCATCCGCTCCGTGTCGATCTCGCCGCCCCGCAGCAGGAAGCCGCGCTTCCTTCCGGCATTCTCCAGCAGTTCATAGCCCGCCATATCGTCCGGAAGGCCGCTCAGCTTATAGCGCTCGTCGACAGCCGGCCGGTAGCGGACAAAGAGCCGCCGCATCAGATGGCAGGCCAGCGTCTCTACGTCGACCACATCGTCCTTGACCGCGCCGGTATAGGCCAGCTTCACGCCGACCTCCGGATCGTCGAACTTGGGCCAGAGGATGCCCGGCGTGTCCAGCAGCAGCAACCCCTGATCCACCGTCACCCACTGCTTGCCCCGCGTGACGCCGGGGCGGTTCTCCGCCTTGGCGCCCTTGCGTCCGGAGACCTGATTGATAAATGTGGACTTGCCCACGTTGGGAATCCCGACAATCATCAGCTTCAGCGGCCGGCCGGCCTGCCCCTTCTCCGCATAGCGCTGCAGCTTGTCCGCCAGCAGCGTCCGCACGGCGGGGACAAAGCCGGATACGCCCTTCCGGGATTTGCAGTCGGTCTGGATGACCGTCAGTCCCTGGCTTCGGAACCAGTCGGCCCACTGGGCAGTCAGCCTTGGATCCGCCAGATCAGCCCGGTTCAGAATCACCATCCGCGGCTTCGCGCCGCAGAGCGCCGCAATATCCGGATTCCGGCTGGAGATGGGGATCCGGGCGTCCAGCAGCTCGCAGACCGCGTCCACCAGTTTTAAATTCTCCTCCATCATCCGGCGCGTCTTCGTCATATGGCCGGGATACCACTGGATGTTCAGTTCACCGCTCATGAGATGCCACCGATCCTGCTGGGCGGGAAAATCCGCAGGATCACCTTTCCAAGAATATACTCCGTGTCGACGCAGCCGATGGGCGCATAGCGGCTGTCCGCCGAGTGATTCCGGTTGTCGCCCATCAGAAAGACGCAGTTCTCCGGCACAGTCACCGGATAGTTGAGACCGTCGTCAAAGTTGGTCAGCGTCAGGTCGTTGATATAGTCCTCCTGGAGCACCGCGCCGTCGACGCGGACCTCGCCGGTGGTGAAATCGATGTCTACAGTCTGGCCCTCCGTGGCGATGACCCGCTTCACAATCGGATTGGAGTCGTCAAAGGTGGGAACCGTCGCCACAACGATGTCTCCCTGTTGATAGTCGCCGCAGAGGAAGTTGCTCAGCAGGGCGACATACTCTCCATTTAAAAGTGTCGGCGTCATCGACGGGCCTGATACGCCAACCAGCCGGATCACAAAGACAAAGACCACCGTGATTGCCGCCAGGATATAGACGAAGTCGTGGAGAATGGTATAGAGCTCTTTTCCCTTCTGTTTTTTCTCCATTGCGCAGTCTCCTTCCGGTATGTCTCTCTTGATTATACACAAATTTTCTCCAAATTGAAATAAAAAAGGGACCTGCAAAGGCCCCTTTTTCACTGGATTCCGGATTAAACTTTCTCCTTGACCTTGGCAGCCTTGCCGAGACGGTCGCGCAGGTAATAGAGCTTCGCTCTGCGGACCTTACCGCGGCGAACGGTCTCAACCTTGACGATGTTGGGAGAATGGATGGGGAATACCTTCTCACAGCCGACGCCGTAAGAGATGCGGCGGACGGTGAAGGACTCCTCGATCCCGCCGTGCTTCTTGGAGATGACAGTGCCCTCAAAGACCTGAATTCTTTCGCGGGTACCTTCTTTGATTTTGACATGAACGCGGACCGTGTCGCCAACGTTGACCTGGGGCAGCTCCTCTTTCATGTACTGGCTGGTCAGAGCCTTTACGAGATCCATATTGATTTTCTCCTTTCGAATGATAGACGTTCATAACCCGAACGTGCCGCTGTACCGCAGTACCGGCTGGGCAGAGGACCGTCCATTTCTCAGACCGGACAATCTTACCATAGATTTTCCGGAAATGCAAGGAGTTTTTCAGGGCTTTTCAGATTTTTTTGTTTCTTTCCATATGCAGAATACCACAATTCCCCGCCGATTGGAAGCGTTTTAATCGATTCTTTGAAAAAATCATCCGGATTCAGCATTGGAAACGAGCCAATCTTATGCTATACTGTCTTCATTCAGTTTCAAGGGAGAGATGAAGAAAATGGAGCCGATTTATGTGACCGGGCACCGCAATCCGGATACAGATTCCATTGTCTCCGCGATGGCTTATGCGTCCCTGCGCAACGCTCTGGGCGCCCGGGAATTTATTCCCGCCCGGTTGGGTCATCTCAGCGATGAGACCAAGCTGGTCCTGGAACGGTTCGGCTTCGCGCCGCCGGTTCTCATCAACACCATGCGGACCCAGGTCAGCGACCTGGACTATGATACGCCGCCGGCCCTCAATCGGGCTGTCACGGTCAATCGCGCCTGGACGGTCCTACAAAACGACCATCACATTCCCGCCATCCCGGTGGTCAACAACGACGGTACGCTGTACGGCATGCTCTCGGCCAGTGAAATCGCCGCCTACGATATGATGTCGCTGGACAAGCCCTATGTGGAGGAGATTCCGCTTTTCAACCTGCTCAGCGTGCTGGAGGGCAAAATTCTCAACGAGGCCGGCTACCTTGTGGACAAAATCAGCGGAGAAGTGACAATTGCGCTGCCGCAAGAGCACCCCGGCCTGCTGTTCAACAAGCGGGATTCCATCGTCATCTGCGGCCAGCAGGACGACATGGTGCGCCGCGCCATCGAGCTCGGCGTCAGTTGTGTCGTCGTCTGCCAGGGTACGCTGGACGAACAGTTCCGCACGTTCCCCACCACGACCTGCATCATCTCTACGCCTTTCGACGCCTATAAGGCGGCCCGGCTGATCTATCAGTCCGTCTCTGTCTCCCATGTCTGCCGGACCGAGGACCTGATCTCCTTTCATCTGACCGACTTCATCGACGATGTCCAGGAGCTGGTTCTCAAAACCCGCTACCGCAGCTATCCAATTCTGGACGAAAACGACAAGGTCGTCGGCACGCTCTCCCGGTTCCATCTGATCCGTCCCCGGAGGAAGCAGGTTGTCCTGGTGGATCACAATGAATTCTCCCAGTCAGTTCCCGGTTTGGAGCAGGCGGAGATTCTGGAAATCATCGACCATCACCGGCTGGCGGATATCCAGACCAGCAATCCCATCTATGTCCGCAACGAACCGGTTGGCAGTACGGCCACGATCGTCGCCAGCATGTACCAGGAAAAGGGCCTGATGCCGGAGACCAATCTGGCCGGCCTCATTGCCGCCGCGATTGTGGCCGATACCGTCATGATCAAATCCCCCACCTGCACAGACCGGGACCGCCGCATGGCCGAACGCATGGCGCGCATCGCCAACGTCTCTCTGGAGGAGCTCGGCCAGTCTATCTTTGCCGCATCCGGCAACCTGGACAAGCCCGTCGAAGACCTGTTCTTCTCCGATTTCAAGGATTTCCACATTGCGGGGCATCACTTCGGCGTGGCCCAGATCACCTGCATCGACTCGCAGCGGATGCTGCAGCGCAAGCAGGAATTCCTCGACCTGATGGACCGCACCAGGAAGGAGCGCGGCTACAGCATGATGCTCCTGATGCTGACGGACGTTCTTCTGGTCGGCACCCAGCTTCTCTATCTCGGCGATACCGACACCATCACGCAGGCCTTCAACATCGAGCTGAAGGACAATACCTGCTTTCTTCCAAAGATCGTCTCCCGGAAAAAGCAGATTATTCCGGCCCTTTCCGCCCTTTGGGGCTGATTCCAATTCGACATTTTGCGCCCGTACCGATACGGTATGGGCGCAATTTTGTCTCTTCAGCATGCGCCAAAGGCCTTGATCTGGCCGCAGGCCATTTTTTTGCCGGCATCGCCGGAGGGCTGCGAGGTGAAATCGTCCCGGTCGGCGTGAATAATCACCGTCTTCCCAAGGACCTCCTGCACGGTAAACCGGTCGGTCAGCACCATCAAAAGCGCATGGCCGTTATTTCCAAACAGAGGCGGCAGATCTCCTGCATGGTATGGATGCGGACAATCCTGCGGATTATAGTGCGCCAGCGCGTCGGCAAAGGGATCGCCCGCATTCCCGGTGCAGGTACCGCCGCTGTGGATATGGAATGCAAACGTGGGGCTGCCGCATACTTCTTCCGGCGCCGGTAAGCCAAACACCTCCGCCGCGACCAGCACGCCCTCTTTCTTCTGGAAAAACAGCGCAGAGCCGATAATGCCCGGATATTCCGCGCTTCCGCGAATCCGCGCGACTGCCTGCGGCCGCCGCCGGAGCATAGAGATAAAGTCCATATGTCCCCCTTCTTGAATTGGTGATACCATATTCTATGCTGTCACGCCGTCTCCAGTACACCCTTGCCGAGTCAAAGCCAAAAAGTCTCTTTTTTCGCTCATTTGTGGGAGTCCTCCCCCAGGAATACAAGATTGACATCCCCATTATTGCCGGACACGCTCAGCGTTTTTTCTCCGCCGTCCTTCGTATCCGGCAAATTGCATTCCCCCTTTTTAACCGCCGATTGAATTGTAAAATCATCCCAGCTTCCCACAATTGTACCGGTAATATCCCCGTTTTTCACGTTCAGGGTCAGCGCCTCTCCAACATCCAAATCGGCAAAGATGATGTTTCCTCCGTTGGAAGAAAGACTTATATCCCCCGTCACGGCCAGCGCAGGAATCGATATGTCTTCATTTGTCGTGGATAAAGTCAAGTTTTCCAGCAGCGAGGATGGAATTTGCAACAATATTTTCCTGTCCTTTGCTTCGGGTTTTGCCCCGATGTAGTCTGTCCATGCTTTATTTTCCGCGCTCACGATTGTCAGTACGTTTTCATCAGAAACGGAAATGCTGTAATACTCTTTGCTGCTTTCAGAATATTGCATGTGTACTTGTTCATCCTCGGACAGCGATACCTCAATTTCTCTGTCCCGTACATCAACGTGGATTTCTTTGACCTGTGTATCCGGGGTATAGCGCTTCACCGTAAAGGCTTCGCCCTTAGCTGAACAGCCCGACAAGATGAGGCAGCCCAACACAAGGCACAGGACAGGCAAAATGGTTCTTTTCATCGTATTTCCTCCTGAATAAAATATAATTGCTTTTCGAAATGCTCGATGCTAAAATAGATTATAAACTTTTGTGTAACACAAAGGTCAAGAAGGAATACGAAAAAAATGAAGCCATATTTTTCAATTGGAGAAGCCGCAAAAGCGGTTCAAGCTACAAGCGAAACATTGCGGCATTATGACCGTATTGGATTGGTGAAGCCGAGCAAAAAGGATGAATGGACCAATTACCGCTATTATACCAAGCAGGACATTGTCCGTTTGAATACGGTGCGTGCTTTACAACTGATGGATTTGCCGCTGCAGGAAATAAAAAGGGTCTTGGAATATGACGACCTTGAAAAAACCGTGGACTTTTTGATACAGGCCGAGATAAAAGTCGACGAAAAAATTGCGGCACTGCAATCCAGCAAATCAAAAATTCAGGCTGCAAAAGCGGCCTACGAGATGAAGCTGCGGGAGCAAAAAAATCCGGGCGGTATGTTCATCCAGGAGCTTCCGCGGCGTGTTATCCTGCTGTCCGATACCTTGGAGGCGCCTAGCGTCGATAATCTTTGGAATTACCTCAGCCACTTCTATGAGAAAGTAACGCCCGCCTTAAAAGAACAGTTTGCTTTTGAGGATTTAGCCGGAATCTACACCGAGAACGAATTATCCAGGCTTTTTGCCGTCTGTGTCCGCCATGCAGAGATAGACGGGCTGAAGAGCTTACCGGATGGAAAATACCTGTGCGCCGATTGTACCGAAGAAAACAGGGAACAGGTGTTGCGAGAGGTTCTGTGTGCAGCCCGAACAACATATGGCGCTGAGCCGAAATTTACGGTGCAGCTCATCGTTGTGTCCGGCATTTTGAACTGGAATTATCAAATTCAAATCCCACTGTGTGCAAATTAAAAGCCAAGGGTAAAACCGTCGTTTTACCCCTGGCTTGTCTCGTGTTTATAAAAAAGTCGCTGCGAACGATATGTCATCCGCAGCGACGTGGTCGGAAGTAATTATAGAACCTCAAGCCTACAAGTTTCATAAAACCAAATCGAAGCCCAGCGCAGCGGGTTCGATTTGGAAAGGAGCTGCGACAGAATGAGTGAGAAGTGACTTTTTGAAAAAAAGTCGCTGCGAACGATATGTCGTCCGCAGCGACGTGGTCGGAGTGTAATTATAGGATCTGGAAAAAACCAGTCATATCAATGGTTTTAGCGCAGCAAGTAAGAGGTTTTTATCCGAAAACAGGATTTACGTATAAATAGGCTTTCCATCTTCATCAATTTTGTATGTGTAGATGAAGCCGCTGATAAACTCGGAAGGCCCCTCGGCCCCACAATAAGGACAATACCCGGTTTCGTGATCTTTGCCGCCGGGATAAGGGTTTCCGGTGCTTTTATACAGATAATCTCTGCCACACTTTTCGCATTTTATAATGTGTTCTTTTGTCATAAACAGAACACCTCACTTTCCGGCTGATAAGCTATTTTTATTCTATCAGATACTCAATCTTTTTTCCAGTTCTAATTTTGAGCATTACGCCGCCCAACAGGACAACGGGCGGCGTTTTCATATAGAAAACTGAAAGGAGGGGTCATATCCCTGCTGCCAGCCATCGGGCTGGCTTTTTTCATTTCACGATAAAGACCTGCTAACAAAAGTCAAGTAGAAATTTCAGGGTTGTGAGCAAGGCAAAAAGGGTACAAAAATTCAAGCCGCTGAGCGTCTCAAATTGAAACGACGGCTAGCCATTGGTATTCCGAGTGCAGTTAGTTCTGTTACAGAGAATCCAGATAGGCCTTTACGGTGGCGTAGTAAATACGAAGAAATTTGTTTGCAGAAGCCATCATGTAGACACGGTAGGGTTTGCCCTCAGAGCGCTTTTTATCCATGAACTGGTACACAGGCTCGTCCTGTGGGGACTGTTGGAGATAGACTCCCATCACCAGAAAAAGCGTCCTACGCAACGAAGGGGAGCCACGCTTGGAGATGCTGCGGCCATAAACTTCCATCTGGCCTGACTGGTAAGGCAGAGCATCAATTCCCGCAAACGCTACCAGGGCTTTCTTGGAATGAAAGCGACGAACATCCCCAATCTCCGCCATGAGCTGCGGGCCAAGAGTAGGACCAACGCCGAACATCTTCATCACTACGGGATATTCGGGCAGTGAAGAGGAAAGGGATTGCATTTCCTGTTTCAATGCAGCTAATGCCGCAGAGGTGGCTCGAATCTGAGAGACAGCCTGTTCTACCAAAAGTTTGGCGGTTTCGGTCTTTGGCATAACATCGAAGTGCCCACAGGCGGAGGCGTAAATATCCAACGCCTTATCTTCGCTGAAATTGTAGCCATGCTTCTTACACCATTTCCGGTACTTGGAGGTAAATGACTTCTCAGAGAGACAGCAAACACATTCACAGTGCCAGAAGGATGCCACGAAATCCACCCATTTCTCACTGCCATCGGCACGGGGAGGACTTGAAAACAGGCGGTTTGCGTCCGGAAAAGCGGTATCCAACAAGGAAATCAAGTTGTTTTTCAACATAGTCTGCACTTTGGAATACTGCTGGTACTGTCTGTAGCAGTTTTTGAGCATTAACCGGGTATCTTCCTCCGGAACATACTTCGGAAGGGTAAGCCAGTGGTCGAGGCCATAGTTTGCCAGCTTAATGGCGTCTTTCTTATCGGTCTTGGCCCGTCGTAAACTGTTGTTCCCGTAGTCATGCACCAGCATTGCGTTGACTACTGAAACATAAAAGCCGGAGTCATTGAGCAGCCAGGCTACCGGCAAATGGTAATTACCCGTGGCTTCCATGACCACACGGGTCTCACCGGGCAGGCTTCTGAGCAGCTTTGCCAGTTCGCACAGTTCACTGTCCGTGTGATGGATCTCAAAAGGAGAGACTACAACTTCCCCAAAGGGACGCATGACGGCAATCATGCTCTTGCCTTTGGAAACATCGATGCCAACAGAGTTCATATATCTACCTCCAATACAAAATCCGCAACCGGAACCCATCTTTTTCTCGTTGCCGATTCAATCTATTGAGTGACACGAACTCTTTGGCTCAACCTGCTTAAATCGAACGCTGCAACAAGAGGATGGCTGACAGTCTTCATAACGGGCAAAAAGCCCAAGGAGGTTTTGGTCAGCCAGTTGCTCCTCTTATTGTAGCTTGGGCACGAGATGGATAGAAAGCCAGACTGGCTGCCCGGCTTTCCTGTCCAAATTTATTGTAATAGGAGGTTTTTAAGTGGCAGACGATAAAAAGACAATCGGCCCCGATGTGGGTACTTCCACCGAGGCCACGGAAAAGCCCAGCCCCGCTCCCGATCTGGCCGACACTGCCGCCCCTGCCCCGCTGGGGCCGGAGGCGCTGACCGTGGAGGAGCAGCTCATTTTAGAACACGAGGGACAGGCAGCCCTCTTTGAAATGGGCGAGGCTATCCCGGATGCGCCCGAGTCCCCCAGCGTGACCATGCCGGAACAGCTCGAGCCGGACAAGGACGATAAGCAGACCGCCAGCCCCGGCAAGGACGATCCTGCCCCTCCCGACAAGGAGGCCAAAAAGTCGGAGCAGTCCCGCCGTGGCCGCCCGCCCAAGGCTGACAAGGCTGCCCCCGGCAAGACTGACCCAGCCAAGAAAGACAAGGCTGCCCCCAAGGCGGAAAAGCCCAAGCGGGACAAAATGTCCCAAAGTAAGACTCCGGCTCCCAAGGAGGAAGCCGCCGCTCCCACCGAGCCGGAACAGCCTACCCAGCCCCGTGACGCTACCCGAGCCGAAAAAGAGGAGATCGTCTATCTCAATCTTTCGGAGCTGCACCCGTTCCAAAACCATCCCTTTGGTGTCCGTGACGATGCAGAAATGCAGGGGCTGGTGGAGTCGGTCAAGGCGGCTGGCGTTAATCAGCCTGCGCTGGTGCGTCCCCGTGAAGGCGGCGGCTATGAGATCATCGCCGGACACCGCCGCCAGCGGGCCAGTGAGCTGGCCGGGTTTGTCAATATGCCCTGTATCGTCCGCAACATGACAGATGATGAGGCCATCCTCGCCATGACGGATGACAACCTGCGCCACCGGGAAAAGATTTTGCCCACGGAAAAGGCGGCAGCACTGAAACAGCAGGTGGAGGCCATCAAGCATCAGGGCGCTCGGCCCGGTGAGGACGATAAGGACGCCGGAAAGCGCTCCACGCAGATTGTCGGAGATCGCAACGGCATGAACTACAAGCAGGTGCAGCGGTATATTCGCTTGACGGAACTCGTCCCGGATTTGCAGAAAATGCTGGACGAAAAACAGTTGGCGTTTACCCCCGCCGTGGAGATTTCCTTTATCCGTCCCAAGCATCAGCGGTATATCGCCGTTGCCATTGAGGGGCAGCAGTCCTCTCCGTCCCTGTCCCAGGCGCAGAAGATGCGGGAACTGGACAAACAGGGGGCGCTCAACGGCGATGTCATTGACGGTATTTTGAGTGAGCAGAAAAAGG
>Ga0129308_1002052_pt1 | contig 18373 bp, 18 predicted proteins | sample L827metagenome_FD_94440 | JGI IMG/M metagenome (GOLD analysis project Ga0129308, IMG submission 94440) | Ring-tailed lemur group fecal microbial communities from Wisconsin, USA - L827 metagenome | ecosystem: Host-associated > Mammals > Digestive system > Large intestine > Fecal | place: USA... | reverse complement strand
TTTTTCTTTATTTAAAATGATTTGTCCACCTTGATAATTATTAATGATTTGAGGTTTTATATTAGCACCAGAAGCATCAGGTGACGTATCCATATGAGCAATAAAGCCAATAATTTTACCTTTTGGATCATTCCCTTTTATTGTTCCGTATACGATCCCCGAATGATCCAAATAAGCATCATGAATGCCTATCTCTTTCATTTCTTCAACTAAATATTTTCCTAATTCTAATTGTTTTGAAGAAGAAGGAATAGTGGAAGAGTTCGGATCTGATTGTGTATCGAAAGAAATGTATTTTAAAAATCTATCTTCAATTTTCATTAAATTCCCACCTTTCGTATCTATTATACATGGAAAACCTGTAATTTTCCATGTATAATATAAAAGAAGAAGGTGAATGAATATGAATAGCACAATAGAAGAGTTATTTAATCGTAAATCAGTGAGAGTATTTACTGATGAACCAATTTTAGAAGAAGAAAAAAATATAATTTTGCAGTCTGCTTTGCAGGCACCAACTGCAGGTAATATGGCATTATATTCAATTATCGATGTGCAAGATCAAAACTTGAAAGAATTACTTGCGAAAAGGTGTGACCATCAGCCATTCATTGCAAAAGCACCTCTTGTATTAGTATTTTTGGCTGATTATCAAAAATGGTATGAAATATTTCAGGAATATGGTGATAAAGAAGTAAAAATAGAAGAATCGGATCTTTTCTTGGCAGCTCAAGATTGTATCATTGCTGCCCAAAATGCTGTGGTTGCTGCTCAGTCTTTAGGAATAGGGTCATGTTATATTGGTGATATTTTAGAAAGTTTTGAAGAAAATCAAAAAACTTTACATTTACCTAAATATGCAGTTCCTTTTACAATGGTTGTTTTTGGTCGACCTACACAGCAGCAAAAAGATAGAAAGAAACCAAAACGTTTTGAGCTATCATCAATGGTCCATGTTGATACTTATCAACAAAAAACCAAAGAAGAAATCAATGAAATGTTTGTAAAACAAACTGGTAAAAATGGTGATGAATTAGAGAAATATATCAAAGCATTTGCTAATAGAAAATTTTATGCAAAATTTAGAGAAGAAATGAATCGCTCAACGAGAGCAATTTTAGAGAGTTGGTTGAAATAGTCTTGATAAAAAGACTATTTTTTTTAATTATTGCGGGATTTAGGTAATAACTGTATGATTGTATACAGAATAAAAAAAATACCTTTAAAATTTGTTTAAAATCTAAAAATATTTTTTTTTTTCGTCATAAAACAAATTAATTACAAAAAAATGATTTGACAAGCTTATCTATTCAGTATATACTTAATTCAAGACAATATAACTTGTCTAAAAAATTACTTATGAAATAGGGGGAAAAACATGAAAAAAATAAGAAAAGTTTTATCTGCTCTTGTTTGTGGTGCTATGGCATTAACTTTAACTGCCTGTGGTGGTTCAGGTTCTAGTGATAGTGTTGTACTAATGAGTGAAAACGATCTTATGAGTTTAGACTCAAGAATGGCAACTGATGGTACTTCATTTAATATTATTAGTGCTTTCACTGATGGTCTTTATGGTTACAAAGAAGATGGTACACTTGATTTAGCATTAGCTGACAAAGTAGACGTATCTAAAGATCAATTAAAATACACATTCACTTTAAAAGATGCTAAATGGTCAAATGGTGATGCTGTTACAGCAAATGACTTTGTATATGCATGGAGAACAGTCATTAAGAAGAATAGTGAATATGCATTCTTACTTGGTTCACAAGGAGCAAATATTAAAAACGCACAATCTGTAATGGACAATGGTGGAAATCCTGATACAATCGGTGTTACTGCTAAAGATGACAAAACATTGGTTGTTGAATTGGATGCAAAATGTGGTTTCTTAGATAAATTATTAGCATTCCCAACATTCTTCCCAATTAATGAAAAATTTGCTGAAGAACAAGGTGATCAATATGCTAATAGCGTATCTGGATTATTATCTTGTGGTGCATTTAAATTAGATGCATGGGAAGTAGGAACTAAAGTTACATTATCTAAAAATGCTGATTATTGGGATGCTGACACAGTAAAAATCAATAATTTAACTATTAACTTAGCTCAAGATCAATCAGCTGCTGCATTACAATATGATAATGGTGAATTAGATTACTGTATTATTAGTTCTTCATTAGTTGACAAATATAGTGCTAAAGATTTCTATGGTAATATCAACAATGGTTTCTTATGGTATTTATTTGTAAACTTTGAAGATAAAACAATGGCAAATGAAAATATCCGTAAAGGATTATCAGCTGCTATCAACAGAGAAGATTTATGTCAAAATGTATTAAAAGATGGTTCTTCTCCAGCATTAGGATTCGTTCCTGCTGAATTAACTAAAACAGAAGATGGTACAGATTTCGCTGAAAAGAGTGGAGATTTACTAGCTAAAAATAAAATTAACTTTGATAAGACTCAAGCTCAAGCTTATATTGATGCTGGTTTAAAAGAATTAGGAAAATCAAGTATTGATGTATCAATGGTATATGGTACTGATGAAGCTGTAGATGATGTAGCTACTTACTTAGAACAAGCATTTAGTTCATTAAAAGGTATCAACTTCAAATTAATTCCAACTCAAAAACAATCTCGTATCAACGAATATCAAGAAAAAGGAAATTTCCAATTATCATTAACTAGATGGGGTCCTGACTATGCTGATGCAACAACTTATCTAAATAATATGGAAAAATCTCAATGGGGTGGAAATAATGGTGGTAATAACTATGGTCATTACTACAATGCAAAATATGATGAATTAATGAAAAAAGCAAGAGAAGCAACTAAAACAACTGATCGTGAAAGCTTATTGCTTCAAGCTAATGAAATCTTAATGGAAGATGTTGCAATTATTCCTATCTTCTCTCAAGGTCAAGCAGTTTTAACTAACCCATCATTAAAAGGATTAGTTCATAACGCTGCTGGTACACCTTATATCTACAAATATTTAACTAAAGAATAGTTAAGTAAGAAAATTAAAGAATGGATTGAATGAAACACTTTATGGTAAAATCCATAAAGTGTTTCTCTTTATTAAAAAAGGAGGAATAATCATGGATAAAAGTATGCTGAAATATATTGCAAAACGTTTATTAATTTCATTAGTTACGTTGTTTGTAATTATTCTTGTTTTATTCTTGATGTTAAAATTGATGCCTGGTACCCCTTTTAATGATGAAAAATTATCTGCATCACAAAAGGCTGTTATTATGGCAAAATATGGTCTTGATAAACCAGTTCTTACACAGTTTGCTACTTATTTTAAGAATATGTGTACTGGTGATTTTGGAGTTTCTTACGTTATTCAAAAAGATATGCCTATTTCTCAATTAGTAGGAACTGCAAGTATTATTTCTTTTAAATTAGGTATTGCTGCAACAATTGTTGGTGCTTTGATTGGTATGTTATTAGGAATTGTTGCTGCATTGAACAAAAATACATGGCTTGACTCTTTAGCAACTATTATTTCTGTATTGGGTGTTTCTATACCTTCATTTGTATTTGCCCTATTATTATTATATTTGTTAGGAGCAAAAATACACATACTTCCAACAGCATATAGTTCTACAAATCAATTTGTATCATCTATTATGCCTGTTATTGCTTTAGCAATGAGTGTTATTGCCAATGTTGCTCGTTTTACAAGAACAGAAATGATTTCAGTGTTGAATAGTGATTATATGACTCTTGCTGAAGCAAAAGGGTTAGATCATAAAACATTGATTATGAAACACGCTTTACGTAATTCATTGATACCAGTTATTACAATTGTTGGACCAATTATGGTTAATATTATGACTGGTACTATGGTTGTAGAAAAGATATTTGGTATTCCTGGATTAGGAAAATTATTAATTTCAAGTATTCAACAAAATGACTATAACGTAACATTAGCTTGTTCATTCTTGTATGCATTCTTATATATTGTTATAGTATTAGTTATCGATGTTTCTTATGGAATTATTGATCCAAGAATTAGATTAGGAAAGGATGAGTAATTATGGATAAATTTGAATTTTTACCTGATGATTTTGAATTTGTAGGTGATAAACAAGATATTACAAAAGATCAAGTTACTCCTGCCGTTCCTTTTTGGACAGATGTATGGAGAAGATTTAGAAAGAATAAAGGTGCTGTCATTGGTGCCTGCGTTATTATTTTAATAACTTTAATGGCTATTTTCATGCCTATGTTCTCTTCATATAAATTTGATGCAATTGATTCTGCTAGTGCCAATTTAACACCTAATGGTGTACATTGGTTTGGAACAGATAATTTTGGTCGTGATTTATGGGTGCGTACTTGGGAAGGTACAAGAGTTTCATTGATCGTTGCATTTGCAGCAGTTGTTATTGATGTTGTATTAGGTATTACTTATGGTATGATTTCTGGATATTTTGGTGGTATGGTTGACTCTGTGATGCAGAGAATACAAGAAATTTTGAACTCTATTCCAACATTAGTTATTTTAACTTTGTTAATGACAGTATTGGATCCATCATTATTTACTATTATTTTTGCATTAATGTTTACTGAATGGATTGGTATGAGTCGTATTACGAGAGCTCAAGTTTTAAAAATCAAAGAGGAAGAATTTGTATTAGCTTCTCGTACTTTAGGAGCAAGTCATTTCTTTATTATTTTCAAAGAAGTATTACCAAATATTTATTCTCAATTAATCGTTATGGCAATGATGACGATACCGAATGCTATTTTCTATGAAGCATATTTATCATTTGTTGGTCTAGGTTTAACAGTACCACAAGCTTCATTAGGTGTTTTGATCAATGATGGATTTAAATATTTCTTATCATATCCTCATATGATGGCTATACCTGTTATTGTATTAGCATTATTAATGTTAAGTTTCAACTTATTTGGTGATGGTTTGCGTGATGCACTTGATCCAACTATGAAGGAGATGTAAACAATGGAAAATAGAGAAAGAATATTGAAAATTAGAGATTTACACATCTCATTTAAAACTGATAATGGTAAAGTTAATGCAATCCGAGGGGTCGATTTTGATTTATATAAAGGTGAAACAATTGCTATTGTAGGTGAATCAGGTTCAGGGAAATCTGTTACGACAAAAGCTATTATGGGGATTTTAGCAAGCAATGGTGTCATTGAAAAAGGTTCTATAGATTATGTGTGGTATGATGAAAACACTGGGGAAAGACAAGAACGAGATATTGTTAAAATGAAAAAAGATGAAATTCAAAAAATCATTCGTGGTCGTAAGATCGCAATGGTTTTCCAAGATCCAATGACTTCATTAAATCCAACAATGACAATTGGTAAACAAATTATGGAACCAATGATTTATCATTATCATAAATCAAAAGAAGAAGCATATGCAAAAGCTGTTGAATTATTGGAATTAGTTGGAATCACTGATGCTGAAAAACGTATGGGAAATTATCCTCATCAATTATCTGGTGGTATGCGTCAAAGAGTTGTTATTGCTATTGCATTGTCTTGTGATCCATATGTATTGATTTGTGATGAACCAACAACAGCATTAGATGTTACAATTCAAGCAAAAATTCTTGAATTGATTAAAGAAATTCAAAGAAAAAAAGATTTATCAGTTATTTACATTACACATGATTTAGGTGTTGTTGCAAAAGTAGCTGATTATGTCAACGTAATGTACGCTGGAAAAATCGTAGAAACAGGAACAATTAATGAAATATTCTATGATCCACGTCACCCTTATACTTGGGGATTATTATCAGCAATGCCTGATTTAGATACTGATGATGAAGAATTATATACAATTCCTGGAGCACCACCTAATTTAGCTCATGAAATCGTAGGTGATGCATTTGCTCCTCGTAATCAATTTGCTTTAAATATTGATTTACGTATTGATCCACCAATGTTTGATGTACCAGGCAGTGAAACACATAAATGTGCGAGCTGGCTAATGCATGAAAAAGCACCTAAAGTGGAAATGCCTAAATCATTAAAACGCCGTATTGAAAAAATGAAGAAGGAGGCGGGATTATAATGAGTACAGAGCCAATTTTAAAAGTTACTGATTTAAAACAACATTTCAAAATTAATCGTAAATTTACAGTAAAAGCTGTTGATGGCGTTTCTTTTGAAGTTTATCCAGGACAAACTTATGGATTAGTAGGTGAATCAGGTTCTGGAAAATCAACAACAGGTAGAAGTATTATCCGTCTTTATAAACCAACTTCAGGAAGTATTGTGTTTAATGGTGAAGAAATTTCAGGAAAAATGTCAGCAAAGAAAATTAAACTTTTAAGAACAAAAATGCAAATGATTTTCCAAGATCCAATGGCGTGTTTAAATCCACGAATGAAAGTTATGGATATTATTGCTGAAGGATTAGATATTCATCATTTGTATTCTACAAAAGAAGAAAGAGAACAAAAAGTTTATGATATTTTAAATCTTGTTGGTTTATCTAAAGAACACGCTTCAAGATACCCTCATCAATTCTCTGGTGGACAAAGACAACGTATTGGTATTGCTAGAGCATTGATCATGGATCCTGATTTAATTATTGCTGATGAAGCTATTTCAGCATTAGATGTATCTATTCAAGCTCAAGTTGTTAACTTGATGAAACATATTCAAAAAGAATATGGTAGTGCTATTTTATTTATTGCTCATGACTTATCAATGGTTAAATATATTTCTGATTATATTGGTGTATTACATTTAGGACATTTAGTAGAAACTGGGACGACTGAAGAAATATTTACGAACCCTATTCATCCATATACAAAATCATTATTATCAGCAATTCCTTCACCTAACCCAGTTGTTGAAAAACAAAGAACGTCTTTATCATATGATTATGCAACCAGTGGATTAGATTATGAAGCAGGTACACAACATAAAATTTCTGATACACATTATGTATTAGCGACTGATGAAGATTTAAAGAAATTTTTAGCTGAATAATATCAGAATATAATTTATTTAAACTCAATAAGTTAAACATAAGGTTAAAAGCTATTTGTATAAATAGTTTTTAACCTTTTTTGTTTATTATGAAAATTTGGTGATAAAAATTAAATTGAATAAAATCAAATGAATAAAAAATCTTATTTTATGAAAGTTATTACCAAAGGATTCGTACGATATTGAGATAAAAAAATGGATTTTATAAAATGGACTCATGAAAGACAAGAACTAGAAAGAATAGTGAAGGAGGTGATTCTAGTGAAGTTTTTCGACAAATTACAAGAGAAATTACTTGTAATAGCAGACAAATTAAATCAAATTACTTACATTACTGTTATTCGTAATTCTCTAACACTCTTAATGCCTATGATTATCATTGGAGCCTTTTGTACATTGATTTCTAATGTCGTATGTTCCACAACAACATCAGGGCCATCATTAGCCAAAATATCAGGCTTATCTTTTTTAGAAAATTTTGCCCCTATATTTACAGCGGCAAACTATGCAACTTTAAATTTCTTTGCAGTTGAAGTTGTTGTTCTTATTGGAATTGAATTAGCTAAGATAAGAAAAATCAATTCAACAGTTGGTGGTATCATTGCTATAGCAAGTTATATTTCTATATGTGTTACAACAAAAGCTGTCACATTTAATGATGAAACACAAATTATTAATAATGTTTTATCTTCAGATTATACTGGATCTAAAGGATTATTTTTAGCAATGATTATTGGCATACTATCAGTAGAAATATTTGCTAAACTATTTAAATCAGGTAAATTGAATATTCATATGCCAAATGTTGTTCCACCTAATATTGCTTTATCATTTAGCGTATTATTTCCTGCAATGGTTACAGTATTATGTGTTTCTACTTTAGAGTTTATTATCCAATCTATAACAGGAAGTGGATTATTCGATTTAGTTTATACATTAGTACAACAGCCACTTAGTCATATTGTCACAGGTTTACCAGGAATTATTATTTTAGTTACAATTTCACAATTATTCTGGTTATTAGGAATACATGGAAATCAAATGATTTCAGCTGTACGTGATCCAATCTTAACTGCAACAGCTTTAGCAAATCTAACAGCTTTTGAAAATGGTGAAGCAATTCCTAACATCATTTCACAAGGGTTCTGGTATGCATATATGCAATTTGGTGGTTCTGGATCAACATTAGGTCTAATTATTGCAATATTTATATGCAGTAAACGTGATGATTATAAATCAATTGCTAAATTATCTTTAGCACCAAGTTTATTTGGAATTAATGAAACAATGACATTTGGTATTCCTATTGTATTAAATCCAGTTATGGCTATTCCATTTATATTATGTCCTATTATTGGTGCAATCATAGGGTATATCGCTACAGCAATTGGCTTTGCTGGAAAAATGATGTATGTTATTCCATGGACAACACCACCATTCATTAATGGTTATCTAGCAAGTGGTGGAAATATAGGTGTCGTTATCACTCAGGTTATTATTTTAATTGTTTGTATTATTGTATATATGCCATTTGTTATCGCAAGTAATAAGCAAGATTTATCACAAGCAGTATAGGAGGAATAAGAAGTGCGTTTATTAGATAAATTACCAAATGATTTTTATTGGGGAGGATCTACATCAAGTTTTCAGTGTGAAGGAGCATGGAATATTGATGGTAAAGGGTTATCAGTTTATGATAAGAAAGAGATATATCCAGGAGCATCAGATTGGAAAAATGCAGTAGATTTTTATCATCATTACAAAGAAGATATAGATTTATTAAGTGAACTTGGATTTAATATGTATCGTTTACAATTCTCTTGGTCAAGAATCTTCCCAGACGGTACGAGAACAAGTTTAAATGAAAAAGGTGTACAGTTTTATGACAATGTCATTAATTATATGCTAGAAAAAGGTATTGAACCAATGGTATGTTTATATCATTTTGATATGCCTTTAGCATTAGCAGAAAAATATAATGGCTGGGCAAGTCGAGAAGTGATAGACTTATTTGTAGACTATGTTGATTTTGTTATTAATCATTTTAAAGGACGTATTAAGTATTATATTACATTCAATGAACAGAATTTATTCTTATGGAAAATCAAAGTATGTGGTGGACAAGTACCTGAAGGACAAAATCCTCAAGAATTTTTATTTCAAGGTGCCCATAACTCATATATTGCACACGCTCGTTGTGTACAATTGATGAAAGCTATTGATCCAAATATACAAGTAGGGGGAATGGTCGCATATAATTCATTCTATCCAGCAACGAGTGATCCAAAAGATGTAAAATTTGCACAAGATTTAGAATATATGTATGATTTATTTACATTTGATATTTTTGTTAAAGGTGAATATTCTCATTTTATGCTTAATTATTTTAAAAAGAATGGCTATAAAATAGAGATTACAGAAGAAGATAAAAAATTATTAAAAAATATTAAAAATGATTTCTTAGCTTTTAGTTATTATGCAAGCAGAACGGTCAAATATATAGATATAGATACAAATAAATTCTTCTTTGGACAAAATTATCTTGTTAAAAATCCGTATTTAGAAACAACAGAAGTATGGAACTGGGATATTGATCCATTAGGGTTGAGAATGATCATGGATAAGGTTTATAATCGTTACAACATTCCATTATTTATACTTGAAAATGGTATTGGTTTAGTTGAAGAATTAGATGAAAATGGCGAAGTCCATGATACAAAACGTATAGAATACCATCGTAGTCATATTAATGCTATGAAAGATGCAATATTGGAAGATGAAATTCCATGTAAGGGATATTTGACTTGGGGTCCTATTGATATTTTAAGCAGTAATGGTGAGATGAAAAAGAGATATGGTTTTGTATTTGTCAATCGTGATGAAAATGATTTAAGAGATATGAGAAGAGTAAAGAAAGAAAGCTTTGAATGGATGAAAAATGTTTGTAAAACGAATGGCGAAGATTTAAGATAGTTATGAAAGGCTTTTGCCTTTCATAACTATCATTGAAACGAGGTGAATATATGTTAATTAGTAAACTAAAAGATTCTGATAATTTGACATACCAGGAAAAGATGATTGTTGATTATATTTTTTCTCATCCAGAAGAAATATTAAGAATGACAGCTAATGATCTTGCAGCAGTCACTTATACAAGTGCTTCTTGTATTTCACGTTTATGTAAAAAAGTTGGGTTTAAAAATTATCCAGCATTTAAGATTGAATTTGCAATTGAGTGGGCAAGTGGTGGAGCAAAAGAAATTGCTGAAAAACCTCTTCATAAAGAAATGACAACAAATGAAATCATTGATTTACTCCCTTCCCTTTATCATCAATCATATATGGATACGCAAATTCAAATCAATGAAAATATCATGAATCGTGTTATTAATTATATAAAGAAAGCAAAAAGAGTTGATATTTATGGTGAATCGATTAATTTTTATTTAGCTCAACAAGTATGTTTTAATCTACAAACTTTAAATGTTAATGCATTTGCTTTTAGCACTCGTAATGAGGACTATATTCATCGTTTATCTTTAAATAAAGATTTTACTTATTCTATTATTATCTCACATAGTGGAGATAATCCAACCATGTTACGCATTGCAAAATTGCTCAATGAATGTAATCAATTATCATTAGGTATTATTGCTAAACAGGATAGTGAATTTGATAATTATTGTAATGATATTTTATATTTTTCACATTCTCAAGGTATTTTTGATTTATATCCAATGCGTTCTTCATGTGCTATTAGTTATATATTTGATATTATTTTTACAAAGATCTTGGTATCAAAATATCAAGATCAATTATAGGAGAAGTTTATGCCATTACTGAAATATGTTAAAAAAATTCCTGCTGGTACCATGGTTGTTCCTCTTCTTTTAGCGTCCATTTTAAATACTTTTACACCACAATGGTTATATATAGGAGGATATACACAAGCTGTATTTACTCAAGATGGTATGAACACCTTACTTGGTCTTATGATGCTTTTTACAGGCTGTCAAATGTCTTTTAAAGATATTCCTAAAGCTATTGAAGTAGGAGGCATATATGTATTATCTAAATATATTGTAGGGGCTGGCTTTTATTTATTAGTTGCTCATTTCTTTGGCTTTAAGGGTATTTTTGGTGTGTGTTCATTAGCTATATTATGTGCTATGACAAATTGTAATGGAAGTATGTATATGGGGCTGATTGAAACTTATGGCGATAATATTGATATGGCTGCTCGTCCAATGTTTAATGTAAATTCAGGGCCTACGTTATCACTCATTACATTAGGATTGTCCGGTGCTGTTACTTTTGGTTTTAAAGAACTTATGGCTCTTATTTTACCATTGATCGTTGGTATTGTTTTAGCGAATATCGATCCTGCGATTAAAGAAGCATCAAAAAACGGAACAAGTATAATCATGCCTATATTAGGCTTTTGTTTAGGTGCGGGTATTGATTTATATAAACTTATTGAATCGGGGATTTCAGGAGTTATTTTATTGTTATTGGTTTATATTGTTACTGGACCTATGGCTATTTTTGTTGATAAAGTGATTTTTAAAAAGCCTGGATATGCTGCACTATCAACTGTATCTGTTGCTGGAAATACTTTAGCTGTACCAGCAGCAATTGCAAGTATTGCGCCCGAATTTCTTCCCTATGTTGAAAGTGCAATGATAGCAATATCAGGTGCTATTGTTTTATCAGCTATTTTTACTCCCATTATGGTTCATTTGATTGCTAAAAAATATGGCTGCCCTAAATATGAACAGGTTTTTGGTCATCAGTTTAATAAATAATAAAAAATGTGAGAAGTATTGATCTCACATTTTATTATAAAGGAAAACCACATGCTATTGAACTGAACCCAAAAAGTGGGACTAAAATTTAATATCTATGATAAGGCTTGAACTCTTACTTGTAAAGGTGTTAAGCCTTTTAGTTTTTCTTTTATTCTTTCTTCATTGTAATATTTTATATATTCTTCCATTTCTTCCTTTAATTGTTCTAGCGTTTCAAACTCATATTCATGACCATAAAACATTTCATTCTTCATTTTCCCAAAAAAGTTTTCCATAACACAGTTATCTAAACAATTCCCTTTTCTAGACATTGATTGTAGAATTCCTTTCTCTTTTAATTTTTTATGATAGTCATACATCTGATACTGCCACCCTTGATCTGAATGCAGAATCAATCCCTCTAGGTTATCATATTTCTCAAATGCCATATCAAGCATATGATTTATTTGTGCAAAATTTGGTTTTGAGGAAATATCATACGCTATTATTTCATCGTTATATATATCTAGTATTGGTGATAGATACAGTTTCCCTGCTGCAATATGAAATTCTGATACATCTGTTGTCCATTTTTGATTGACAGATGTTGTTGAAAAATTTCTCTTATATGTTGTCTTATGATTAACTTCATCAATTTTTTTATCAAGTAAAAGGTTTTTTACTGTTCCATTCATATCACCTTGATATGATTTATATTTAGCTCTTGGTGTAATTCCATATAATCCCATCACTTTCATAATTCTTTTTACTTTTTTATGATTGATGATAATATTTTGATTTCTTAGATCTAATGTAATTCTTCTATAACCATATCTTCCTTTGTTCTGATCATATATCTCTTTTATCTTTGTCTTCATTTCTAAATCTTTATCTTCACTAAGCAATAATTTTTTTTGATAGAAGTAAGTCGTTTTTGATAGTTCAAGTACCTTGAACAGTATTTTGAGAGGATATCTATGCCTTAGTTCTATGACAACTATTGTTTTTTCTTTGTTTGTTGCTTGTTCCTTTGTAGAACCAAGGCTTTCAATTTTTTTAATGCTTCTACCTCTGCTTCTAATTCAAGAATTCTTTCATCTTTAGCTTTTAGTAATGCATCCTTATCATTAGGATCTGTCACTTTCTTTTCTTTATTCATGGTTGGTGGTCTTCCTTTCTTCGGTTCATTGATAAGACCATTATAACCATTTTCATTATATTTTTTAAGCCATGATCTAATCTGAGATGGTTCAATATTATATTCAATAGCGACTGATGATTTAGATTCACCATTTAAAATTCTCTTTATGATTTCTAATTTAATATCGGCAGAAAATTCTCTATTCTTTTTCTTTTTTAAGGCATCTTCTCCATGCATATGGAATTTTCTTATAATTTTTTCAACAACCTTATGAGTCACCTTCATTTTCCTAGCAATAAGAATATATCCTAAATGTTCTTCATCATATAGTCTGATTATTTCTTTTTTATCTTCATACGTTAATTTTGCCATAATAACTCCCCTCCAGTTATAAGTTCAACTTTTGGGGTTCAGTTCATATGCATGTGGTCTAGAAAAGCTTTTAGCGATGGTGAAAAAAAACCTCCAATGATATAATAAAAGTGGCTGGCAACCACAAAATAAAAATCAAAAGAGGTATCTCAATGAGAGATGATAATACATTATCACATACAACATACAATTGCAAATATCACATAGTAATTATACCGAAATATCGAAGAATGGTGATATACAATCAATTAAGAAGAGATATAGGATTGATATTAAGAACAGTAGCTGAAAGAAAACCAGGAGTTGTCATTCATGAAGCAGAAGCATGTCCAGATCATATACATATGCTTATAACAATACCACCTAAGTATAGTGTATCAGCATTTATGGGATATTTGAAAAGTAAATCAACATTAATGATATTTGATAGACATGCCAACATGAAATATAAATATGAAAATAGGAAGTTCTGGGCAAAAGGATACTATTGTGTGACAGTAGGACATAATGAAGAGGCAGTCAAAAAATATATAAGAAATCAATTACAGGAAGATAAGCTTTCAGATCAAATGAGCATGAAAGAATTCATTGATCCATTTACAGGAGATAAAATCAAATAAAAAGAAAACCCCTTTAAGGGGTAAAATGTGAAAGTGTTGTGGTTGTCAGTTTTCAGTGGTCGAAGGACTTGCACAACAACATGCCCTTATAGGGCAGGTACATACCACTGATTTTATCAGTGGTTATGATTCTTCTTGTTTAATTTTAGAAATCTTTTTATCCGTCACTTCAATACCTTGACGATATAATGTAAGATTGATAAGACGACTACCTACAGCATAAATCAAAGCCATACTAGGAACAGCTATCAATAAACCAATAAAACCAAAAAGATTACCGAAAACGACTAATGCAAGCAAAACATATAATCCCGATATACCAACAGCACTACCAACGACTTTTGGATATACGACATTGCCTTCAAATTGCTGAACACATACAAAACAAATAACATATAATAACGCAGAATCACTTTTTGCTGCAAGAATTAAAATAAGACCAATGAAAAATCCAACAAATGTTCCAAACATAGGAACTAAACTTGAAATTCCAACAATAACAGCTATTAATTCTGGAAATGGTAAAGAGAAAATTCTTAATGTCGTATAAATCAATGTCATAAAAATAACACATTCCAATAATTGCCCAGAAACAAATCCATTAAAATAATGATTAGCTTCAGCTCCAATATCAAAAATAGATAAAGCTTTTTTATAACCAAAAATAAAGACAATAAGCTTCTTTAATTGAGCAATATGTGTTTCTTTATTAGAAAGCAAATAAAGTCCCATCATAAATGAAGTAATAGCATTGATAAAAGACCCAACAATACCAATAGATTGGAAAATAAGTTGAATACCTGTTTGACTTAAAAAATCAGTTCCTTTTAAAATTAAATTATTAATATCAAAGTTTTGTTGTATAGCTGTTTGAATACTTAATAAATTTAATGAATAATTCACATGAAAATATTTTAATACATTATTTCCAACAGATACTAAACTTGATATGTAATTAAAGAAATTTGTGAAAATCATCGTTATACTTTCGGCTAGTTTAGGAATAATAAATGAAGAAAATAATAAGATGATCATAATTGTAATAATCAAAGTTAAAGATAAAGCAGCAGCTCTTAATAAAGACTTTTTTTTGATTTTTTTTGACAAAAGATTTTCAATCTTTGTCATCGGAATATTTAGTATAAAAGCAATAACTATTGCAATATAAAATGGAGTTGCTAAACCAATAATATATGATAATGCAGTAAAAACTTCTTTATAATTAAAAAGAACAAAAGCCAGAACAACGGTATAAGTAATATATAGTAAAGTTTTATTTCTTTTAAATTCCATTATTCTCACCTCGTCTTTAATCATACCACAATATTCATCAAATGTGTAGTTTGATAAAATATAACAATCGTGATAAAATAATGTAAAGGAGGTCAAAATATGCCAAAACTTACCAAAAAAGCACAATTTGTTATTATTTTATTTATGGTATTAGTCATGTTTGGCGTTGGATTTTTATTAAGACCTAAACAAGAGGAAAAAGTTGAACCAAAAAAAGAAACAATTGTTGTTGTTAAAGAAAATGTAACTATAAAAAGTCAATATATAGATTCGATTTCTAAAGAAAAAAGTTCTTCCCAATATACTTCTTGTCAAATGAAAATCCAAAAAGGAGAAAAAATATCAGGATACACAATAACAAATGATCAAACATTTACTAAATATTTACAATTAAAAGGACCTAATGGTAAAGATGTTCTGACAAAACAATCAAAACAAGTCATTACCCATTATGCTTATAGTTTTTTACTAACAGGAGATATTATAGAAAAAACTATTGATAATCAAAAAACTTACGAAGTCGTCAATGCAAGAATAACATATGACATCATTCCATTTGCATTGTTAGAAAATGAAAATAAAGCGTGCATAAGAAATAAAGAAAAAACAAAAGTTAAGATTATGGAGTTACAAGAATTTATAAGTAAATTAAATGATATTAAAGAAAGAAAGGAAATTTTGAATTGGTAAAGAATATGAAAGCAGCAGTATTATTTAAAGAAGGTTTTGAAACAATTGAAGCGTTGACAGTCGTTGATGTTTTTTCAAGAGCTAATGTCCCTTGTTTAATGATTGGAATGGACGATAAAGAAGTGAAAAGCAGTCATGGAATCACTGTAAAAATGGATATGGTTTTTGATCAATGTGATGAGGATTTGGATATGGTTGTTTTACCGGGAGGACTTCCAGGAGCAACAAATCTTCAAGCAGATGATAGAGTTATTTCATTATTGAAAAAAATGAATGATCAAGGAAAATGGATAGGGGCTATTTGTGCAGGACCAATTTCTTTGGAAACTGCTCAGGTCATTAAAGGAAAAAAATATACTTGTTATCCTGGCTTTGAAGAACAAATCACTTCTGGAACTTATACAAATTCTTTAGTAGAAGTTGATGGTAACATTGTTACTGCTAGAGGGCCAGCAGCAACTCTTCAATTTGCTTACACTTTATTAGATTGTATTGGTGGAAATAGTGAACCATTACAGGAAGGAATGCAATATCTTTTCTTAAAAGAAGAATTTAAAAAATAAAATCTTTATATAATAGAAAGTAGAGAATATAGGTTATGTCTATTTCTCTACTTTTCATTATGACTTTTTATGAAAGTTCTTTTACAAATACAAAAGTATGATCATTGGATAATTCATCGTGATAAAAGAAACCATCTACTGATATATTTTTGATTTCATCTATTGTTTTTATTTTATTGATAATCATATGATTTAACATCGTTCCTCTCGCTTTTTTGACTAACATAGCATTTCTGGTTGGCTTATTATTTTTAATAATAATAAAATCGATAAAAATAAGATGTGGGTGTTTGATCATATGGGTAAATTCTTTTGAAGCAAGAGAAATAACATAATCTTCATTTTCAAAATATTGATAAAGAGGAGTAAACCAATAGTCATAAAGATTAATATTTTGAGGTTTCATTGTCATATCTAAGCGATATGGAGTAATCATTGAATTGTAATTGAGTACACCATAATAAGCTGACATAATATTAACATGATTGTTCAAATAGTTGAGTTCATCTGTTTTATATTGATGAAGTTCTAATTGTTTAAAGACTGTACCACTATATAAATATAAAGCTGGATATGTTTTTTCTTCCTGATAGTAATTCATAACTTTGATAGCTTGTTTATAACTGATTTTCATTAAAGACATTATATCCTCATCATTGTAAAGTCGTAAGATATGATGGAGATATTCAGTTTGTTCAGGAAATAATATAGGTGTTCCTGATATTGTATTTTTAGTATATTTCATTGTTTTACTTGGGGCAATTATAATTTTCATACTCTCCTCCTTTATATCATTATATAAAATTCTTTTCTTAAATTAAATAATTATTTATGATATAATACCTTCGGTGATGAAAGATGAATACAATTATTATAAATAAAATATTAATGCATATGTTAGATTTTGAACATCGTCATGTTTATTATTCTCAAGAATTTGTTGATTTAAATGAAACATCAATTGATTATTATAAAAAGAAAGTAGAAAAAGCTTTATATTCTTCTACATCTAAAGAGTTGACCGTAGGTAGTTTACATGAAATGATTTTAAGAGCCAATAAAATGATCGAAAGTGATGAAGAATTTATAACGCAGGCAAAAGAAATCACAGATAAATTGTATGCTTTAGGATCAGTGATTGAAGAAATGCCTAATAGTAATGTTTTGATCGTTGATTGTTATAAAGATGGAGAGCGATTTATTGCTGTATTGAAACTTAATTATCGTTATATTCCTTTTAGTGTCGTTGAAGAAGGAAATGTAAGAATTACAAAAAAACAAGTATTACCAACTCAAGGCAGTGCTATTGATGAAGCAATCATTGTAAATACGGATACAAGTCAATTGTATTTGATTGAAAAGAAATATATGATTGATGGTAGAATGGACTATTATTTAAATGCTCAATGGATCAAGGGAGAAGAAAAATTAACGGATAAGCAAAAATATAATACAATGAAAAAAGTAGTCGATAAGATGGACGATTTATATCATGTAAATGATGTAGAAGCACTTCCTCTGATGAAACAGGAAGTTGTATCGAGATTAGAGAATCATTTACCTATTAAACCATTGTCGATTGTAAAAAAAGTTTTAGAAAAAGATTATCAGGCACAAGAAGAAAGTGAATTGATGTTAAAGGATATGGGTATAGGCGAAGAAGATGAGATATATACGGTGGCAACTGCGTCAATGGATAAATGCAAGTTGGTTTTAGATACTGATATTGAAATTAATGTTCTTTTGGAAGATTATATTCATGGTGAAAATATAAAAAAAGAAATTCAAAGCGATGGGACTATTCAAATTGTATTAAAAAATATTAATGAAATTCAAGTGAAATAAATAATTTAAATGAAGAGGGCGAAAGAGTTCTCTTCATTTTTAGTAAAAGATTTTCAATAGTAAATATTA
>Ga0129308_1002050_pt1 | contig 18381 bp, 21 predicted proteins | sample L827metagenome_FD_94440 | JGI IMG/M metagenome (GOLD analysis project Ga0129308, IMG submission 94440) | Ring-tailed lemur group fecal microbial communities from Wisconsin, USA - L827 metagenome | ecosystem: Host-associated > Mammals > Digestive system > Large intestine > Fecal | place: USA... | reverse complement strand
GCAAAAGCGGGATACGCTGTTCTCCCATTCGTATTTCCGGCTTGCGGCGTCGGCGCATGGCATGAGCGCCAGCGAACTTTTATCGTCGCGGCTGATGTTTCCCACGCCCCTTGCCTCCGACAAATCCACGGGGCGGGACGCTGCCAACCTGGATGTGTTCCTGTCGGACAATGGGATATTCCGCAAGCGGAACAAGGACGGGACGATCTGGAGCCTGTCCCTGTCGGCGGCGGTGTTCTATCTGACCCCGGCGGCGTCGGAGGGCTACCGTTCCACCCTGAAAGCGGCGGCCTTCCGGGACAAATCCCCATCCTCCAACCTGTCGGCCCAGGTGATCCGGCAGGAGCAGCCCATTTCCGAGAAAGCGGCGCTGAACCCGGACTGGGTGGAATGGCTCATGGGATTCCCCCCGAAATGGACGGACGCATCCTATGGCGTGCCGAGCCAGAAGGAGTCCCCCGCATGACCGAGGACACGGACAACCGGGCGCTGCGGCTGAAAACCCTGGGGAACGCAGTCTGCCCGCCTCAGGCCTATCCCATTTTCCAGTACATCGCCATGATCGAAACCGGGGCCTGTGTCAACATCTGCCCCTATGGAACAGGAGGTGACGCACCTTGAAAGAATGGAAAGCCTCCGAAAAGGAGGCGCAGAAGATGACCCGCGACGGGGCGGTATCCGTCAATCTGGTCACGGGCGAGACGACCTATCCCTCTGACCGGACGCCGGAGCAAGACCATTCTGTATCCGGCGACACGGCGGGCGCCGTTGAGAAAGCAGCGGACTGTGTGGAACTGCACCGGGAACAGGCAGCAGCCAAAAAGAAGCGCCGGAAACAGCGCAAAGCCTATCGGGAGGGCGAAGCGGCGGCGAGCCGCCCATCCTCCCGATTGCAGTTTTCCGAGGCGGACCAAGCCAAGCCGGAACTGCAAGGGGTCATCCGAAAGTCGGACAAGGCGGCGGACCGGCTGGATGCCGCCAGGGACGCGGTTCCCAATAAGAGTCCGGGAAAGCCCCACACCAATCCGTTGTCCCGCCCCATCCAGGAGGTGGGCGTAGCCATCCACGGCAAGGTCCGGGAGGTGGAGCAGGAAAATTCCGGCGTCCAGTCGGGCCACCTGGGGGAACGCAGCTTTGAGAAGGCTGTGGGCTACGGAAACCGCCGTGTCCAGAACTGGCGGGCGGAACGCAAACTGAAACCCTGGCGGGACGCGGCAAAGGCGGAACAGGCGGCGGGCAAGGCCAATGCGGATTTCTACTATCGGAAAGCCGTGGCGGAGAACCCCCAGCTTGCGTCCAATCCCATCTCCCGCCTGTGGCAGAAACGGAAGCTGCAAAAGCAATATGCGGCGGCATACCGGGCGGCGGGCAAGACTGCCCAGGCCGGGAAAACAGCGGAGGCCACGGCAAAGGCGGCCAAGAAAACCGCCCAGGAGTCCAAACGCACCGCTCTTTTCCTGAAACGGCATTGGAAGGGCGCGTTAATTGTGGGCGGAATCGGCCTTCTGCTGGTGATGCTACTGGGCTCCCTGCAATCCTGTTCCTCCATGTTCGGCGGCGGGGTGTCCAACATCATGGCGTCCTCCTATCTCTCCGAGGATGCCGATATGCTGGCGGCGGAAGAAGCCTACTGCGCCAAAGAGGATGAATTGCGGGAGTACCTGGACACCTACGAGGCCACCCATGACTATGACGAGTATCACTTCGACCTGGACGAGATCGAGCATGACCCCTATGTGCTAATCTCCATTCTGTCGGCTCTCCATGAAGGGGTATTCACCATTGACCAGGTACAGGACGACCTTCAAACCCTCTTTGACAAGCAATACATCCTCACCGAAACTGTGACCACGGAGACCCGCTATCGGACGGAGACAAGGACGGACAGCGAGGGTAACGAGTATGAGGTGGAGGTTCCGTACACCTGGTATATCTGCACCGTCACGCTGGAAAACTTCGACCTTTCCCATGTGCCGGTCTACATGATGGGCGAGGAACAGCTTTCGCTTTACGCCACCTATATGTCCACTCTGGGCAATCGCCCCGACCTGTTCCCGTCCTCCGGGTATGTGAACAAGTACATCGACAACCCACCTACCGCCTGGGAGATTCCCGCTGAATACCTGACGGACGAGCGGTTCAACACCCTTATCACCGAGGCAGAGAAGTATTTAGGGTATCCCTATGTATGGGGCGGCAGTAGCCCCAGCACCTCTTTTGATTGCAGCGGCTTCGTCAGCTATGTGCTGACCAACAGCGGCCTGTGCAATACCGGGCGGCTGGGCGCTCAGGGGCTCTACAACATTTCCACCCCAGTATCCGACCCCCAGCCCGGCGATCTGGTGTTCTTCGTGGGGACCTACGATACAACCGGCGTATCTCATGTAGGCATCTATGTGGGCGACGGGATGATGCTGCATTGCGGCGACCCCATCCAGTATTCCAACTTGAACACAAGTTACTGGCAATCCCATTTCTACGCATACGGCAGACCGCCGTACAACTGATGGAGGTGATGAAGTATCAATATGGTTTCCTATGGGGGCGGCGCCAACAGCACCGCCCTTCTGATCGGGCTGCACCAGCACCGTATCCCGGTGGACCTGATCCTCTTTGCGGATACGGGGGCAGAGCATCCCCACACCTACGCCTATCTGGAGGTGATGGATTCCTGGCTGAAGGACCACGGGATGCCGCCCATTACCAGAGTGTATAAGACCACCCGTGACGGGAAACGCCTGACGCTGGAAGATGAATGTCTGCAAAGTTGCAGCCTTCCATCCATTGCCTACGGCTTCAAACGGTGTTCCCTAAAACACAAGATCGGGCCGCAGGAAAAATTCTGCAACCATTACCCGCCATGCCGCCGAACCTGGGAGGCGGGCAAGCGGGTGGTCAAATTCATCGGCTACGACGCGGGCGAGGGCTACCGCAGCGACAAGGTGCTGCTGGGAGACCTGGCCGACCGAAAATACAGCAAGTGGTATCCCCTGATGGAATGGGGATGGACGCGGGACGATTGCATCCGGCAGATCGAGGCGGCAGGGCTGCCCCAGCCGGGGAAATCGTCCTGTTTTTTCTGCCCCAGTATGAAACCCGACGAGATCACCGCCCTGCGGGAGCAGCATCCCGATTTGTTCCGCTGCGCCCTGGCGCTGGAGGACAACGCCAGGAAAAACCTGAAAACGGTCAAGGGGCTGGGGCGGAACTATTCCTGGAGAGAACGATTTGGAAAGGAGTTTTGCACACATGGCAACGGTTGAGAAAATCCGCAAGGACATCGAAAAGACGAAGGAGAAAATCTCCGTCCAGCAGAAGCGCCTTCGGGAGCTGGAGGTGCAGCTCACCGAGGAAGAAAACCTGGAGATCGTCCGCATGGTCAAGGCGGTGCGGATGGACAACAAGGAACTGACCGCCTTCCTGAAGGCTTACGCCAGCGGCCTTATCACCCTGCCCGACGGGATGATGGAGGCAGAGGCGGCGTCGGACCCTGACGACGAGGATGTGGAAGGAATGGAGGATGGCGAAGATGAAGCGTAACAGAGTTTTTCGCCTTCTGGCGTCCCTGACGGTGGTGGTTCTGTGCATGACCGCCTTCTCCGTTACCGCCTTTGCGGGCGGCGGTGATGGCGACTACTACACCGGGGAGCCCGCCGAGACGACCCCGGAACCCACCGAAGAACCCGCCACCGGGGGCATGGAGCCGGAGGGACAGCCCCTGACCCCGGAGGGCAACGCCACGCTGGTGGACGACTATTACGGTGACAAGCAGCTTATTACCGTGACCACGAAAGCGGGCAACTATTTTTACATCTTGATCGACCGGGCAAACGAGGACAATGAGACCGCCGTTCACTTCTTGAACCAAGTGGATGAAGCCGACCTGATGGCGTTGATGGAAGATGGGCAGACGGAGGAAAAGCCCGCGGCTTGTATCTGCACCGAGAAATGCCAGGCCGGTGCGGTGAATACCGCCTGTCCGGTTTGCGCGGTGAATATGAGCGAGTGCGCCGGGAAAGCGCCGGAGGTGGAGCCGGAGCCTGAACCGGAGCCGGAGAAGGAGTCCGGCAGCATCGGCGCCCTGGTGCTGATCCTGCTGCTGGCGGCTCTGGGCGGCGGCGGAGCCTTCGCCTACATCAAGTTCATTAAGCCAAAACAGGGCGCAAAGGTCAGCGCCGACCCGGACGACTTTGAGTTCGAGGACGAGGAATACGAAAACGAGGATGTTCCTGAACAGGGAGAACAGGAGGACCAGAATTGAGCAAATTGGTGATCTGTGAAAAACCGAGTGTAGCAAAGAGTATCGCATCGGCCCTGGGTGTCACATCCAGGGCCGATGGCTATTTTGAAGGCGACGGCTGGCTTATTTCCTGGTGCATTGGTCATCTGGTGGGACTGGCGGACGCGGCCGCCTACGATGACCGCTATAAGAAGTGGCGGTATGAGGACCTTCCCATCCTGCCCGCCCCCTTCCGCTATGTGGTGTCCGAGGAAAAGGCTGACCAGTTCCACATTCTCCGTTCCCTGATGGAACGCCCTGATGTGACGGAACTGGTCAACGCCTGCGACGCGGGGCGCGAGGGTGAGCTGATTTTCCGGCTGGTCTATGAGGCTGCCGGATGTTCCAAGCCTTTCTCCCGTCTCTGGATTTCTTCGATGGAGGATGCGGTGATCCGGGAGGGCTTTGCCGACCTGTGCCCCGGCGCGGACTATGACCCGCTGTATCAATCGGCACTTTGCCGCCAAAAGGCGGACTGGCTTATTGGTATCAATGCCTCACGGCTCTTTTCGGTGTTGTATCATCGAACGTTAAATATTGGGCGGGTGCAGACGCCCACCCTGGCGATGCTGGCCGACCGGGACAGCAAGATCGTCCTGTTCCGCAAGGAGAAATACCATCATGTGCGACTGGCGCTGGAGAGAGCCGAGGCGGTCAGCGACCGTATTGTTTCCCCGGAGGACGCCCAGACCATCCGGGACGCCTGTGACGGGCAGCGGGCCGTATGTGTATCCCTGGTGCGGGACAAAAAGACGGAGAAGCCGCCCAAGCTGTACGACCTGACCACCTTGCAGCGGGAGGCAAACCGGATGTTCGGCTACACGGCCAAGCAAACCCTGGACTACGCCCAATCGCTCTATGAAAAGAAGCTGCTGACTTATCCTCGCACGGACAGCCGGTATCTGACGGGCGACATGGCGGAGACCGCCTCCGTGGTCCTGCATTTGGCGGCACGGGTGCCGCCCTTCGACGCCTGCCCGGAGTTTTTCCCTGATGTTCTGGCGCTGGTGAACGACAAGGAGGTATCCGACCACCACGCCCTGATTCCCACCCTGGAGCTGGAAAAGGCGGATGTGCCTGTGCTGCCTGTGGGTGAGCACAATATCCTTCTACTGGTCTGCTGCAAGTTGCTGTGTGCGGCGGCGGAGCCTTTTGTGTATGAGGTGGTCACGGCCACCTTTGACTGCGGCGGCCACACTTTCACGGCAAAAGGAAAGCAGGTGCTTTCCCAGGGCTGGCGGGCCATCCAGGAGGTGTTCCGTTCCTCCCTGAAGGAGAAGCCGAAGGCTGAAGATGCCGAGGACGTCCTTCCGGTCTTGACGGAGGGACAGGTTTTTGAGCCGGTCTCCGCCTCCGTCACCGAGCACTTCACCTCACCTCCCAAACCCTACACCGAGGACACCCTTCTGTCGGCCATGGAGAACGCAGGTAAGGAAGATATGCCGGACGAGGCAGAAAATGGGGCCCCCACGCAAGCCCAGCGAAGCGGGCTGCGTGGGGAGAAGGAGGGGCAACGGAACGGAGTGGATGCCCAGCGACAGGCGGGCGGAGCGGAGTGTAGTTTGTCCCGACGAGGACTGGGCACCCCGGCGACCAGGGCGGCCATCATTGAAAAGCTGGTGTCCGGCGGATCCGTGGAGCGCAAGGGCAAGAACTTGATCCCCACAAAGGCGGGTGTCAACCTGGTCACGGTGCTGCCGGAACTGCTGACCTCTCCCAAGCTCACAGCGGATTGGGAGCAGCAGTTGAACGAGGTGGCAAAGGGCCAGGCGTCGCCGGAGGACTTCATGGGTGGGATCGAGGCGATGGCGGCGGAGCTGGTGCAGAAATACTCCCACATTTCCGAGGAGGGGCAAAAGCTGTTCCAGCCGGAGAAGGAGACGGTGGGCCTCTGCCCCCGCTGCGGCAAGCCGGTCTATGAGGGCAAGAAGAACTTCGCCTGTTCGGACCGTGCCTGTCAGTTTGTCATGTGGAAGAATGACCGCTTTTTCGAACAGCGCGGAAAGGTCTTTACTTCCAAAATTGCCGCTGCATTGCTCAAAGACGGAAAGGCAAAGGTCAAGGGACTGCGCTCCCTGCGTACCGGGAAAACCTATAACGGGACAATCGTTCTGGCCGACACCGGCGGGAAGTATGTGAATTACCGCATTGAGAAATAAGTATCGTGTCGTTCTGCCTTCACGGCTCTATCCAAGAGTAATGGTTTGCTGTATAATAAGGCTAAAATCTTTCAGGAGGTAAATCACCATGAGGGATATGATCGCATACTGTGGGCTGGACTGTGAGAAGTGCGACGCTTATCTTGCAACGATCAACGACGATCAGGCATTGCGCGAGAAAACTGCAAAACTGTGGTCTGAATTAAATCATGCGCCTATTTTGCCGGAGCATATCATCTGTCAAGGCTGCCGCGTGGATGGGGTAAAAACGGTGTATTGCGAAAGCCTTTGCGGTATTCGTCAATGCGCACTGCAAAAAGGCGTGACGACCTGCGGCGACTGTCCTGAATTGGAAAGTTGCCAGACGGTGGGCATGATTCTTTCCAATAATCCCGCTGCGTTGGAAAACCTGAAGGGATAAACTACATATCAAAAAAATAGCAGCCGCCGGTGGCGGCACCAAGCAGGAAACCTTTCCGGGTTTCCTGCTTTTCTTTTACCTATTTTCAGAAAGGATGATGTCTTTGAACAAAACTGAAACCAATTTCATGGAGCATTTGAAACCGCTGCTCCCCGCGGGAGGTGACGCAAGTGAGCTGGAGGCGGCGGCCCAGGCGCTTGCCGTACTTTCCCCAGAGGACCGTGACCTTCTGGCCGCTGTGCAGGAGTCTCCCTTCCGGCTGACCACCCTGGAGCAGTTCCGGGAGTTCCCCGCCAACACCGAGTATTTTGTCCTGGAGCCCAGCATCTGCAAGGTGGAGGATGTGGGATGGCGCTATCTGGCGCAGCATTTGGATGTCCTTCTGCCCCCGGAGTTGCTGGACGCCATTGATCCCGTTCCCTTTGGCAATCATGCTATGCAGGAGGAACAGGGGTGCTTCACCAGTAAAGGGTATCTCACCCTCTCCGGTGACGAGTGGGAACATGAGCGTCCCAGGGAGAGACAGACAGAGAAAAAGCCCTCAATCAAGGAGAGGCTGGAGCAGAGCCGGAAGGAATGTGCCAATCAGAGCAAGGCGCAGCTCCATCGGGAAAAGCCTGCGCCGGAGCGATAAGGAGGTGTCGCTATGCCCCATTGTGAGTATGACAAAGAGTATCCCTTTGCCGCCTTCATCACCAACCTGGGCAAGTACAACGAGGGCGCCCTTGTGGGCGAATGGGTGAAGTTCCCCACCACGGTGGAGGAACTGAAAAAGGTCTTTGAGCGCATCGGGATCGGCGCAAAGGACGACTTCGGGCAGACCTATGAGGAATGGTTCATCACGGACTACGACTGCTATGTGGACGGCCTCTATGACCTGCTGGGCGAGTATGCCAACCTGGACGAACTGAACTATCTGGCCTCCAAACTGGACGATATGAGCCAGGATGAATATGAGCGGTTCCAGGCGGCCATGGAGATCGGCGACCACACGGGCAGCATCCAGGAGCTTATCAACCTGACGGAGAACCTGGACTGCTACGATATTTACCCCGACATCCATGACCACGACGATCTGGGCCGGTATTACATCGAGGAACTGGATGCCATGCAAGTACCGGAGCATCTGCGCAACTACATCGACTACGAGGCCTACGGCCGGGACATCGCCCTGGAGGAAAGCGGCCAGTTCACCGACCTGGGCTATGTGCGGGATACCGGGGACAGCTTCCATGAGTATTACGATGGTGAGCGCGGCAGCATCCCGGAGGAATACCGGGTGATGACCTTCCAGGACGACATTCCCGAAGAAGAAATTTCGGAATGGGCCATGGACCTTGCCTACGATATGGACGAGTTTTTCCGGCAGAACGACCCGCAGTATGCCGCCGAGCACCCGGAGGAACACGCGGCGAAGGAAGAAATCTACGAAAATCTGATGGCCGGGCGTATCTCTGCCCTGGACGAGAAGCTGGCTGCCCTGGGACAGACCCAGGAGGACTATCTGCCTTCGGAGATCGAAAAATTCAAGGATGCCACCGGCTATGAGGAATGTCTGGATGTGGACCCGCAGGCGATCCGGGAGGCCATTGAAAATCCGAATCAGTCTCATGTGGACGAGATGCTGGCCTTTGCGGAACAGGCAAACCGGGAGTATGAGGCAGAGTTGTACAGCCAGCAAGCGGCGCCCACCCCGGACGACCGAGAGACCGGCGAGACGGTGCGGACCCCCAGAGGCACCTTCCATGTGACGGATATGCGCCGGGAACAGATGGAGGCAGCCGGATACGGTTTCCACCACGAGTCCGAGGACGGGAAGTATCTTATCATGGCCAACGGCAGCCGCGCCTTTGCCATCCCCAACGGAGACGCACCCGAACATACCGCGCCGGAGAAGCTGACCGTCCTGGTGGTGGAGCCCATGAAGGAACCCTATGTGAAGGAGATCGACCCCGGCCTCCATGCGCTGCAAACGGAGGTGGGCGGCGATATTGCCGCCTCCTATCCCTTTGACGATCCGGTGGGGCTGGTCCTGAACGACGAAGGCAAGCTCATTGGTCTGGACCTGAACCGTTCCCTCCGGGACGAGCATGGGGAGATTTACGACATTGTGGCGGGCACCTTCCTGGTGGTGGGCCTGGGGCCAGAGAGTTTCGCGTCCCTCCCCCCGGACATGATCCAGAAGTACGCCGAGCAATTCAAGCGGCCGGAGCTGTTTGCCAGCATCAACGGGCAGATCGTATCCGTTCCCGTGGAGCCGGAAAACCCGCTGCGCACGGCGGAAATGACCCTGGAGGACGATTATGGGATGATCGACGGGATCATCAACAACGGCCGCCGTGGTGAGGAATTGGAGAAAGCCGAGGCCGAGGCGCGCAGACCCACGCCGGAGAAAAAGCCCTCCATCCGGGAGCGGCTGGAGGACGCGAAACGGAAGTGCGCGGAACGGAAAAACCCTGACAAGCCTGCCCCGCAGAAGAAGCCCACGGAGCTGGGCGACTTATGAGCCGGAGCAAGAAATGGCGTCTGGAATGGGCGTTCTTCCTGGGCGAGAATGGTAGACGCCAGTATAACAAGCTCTGCAAAGGCTGTGCCCATCCCTGCAAGCAGAGTTTCCGGGCGATGGTGTTGTCCTGTCCGCACTATCTTTCCCTCCGCTCCAAAAAGTGCGGGAATTAGGGTTCAAAATGGGCGAAGAAACAGCCTGTGGGGGCTTTTCCGTGTAGGGGCAGTATGATTTTCCATGTGGGACGACAAGGCGTTTCTACATAGGGAAAACGCCGATTTTTCAACTTTTATCAAGCAAAATGGGAGCGTCAACATCGGATGCAGTTATCCGAGGTTAGCGCTCCCATTTTTTTATTTGAAAAAGCAGAAAGCGGGCGTATAAAATGCTCTCGATTGAGAAAAAATCTCAAATAGATGTTGATTTTAATAACATTTGCGTATATAATAATAATTAGGGGGTAGTTTATATGCTAATACAATTTCGCTTTAAAAATTTCAAATCATTTCGCGATGATACAATATTAGATTTATCTGCTACTAAGATTACGGAAAATAGCAATCATGTCATTCATGTTGGAACAGAAAAAATATTACCCATAGCAGCTATATATGGCGCAAATGCAAGTGGAAAGTCTAATGTTGTTGATGCATTTCGCTTTATGGCAATTTATGTGTTGGATTCTTTTGCCTATGGCGGCGAAGGTGATGAAAAGAAGTCAAGAGCAAAGAGACTAAAGCGGACACCTTTTCTTTTTGATACAACGAGCAAAGAAGCTGTTTCGTCTTTTGAAGTATATTTTATTTCTTCTGAAAACGAAGGAAGCAAATGCTATAATTATGGTTTTACCTTAGATCAAAATGGGATCGTAGAAGAATGGCTTAATTATAAGGCTAGAACAGCTAGAAAATATAAATCAATTTTTTATAGAAACAGACTCGAGAATCAATTGGATCTGTCCGGATTATCATCTAATCGACAAGAAAATATTAGAATTTCTCTAGAAGATGAGGCGCTTATTGTATCTCTTGGAGCCAAATTGAAAATACCTAAACTTAAACTCATTCGTGATTGGTTCTATGATTCTAACCTCGCAGATTTTGGAGACCCCATTGAAAATGCATTTTTGTCTAGACTCATTCCACCAGAGTTTGTAGATGATAAAGCAGTTCAAGACAAAGTTGTTAAATACTTTGCTGCTTTTGATTCATCAATTATCGGATTTAATGTCGAAACAATTGCTTCCGATGACGACGATGATGATTCCAAGCATATAAAAATTGATGCAGTGCATAGGATTGCGAATTCCAACGAAACTGCCACAATTCCACTGTCAGAAGAATCTGCCGGCACATTAAAGATGTTTGCTCTTTATCCTGCTTTGCAAGATACTCTCGAAAACGGGGGAGTGTTATTTGTTGACGAGTTAAATGCCCGACTCCATCCTTTGTTAGTAAGAGCATTCTTGGTTGCATTTCTAAATCCTGAGACTAATCCCAAACATGCTCAACTTGTCTTTACGACCCATGATTCTTGGCAACTTTCGAACGACTTGCTGCGTAGAGATGAAATCTGGTTCACGGAAAAAAATTCAAGTGGAGTCTCTGTGCTATATTCTTTGGCCGACTTTGTTGATGATGATGGCGTAAAAATCCGCAAAGACGAGAATTATGAAAAGAACTATCTTTTGGGAAAGTATGGCGCAATTCCGTCCTTATCATATTTTGATATGTTTAAGGGGGAATAGTTATGGCGAAAGCTGATAGAACTGGAAATCGCATTCCAAGATCAGCATTTAAAAAGCGAATCCCCGATTTGGGAAGATACTTTATTTATACGGACGCAGATGAAACTGAAGAAAAATATATGTATGGTCTTAGAGATTCGTTGCCCAAAGAGTTTCAGGGACGAATCGTAATTAAAGTATCTAAGACCAAAACCGAAAAATTGATAGAAGCATGTAGAGAACAGGTTTCTCTCCAAGCACAATATTGTGAACCCTGGATAGTTTTTGATCGGGATGAAGTCCCTAATTTTGACAAGATAATAAGTGATGCAGAAAGATGTGGAATTCATGTGGGATGGTCAAATCCGTGTATTGAGATTTGGTTTGATGCATACTTTGGAACTATGCATGCAGGCTGGCTGACCTCCCCAGTTTGCTGCCAAAGATTTGGCGATATTTTCGAAAAACGCACCGGGCAGGAATATATAAAGTCAAACCCACAAAATTATAATCTTTTAACTCGGTTTGGAGATGAAAATGCTGCAATACAGATCGCAGAGAAAAGATTACAGCATTATTTATCGAATGCTCAAACTACTTCTTCAAAAATGTGTCCTTGCACAACATTGCATCATTTGGTTGGTGAAATATTAAAAAAAACCAGGCCATCGAAAAACGACTAAATAAAATTTCCTCACCCTGCTTAAAAGAGTGAGGAAATTTTATTATTAGTACCAACAACTATTATTTGGAAATAATCTTGCGGAAGAGTTCCACACTCCCCCAATAGTTATCTGCATCGACCAGATGGTTTTGAAAAGACTGCAAAAAACGCCCACTCTCTGTTACTCCAAGTCGTTTCCCCGGTGTTGCTGCCACTCTTGTTCTTTCGACTTTTTCAACAGAGCGACTACATTTTTACGGAGGGTGTCATACTCCTTTTCCTCTCGCTGTACCTTCCGAAGTTCCACTTGTTGGGCGGTCTTGCGGACGGTGAGTCCGTCCAGTTCTGCTTTTAGCTTCTCGGCGGAAGGAAGTTTGGTAAGTCCGGCCTTCTTGATCTCCCTGGCTGCCGCCTCAAACAGGATGATTTCGCTTTCAAAGCCGCGCAGGAATTTTTCCTTGTCCTTTGACGCCTTATAGCGATCATAGACGGGTTTTAGTTTGCGGTAGGTGTCGATCTGCTTTCCCAGGAGGGTAAGGTCGGCAATTCGCTGTTCCGTATCCCTCAGGCTTTCCCTTGTGCGGATGGATGCGGCGGCAACGGCGTCACACCGCTCCACCAATTCCTCATAGCTGCCGATGCCGTGTTCGGTGAGAAAGTTCATGGTGGTGGCCGCCCGTTTCAGATTCTCAATGGTTGCCCACCGCTGGTATCCGGCGCTCTGCTGGGCCTTGATATTGTTCTGAATGTCAATGAGCAGGCTGACCTTCCCGCTGCGCTGCCGGGGCTGTCTGGAGGGCCTGGGGCCTCCGGCAATGCGGGAGACAACGGCTTCTTCCGTGTAATCGGCGCCCAAGGTTTTGAGCCGGGTGAACCGCTCCTGGTCCGGCGCCCTGGCGGAGATATACTTTCCTCGCTTGATCTCGTACCCTTCCCGCTGCAACCGGGCAAGTAAATCTTCCAGGCTGGAGGACACGGGGATCAGCCGGTCGATGGCGGCTTTCAGCTTTGCCTTATAACTGGTGCCGTTCTGTGCGGCCTGATGCTCAATGTAGCTCTTGCCCTTATCCTGGCCGGGAACGATGACGGACAGGCCGTGTTCTTTGCACAGCCGGTCACTGGCCCGGCGTATCTCGTGATAGCTGCGCTTGTTGGAATGGTAGTGCTTGTGGTCGGTGAAACTGACCGCATTGAAAACCAGATGGTTGTGAATATGTCCCTTGTCAATATGGGTGGTAAGTACAAACTCGTACTTGCCACCCAATATTTCTTTTGCCAACTGCATCCCAATCTCATGGGCTTCCTCGGCGGAGACCTCTCCAGGCTCAAAGGCTTGGATCAGGTGGCGGCCTAGGTGCGTACCCTTGTCGATGGAATGGCGGCGTGTCCATTCAAATTCAATGTCAGCGGTCTCGGCGGCGCCGCCGAAGGAGGACACCAGCAGCTTTCCATCCGTCTTGTCGGGATTGCAGATATAGTCAATGGCCGCTTTCAGCGTTGACTTAATAGGATGCGTCTTTGTAACTGCCATATCTGATCCAGCCTTTCCCGGATTTCTTCCATATCGGCCTGATAGGTGGGGCCTCCGGCGTTGACCCGTTTGGCAATCTGATTGATGTTTCGGCCAATGGCGGACAGGAGCTTGTTCATCTCCTTGATGTCCCTGGTGTCCACATAAATGATATATCCGTCAATCGCCATCTTCCGTAGGTAGGCGCCGATTCGCTTTGTCTGGAGCTGGGCCATCTTCTGTTCCATCAGTTCCTTTTCCTCGGCGGTCACATAGAACTTCACCTGGATATTCTGTTTCCTGTTTGCCATTGTGGTATCACGCCTCTTTTCGTATCAGGGTTTGGGATGCTCCCAACAAGCATTTTTCGGGTTTAGGGGGAAGGTTCCCTAAAGCCCAAAATCGCAAGTGGGTACTCACTTGCTGTGCTTGCTCTACGCTCCTTCCCCCGTAAATACAATGCCGGACACACCTTCATCTGCCCACAAAATCCCGGATTTTTTAAAAAAAGGGGCGGCAAAGCCGCCCTAAAAACGAAAACAGAGGATGCTTTCACACACCCTCCGTTTCGTCTGCTGATTCTTTAGTTTTCAACGCCCCGTCAAGCGCACCTTCGATGATGGTCAAATACTGCTCCGGACAGAGTTTCAGTTTGTGGCTGATACGCTGCCGCTGTGCGCTTTCCTCCCGCATGACCTCTGGATTGAAGTACCGTTCCACGGGAAGTCCACACACTTTGATAAGCTGTATGATAACCGGCAGGCTGGGGATCGTGCCTTCGTTCTCAATATTTGCGAGATACCGCCATTCAATTCCAACCATCTCGGCCAAAGTTCTGCGGGCCAAATGCTTTGCTTGCCGCGCAGCCTTCACATCTGAGCCAAATGATTCAAAACCAGGGCAATCTATAACTTTCGCCATATAACATCACCTGGTTACATTGTATAGTTCATATGATGCTCGCAAAATGTTCTAATATGCAGTTTGCTTGAATTTTATAATGCATTTGGTTCGATTTAAAAAAGTTCTTGAAAATCATTTTAATTGGGCTTACCATCTACTTAGACATCGATGTACTTTATTGATTGGAGATTTTCTGTTGAAGTTTTACATCCAAATAAAGGAAATAACTGTGCCAACATGTGAAGTAATCTATATGAGAAGGACTGGTGCCTATGGGAATAAAAATCGAGAGTTAATGGACAACTTTAAAAAGTGGCTGCGCGCAAACCATCTGTATAATTCAAAAACAACGATATGGGCCATTCCTTTAGACGACCCCTACTCAACCGAATCCAGTATGTGCCGATATGATGTTTGTGCTGCCAAGCCGAAAGACCATGTCTACTCTAGTAGCGAAATACAGACAAGAGAAATCCAAGGCGGCAAATACATTGTGTTCTTAATTCCGCATACTGCCGAATCGGTTATGGCTGCTTGGCAAAAATGCTTTGAGGAGACAATTCAGCGAAAGTGCATTCTAGACACCAGTAGGCCTGTTATGGAATGCTATAGAAAAGAGTTGGTAGACAAGCACTATTGCGAATTGTATGTGCCTATTTTGTAATATCAAGACGGAGTGGAATTTCTGTTTTTGAGATTGTCGGATAAGGCCAACATAGAGGAAGATGACATGAAGAAAGAATGGCTTTTATGCCCTTTTTGTGGCAGCAAAACGCGATTAAGAATCCGCAATGATACCGTTCTTGAAAATTTCCCGTTATTTTGTCCCAAATGCAAGCATGAAACTTTAATCGCTGTTCGACAACTAAATCTATTCATCGTGCAAGAGCCAGACGCTAAGACGCAGAGCCGATAACACAGAGAAAAAACTCCGATGTTATCGGCTCTGTTTTCGCTTGTTCTGTGATCCCCTCGGTGGAAGAAAAGGAAAATGCTACGGGGTAGATGGCTTAATAAGAAGGCCAACAAAAAAGTTTTGAAGTTCATTTTTGGTCAGCCGCCTTGACTTTTGCTATCATTGATAGTACTATTTATAATAGTAAAAGTGGAGGTATTGTTATGTCATCAATCGATTTAGTTATACTTGGCATTGTTTTGGAGAAACCGCAAAGCGCCTATGATATCCAAAAGGATGTGGAGTACCACCATTTTTCTCGCTGGACAAAAATAAGCGTACCCTCTATTTATAGAAAAGTACTCCAGCTGAGCGATAAGGGTTATCTTCGAAGCGATATTGTCAAGGGCGATAAGTTTGCGGATAAGGCCATCTATTCTATTACCGATCAGGGCAGAGCGTATTTTAAGGAGCTGATGGTCTCTTGCGCCGCTGGCCCAGTGCCCTTGCTATTCGATTTCAATGTAGTCATTACGAATCTGAACAAGATGGACAAAGCCGATGCGTTGGAGCTGGTTTCGGCTTTGCGCCGAAGCATCCAGTCCTCGGCTGAATCGAACGAGGGCTATGCGCGGGAATTTGCAAACATTCCCTTGGTTGGGAGAACGATTTTTGAGCAGCAGCAGCTTCTCTATCGAGCCCTTCTGGAATGGCTGGATCATTTTGAAGGGCAGTTCTTAGAAGAATGAGTACAGGCCCCCAAAGCAGTTTGACCATCCTGTTTGAAGCTCCGTTTTGGATCGGTCTATACGAAAGAACGGATAACGGTAAGTACGAGGTATGCAAAATCACTTTTGGCTCAGAGCCCAAAGATTACGAGGTCTATGAGTTGCTGCTGAAGAATTGGCACAAGTTGAAATTTAGTCCCCCAATCCAGGCCGAAGTAGCCATAGAGCGAAAAATCAATCCTAAACGTATGCAGCGCGAAATTCAAAGCCAACTACAGGATAAAGGCATTGGAACAAAGGCGCAGCAGGCGTTGAAATTCCAGCATGAGCAATGTAAGCTGGAACGGAAAACCAAGCGCCGTGAGCAGAAAGAGGCGGAGAAAGACCGCCAGTTTGCCATCCGGCAGGAAAAGAAGAAAGCCAAGCACAGAGGAAGATGACATGAAGATAGAATGGATTTTATGCCCCTTTTGCGGCAGCAAAACACGATTGAAAATCCGCGATGACACAGTCCTGGAAAACTTTCCGCTATATTGCCCTAAATGCAAACATGAAACCTTGATTGCGGTAAGACAACTGAATCTATCCATCATCCAAGAGCCAGACGCTAAGACGCAGAGCCGATAACACTGAGGGAAAACCTCGTAGGTTATCGGCTCTGTTTTTATATCCTCTATAATCTGCCCGGCGGCAGAAAAGAAAAAAACCGCCGCGGGGCAGACGGCTTTCTGTGCGCAAAAAAGCACTTGATTCACGGCGGTTCGATTCGAGCCGCCGTTTTTCTTTGTCCAGACAGCTCACACGGCGGCATAAAAGGAGGATGCCGCCATGATGCGCCGGATGCTGTCACCGCCTGATCTGACAAGGGTTAGCCGCTCAAAAAAAGCCCGTTCCAGTCGGCGGAGATGTTCGGCCATGAGTATGAACTATACCATGTAAACAATCTGCATATCACTTGTCATTTCGCCCGGTGGGTCTGTGACCTGCCGGGCGCTTTTTGTCGTTTCCTGCGGTCGGGATGGCTGGCCGTTGCTTTTCTCAAATTTTCTTCAAAAAGGAGGCGTTTAGCGGGCAGAACACGCTCCCGCAGGATTGGTAGTAGCGGAAAGGGAGAGAACCACCTGATCCCCCCATGGAAAGGGGGTGAAACTGATGGAATCTAACCCCCGCGACTATGGCGAGCAATGCCGGTTCGATGCTTTTTGCAAGAAGGTATTGCGAAACGAGGCCAGAGCCTACCTGCGGAACATGAAACGCCAGAGAGAGCGTGAAGCCTTCTTTAGCGACTTGTCCCAGGCGGAACTGGACAAGCTCTGCGTCATGGATCGTTACCCCAGCGACAGCATTGTGTTCTCGTCGCACGGCTGCGATCTACATATCGACAACGAACTTGTGGCCGAGGCTTTTGCCGCTTTGCCGCAGATGGAGCAGAGCATTTTGATTTTGCACTGCACCCTGGACCTGGCAGACGGTGAGATTGGCAATCTCGTTGGGATGTCTCGGAGCGCCGTTCAGCGGCACCGGACGAAGGCGCTGCTGGAGCTGCGTGAAGCATTGTCGGTGCTGATGCCGAAAGGAGGCTGAGGAAGATGACAGAACCCATCCACAAGGGAAAGGACCTGCCGCCCGTTTGGGTGATCCATGCGGCCTCCAGCGGTGACAGCGAGGCCATGGAGCAAGTGCTGCGGTACTACGACGACTATATGAGCCGCTTGTGTACCCGTACCATCTATGACAAGGACGGAACCCCTGATGTGTGCGTGGATACCCACATGAAACGCTGTCTGGAAATCCGACTGATCCGGGCTGTGATGCGTGCCTGACTCTTTCGGTCCTAGCAGAAGGCAAGCGGCTTACCCTTTCCTCCTTTGCCGATGTCGGGGACTGAACCCACCTTGATAAAGAAAGCCTTCGGGCAGCATAAGGCAGACGGATACGATCTGTCTGTGTGGAGCCGGTCGGCCGGTGCGCCATGACCCTGTTGCAAGTCCGCAGGACGGGACCCCTACCAAACAGGTGAGCGACAAAACCAGGCCGCGAAACAGGTGTGGCAGCCTGTGGGCGAGGATGCACAGACAGGATAATGAGACTCCCGCGTTGAACGCCCTCAAAGCATTGCGCGGCGCACCCATCAGTATGGGCCGGGGTGAAATTCCCGTGGAGCTGCGGCCAGCAGCCATCCGTTTTTTGCCTCTTTAATTTTCAGATAAATCTTCTGCTTTTCTGTTTACGGATAGTTCGTAAACTTTCCATTAGCAGCAGACAAACCCGAAACGGCGCGGTACAATGAGGGTGGAAGTTATGAATGAACACCCTTTTGCGTGCCGTTTCTGACTGGAAAGGAGGCTGCTGTGTCAGAGATTCAGAACGGTACGGAGAAAAGGCCTTTGGAGTGCCGCACCTATACGGTCAATGACATTGCCGTGATCTTAGGTGTCAGCCAAGCACGGGCATATAGCCTTGTGCGGGAGGACCTTTTCAAAAGCGTACGAATTGGCAACGCCATACGGATTTCCAAGCGGTCGTTCGACCACTGGCTGGAGTCACTTGACCTGTGACACAAGAAAGGAAGGTTCGTTATGGCATCCAT
>Ga0129308_1002049_pt1 | contig 18382 bp, 18 predicted proteins | sample L827metagenome_FD_94440 | JGI IMG/M metagenome (GOLD analysis project Ga0129308, IMG submission 94440) | Ring-tailed lemur group fecal microbial communities from Wisconsin, USA - L827 metagenome | ecosystem: Host-associated > Mammals > Digestive system > Large intestine > Fecal | place: USA... | reverse complement strand
GGCAGGTACCGGCAATCCCTATTTCTCCACCGATACCGGTGCGGTGCTGCGGGGCGTGGAAATTGAGGCTGACGCCATCCTGCTTGCGAAAAATGTGGACGGCATCTACTCCGCCGATCCCAACAAGGATCCCAGCGCTGTGAAATTTGACGAGCTGACCTATGATGAGGTTCTGGCCCGACACCTGCAGGCAACGGATACCACCGCCATGACCCTGGCGATGGATAACCATATGACCCTGGTTTGCTTTGCACTGAAAGACCCCCAGAATATTCTCCGTGTGGTCTGCGGAGAAAAAATTGGAACGATTGTGAAGGAGGATTAACAAATGAGCGTGGATTTTAAGGACTTTTCCAGAAGAATGGACAGAACGATGGATCATTTGGGCGAGGAATTTGACGCCGTCCGTGCCGGACGGGCCAACCCTAAGGTTCTTGACCGCATTACCGTGGAATACTATGGCAGTGAGACGCCCCTGAATGGCGTGGCAACCATTTCTTCCCCCGATGCCCGGACTCTGGTGATCCAGCCCTGGGACGGCAAGCTGCTGAAAGACATTCAGAAGGCCATCCAGGTTTCCGACCTGGGCATCAACCCTCAGAATGACGGCCGGGTGATCCGCCTGGTTTTCCCCCAGCTGACGGAGGAGCGCCGGAAAGATCTGATTAAGCAGGTCAAGAAGTACGCCGAGGAGGCCAAGGTGGCCCTGCGGAATATTCGCCGGGACGGCATGGACTATGTGAAGAAGCTGAAAAAGAATTCCGAGATTACCGAGGATGACCAGAAGAAGGCCGAGAAGGATTTGCAGGATCTTCTCGACCAGTATATCAAAAAGGTGGATGCCGCCCTGGCAGCCAAGGAAAAGGAACTGATGGCAATTTAACTTCCTGCCCCCGGGGCGTATCGCCCCGGGGGATGAAAGGCTGAAAAGAGGGAGCGCACCGTGCTTCCTGCTTTCAGCCTTCCACATATTGGTTTCTATGAGAAAGAGGTGCACATTATGGCGCTTGTAAATACGCCCAAACCCGCACCGCCCCGACACATTGCCATCATTATGGACGGCAATGGCCGCTGGGCAAAGAAGCGGAGCCTGCCCCGGACGGCGGGACACGCAGCGGGGGCGGAGACCTTTCGCCGGATCGCCAATTACTGCCGGGAGCTGGGTGTGGAATACCTGACGGTCTATGCCTTTTCCACGGAGAATTGGAAGCGTTCCGCCGATGAGATTTCCGGAATCATGCGGCTGCTGCGCCGATATTTGGAGGAAGCCCTGGCGGATATGGACAAGAACCGGGTGCGCTTCAAATTCTTTGGCGACCTGTCCAAGCTGAGTCCAGAGCTTCAGACGCTCTGCCGTAATGCGGAAAGCCGCTCCAATGAATATGATGTCCAGGTGAATTTCTGCCTGAATTACGGAGGCAGGGATGAAATTATCCACGCAGTCAAGGGCTTTATGGCCGATGTGGCCGCTGGAAAGGCCAGGGTGGAGGACTTAAACGAACAGGTGCTGGCGGATTATCTCTAAACCTCCGGAAGTCCCGATACGGAGCTGATTATCCGTCAACCAGGTGAGCAGCGAACTAGTAATTTCCTGCTGTGGCAGTCCGCCTATTCGGAGTATGTATTTATGGATGTGCTGTGGCCGGATTTCTCTACTGAGGATTTGGATCGGGCCATCGAAGAATATCACCGGCGCAACCGCCGTTTTGGAGGGGCATAGAAATATGAAAAAACGCATTGTAACAGCTGCTGTGTTGATTCCGCTCCTGGTGCTGATTGCCTTGGTGGCGCCCAAAATCGTTGCGGCGGTGGTTTGGGGTGTGCTGCTGATGGTAGGCGTCTATGAGCTCCTGTATTCCACCGGTCTGGTGCAGCATCCCAGGATGGTTCTCTACTCTGCCCTCATGGCGTTTTTTACATCACTGTGGAGCCATTATGGCGCCAACCAGGGGATTGCTCTGCTGGGGCTTTTGGTTTTCTGGATTCTGCTCTTCTCCGAGCTCATGGCCAACCATGTAAAGATCAGCCTGGAGATGATCGTCTATAGCTTCTTTGCCGGAGCGGTGGTGCCCTATCTGCTCTCGGCGGTGATTCGTATCCTTGCCATGTCCTCCGGGCGTTATCTGATTCCCGTTCCCTTTGTGGTGGCGTTCTTATCGGATGGAGGCGCTTATTTCGCCGGAAGCATGTTCGGCAAGCACAAGCTGGCCCCGGTGGTCAGCCCCAACAAAACCGTGGAGGGCGTGATCGGGGGATTGGTCAGCGCCATGGTGGGTATGCTTATCTACGGGGTGATTGCCCAGCTGGCGTTCCGGTTCAAAGTGAATTATGGTGCGGCCCTGCTGTACGGCTTCCTGGGCAGCGGTGTGGGCGTATTTGGAGATTTGTGCTTCTCCATCATCAAGCGCCTGTCCGGCATCAAGGATTTCGGCTCCCTGATTCCCGGCCATGGGGGCTTTTTTGACCGGTTTGATTCCATGGTAACGGTTGCGCCGCTGATGGAGGCAATGATTCTTCTGCTGCCGGTCATAAGCTGAGAGATTTGAGATGCAGGATATAAGATACAAGATGGTGTTTTATCTCGTATCTTAATCTGCTATCTTGTATCTCCTTCATGTTGGAGGAAACGAAAGATGGTAAAAACAGTCAGCATCCTGGGCTCCACCGGCTCCATTGGCCGTCAGAGCCTGGATGTTATCAGCCGCCTGGAGGGAATCCGGGTGGCGGCCCTTACGGCGGGAAGCAGCGTGGGCAAAATGGCGGAGCAGTGCCGCAGGTTTCATCCCAGGCTTGCGGTGATGGCCACTCAGTCTGCGGCGGAGGAGCTTTCCCGGGAGCTGAACGACCCCACGATTTCCGTTGCCTGGGGAGAGGACGGCCTGATTCAGGCGGCAACCCTGGAAGAGGTGGACTGCGTGATTACCGCCGTGGTGGGCATGGTGGGGCTAAAGCCTACCCTGGCTGCCATCCGCAGGGGAAAGCGAATCGGCCTGGCCAATAAGGAGACTTTGGTCTGCGCCGGAGAGCTGGTGATGGCGGAGGCGGAGAAATACGGGGCGGAGATCGTGCCTGTGGATTCGGAGCATTCCGCCATTTTCCAGTGCCTGATGGGCTGCGGCGACCGACGGGAGGTAAAGCGGCTTCTGCTCACCTGTTCCGGCGGGCCCTTCTTCGGTATGGAGCGGGAGCAGCGGAAAAATGTGACCAAGGCTGACGCTCTGCGGCATCCCAACTGGAAAATGGGACCCAAGATCACCGTGGACTGCGCCACGTTGATGAACAAGGGGTTGGAGGTCATTGAAGCCATGCGGCTGTACCATCTGCCCCTGGAACAGGTGGATGTGCTGATTCACCGGCAGAGCATTGTCCACAGCCTGGTGGAGTTCACCGATGGAGCGGTGATGGCCCAGCTGGGCACGCCGGATATGCGCCTGCCCATTCAGCTGGCTCTGACCTACCCCCAGCGCACTGCCTGCCCTGTGGAGCCGCTGGATTTGACAAAGTGCGCCGGACTGACCTTCTGCCATCCGGATTTGGAGAAATTCCCCTGCCTGGCCCTGGCCCGGCAGTGCGCAAAAAAGGGCGGCACCGCCTGCCCTGCCATGAACGGGGCCAACGAGGAAGCGGTGGCTATGTTCCTGGCGGAGAAAATCGGTTTTTATGACATCTACCGCCTGGTGCACTGGGCGGTGGAGCAGGTTCCCTTCATTGCCAATCCTACTTTGGAAGAAATTCTGGAGGCAGATCGGCTGGCACGGCAGGCCGTGGAAAACTTGTCTGCCACACAACCAGGAAAGCTCTGATTATCCCGTATCTTATATCTTAATTTGCGAGGCACATTATGACCATTTTCAGTATTCTTTTTGGCATTCTTTTGTTCAGTCTTCTGATCTTTATCCATGAGCTGGGCCATTTTCTGGCGGCCAAGTCCTTTGGCGTTCAGGTCAACGAATTTTCCATGTTTATGGGCCCCGTGCTTTGGAAAAAGCAGAAGGGGGAGACCCTGTATTCCATCCGCCTTGTTCCCATCGGCGGTTTCTGCGAGATGGAGGGGGAGAACGGCGACAGCGTAAGCCCCCGCTCCTTCATGGCCGCCGCCTGGTGGAAGCGGCTGTTGATTCTGGTGGCGGGGCCTGTGATGAACCTGCTGTCTGGACTGCTGCTCTTTGCCTGCTTCTTCGCCCCCCAGCAGCGCTATATCCTCCCCGTGGTGGATGTGGTGGAGCCGGGCAGCGCCATTGCCGCCGTTGGAGACGATTGGGAGGGCATCAAGCAAGGCGACCGGATTCTGAAAGTGGACGGCGAAAGAATCTATATGTATACGGATTTTGAGCTGGTTCTCACTGCTAATTCCGACCTGGAAAAGAATCCAGAAAACCGGCATGATTTGGTGTTGCTGCGGGACGGAGAACAGATTGAGCTGAAGAATTTCCCCATGCAGAAGCGAACCTTCCAGGATGAGAATGGCGCTTCCCAGCGTTATGGCTTTAGCGTTGGTTCCGTGGAAAGGACCGTTCCAGCTCTATTGAGGCAGACGTGGAACGCGGCATTGTCCAATGTCCAGATGGTGTGGATCAGCCTGGGAATGCTCTTCAGCGGGAAAGCAGGGCTGAAGGATATGAGCGGCCCGGTGGGCATCGTGCAGATGATGACCGAAACCAGCGCCAGGTCTTCCAGCCTGTACTATGCGTTTTTGAACATGCTCAGCTTTGGCGGCCTGATTTCCGTGAACCTGGGAATCATGAATCTGCTGCCCATCCCGGCGCTGGACGGCGGTCGCTCTGTTGGCACCCTGCTCACCGCTGCGGTGGAGGGCATTACCCGCAGAAAACTCAATCCAAAATACGAGGGCTATATTCACGGAGCCGGCATGATTGTTCTGCTTGCCTTCATGGGGCTGATTATGTTTAAGGATATATTTATGATTTTTAAGGGGTAAGAAAAAGATGACAAGACAGATTCTTGTGGGAAACGTCCCCATTGGCGGCGGTGCTCCGGTGTCCATCCAGTCCATGCTGAACACCAAAACCACGGATGTGGAAGGGTCTCTTGCCCAAATCAAAAAGCTGGCCTCCGCCGGCTGCCAGATTGTCCGGCTGGCAGTGCCCAACCGGGAGGCTGCAAGGGGCTTTGCTGAAATCTGCAAAGAGAGTCCCCTGCCTCTGGTGGCAGATATTCATTTTGACTATCAGCTGGCGATTCTCGCCGCAGAGGGCGGCGCTGCCAAAATCCGCATCAACCCCGGCAACATCGGCGGGGAGGATCGGGTGAAGGCTGTGGTGGCGGCTTGCAAGGACAAGAAAATTCCCATCCGAATTGGCGTCAACGGCGGCAGCTTGGATAAGGCGCTTCTGGAAAAATACGGCCATCCCACCCCGGAGGCCCTGGTGGAAAGCGCCTTCCAGCATCTGGAGCTTCTGGAAAAGGAGGGCTTCTACGATACCTGTGTGTCCATGAAATCCTCCACCGTGCCCAATATGGTGGCGGCGGCCCGGCTCTTCCGGAGCCGGTGCGATTATCCTCTTCACATCGGTGTGACGGAGACCGGGCCGGTGCGCCAGGGCCTCATCAAGTCCGCCATGGGAATCGGCGCACTGCTGCTGGACGGCATCGGCGATACCCTGCGGGTCAGCCTCACCGACGACCCAGTGGAGGAGGTCTACGCTGCTAAGGATATTCTGAAAGCGGCCGGACTGCGCAAGCAGGGCGTGGACATCATCTCCTGCCCTACCTGCGGCAGAACGAGGATCGACCTGATCGGTTTGGTAAACAAGGTGGATGAGGCCCTGAAAGAATGCCAAAAGCCCATCACCGTGGCGGTTATGGGCTGCATCGTCAACGGCCCCGGAGAGGCCCGGGAGGCGGACATCGGCATTGCCGGCGGCGACGGCTGGGGCATGATTTTTGAGAAGGGTTTGCAGGTGGAAAAGCTTCCCTATGACGAGCTGCTTCCCGCCCTGCTGGCACGGATCGAAAAGTTGTGATGAAGCGCAGGTCGCTTCACCCCAATGCGCACAGGGCGGGTCAGTCGTTGTTTTCGCCCTGACCCGCCCGGTAACGCTTTTGCTTCCCCAAACGCCAATTAAAAGATTTATACTCAGTATTATAACGTCGAATTGATTAAAAAATGAAAGAAATCGTTTATTTACTGGATATGTTTTCGGACTATGAGCCGCCTGAGGGGATCGCAAAGGCCCTGTCTCAGGCGGCCATTGCCGCTGCCGACATTCATGCGGAAAGCCGCAGAATCCATGTGGCGGCCCACAGCTCCAGCTACATACCCCGGCGAATTCTGGAAACCGCAGAGCGGGACATTGCTGCTCTCTACGGCCTGGCCCGGGTGGAGATCACCCTGACGCACCCGCAGACCGAGCTGCAAAAAATCGAGCCAGAGGAGCTGATGATGCTCTTCGTCAACCGCAACTCCATGACCCGGGGTTCTTTGGCCGGGGCCAAATGGATGTGGGAAGGGGAGAGGCTTACGGTGAAGCTCCGGGCCAATGGCAAGGCCTCCATCGAAGAGCTGATTCCCCAGGTCCAGCAGGAGCTGCGGGAGCGCTTTGCAGCTCCCGTGACCATTGCGGTGGAGGCGGGGAGCGACCTGGAAGGAAAGGCGCTGTTCGATGCGGTAGACAGTCTGCGTCAGGCGGCCATGGAAGCCTATCCCAGCGTCCAGACCAACCAGGCCAAGCAGCAGACCTCCGAAGCAAAGCAGGAAGGGCCCACCTTCTATGGGAAGCCCTTCCGGGGCAATACTGTGGCTATGAAGGACATGACCATGGATATGGGCACCATCATCCTGGAGGGCAAGGTATTTGCCATCGACCACAAGGAGCTGACCAAGCGCAACGCCTATGTAGTGAAATTTGACATGACGGACAATACGGGCTCCATCCGAATCAGCCGGTTCCTGGAGGCTAAGGAAGCCAAGCCCATCATCGAGAATGTGCAGATCGGTTCCGTTCTGCGGATTCAGGGCAAGCTCATCGAGGACCGGTTTGAAAATGACATGGTTCTCAAGCCCTATGCCATGATGCCCGGCTCCATGCCCAAGCGGAAGGACCTGGCCACGGGAGAAAAGCGGGTGGAGCTGCATCTGCACACCACCATGAGCAATATGGACGCCCTGACGGATACCGCCACGGCGGTGAAGCAGGCCGCTGCCTGGGGCCACAAGGCCATTGCCATTACCGACCATGGTGTGGCCCAGTCCTTCCCCGACGCCATGAAGGCCGCCAGCAAGGCCAAGGTGGCGGGCACCGACCAGAACATCAAAATTCTCTACGGCTGTGAGGGCTACTACGTCAACGACGTGGACGACCGGATTGTGGTTCATGGCAGTCAAGAGATGGACTTTGACCAGGAATATGTGGCCTTCGATCTGGAAACCACCGGCCTCAGCTCCCGGAAGGATACCATCATTGAGATCGGCGCCGTGATTTTGAAGCGGGGCGTGGAGATTGACCGGTTCCAGACCTTCGTGGATCCGGAGCGGCCGTTGGAGCAGAAAATTGTGGAGCTTACCGGCATCTCTCAGGACATGCTGGTGGGGGCTCCCAAGCTTCAGGAGGTACTTCCAAAGTTTCTGGAATTCATCGGTGGACGGGTGCTGGTGGCCCACAACTCCGATTTTGATACCGGTTTCATCCGGGCCGCCTGTGCCAAGCTGGGGTATGAATACAGCTTTACGGCGGTGGATACCCTGATTCTGGCTCAGAACATGCTGCCCCAGCTGAACAAGTATAAGCTGGACATTGTGTCGGCTGCCCTGAGCCTGCCGGACTTTAACCACCACCGGGCCGGGGACGATGCCATGACCTGCGGCCTGATTATGGACCGGCTGATGAAGAAAATGGAGGAAGAGCTGGATATCCACACCCTCCAGAAGGTGAATCCCGCCATGGTGTCCCTGCGTTCCAAGGGACGCATCACCGACCGCCATGCCCGGCACATTATCCTCTTTGCCAAAAATCAGGTGGGTCTGCGCAACCTCTACCATTTGATTTCCGACTCCAATCTGAAATATTTCAAGCGGGTGCCCCGGATGCCCAAATCCGAGATTCTCGCCATGCGGGAGGGACTGATTATCGGCTCCGCCTGTGAGGCGGGAGAGCTGTTCCAGGCCATTCTGGACGGCAAGAGCGAGGACGAGCTGAAACGGATTGCCTCCTTCTATGACTATCTGGAAATCCAGCCCCTGGACAACAACCGCTTTATGCTGGAAAAGGGGATTGCCAAGGATGAGGAAGATCTGCGCAATTTCAACCGCACCGTGGTCCGCCTGGCAGAGGAGTTGGGTAAGCCGGTGGTGGCGACCGGGGACGTTCACTTTCTGAACCCGGAGGATGAGATTTTCCGCCACATCCTGCTGGCCACCAAGGGCTTCGAGGATGCGGACAAGCCCAACCCCCTGTACTTCCGCACCACCGATGAAATGCTCCGGGAGTTTAGCTATCTGGGGGAGGAGAAGGCCTATGAGATTGTGGTTACGAATCCCAACAAGATTGCCGATATGTGCGAGAGCCTGCGCCCGGTGCCCCACAACCTGTTTGCTCCCAAGATTGAAAACTCCGTGGAGGATTTGAAGAGCCTGGTTTACGGCAAGTTCCGCCGGCTCTACGGGGACAACCCGCCGGAGCTGATGACGAGGCGTGTGGAAACGGAGCTCCACGACATCATCAACTGCCACTACGACGTGATCTACATGTCCGCCCAAAGATTAGTGCAAAACAGTCTGGAGCATGGCTATCTGGTGGGTTCCCGGGGCTCTGTGGGCTCCTCCATTGTGGCCTACATGTCCGGTATCACCGAGGTGAATTCCTTCCCGCCCCATTACCGCTGCCCCAATCCGGAGTGCAAATTCTCCACCTTTGACGTGCCCAAGGGCTATGGCTGCGGGGCTGACCTGCCGGACGCAATCTGCCCCAAATGCGGCACCAAGTTTGAAAAGGACGGCTTCAACATCCCCTTCGAGACCTTCCTGGGCTTCGGCGGCGACAAGGTGCCGGATATTGACCTGAACTTCTCCGGCGAGTACCAGTCCAAGGCCCACGCCTACTGTATTGAGATGTTCGGAAAGTCCCATGTGTTCCGGGCGGGCACCATCGGAACTGTGGCGGAGAAGACCGCCTTTGGCTATGTGAAAAAGTACCTGTCCGAGCGGGGGAAGACAGCATCCCGGGCGGAGGAGGGGAGACTGGCAGCTGGATGCGTGGGTGTCCGCCGTACCACCGGCCAGCACCCTGGCGGCCTGGTGGTCATTCCCCAGGAGAACGAGATATGGGATTTCTGCCCGGTGCAGCATCCCGCCGATGACCCCAATGCCGACCAGATCACCACCCATTTTGAATACCACTCCATGGAGGAAAATCTGCTGAAGCTGGATATGCTGGGCCACGATGACCCCACCATGATCCGTATGATGGAGGATATGACCGGGGTGGACGCCAAGAAAATCCCTCTGGACGACAAGCGAACCATGTCCATCTTCACCTCCTCCAAGGAGCTGGGCTATGAGAATGACAAAATTTTGGGCCCCACCGGGGCGGTGGCCATTCCGGAGTTCAACACCAGGTTCACCCGGGGGATGCTGCTGGATACCATGCCCACCCGGTTCGACACCCTGCTTCGACTCTCCGGCTTTTCCCATGGCACTGACGTGTGGCTGGGCAACGCCAAGGATTTGATAACCTCCAAGACGGCCACCGTTGATCAGGCCATCGGCTGCCGTGACGACATCATGCTCTACCTGATCTCCTGTGGAATGCCGGAGAAGCGCTCCTTTAAGATTATGGAGGCCGTCCGAAAGGGCAGGGGACTGCCGGAGGGGGCGGAGCAGGAGATGATCGACGCCGGCGTGCCGGATTGGTACATCGGCTCCTGCAAGAAGATTAAATACCTGTTCCCCAAGGCCCATGCCGTGGCCTACGTCATGATGGCCTTCCGGATCGCCTGGTTCAAGGTCTACCATCCCCTGGCCTTTTACGCCGCCTATTTCTATCGCCGCAGCCAGAAGGGCGGCTTTGACGCCGTGCTGATGACCAGGGGAAAGGAGGCGGTGATGGCCAACATCGACGCTATTGAGGGCAACGAAAACGCCACGGACAAGGACGAGGACCTGCTTACCACCATGGAGGTGGTGTATGAATACTACCTCCGGGGCTTTGAGTTTTTGCCCATCGACGTCTACAAAAGCCATGCAACCAAGTTCTTAATTGAGGATGGAAAGCTTCTGCCCCCCTTTGTCTCCATTTCCGGCCTGGGAGAAAACGCCGCCTGGGACCTGATGAACGGCCGGGAGGGAAAGAGCTTCCTGTCCATTGAAGAGGTTTCATTGGCCTGCCCTAAGGTATCCAAAACCCATATCCAGATGCTCAAGGACGCCGGTGCCTTCGGAAACCTGCCGGACACCAGCCAGATCAGCCTGTTTTAACCCCGGCAGTGCCGGGCTGTGCTTCAAAAGCAAATTGGGAGGTATAAAACATGAGCATTATTGCGAATATTTTCTGGTTCATCTTCATCGGCCTGATTTCCGGCCTGGGCTGGATTTTTGCAGGCATCATCTGCTGCATTACAATCGTTGGCATTCCTCTGGGGCTTCAAAGCTTCAAAATGGCGGAGCTGACCTTCTGCCCCTTTGGCAAAGAGGTGGTCTATGGGGGCGGAGGAGTGTCCTTCCTGGCAAATTTGCTGTGGATCGTCTTCTTCGGCTGGGAGCTGGCGGTGTTTTACCTGGTGATGGGCCTGATCTGCTGTGTCAGTCTCATTGGCATCCCACTGGGCTTGCAGTGCTTCAAAATGGCAAGGCTGGCCCTGATGCCCTTCGGGGCCAGCGTACAGTAACGGCAGTGCCGCCCCACGTTGTCAAAGACTGTGCTCCAAAGAAAATCATCTGTTTGCCTCTGGACAACAATCTGGATGCTTTGCTGGAAAAGTGAACGATTTAAGCACAATAACAAAAGTTTTCCTATGATTTTTGTTGACATTTTCGGAAAAGTGCGTATAATACAACCTGTATGGTTATGAAAAACGATTGTACGATCCCCAATTGCGTCGATTTGCCCCAAGCCGGAAGGATTCTGGTAGGGGCCAAGCAGCTGAAAAAGGCCATCCTCAGCGGCACTGCCCGGCAGGTTTTCCTGGCGGAGGACGCAGACCCCGCTGTGACGGAGCCTTTGGAGGAACTGTGTAAGCAGTATGGAATCCCATATTCCTATGTCCGCTCCAAGGCGGATTTGGGACGCTCCTGCCACATTGAGGTGGGGGCCGCTGCGGCAGCCATTGCCGACTAATCTGGTTCTATCGGAATATTCCGTAGAATAAACACCCGCCCCCCCGGGGCGAGAACAAAAGAAAGGAGAAAATAGATGCCTACTTTTAATCAGCTCGTGAGAAACGGCCGTCAGCAGGCTACCTACAAGTCCACCGCTCCCGCTTTGCAGAGAGGTCTGAACACCCTGGAGAACAAGGCTACCACCCTGCCCTCCCCCCAGAAGCGCGGCGTGTGCACTGCCGTCCGTACCATCACCCCCAAGAAGCCCAACTCCGCACTGCGTAAGATCGCTCGTGTGCGCCTGACCAACGGCATGGAAGTTTCCGCTTACATCCCCGGTGTCGGCCACAACCTGCAGGAGCACTCCGTGGTTCTGATCCGCGGCGGTCGTGTCAAGGACCTGCCTGGCGTTCGTTACCACATCATCCGCGGCACTCTGGATACCCAGGGCGTTCAGAACCGGATGCAGGCCCGCTCCAAGTACGGCGCAAAGCGGCCCAAGGCCGGCAAGAAGAAGTAATTTCTTCTGCTTTCCAAAACTTGAATTTGTTCCACGCCCTTTCGCAAGGCAAGGCCTTGCCAGCGTTTTAATATAGAGTATTAAACCTCTGGCAGGCACAACGAAAGACTCACTTTCGAGTACCGATGAAATCATTATTTTATGAAGGAGGGAAGCAAAGTGCCCAGAAGAGGTAATGTTCCCAAGAGAGAGGTTCTGCCCGATCCTCAGTACAATTCCGTTCTGGTTACCAAGCTCGTTAACAGCATCATGCTGGACGGCAAGAAGGGTGTTGCCCAGAAGGTCGTCTATGGTGCTTTTGAAATTGTCGAGAACAAGACCGGCAAGAACGGCCTGGAAGTTTTCCAGCAGGCCATGGAAAATATCATGCCCGCTGTGGAGCTGAAGGCCCGCCGTGTGGGCGGCGCAACCTATCAGGTGCCCATCGAAGTTCGTCCCGACCGCCGTCAGACCTTGGGTCTGCGCTGGATCACCCTGTACAGCCGTGGTCGCAGCGAGAACACCATGAAAGAGCGGCTGGCTGCTGAGATTATGGATGCAGCCAACAACACCGGCTCCTCCGTGAAGAAGCGCGAGGATGTCCACAAGATGGCCGAAGCCAACAAGGCCTTCGCCCATTTCCGCTGGTAATCAAGGAGAAATTCAAACATGCCTAGACAGTATTCTCTGGAAAACACCAGAAACTTTGGCATCATGGCTCACATCGATGCCGGTAAGACCACTACCACCGAGCGTATCCTGTTCTACACCGGTCGTAACTACAAGATCGGTGAGACCCACGATGGCTCCGCCACCATGGACTGGATGGCTCAGGAGCAGGAGCGTGGTATTACCATCACCAGCGCCGCCACCACCTGCTTCTGGAAGGGCTGCCGGCTGAACATCATCGACACTCCGGGCCACGTTGACTTTACCGTTGAGGTGGAGCGCTCCCTGCGTGTTCTGGACGGTGCTGTCACCGTTCTGTGCGCCAAGGGCGGTGTCGAGCCCCAGACCGAGACCGTTTGGCGTCAGGCCGACGAATACAAGGTTCCCCGCATGATCTACGTCAACAAGATGGACATCATGGGCGCCGACTTCTACCGTGTTCTCGAGATGATCGACGAGCGGCTGAAGTGCAACGCCGTGCCCATCCAGCTGCCCATCGGTTCCGAGGCTTTCTTCCGGGGTAACGTTGACCTGCTGACCATGAAGGCAAACGTCTTCTATGATGAGCTGGGTAAAGACGTTCGTGTGGAAGACATCCCCGCCGACATGGTTGACATCTGCGAGGAGTACCGTGAGAAGCTGATGGATGCCGTCACAGCTCTGGACGATGATTTGGCTATGGCTTATCTGGAGGGAGAGGAAATCTCTGTTGACCAGATCAAGGCGGTTATCCGCCGGGCCACCATCGCCAACGAGATGGTTCCCGTGGTCTGCGGCACGTCCTACAAGAACAAGGGTGTGCAGGAAGTCCTGGATGCCGTTGTGGACTATATGCCCAGCCCCTTGGATAAGAAGGGCATCAAGGGTGTGAACCCTGAAACCGAGGAAGAGGACTTCCGTCCCGCTTCTGACGAGGCCCCCTTCTCCGGTCTGGCCTTTAAGATCGCCACCGACCCCTATGTGGGCAAGCTGTGCTACTTCCGGGTGTACTCCGGTACGCTGGAGAAGGGCACCACTGTCCTGAACTGCACCAAGGGCACCAACGAGCGCCTGGGCCGCATTCTGCAGATGCACGCCAACCACCGGGAGGACATCGATGTGGTGTATGCCGGTGACATCGCCGCCGCCGTGGGCGTGAAGAACACCACCACCGGCGATACCCTCTGCGACCCTGAACATCCCATCATCCTGGAGTCCATGGTCTTCCCTGAGCCCGTGATCCGTGTGGCCATCGAGCCCAAGACCAAGGCCGGTCAGGAGAAGATGGGCATCGCTCTGGCTAAGCTGGCCGAGGAAGACCCCACCTTCCGGACCTACACTGACGAAGAGACCGGCCAGACCATCATTGCCGGTATGGGCGAGCTCCATCTGGAGATTATCGTTGACCGTCTGCTCCGGGAATTTAAGGTAGAGGCCAACGTGGGCGCACCCCAGGTTGCCTACAAGGAGACCATCCGTAAGAGCGTTGAGCAGGATACCAAGTATGCCCGTCAGTCCGGCGGTAAGGGCCAGTATGGTCATGTCAAGATCCGTGTGGAGCCCAACGAGCCCGGCAAGGGTTACGAGTTCATCAATGCTGTCGTCGGCGGCGCTATTCCCAAGGAATATATCCCCGCTGTCGATGCCGGTATTCAGGGCGCTATGACCGCCGGTGTGCTGGCCGGATTCCCTGTGGTGGATGTGAAGGTCACTCTGTTCGACGGCTCCTACCATGAGGTTGACTCCTCCGAAATGGCCTTTAAGATTGCCGGTTCCATGGCATTCAAGGAAGCCTGCCGGAAGGCAAACCCCGCCATCCTGGAGCCCATCATGAAGGTCGCCATTGTGGTGCCTGACGATTATATGGGCGTTGTGATCGGCGACGTGACCGCCCGCCGGGGCAACATCCTGGGTCAGATCACCCGTACCGGCTCCGTTCAGGTGGATGCCAACGTGCCTCTGGCCGAGATGTTCGGCTATGCGACCGACCTGCGTTCCAAGACTCAGGGCCGTGGCCAGTACTCCATGGAGCCCAGCCACTACACGGAGCTGCCCAAGTCCAAGAGCGAGGAGATCATCAAGAGCCGCATGAAGGGTTAATTTTCCCTGAAAAGCCCTTGAATTTTAGAAATTTACAAAATTTCTCTTGTGTTTCTTCCGCAGTTGTGGTATTCTGTACCTGATGTGCGGGGAACACGCACCGTAAAACTGTATTCAAATTATTTTTCTACTAACAGGAGGAATATTTCAAATGGCAAAGCAGAAGTTTGAAAGAAATAAGCCCCATGTTAACATCGGCACCATCGGCCATGTTGACCACGGCAAGACCACTCTGACCGCTGCTATCACCAAGTACCTGTCTCTGAAGGGCTTCGCTGATTTCGAGGACTATGCTTCCATCGATAAGGCTCCCGAGGAGAAGGCTCGTGGTATCACGATCAACACCGCTCACGTTGAGTATCAGACCGACAACCGTCACTATGCTCACGTTGACTGCCCGGGCCACGCCGACTATATCAAGAACATGATTACCGGTGCTGCTCAGATGGACGGCGCTATCCTGGTTATCGCCGCTACCGACGGCCCCATGGCTCAGACCAAGGAGCACCTGCTGCTGGCCCGTCAGGTCGGCGTGCCCGCCATCGTTGTGTTCCTGAACAAGTGCGATCAGGTTGACGACGAGGAGCTGCTGGAGCTGGTTGAGATGGAAGTCCGTGAGACCCTGGCTTCCTACGAGTTCGACGAGGAAGCCCCCGTTATCAAGGGCTCCGCTCTGAACGCTCTGATCTCCGAGTCCAAGGATGTCAACGCTCCCGAGTATGCCTGCATCAAGGAACTGATGGACGCTGTTGACACCTATATCCCCACTCCCGACCGTAAGGCTGACCAGCCCTTCCTGATGCCCGTTGAGGACGTCTTCACCATCTCCGGCCGTGGCACCGTTGCTACCGGTCGTGTGGAGCGTGGCGTCATCAAGAAGAACGAGCCTGTCGAGATCGTTGGCCTGCGTGAGGATAAGCTGTCCACCGTCGTCACTGACATCGAGATGTTCCACAAGCTGCTGGACTACGCTGAGGCTGGCGACAACATCGGCGCTCTGCTGCGTGGTATCGACAAGAAGAACATCGAGAGAGGCCAGGTTCTGTCCAAGCCCAACTCCATCCATCCTCTGACCAAGTTCGCTGGCCAGGTTTACGTCCTGTCCAAGGAAGAGGGCGGCCGTCATACCCCCTTCTTCAACAACTATCGTCCTCAGTTCTACTTCCGTACTACCGACGTTACCGGCATCATCACCCTGCCCGAGGGCACTGAGATGTGCATGCCCGGCGATAACGTGACCATGAAGGTCGAGCTGATCACCCCCATCGCTATCGAGAAGGGCCTGCGTTTCGCTATCCGTGAAGGCGGCCGTACCGTTGGTTCCGGCGTTGTTACCGAGATCTACGAGTAATCAATAGCTCCTTTGGCCCCCGCTCCGAACGGAGCGGGGGATTTTTATCAAAACACGTTGACAATTCGCAGCGGCGGGATTATAATACCACCATCTTTACAAAAGGAGGGTTTATCATGCTGAAAAATCTGTTCCATGATTCTTGCCAATTCAGCGCCTCGGGAAGCCCTCTTTTTGCTGTATCCCGCTGACGGGATAACCGCATCATCAGCGCAGGCTTCGGCCTGCATTTTTTGTTAATATGAGGTTGAGTATGGACTGTATCAAAACAAAACGCCTGACCCTTCGCACCCTTGAGGAAGCGGATTGCCCCCAGCTTATCCGGCTTCTGCGCAATGAGGAAATCGGGAAAACCTATATGCTCCCTGACCTTGCGGACGATGCCGCCGCGGATTCGCTGTTCCGGCACCTTCTGGCCCTGTCCTGTCAGCAGGCCCATTTTGTCCGGGCGATCTGCCAGGGGAACTGGCTGATTGGACTGCTGAATGACGTTGAGATTGGGGGGGCACCGTTGAGCTGGGCTATGTGATTCATCCGGATTACCAGAACCGGGGCTTTGCCACCGAGGCCTTGACCGCTTCCATTCAGGAACTGTTTCGCTTGGGATATTCCAGGGTGCGGGCCGGGTACTTTGCGGAAAATCCAGCCAGCGGGCGGGTCATGGAAAAGAGCGGAATGCACCCAATCTCTAAAATGGATACCATCGAATACCGGGGAAATGTGCACAGGTGCCTCTATTATGAAATTGAGAACACTCTGAATGGCGGTGGCCAGGAAGGAATGTCTCACACCGTTCCGAAAAAATGAGGTGAGGGTTATGAGAATAGCGCTGGCTGCTGCACCCGTAAAAAATCAAAATGTCGCATTCAACACTTCGTCAATGATTAATCAGATACATAGAGCCAGTGGAAAAGCTGACGTAATTTTGTTCGGGGAATCTGTTTTGCAGGGGTTTGATTGCCTGGTCTGGGACTATGAAATCGACAGGCACATGGCGCTTGATATTAAGGATGCTCCCATTTTACAACTGCGGGAAGCCGCAAGAGAAAGCAAAATCGCGGTATCCTTTGGCTTTATTGAATGTTCTGATGATTTGCTGTACAGCAGTCAGATTTTTATTGGCGCTGATGGTGAAATCGTGAATGTATTCCATCGTGTCAGTATTGGATGGAGAGTTGCTTCAAGGACGGATTTTCATTACCGTGAGGGGACGCACTTTGAAAAGTTCCAATATGGAGGAAAATGCTTTGCAATTGGCTTGTGTGGCGACCTATGGACGGAAGGCCGCCCGGAAGAGATGATGGCATTGTGCGTGGATATTGTTCTTTGGCCAGTGTGGTGCGATTATGATTTTGCGGAATAGAATCAGAAGCTGAAGCACGAATATGCCAGTCAGGCCGCCCTGTGTGGAAAGGATGTACTCCTGGTCAATCCATTTTGCGCCGATCCTGATGGGTGTGCTGCTGGCGGCTGCGCTCACTTCCAGAATGGCAGGATCATAAAAGAGCAACCTGCGGGAGAGGCGGGAGTGCTTATAACCGATGTGAAATAAGCAGACACATAAAGCTTTCTTTTGGAATTACGCAGAGAATTGATGAAGGAGGAATCTCAATGAACGCACCCATTGACGTTACCGGTGTGGAGCTGCACACCCAGCGCCTGACCCTTCGCCCCTGGCGGCAGAGCGATTTGCAGGACTTTTTTGAATACGCCTCGGTGGAGGGGGTGGGGCAGATGGCCGGCTGGCTGCCTCACAGGGACACCACTGAGAGCCAGAAAATCCTGGACAGCTTCATAACCCATAAGAGAACCTTCGCCCTGGACTACCAGGGGAAGGCCATTGGCTCCTTGGGCATTGAAAAATACACTGAGGAGCATTATCCTGCCCTGATGGACCTTCGCTGCCGGGTACTGGGGTTTGTCCTGTCCAAGGAATACTGGGGCAGGGGCTTGATGCCCGAGGCGGTGCGGGAGGTAATCCGCTGGCTTTTTGAGGAAATCGGCCTGGATGCCATCCTCTGCGCCCACTTCGACTGGAATACCCAGTCCGCCAGGGTGCAGCAGAAGTGCGGCTTCCGGCCCTTCGCGGAGGGCACCTATGAAACCCGATATGGGACAAAAGAAAAAGACATCATCAATATCCTGTACCGGGAGGACTGGGAGGCAGTACATCGATAAAATACATTGAAGGAAACTGATTGAAAAACCACGCTGTAAGAAAGGAGTGAAGCCAATGCCCCATCCTAATTTGGAAACAGTGCGTATGATCCTCCGCCCGGTGACACCGGAGGATTACCAGGCGGTGTTCCGCTGGTGCGCAGATCCGGCGGTCAATCGATTTATGATTTATTCCCTCTATCACAGCCCTCAGGAGGTTCTGGCCTGGCTGGAATCCAGCCCCGCCGATTCCACGGATGAATTCGACTATGGCTTTGTCCTGAAGGAAACCGGGGAGCTGGTGGGCGAGGGCGGCATGTACTATCATCCGAAGGAGGGAATCTGGCACATCGGC
>Ga0129308_1002047_pt1 | contig 18398 bp, 13 predicted proteins | sample L827metagenome_FD_94440 | JGI IMG/M metagenome (GOLD analysis project Ga0129308, IMG submission 94440) | Ring-tailed lemur group fecal microbial communities from Wisconsin, USA - L827 metagenome | ecosystem: Host-associated > Mammals > Digestive system > Large intestine > Fecal | place: USA... | reverse complement strand
TGACAATCCGATGCTGGATAACAACTTCGCGCTGGCGTGCAGCATGCTCACGGGAAGTATTCTGGGCTACCCGATTCTGGAGACGCAGAACCGTGACCTGCTGCTGGCGTGGCTTGGCGGGGACCGGACGATCAAGCTGTCTCAGCTTCGGGCGCTCGGCTTCTATCCGTCCAGAATTACGAAATACAATGCGCGGCATATGCTCCGTTCTCTGGCGGAGGTCATCCATATGGGCGGTTATGCGGGGCTGTTCGTCGCTGTTGATGATCTGGAGATTCTGATCAGCCGTTCGAGCATGGAGCCGGTTCACTATACAAAGATGAAGCGTGAGGACACGTATGAAAGTATCCGTCAGCTCATCGACGATATTGACAGTATGAAATATATCCTGTTCGCGTATGCGTTTGACCGGCAGCTCATTGACGATGAAAATGCCGGGCTGAAATCTTATCAGGCGCTGTGGATGCGGATACAGAATGAAATTCTGGGAGAACAGTTTAACCGGTTTGCCGATATGGTGGATCTGGACCGATTGGCGGCGCAGGAATACACGCCGGAGGTGATCGTCGCCATGTCGGAGAGCCTTGTGCGCAGGCAGGAAGCGATCCCTGCGGCGGCGCCGCTTGACCTGGAGGCGGCAGAGGAGATTGTGCGGCAGGCACGGACCGGGGCGGTCGGGATTCCGCTGCTGGTTCAGTCTGCGATGCAGGAGGTGGACGAGAATGTATGATTTTGAAGCAAGACATGTGATCGAAGCTCTTCGTTCCGGTGTTCCCTCCCGCGCGGTCGGACAGTATTTTTCTGAGGCGCGCCCCAGAATTATGAAGGAGATTTCAAACCGGCTGGACGCGGTATGCGAGCATGGAAAGTCCGGCGGCATGGTGATCAGCGGCAAATACGGGGAAGGGAAGACGCATCTGCTGAATACGGTGTTTAACCTGGCGCATTCAGATAATATGGTTGTTTCCTACCTTTCTCTGAGCAAAGAGACGCCGATGGACAAACTGTATCTGGTCTACCAGAAGCTGGTACAGAATACCTATCTTCCGATGCGCAGACAGCCGGGATTTATGCAGGAGCTGGAAAAGATTTCTGCGAACAGCCCCGCCGCCAATGAGATGCTGCTCTATGCGGCGAAGCATTTGGAGACAGATAAGCTGTATTATCTGTTCCGTTCTTACCTGAATACGGAGGATTCCGATGAGAAATTCCTCCTGCAGGCCGATCTGGAGGGAGATTTTATTGGAAATGCAGCCCTGAAAAAGATATATCGGCGTATTTTCGGGCAGCCGGTAAAGTATAATGTGAACTTTACAAAGACGAGACATTGCAGGGATTATTTTTCCTTCCTCAGCCATTTGTTTACGCAGATGGGGTATCATGGCTGGGTGATTCTGATTGATGAGACGGAGCTGATGGGACGTCTCGGGAAGAAGGCGCGCCTGAACGCATATCGGAACATGGCATCGTTCCTGCTTCCGGAGCAGTGCGCGGAGCGGACGTTCTCCTTGTTTGCGCTCAGCTCGTCCTACGTAGAGGATGTGATCGAGGGCAAGCATGAATATGAAAATCTGGAGACGGTCTATCCCGACGCGCAGGAGCCCGCGAAGACAGTCCTGAATCTTCTCGTCAATGCACCGCAGCTTCTGCCGCTGACAAAAGAGGAGATGGACGGTGTGCTGTACAAGATACAGGAGTTCCACGGCAGGGCGTACGGCTGGACACCGGAGGTGTCCGCGGCTGCGCTGATGGAGGCAACCCGGTCCGGCGGCTATCTGCTCCGCACGAAGATTCGTGCGGCGATTGAATTTCTCGATCAGCTTTACCAGTATGGGAAGGCCGGGAAGACGACGATTAATGAGCTTGGGAAAGAGGTTTTCACGGAGGATGTACCTTCGCTGGAAGGGTTTGACGAATGAGGAAAGCCTGCAGCAGAATTGTATAAAATCCGGAAAGAGAGGGATGCTATGGAGAAGCGGTTGGAGGCTTTTGAAAAGATGCTTTGCGCTGTTCAGGAAACGTATCGGACGACGTGTGAGAAGATGGAGGCGCAAAAGGCGGCCGGGAGGGTGAATTCCGCGACGTACCGACAGCTCATGGGGACGAAGATGATGTACCAGAATATGCTGTCGATGTATCAGATTTACGGACTGCTCGAGGAAAAATAGTGTTATCGACAGACTTTATGGAACGGATGAACGGGAAAGGAGTGGCGGGCGGATATGTGTGAAAGGAATGGGACGATATGTGGGAGCGGCGGTTCTGATACCATTTATACAACGCATTATCATTCTCCGATCGGCGATCTGCTGCTTGCGGCGCGAGATCCGTATGCGTTAGGCGGATTGTGGATTGAAGGGCAGAAGTATTTCCCAAAATTAAACGGGGAGATGCCGGTCGGTCTGGAGGAGCTGCCCATTTTTCAGCAGACGGGGCAGTGGCTCGACCGCTATTTCGCGGGGGAGCGGCCCAGGGTTTCAGAGCTGCAGCTTGCGCCGTCCGGCAGTGAATTTGCAAAACGCGTCTGGAATATTATGAAAGAAATTCCGTATGGCGGGACGACGACATACGGGAAGATTGCGGAGCAGATCGCGCGGGAACGCGGTGTGGCGCGCATGTCCGCGCAGGCGGTCGGCGGGGCTGTCGGGCATAATCCGATTCTGATTATTTTTCCGTGCCATCGTGTCGTCGGTTCGAATGGAAGCCTGACGGGTTACGCAGGCGGAATGGACAGGAAGGTGAAGCTGCTGGAGCACGAGGGCGTCGATATATCGAAATTTTTTATACCGAGGGGCCTGTCTGAAATTAAGGAAGTATGAGCTTCTTCCTATCAGAAATTATATATCCTACTGAGTCAAACGAAAAGGGTGCCGCGGCACCCTTTTTCCATTATTATATTATCAAAAAAACTGCGAAAATACAAGACTGGTAACTGTATTTGCACAATGCTATAATCATGCCCTATTACAAAAAAAGTATGGGGGAGGAATGTCTTGTGGATCATACCTGGATGGATTTGCTGCAGCAGCAAAATCTGCTGGCAGAGGTAATGAAAACGAATCAGACTACAGCGAAATACGGATTGGTTTTGAGCGAGTCTGATGCGAAGCTGATCGTGGCAGAACACAGCCATGCCCTGCGGGAACAGAGGCGTGTGGAGTTTGGTCAGGGGATAGCCGGGAAGATCATTTATGAGTTTTGCGATTCTGTTTATATTGATCAGAACAATTATGTGGATACGGTTATACAGCTTCAGGAGATATTTTACCTGTACAAAAATGAGATGCTTGATGAAATCACAGATGATGAGCTTCTTCATTTTATGAAAGAACAGTTCGAGACGGTATGTTTTGGTGATTTGGAGTATCTGCAGGGAACCTGCCTCAATAATTTCGCACAGGCAATCCGGGCCGGATACGACGGATTCAGGAGATCGCAGGGGTACGGGGAATATTTCAGATTCGATGAAGTAAGCAGATGGGATTATGAGGTATATCTTGAGACGTTAAAAGAGCTTTGCTGGAGGTGATTTCAGATGGGGTATGAAATGGAGGAGCTGCTGCCTGTTGTGGCAAAACTGGCCCGGAAGTATACAGGGGATGAAAGTACGTCTATTACTTATGAAAAGGCAGAACAGTTCATGGAGGCTGTCCTGTACTGTATGAATGAGCTGGATCGGTTCGGCGGTAATTCCGTTGTGCCGGGAGGGAAAATACCGGCGCAGCAGGCATATGAGAACGGATACAAAGCTGTAATCAGAAAGGCCAGGCAGGCATTGGAGCTGTATCACGATGTTTTGCATGGATTTGCTGATTACGGGAATCACTGTCTGTATGATACCGTGATCAGGGGGATTCCGGAGTTTTTCAAATGGTATGACGCTGAATTTGAGCCTCAGAATACGGTTTTGACACTGGATTATCCTGTGCTGAAGGATTTATCATCATACACCGGCGTTGACAGAATTTATGAGTTTTTGCGCTGCATTCGTGCGGAGAAGATGTTTCTGGGGCGTTTTCCGGAGACTTACGTTAGAGATGTACTTCGCAATTATGATTGCCAGTATCAGGACATGATAGAAAACGTCTGTGAAATTGTATTTGGGGCGGTTATCTGCCATGTGTTAGTTGAAAAGCCGTTATCTGAGCAGGATTTTAGCGAAGCGGAAGAGGCATGGATCAGAAGAACGCTTTTCCAGAAGGACAGGGAGGAGGCAAGGAATCAGCTTGCGGAGGTTACGAGACTGTTTGTAGAGAACTATTACGGAAATGATGCCGGCTTATTGGAATATCTGACAGGTGCGTTTGATCATATTTTACTTTATCAACCGCCTGTGTTATGATAAGTGGGTGCAGTAACCAGGAAACAGATGATAAGATCAGGAGCAGGCTGTCACCTGTTCTCATCGGAGGGCTTCCTGCACTTGGTGCTGAGGCTGTAAGAATATGATTCAGGAGGCGGATTATGCAGAAAAGATTTTGGAATATGATTTGCGGTGCTGTGCTTGCGATAAGCGCATTTGGGGTGGTCACGGTGCATGCGGCGGAAGCGGAGGCGATGGCTCCCCAGGTGGCTGGCGTAAGCAGTGAAGCGGTTGCTGCGCCGTCGAAAAATGGAGTGCTGCATGTGGAGGGAACGCGGCTTGTCGGGGAAGACGGTACGGCGGTGCAGCTTCGCGGGATCAGCACGCACGGGATTGCGTGGTATCCGCAGTACATCAATGAGAACTGTTTCCGGCAGTTTCACGAGATGTGGAATGTGAATGTCATGAGGCTTGCGATGTACACGGCGGAGTCTGGCGGGTATTGTACGGACGGCGATCAGGAATATCTGAAAAATCTGGTGGAGCAGGGTGTGCAGTACGCGGCGGCAGCCGACATGTATGTGATTGTCGACTGGCATGTGCTTTCAGACTGTGATCCGAATGTACATAAGGATGAGGCGAAAAAATTTTTTGCGGAGATGTCTGAGAGGCTTTCTACATATGACAACGTGCTGTACGAGATCTGCAACGAGCCGAACGGAGGAACGCAGTGGGCGGCTGTCAAATCGTATGCGGAGGAGATTATCCCGGTCATCCGCGAGCATGCGCCGGACGCGGTGATTCTGGTCGGGACGCCGAACTGGTCGCAGTACGTCGATCAGGCGGCGGCTGATCCGATCACGGATTATGATAATATTATGTATACGCTGCATTATTATGCCGCCACGCACAAGGAGGATTTGCGCAGCCGGATGACGGCGGCAATCGACTCGGGGCTTCCTGTTTTTGTGTCAGAATATGGGATTTGTGACGCGAGCGGGAACGGCGCGCTCGATATCGAGGAGGCAAATCGCTGGGTTGATACGCTGAATCAGTACGGCGTAAGCTATGTGGCGTGGAATCTTTCGAATAAGAATGAGTCGTCTGCGATCATAAGTCCGGCGTGCCAGAAGGATGCGAGCTTTACGCAGGATGACCTGACGAATTCCGGGAAATGGCTGTACGGGATGCTGACGGGCAACCCGGGAAATGGCAATATGGACAATGCTGCGGGCGTGGGCGACGCGGAGAATGGAAATACAGACAATGCAGCGGGCGCGGATAATGCGGAGCATGATAGTGCGGATCGTGCAGCGGGCGCGAGTGATGCGAAGAATGGGAGTACGGACAATGTAGCAGATGCGAATAACGCGGAGCATGGCAGTGCGGATAATACCTCAGGCGCAGAGAATACGGAGAACGGAAATGCCGGGAGCGCAGACAGCAGCGCCCAGACAGTCTTCACAAGCGGCCAGATGAAGTGTACGGCCACAATCAAGAATTCATGGGAGGCGAACGGCCAGACCTTTTTCCAGTACGATCTTGTTCTGGAGAATACGGGCGAGAGCTGCACTCAGTGGGCGGTCGATGTTCCGTTCAGTGATGTGTTCACGCTTTCTGACGGCTGGAACGGTACATATACGGAGGCGGACACGGTGCTGCATATTGAAAATGCGGACTACAATGGAGCGGTGGAATCCGGGGGCTATGTGACCGACATCGGGTTTATTGTCAGCGGGAGCAGCGGGCTCACGCTTGCGGCGGATGCCAAAGAGGGCAATGCGTCAAATGACGAAGAACGCAATTTGCCGGATGCAGAAGATGATGCTACACCGGATGTCGGCGAAAAAGGTTCGTCGGACGATAAAGAGAAGAATGCGTCGGAATTTGCCGAGGTGAATGCATCGGATGCGGAGTATGGCAATATATAACATTGCAGAAGATGATTTTTGTAACAGTATATTTGAAAAATGTGACAATATCTGAGGAGGTGTGAGCATGAGAAACCATGAGGTGACAAAGGTGCAGCCGCTTCTGCGGGAGGATGGAAGCCTCACGGAGCCGGGGTGGTCGCGGCGGCTTTTGCAGACGTATGACAGGAGCCGGATCAGGGCGCCGAAATTCCGGATCAAGGAGTGGGATTACTATCTTGTATTGAATGAGGATTTTGCGGGGGCATTCACGCTTTCGGACGACGGATATATCGGGCTGCAGTCCGTCTCGCTTCTGAACTTCAAGGAGGGCTGGGAGCATACGGAGACGATATTGAACGCGTTTCCGATGGGGAAGATGAAGCTGCCGGAGACGTCATCAAAGGGTGATACAGTCTACAGGGACAAGCGGCTGCATATGGAATTCAGGGTGCGTGACGGCAGGCGCAGCATTCACTGCAGATTCAAAAATTTTTATCAGGGAAAGCCCTTTGCGTGTGATATTGTGCTTGCGCAGCCTCCGATGGATACGATGGTGATTGCGACGCCGTGGAAGGAGAAGCGGACGGCATTCTATTACAATCAGAAGATCAACTGTATGCGGGCCTCGGGCAGCATGACGTTTGACGGGAGAAAGTACGAGTTTTCACCGGAGACGGATTTCGGCACGCTCGACTGGGGGCGCGGGGTATGGACCTACGACAATCGCTGGTACTGGGGCTCGGGAAATATGGTTATAAATGGAAAGCCGTTCGGCTTCAATATCGGATACGGGTTCGGAGACACAACGGCGGCGAGCGAGAATATCCTGTTTTACGATGGGAAATGTCACAAGCTTGACGACGTGGAATTTCATATTCCGAAGGACAGCTACATGAAGCCCTGGACGTTCACCTCCAGTGACGGACGGTTCGAGATGAATTTTGTGCCGGTGCTTGACCGTGCCGCGCGGACGGCGGCGGTCGTGATCGAATCCGACCAGCATCAGGTGTTCGGGCGGATGAGCGGCAGGGCGGTGCTCGATGACGGGACTGTGCTCGATGTGAAGGATCTGATGTGCTTTGCGGAGGAGGTACATAACAGGTATTAAAATGGAGTTTGCAGCAGACTTGAACGGTAAAATTCACTGTAGTCATGTTATTTTGCGGTAGCGTGAAAAGTTCCGGGTGAATGGTAAACTTTTCTTGCCGTACGGAAATTTTTGTGCTATGATACCGCAAAAGGCGATGAAGGGAAGAGTAAGCGGTCGGATATATTACAGAGAGCCCGGTGTGGTGAGAGCGGGTATAGAAGAGGCTGCCGAACATGGTCCCGGAGCTGCGCACCGAAGCATTTGATGTTGCGATTCATGTATGGCGAGACTTTTTATTTTTCACAGAAGTGTAGCCATGAACAGTAGTCATTATGCCAAGGCTGCGACGGGTACACCCGTTATCGTGTCAGACTATCGATAATTCTGTAACTGGCTGGTTGTGTGCCGTTGGGATGTACGGGTATTATTTTTATGTCGTATGAATTGTTTCGGATGTGCGGGTATTGTTTCTGTGCTGCATGAACCGTTTCGGATATACGAGTATTGCCCCATTGCCGCGCGAACCGTGCAGGTGATTTTATCCGTAGTTGCTGAGGCCCATGCCGCGAGGTATGGGTGAATTGGGGTGGTAACACGAAGCGTAAGGCTCTCGTCCCTGAAATTATTTCAGAGAGGAGGGCTTTTTTGATGCCATAAACAGCAGGAAACCATTACAGAAAGGCAAAGTCAAACTGTAATAAGAAAGCGGTTAATTACGGACGAATGTTATCACTTCAAGGAAATGAGGGAAAATTTATGAGAAATATTTTGATTGGCGGCGCATGGCCCTATGCCAACGGCCCGCTGCACATCGGACACATCGCGTCGCTGCTGCCGGGCGATGTGCTTGCAAGGTATCACAGGGCGGCGGGAGATCGCGTCTGTTATGTTTCGGGGAGCGACTGCCACGGGACGCCGGTTGCGCTGCGCGCAAAGCAGGAGGGCAGGACGCCGCAGGAGGTCAGCGATTTTTACCATGAAGGATTCGTGCGGGATTTCGAGGGGCTGGGCTTTTCATACGATGCGTACCTCAAAACGTCGTCGCCGGAGCACCGGGCATTTGTGCAGGAATTTCACAAAAAGCTGTATGAGAGCGGGTACGTCTACGAAAAGGAGACGCCGCAGGCTTACTGCAGCTCGTGCAATACGTTTCTGGCCGACCGTTTCGTAACCGGGAAATGTCCGCACTGCGGTGCGGATGCACGCGGCGACCAGTGCGATGCGTGCGGTACGATTCTGGAGCCGGAAAATCTGGTTGATCCGATCTGTGCGGTCTGCAAAAAGCCAGTGGAGTTCCGAAATTCGAAGCATCTGTATCTCGCGGTTTCGAGGATGGAGGCAAAGCTTCGTGCGCTGGCTGCGTCGCCTCTTTGGAGGAAAAATGCGGTGTCCTTTACCGAACGATATATAGGAGAAGGACTGAGAGACCGGGCTCTGACGCGTGACCTTGCGTGGGGGATCCCCGTGCCGAAGGATGGTTATGAGGAAAAGACGATCTATATCTGGGCCGAAAATGTGCTCGGTTATCTTTCCATGAGTCAGGTGGCGTCGCCGCGGGAGGAAGATTTTCGGGAGCTCTGGGAACCTGCTGCGAAGCATTACTATGTGCATGGCAAGGATAATATTCCGTTTCACACGATCATTCTCCCGGCGCTTCTGATCGCGAACGGGGAGGGCTGGCATCTGCCGGATCAGATTGTCTCGAGCGAGTATGTGACGCTCGAAGGGCGCAAGATTTCGACGAGCCAGAGCTATGCGATCTGGGCACATGATCTGCTGGAACGGTATGAGCCTGACTCGATCCGCTACTATTTTCTCGCGAACGGGCCGGAAAAGCGCGACGCGGATTTTTCGTGGCGGGAATTTGTGAACAGCCATAACGGGGAGCTGCTCGGGGCGTACGGGAATTTTATTAACCGGACGCTTGCATTTGTCACGCGGTATCTGGATGGTGTTGTGCCGGGAAGAGAAGACAGATGCGCGGATGACGAAAATGAATGTCAGGCTGTGCATATTCAGGACGGTGATGCACCGGAAAAAGATTCGGACGATGAGAATCAGCACCGTATAGCATCGCTGTACGAGACGGTTGCGCAGAAAATTGAGGCGGGAGAATTTCGTGAGGCGTTACGGCAGATTTTTAATTTTGTGCATTTTGCGAACAAATATTTTGACAGCGCGCAGCCCTGGGTGACGCGGACCTCCGATCCGCAGGCCTGTGCCGCGACGATATATGAATGTGTGCAGTTCGCAGCCAATCTTGCAGTCGTGCTGTATCCTTTTTTACCGTTCTCCTCGGAGAAGGTTTGCGGCTGGCTTGGCATTGACCATGCGTGGCATCCGCACCGGATCGAGCCCGGTTATCATTTGCCGCCGACAGATATTCTGTTTCGCAGGCTGGACCGCAGGGTTGTAGACGAGGAGCTGGAGCGGCTGAAAGAGGTCTGCTCCTGAAGGCGGTCTGAAAAACGTTCCGGGGTTCCGTGTCGTGCTGAAGCAGTACTAAAAAGCACTATCCGCAATATTCTGAACAGAATCCGCGTTTTTATTTGCTATTATGTCTGCTAGTATAGAAACAGATATCGAGTTTTACAGGAAATAAGGGGGATTCTATTATGGAACTTACATTCAGCATGTACCAGAGCTTCGGCAATGATTATCTGATTTATGACTGTCTGCAGAATGATTACGAACTGAAACCGGAGGATATCCGGTATATCTGCAATCGGCAGTTTGGCGTGGGCGCGGACGGGATTTTGGTCGGGCCGGTACAGATGTTCGGCAGGATGGGCGTCAGGATCTATAATCCGGACGGCGGCGAGGCGGCGATCAGCGGCAACGGCATCTGCATTTTCGCAAAATATCTGAAGGATGCGGGCTACGTTGTCAAGAAGGATTTCGTGCTGCAGACAACGAGCCGTACCGTGAATGTGCACTATCACAATGAGGAAGCAAAAGAGATGACAATCTCGATGGGAAAGCTCTACTGCGGACAGACGAAGCCGGAGGCTGAGCAGGAGGAGCGCAGCGAAAAGGTGCCGGTGCAGTATGGCGGGAAACAGTACGAGGGGACGTGTGTGTGGATGGGAAATCTGCACTGCATCGTTCCGATGGAGGAGATTTCCAAAGAGGCCGTCTGTCAGATCGGACAGGAGCTGGAGAGCTCCGGGCGTTTCCCGGACGGGATCAACACGCAGATCATACGGATCGGCGACAAGAATCATATTGATACGGAGGTATATGAGCGCGGCGCCGGTTATACGCTGGCATCCGGAAGCAGTTGCTGCGCCGCGGCCGGCGTCGCCTATCAGCTTGGCCTGACAGATCCATGTGTGTATGTGCATATGCCGGGCGGTACGCTTACGGTCTATGTTGACGCGGAAATGAACGCGCAGATGACCGGATCGGCAGACTGCATCGGAAGGATCACGCTGTCGGATGAATTTCTGCGTAAGTATCAGATTATGAAGGAGTGACCGGTTGCGGTCACTCTTTTAATAATGAATCCAAAATGTCGCGGTATGTGACCAGAGTTACATTTCCCATCTCTGCTGCCTTGTCAATACAGCCTTTGGTATAGCCACTCTTTGTGAACAAATAAAGCTGCACGTTGCGGTAATGGAACAGTTTGCTTCGCTCGGCCAGTTTTTCCAGTATTCCGGTATCTGTTTTTTCATTTGTCCATTTGCACTCGCCGAAGAGGGCTGTAGCTTTGTCCTGTTCGCCCATAATGTCAATTTCTGTCTGGCTGTGAGTGGTGGGATCAGTCCCCCACCAGCGGCCGAGATCTTTAAATTCTACAGGTGATATGCCGTCGAGCAATTGCTTCCAGAGGTATTGCTTACAGATTTCCTCAAACACTTTTCCCATATAATCAGACAAATTCGGTGCAATCCGTCGGTAAGCAAGATCGGTAGCGCCCCGGGCGATGACAGAACTGTTCTCCGGGACAAATCGGTACCAGAAGCGGAACATATTGTCACTGATGGAATAAACAGACTTCCGGGAGGACTTTTCTCCGTAAGGGGTTTCCTTTTGGATCAGTCCCAATGCAATCAGATTTTTCAAATAGGTGGCGCAGATACTCGTATCCTCGCCGATCTTTGTAGAGATTTCCGCCATGCGCGAGGCGCCGGTTGCAATTGCTGTAATAATGGCGTTATAGAGCGCCGCTTCCCGAACCTCCTGCTTCAGCAGATTCTCAGGCTCTTCAAAGAGAGAGGAGGTTGGATTCAGAAACGTATTTTTAATGTTATCCTCTATGCTCAGCCTGTCGTCCATTTGCAGTAGATACTGGGGCGTCCCGCCTGCGATTCCGTAGAGCAATGCCTTGTCCTCATCTGAGAAGTCTTCAAAATACCGACAGGTATCCGCAAAATCAAATGGTAAAAGTTTCATCTGCGCCGTCCGTCTGCCATAGAGCGGCGCCTTGTAGGCCAGCACATGGTCTTCCATATAAGACATGGAAGAGCCGCAGAGGATCAGCATCAATCTGGAGCTGTCTTTGTATTTGTCGATTAAAAGCTGAAGTGTGGAAGCAAGACTTTTGGAGGAACGGGCCACATAGGGATACTCGTCAATTGCCAGGATGAGACGCTCTTTTTGGGCTGATTGAAATACATATTCCAATGCGGTCTGAAAGGACAGAAAGGCTGAATCCACCGGAATACCCGTTCCATATTCCAGAATACTTTTGCTGAAATTTTGCAGATTCTGCCTGGCATTGCTCTCTACGCCCATGAAATAGATCGCCTTTTTGTCTTTGATAAACTGGCTGATGAGCGCAGTTTTCCCCACACGGCGTCGTCCGTAGATGACTGCAAATTCAAATCTGTCTGATGCATATAACTTATTCAGGGAAGCCAGCTCGCGCTTTCTGCCAATGAACATACACGTACCTCCGCGAATGAATTTGTTTTCTGTAATATATCATTAACCTGCCTTTTAGTCAATCGTAATTTAGTAATTTATGATTCACTATAATAAACTATCCTATAAAAGAAATTTTACAGCCCATAACGTCATTCCCTTTGCCGGAAGAATATGTTAAAATAGGTCGGAATCATCCGAAGGTTTGTTATAATGGAACCGGGACTTTGCATTCTGCTGCGAAGTCTGTGAGAAAATATCAATTAAATCAGGAGAAAAACTGCCGGTGCTGTGCGTCCGGCGGGTATCATGTTATGGGAGGACAGGTAGAGATGGGAGAGGTCAGATTTCCGGCTAAGGTGAAGCGTTGGGATGTGTTCGAGGTCTGCGTGCAGGGGACGGACGAAGGAAATCCGTTTGTGGAGCGATGGATCCGCGGCACGTTTGTAAATGCGAATGAGACGAAGCAGGTGGATGGCTTTTACGATGGGGACGGGCGGTATTGTGTGCGGTTCATGCCGTCGTTCACCGGGAAATATCGTTTTGCGCTGGAAGGGAATTTTGCCGGGGAGGCGGCAGATAGTTGCACGGTAGACCGGGCGGGCGCAGTGAATCAGAATACGGTAGAAAAGAGCCCGGCGAGCCAGAGCATGACAGGAAAACGCATAGCGGAAGAGTGCGCAGGATATACCGGCGAATTCGAGGTCACGGAGCCTGCGCCCGGCAATCACGGGCCGGTGCGCGTGTCCTATAAGTTCCATTTTGCGTATGAGGACGGCACGCCGTATTACCCAATCGGGACCACGTGCTACGTGTGGAATCTGCAGAGCAGGGAGCGGCAGCAGGAGACGCTTGAGACGCTGAAGAAGAATGCTTTTAACAAGATCCGTTTCTGCATTTTGCCAAAGCATTACGATTATAATTTGCACGAGCCTGTTTCCTACCCATATGAGGGGACGCCGTGTGACAGCTCGGTGCTGACGAAGGAGAATTTTCAGCAGTTTAACGGCTGCGCGCCGGGCAATGACTGGGATCTGACGCGGTTCAATCCGGAGCATTTCAGGGGGATTGAGCGGTGCATTGAAGAGCTGGGCGAGCTTGGGATTGAGGCGGATCTGATCGTGATGCATCCGTATGACCGTTGGGGCTTCTCCGAGATGACGAGGGAGCAGGATGATCTGTACTGGCGCTATGTGCTGGCGCGCTTCTCGGCGTATCACAATGTCTGGTGGTCGCTTGCGAACGAATATGATCTGCTGCGGAAAAAGACGGTGGCTGACTGGGAGCATTATGCGGAGCTGATCTGCGAGAAGGATGCGTACCATCATCTGCGCTCCGTCCACAATTGCGGCAGCTTTTACAATTACAGCAGGCCGTGGATCACGCATTGCAGCATCCAGCGGCAGGATCTCTACAAGTCGTCGGAGCTTGTGACGGAGTGGAGAAGGCGTTACCAGAAGCCGGTCGTGCTTGACGAAATCGCGTACGAGGGCAATATTCAGCATGGCTGGGGTAATATCAGCGGGCAGGAGATGACGAGGCGCTTCTGGGAGGCGTTTTGCCGCGGCGGATATCCGGGGCATGGCGAGACGTATTTGAATGAGGACGAGGTTCTGTGGTGGTCGCACGGCGGGAAGCTGCACGGTTCTTCGCCGGAGCGCATTGCGTTTTTGTATAAAATTATGCAGGAAACGCCGGGACCGGGTATGCAGCCGTGGGAGCGCACGTGGGATGAGGTGGCCTGCCGCGTGGATGGGACCATTCCGTCGAATGACTATATGATTTTCTACTACAGCTTTATGAGGCCGTCGTTCCGCGAGTTCTATTTTGATGATGTGACGGAGTATGAGGTTGAGGTCATCGATACGTGGGAGATGACGATTGAGCATCGCGGCACGTTTAAAGGAAGGATCCGTGTGGAGCTGCCGGGGAAAGAGTATATGGCGATTCGCTTCAAAAAGCGGGGCCAGGATGGGCCGTGCGTGGGCTGACTACAGGATGGGAAGCAGATTCAGGCTGTGTGTGGGCTGGTTACAGTATGGAAAGCGGGGCCAGGACAGGTCATGCGTGGACTGACTACAAAATAACAGGAGAACAGATATGGGTACAGCAATTGCAACACTGAAAAAGGGAGAGGGCCGCACACTGAAGGCGGGCGGCCTCTGGGTATTTGATAATGAGCTTGCGTCGGTCGCGGGGAGCTTCGGGGACGGAGATATCGTGATTGTGCGGGACTTTGACGGCTTCGGGCTGGGGCGCGGCTTCATCAACCGACACTCGAAAATCAGAATCCGGATGCTGACAAGGAACCCGGACCAGGAGATTGACGAAGCGTTCCTGAAGCTTCGCGTGCAGGAAGCCTGGGATTACAGGAAGAAGACCGTGGACACGTCGAGCTGCCGTGTGATTTTCGGAGAGGCTGATTTTCTGCCGGGGCTTGTCGTGGATAAATTCTCAGACGTGCTTGTCGTACAGTCGCTTGCGCTGGGGATTGACCGGCTCAAAATGACGATACTGAACGCGCTGTGCGAGGTGCTTGCGGCGGACGGGATTACGGTGCGCGGCATCTATGAGCGCAGCGACGCGAAGGTGCGCAAAAACGAGGGAATGGAGCTTTGGAAGGGCTTTATCGGGGAGCCGTTCGACACGAACGTGGAGATCGCCGAGAACGGTGTGAAATACATGGTCGATGTGAAGGAAGGCCAGAAGACCGGATTCTTCCTCGACCAGAAGTACAACCGTCTCGCGGTTCAGAAGCTCTGCCGTAACGCGAAGGTTCTCGACTGCTTCACGCACACCGGCTCTTTTGCGCTGAATGCCGGTCTTGCCGGGGCGAAGAGCGTGCTGGGCGTCGACGCCTCCGAGCTTGGTGTGGAGCAGGCGCGTCTCAATGCAAGGCTGAACGGGCTGGAGGACCGGGTGCAGTTCCTCTGCGCCGATGTGTTTGACCTGCTGCCAAAGCTCGAGGCGGACGGGGAAAAATTCGACGTGATCATCCTCGATCCCCCTGCGTTCACGAAATCCCGCAGCTCTGTCAAAAATGCCGTCAAGGGTTACCGTGAGATCAATCTGCGCGCGATGAAGCTGCTGCGCGATGGCGGTTTCCTTGCGACGTGCTCCTGCTCGCACTTTATGACGTACGAGCTGTTCACGCAGACGGTCGGGCAGGCCGCCCGCAACGTGCACAAGCGTCTCCGGCAGGTCGAGTACCGCACGCAGGCGCCGGATCACCCGATTCTGTGGGCGGCGGACGAGTCGTATTATCTGAAATTTTATGTCTTTCAGGTTTGTGATGAGAAGTAGAGTTTTTGATAAAGATAGAAATCCCCAGGTGGCCAGACCTGGGGGGTTCCTTGAAGTTGTTACAATAGAATTTGCAGCGCATCCCCCGCGCCGATTGTAACAGCCTCATCCAGTGTAATAGCCGTGCCGTGCGGCTGATACGGCGCAGTCGCAAAATTCCGCTTTTCTTCGGGATTGCCGGATGTCTTGAGGCGCACAGCCTTTACCGCCCCGGCATCCGCGACGTATTCCCGTACCGTGAGTGTGCCGTAGAGTACCGCGAGCGAGATGCAGCCGTCCGCTTTTTCGACGGTGCCGAACCCGGAATCGAGCGACCAGAAGAAACGGTACTCTTCGTCATGCAGCGGCAGGAAGCCGATCCGGCCCCGGTGCATATCGTAGAGGAATCCGCTGTAGGCGAGCAGCAGTGCGTAGGAGGCGAGGGAGCGGGCGTAGTTGCTGCCGCACTCCATCTCGTTCCACGGATTGCGCTTTTCTCCGTCGTAGCGGTCGCGGACGGCGCGGACACAGGTAAGTCCTTCCTGCTCAAGGCCGTGCCGGATCATGTGGCTTGCGGCCTGATACTCGAAGCCATGCATCGTCTCCTCAGCGTACGGAACCGGGATCAGGGGCTTCGTGCGGCCTGCCGGGTAGGAGCAGATCATCGTTCCCTGTTCGCCGTTCATGCCGTAGACGCGGCACGGATTCACGTGCTCGCGGAAGTCCGGGATGAAGTTGTTGCGGAAGATGGCGTGCAGCGCGGAGTCGACCTTGCCGCTGTCAAAGACCTCCCCGAGATTCAGCAGATCGGCGTGCCACTGTCCGAGCACCTGGTCGATCGAGCAGCCTTCCCCGATCTGGTATTTGATTTCCTGGTTTTCTTCGTTCCAGTAGCTTGCGACCGCATCCGCTCCGTGCATGGAAAAGCCGTTGTGATACGGCTCCAGAATAGAGCGGTCCGTAAGGTCGATTTTCTGGAAAAAGTACTCCCCGTTGTAAAGCTCCTTGTTCAGCGTTTCACGGCCGCGCTCAAAAATGGCGCGGTAGCTGGCTGCCGTATCCGGCTCGTCCATGACCTCGGCAAGCAGGGCAGCCGCCCGAAGCGCCGCGAGGTACATGCCGCTTAACCATGAATTTGCGCCGAAGAGCTCCATATCAAGCGTGTGGTGCTGCCGCCCGGTCAGGATGCCGGAGGCATCGGGATCCCAGCGGTCCGTGTTTGCGGGATTCCAGGCAAATTCCAGGCTGCGTCTGACCTCGGGCCAGATGCTTTTCAGCCAGTCTGTGTCTCCTGAAATGAGAAACTCGCGATACACGCGCAGCACCGTGCCGAACTGTCCGTCCGCGGCGGGGCGGTGGTTCGTCGGCCCGATGCCAAGCGGGAGCTGCACGCGGAAGCCCATGCCGCCGTCCGCCTGCATGGAGTAAGTGTATTCGTTCGTTCTGGCGCTTCGCTCGAGGCGCGGAAACAGGAAAGCGAGCGTGTAGGCGTAGGACCAGACGTGCGTGCAGGAGCCTTCGCAGGAGCCCATCTGTTCATGGACGCCTTCGAACGCGTAGAACGAGCCGTCCTCGAGACGCAGGCAGGTTGGCGATTTGAGTACCGCGACGTTCGCAGTGACCGCGTCCCGCACGGCTTCCGGCAGTGTGGAGGCAAAGACCGCGTCATGGTAGAGCATAGTTTCGCGGTACAGACGGTCGAATTGCGTGAGTGCATAGACGGCGCTCGCGCGCGAGTCCGCGAACAGGGTTGCGTAATAATTTTTCCATTTGATACTGCGTCTGCGGGCAATCTCCTCATCGCTGAGGCCCAGGTGCGTGATTTCCCAGTGGTTGTTCATGTACGGGTTCGACCAGGAGAGAACGAAGCGGATCTCAACCGTCTCGCCGGGATTGGCCTGCACGGTGGCGGCGAGCGTCCCGATATCGGAGGTGTCGTTGGAATCCGGGTTCTCACGGTCCGCCTCGTAGCAACGGTCCGGCAGGCGGCCGGGCCGCGTGAATTCCTGCCAGAAGACGGAGGAATTGTCAAACCACCGCCCGCGGAACCAGTATCTCTGATAGCTGACATCGCCGCAGTCGGTTGCGATGGTCAGGTCGCCGTACTCCGTACAGTCGCGCGGCCCGAGGTTTGAGAGGTACAGCAGCTTAACCGCACTCTGCTCCTCGTAAGTATGTACGGTCTGCGTGCGGTTGTAATAATTGTTGCAGGACAGCGCGAGCGTGTAGGTCAGCCGTTTTTTGCCTGTATTCCGGATGCGGAAGGAAAAAAAGGCTGCCGGGATGGAGCTGTCGTTCTCGTTTGTCGGGATCAGCGGGTTGAACGCGGTCATCGTCACCTCGCCGGGAAAGCGTTTATGCGTAAAGCTGACCGTCGCGACCGGAAATTCCCCGCGAAAGCGAACGGATTCAAAATGCGGGAAACCGGACATCGTCCCGCGGTCCGGCCCGAATCCATACCCTGTATACCGCGGCCGTTCTGTACACCCGATATAATCCTTCTCCAAATCACCCTGTACAATGCGTGCGTCCACGACGCCGTTTTCATCCTCGGCCTTGATTGCAAAATGCGTAAATTCCGCGGTGGAATTTTTGTTCGGCCTGTTTTTGATCTCGATATCGACGAGTCCCCCGTTTCCGCCGATCCCGATACATCCCGTCCCGATCCCCCCGACCGGGAACGAAATCTGAGATGCCTTTTTACCAAAGTATTCCATACAAACACCTTCCTCCTTCAAAGTAATCTTATTTAAGATACAATCATCATACGGAATACCCCGCGTTGTGGAAATGGCATATTATCGCTGCGCGTGTAAATTTATGGGTAATTCCCCTATATCTTCCGGATGTATTCGCTTGGCGGGACTCCTGTCGCCTTCTTAAACTGCTTCGAGAAGTAGCTTGCGCTCGTGAAGCCTGTCTTTTCCGCCACAAACCCGAT